>JGI12635J15846_10002570_pt1 | contig 15862 bp, 12 predicted proteins | sample BlaSpr_A8_OM2_M2_FD_15846 | JGI IMG/M metagenome (IMG submission 15846) | reverse complement strand
TTGCGCAGGAATTGCCCAAGTGGCGGAATTGGCAGACGCGCTAGCTTCAGGAGCTAGTTCCCGCAAGGGAGTGGAGGTTCGAGTCCTCTCTTGGGCACCATACAAATGAAAAGAGTTACCCTGTGGCAGCGAATGCCTCTTGGGGATTGTCATTTTCGCTGGTGCTAGTTGTGGTGCCAGTTGGAGCAATTGTAAGGCGCTCCACAGCCTCACGAAGATGCGCTTCGCCCAGGTGCGAATAACGCAGTGTTGTCTCTATTCGCTTGTGCCCTAGGAGCACTTGGACGGCTCGCAGCGGTACTCCCGCCATTACGAGACGGCTTGCAAACGTATGGCGAAGATCATGCCAGCGGAAGTTTTGAATCTTGGATTGTCTCAGAACTTGCTTGAACCATTCTCTGGCATCGCGGGATTTCGGTCCATTAAATCGAGGGCACACATAGCCGAGACCCTCGAAGGGTTGTCTGAGCGTTTTCAATGCGGCGCGTGCCACCGAGTTTATCTGAATATGGCGGACCTCACCGTTCTTGCTTCGAGGGATTGTAATGATACCCCGCTTGAGATCCACGTCGTGCCAGCGAAGGCCGTATTGTTCGCCGCGGCGCATGCCAGTGTGCAAGGCCAAATCAAACTCAGCCTCATGTTCGGCGTGCGACTCGCGAATCTCTACCCGAAGCTTGACTTCCTCTTCATCGTCTAAGAATCGCACCCGCTCGTTATTCTCCTTCCGACGTTTCACGAGCCTTACAGGATTAGAGACGAGCTTTTCGTTGCGCACGGCGAGAGAGAACGTCAAGCTCAGAAGCGTTCGGTAGCGGTTTACCGTAGCAGGCTTGCGACCCTCCGCAGCTAACTCATTCAGCCTTCGTTCGATCTCCTGTGGGTTCAAATCTGCAGCACAATGATTGCGAAACCATCGAAGCAACGTTTCCATGTGCCAGCGATCTATACGATAAGCTTCCCGTACTTTCGTAGTCCGGGAATACTCAAGCGCATCGCGTGCGATTTCTTCAAATGCGACATTTGATCGGCGAAGATTTTCGGGCAGTTTTTTTCCTTCAAGGATTTCGGTCTTGCGTTTGCGGTAAAGAGTAAGCGCAACACTCTTGGTCCCTGCCTTTTCTCGCCGGATGCGGCCCGTCGTGTCCGCGTAGCGAATCCACCAGACGCCGGAGCCGGGAAGTTTCTCATACACGCCCCGTTGCCTGCGTTTGCTCTCTCGCCTTCCTATTTGAACGGCTACGGTTTCAGTTTCCATCGTCCTTCTCCTTCGGCGGACGGCCGCCGTGCTTGCCGTTCTCTCGCGCAATTTCGCGAATACGCTCAATGCCAAACCTCTCCAAACGGACTCGGTAACTTCTCTTTCCCAGGAGACTCCCGGCCTCGCTCGCTTTGGTCTTTTCCATGCTATTATTCTAAACGTTTAGGTTATTTTGTCAAACTGGAACGCGCGCTAGGACACGCACATGGGCACACCAAGTTACCGGAGCGGGGATGCGAAATGACGGAAACCAAAGGCGGGCAGCTTAGAAGTGGCGATGTAAGGGGAGTTCACTACTACAACCCCAGCTCGATTGAGGACGTCATCGAGTCGTATCTACGCAGACAGCACCGCGAAAGGGAGCGTTTCGGCGACACCGCGAAAAAGCACCCAGCGTTCAAGAGAGGCCCTTTGGGATTGAATGAAGCGGAATTGAGTGCAATGCGCCTGGAAGCCGTAAATCGCTTCCTCGACGGCGCGAAGCTATCTGAGGAACTGCTAGAACAGCAGAAGAGATTTCGAGAGACCTTCACCGATAGACTCGACCGCTTCCTGAAGAATGCTGACAAGGAGATGAACGATTTAGCAGAGTCGCAGGCGGTGCTCTTCGCGCGCGCTTGTGAAACGGCAGTGGGGAAGGCTGGGGGCGACTTTGCTGACTTGCTGACGCAAGCCGTGATCGCCAGGCGAGGACGGAAGGATTTTTCTCTGAGTCTTCGTAGAGAGATGTGGGCGGAGGGTCTGCGTTTTGCTGTTGGTTTGGCACGGTTTGAGACTGCGGGTGCGTGGATAGATAAGGCATGGGGAACCGATCCGCGCGAAAGCCCATTGCCCCATCTCTACAGGCTTGAGAGTATTTCGGAGCAACAAGCTGAGGTGGCGAAGTTCATGGTGAAATTTAGGGCCACGTTCGAGGAGCGAATTCGTCATGCATCGCCGGGTTGGTTAAATGAAGCAGACAGAAAAATAGAACTACGGTGCTTGTTGAGCAGTGCCCTTCAACGCAGAGCAAACCCCGATGATCCAAGCAAGAAAGCCGTACTGCTTCTCTTGACCGCAAGCCCCGAGCTAACTACAGAGCAGGTTTGCGCCAAATTGGATGCTCAAAACGAGAGAGCACCTGAGAGCGCACCCATTCCCAAGACGTGGCGGAAGTCCGGCGTCCGCTCTTGGATTGAGGCCCATGAAAAACTCCTCGGCAGAGTGAAAACCTACGTGAGTACTGTCAGGAAGCAAGCCGGAATGACCCAAGGTGCTTCTGAAAGAAGTTAGCAGCGTCAGCCCGAATCACTCGCAACCCGCCCGACCATCGACACTTACCATCCGCAGTTAGCAATTGCGGTGAGCAAATTCGACGGGTACGCAATCCTGCGCAATAGTACGCTCATGGACACGCAAAGAACCTACAACGTGAGATATAGAAACGATCTTGTGAAGGCATAAGGAGGCAGATAGGCGCATCTGCTTCTAAAGGAAATTTCCATGGATACCACCCAAATCGAGAGGTTGGCTGTCAGCACGCGCGAGGCGGCAGAGCTTTTGAGCGTGTCACCTAGGACGATTCAAAACTATATCGCCGCAAAGCTTCTGCCTGCTCGAAAAATCGGACGCCGCACCGTAATCCCGGTCCGTTCACTCGAAGCCTTCCTCCGAACAGACCATGCCTCGCCACTCAAGGCAGAGGACCACTCGAAGGCAATCAGCAATGAGCACGGCGAATAAGCCCGCGATCCTCTCACGTTTCGGGCGTCTAAAGCCTTCCGGCGACGGCTGGACGGCGCTCTGCCCGGCGCACGAGGACAAGAACCCCTCGCTTTCGATCAACGTACGTTCCGGAAGAATTCTCGTTCACTGCCACGCCGGTTGCTCGCAGGAAGAAGTGCTCGCGGCGCTCGGAATCGAAGCGCGGGAGCTTTTTCTCGACGCTATCGATGGCAAGCGGCAGATTATTGCGACGTATGACTATGTGGACGAAGAGGGCAAGTTGCTCTACCAGGTTGTACGCTTCGAGCCGAAGGACTTCCGCCAGCGGCGGCCAGACGGAGTCGGCGGCTGGATTTGGAATATGAACGGCGCGCCGCGCGCGCTCTATCGGCTTCCGGAAGTGCTCGCGTCAGATTCTGTAATCATCTGCGAAGGCGAGAAAGATTGTGAAACAGCATTCACACTCGGCATCACTGCAGCCTGCAATTCTGGAGGCGCTGGCAAGTGGAAAGACGAATACTCGGAATCGTTTCGCGCTAAGACCGTAACAATCATTGCGGACGCGGACGAGCCGGGCCGTAAGCACGCGCAGCAAGTGGCTTTATCGCTTGCAGGCAAGGTGCGATCGCTCAAGGTGCTCGAATTTCCGAATGCGAAAGACCTGAGCGAGTGGATCGATCGAGGCGGCACGTGCCCCGAGCTCTTGGACTTGATTCGGAATACTCCGGATTGGAAACCCCCTATACAACAGCGAGGTTTTTCCCTTACATCACTCCGGGATTTGATGTTGGAACCCGAGGAGCGTATTTCTTGGCTACTCGCCGATAAACTCCCGGCTGGAGGTCTCTCGGTTCTCAGTGCCAAACCAAAGGTCGGGAAGTCCACGTTCGCGCGATGTCTTTCGCTCGCAGTTTCGAGAGGCGAGCCATTCTTGGAATGCGAGACAACGAAAGGGCCTGTGATCTACCTCGCCCTCGAAGAGAAGCGCAGCGAGGTCCGTCGACACTTTACAGACTTAGGTGCAACAGGCGACGAAGAAATCTATGTCCATGCTGCCGCTGCGCCGCAGGAGGCAGTATCGGAACTGTGTCAGCGGACAAAGCAAATCCGACCTGTCTTAATCGTAATTGATCCGCTTTTCAAGTTCGTTCGCATTCGAGACGAGAAGGCATATGCCGAAGTTTGCAATGCAATCGAGCCGCTGCTCACTCTTGCTCGTGAGAGCGGTGCTCACGTTCTTTTGTCTCACCACAACGGAAAGATGGAAAAGGCCGACGCAACCGACAGCATCTTGGGAAGCACCGCAATCTTCGGAGGAGTGGATTCCGCGATAATTCTTAAGAAGTCAGACCGCTATAGGACTGTCCAAAGCTCCCAGCGTTACGGGACGGACTGGGCGGAGGTAGTTCTCAATTTCGACCCTGCCGAGAGGAGCCTTTCGCTTGGCGTCGAAAGGTCTGAGGCCGAGGCCGAAAGGATGGGTGAAGCCATTGTCACATACCTATCGGGTTGCGGTGGGCCGCAGACGCGAGTTCAAATCGAGTCCCACGTCGAGGGCAAAACCAAACACAAGCGCACTGCCCTTAAGGCACTCTGTGCAGTGGGGCGGTTGTCTGAATCGGGTGCCGGGGCCAAAGGCGACCCCCTCCGCTATCAGCTCGCACAGAACGCCAACATCGCAGCCGAACCCGAGTCCAAGCAATTCGTGGATCCTTGTTCCCAGGTATATGGGGGAACAAGGGAACAAGAATCCATCGATGACGGTGAAGGCCCGACAAAGATTGACCAAATTCTTGTTCCCACTCCATTGAGTGACTCCGTGATTACTTCAAAGAGTCGAGAACGAGAAATGCGATTTGAGGAGGGGGAGCTTTGATCGACCTGCCTCAAATGGTATCGCGGCTGGAAAGCGGTGGCGGAATGTTGGTCTTAGATGGCGAGCGCATCAGGTATTCCGTACCGAAAGGGAGCCATGAGGCGCAAGAATTACTGGCCGAGCTCCGGAAGCACCGTGAAGAAGTTACGGAATTACTCAAGCAGCGAGCCAAGTTGTCGGTTGATGCCGAGTTCCGCTTCGGCCAGCAGCACGCAAAGCTATTCCCGTTTCTTGGACGGAAAGTCAGAACTCCACTAGGTTCAGGAACACTGCTACAGGTTTTTGCGGAACGAGTAACCGTGTTGCTTGATTCTGAACTGAGTAGATGCGCGGTGTTTAGCCCTCAAGAGATTGCGCCTTGTGTTTGGACTTCTTAAGTATGCCGAGGGTTTGTAACCGAGAGGGATGTGGAAGGCCAATCGTGGCGACGGACGGCAGCCCGGACTATCGGAAGCACTTTTGTGGCGCAAGTTGTCTGAAGATCGACAAGCGCGAGCGTTTGCGAGCGAAGAGGGCGCGGCTGGAGGGCCGCCGTTGTTCTCATTGCGGTCGAATGTCCGTCGCTGGTGCTGTAGTCGGTGTTAGCAGCGATGTCTGATGAGTCCGAGGGCCACCCTTAGATGGCTGTGTGAAGCTTCACCACACACGTAGGGACACGCAGTGGTCGCAGCCGGAGCGCATGCTAAAGCAGGCAATTAAGCGCCCGGAAGACCCGCAGCAGAGGGAATCAGGACATTGACTTTTATTGATTCGAGCGGAAGACCATGACGCAAGAAAAAAAGGTACCGACAAAACCGATTGGAGAGCACCTTCTCACCCTTCGCGAGGCAGCGGACGTGCTCAGGCTGAATCCCCGAACAGTGCGCGAATATGTCCATCTTGGAAAGATTGAAGGCCGCCTCATCGGTGGACGGTGGAGATTTAGGCGTGCAGACCTTGACGCTTTCTTTGAAAATGCACCATGTAATTGGGATTTTACCGGAAAGAATTAACACGGGGATTAGATGGTGTACGGACGAACATACCCGCGATACAGGTGCGAAGGGCGTTTCCACGGCCGCAGGGTGAACTGCGAACGTGTTCCAGCTTTGCCTGCGTGGGCTGTGCGCGAAGTTTTGGACGATCCGCGAAGGATTCCTTATCTCTTAGTCTGGAAGAGTTCGTGGGATGGCGAAATCAAGGAGGCTGTGCGCGTGGCATATCTCGGTCGCACGCCATACCTACCCGAAGCTGATTCGATAGAGGTCAAGCGCACGGACGGAAGCGTTGTACATCTCCGAGCTTTGAAGCGTTCGCTTCCCAGAAACGGCGGACGGGTTCTCTTACTTGCATGCCCCTGGTGTTGCACTCTTAGGCGCGCCCTGTACGGTTGGGAGCCAAGTGAAGACCATACTAGCAGCGCTCGGAGGGCGCAGTGGCAGTGCCGACAATGCGCTGGTTTGAGGTTCGCCTCGGAAGGTGGTGCGCTGGTACTTCGGTCGCGTTGCGCGATGCTTCGTCCGTTGTCGGGTCTGTCTAGCCCACGTCCCGAACCCTGGTATCCCTATGTTTTCTCCTCTCCGGCTGACGCAGCGGCTGCTGGATTCGTCGGACTGAACGTCACATGTTGAGGTCGGACGATAACTGTTAAGAAAAGCTAAGGTTGCCGAGAGTTCGCGCGGACACGCCAAGCGCGCCAGGAGGTAGGATGAAGCTCTCGCTGCTAACAGCGAAACAACACCCAGCTTTCCGAGATTCAGAGTCGGACGGAATTACTGCTTCATAGCAGACGAACATGGAGGAATTCGTGAAGGCCAAAAGGTCGGACCTGCTAAACGGGCTTACTCGCCGACAGCGCACATTCATCCTGGAGAAGCTGGTCGGACTCAATGACAAAGACGCGGCCCTCTCTGCCGGGTACTCCTTGAGCGTAGCGGAAAACACAAAGCAGCGAATCTGGGAGCCGCGGGTGCGCGCCGAGTGGCAGCGGCTGCGATTCGAGGTTGCCGGGCAGATTGCTCGCTGGGAAAGGCCAATAACCGCAAACGATCAGCTTTGAACAGGAGGGGATTCGCGCGATTCTGATTCGCGATTCAGTTGAGCCACTACTTTCATACAGGCACGGCAAGTAGGCAGATGCGCGATGAACTTGGTGTTCAATAACATTCTCTTTTCAAATCGCTTACACGGCTCAGGCATCGATTGGTCGGCGATAGAATGTCGAAGGTCCATCAAGAGCAAGATACACGGAAGTTAATTCATTTGACAGGAACGTACCCGCGACGTATATAGCAGTAACGTTATGTCCCGGAGGTGTTATGCGCCCCTTCGACCGTCGCTTCGCTCCTTTGCAAGGTGTGGTTGTCGCCTTTCTGCTGGCTTTCATAACTCAAGCCGGATTCGCGCAATCCCAACCCACTTCTTCGCTACCGCCGCCGGTTCGTGATCCGCAAGCCATCGCGGTTTTGCAATCTGCTATCACCGCCTTGGGCGGAACGAGTGCTGTCGCGGCGATCACGGATGCCACGGTAGTGGGCACAGAGCAAGACGTCTCGAATCCCGGCGGCCCTGCAGCCACGTTCACCTGGCAAAGTGCGGGCAGCGAATTCCGCTTCACAACCCAGAATTCGAATGGTCCATACATTGCGCTGAGTGGCCACGGCACACCTGCACAGCAAAAGCAGGGCAATTGGCTTCCGTGGCCCTACCATGTTGCGCGCACTTGCCAGCCGTTTTATCTCCCGGCTGTCGCCCTGTATGCAGAGCTTCAAGACCCGAACCATACCCTGACCTACGTTGGGCCGGTAACCGTCAACGGAAACTCAGCAATAAAGATTCACACTTTTGATGCTTCCGACAAGGTCGGACCGCTCGTAACTCCCCAAGATTGGTATTTCGATCCAGTCAGCTTTCTTCCTCTGCGCGTGGACTATCTGTTCCCTTACCAGGACGATGCGAACCACGCATCTCCGCTCTCAATGGGGTTTGCAAACTATCAGAATGTCGGAGGAATTCTCGTACCGTATCAATTACAGCTTCAACTTATCTCTGCTTCGACGGTTGCTACCATCACGTCTGCTACTTTCAACGCCGGCCTCAGCTCTTCGACGTTTGATCCACCTTCGGGAGGCGGCCAATGATTCGCTTATTGAGGACGGCTTTTCTGGCCGTGATTCCTTTGCTGGTTGCATTTCCCGCGAAGAGCCAAACCACCGGCGATATGGCTGCGGGCCTGACACCCTATCAATCATTCCACGGTGGTGACATCGATTCCGTCAATCTGTCTAACGGCAGCGTAGTTTTACACATTCCCTTGGTCTCTTACCCCCAACGAGGAGGACACCTCACTCTCGATTATCAGTTCTTCGTGAACTCAAAATGGATTCAAGATCGCGAGGTTTGCCCGCCGGAGTCCGGCTGCTATTTCGCATGGGGTATTCCCCTATCGACTCCGGTAGCGGGCTACGAAGGGATCATCGATACGCAGGCAATATATTACGCTACTAAAACCTATCAGATCAGCAAGGGTGACGAACTTAATGAGTTTGGCATTGTAACCTCGGATTCAGCGGTGCACCCGCTTGGAGTGAATAATTCCTCCGGCGAAGTTTCACTCGACGTCACAGGATTCTTTGCCAATGGTAGCACTTCGACGTTCCCGACACTTCTCATGGATCGAAACGGAATTCAGTACCCGCAACCGCCATCAACCGTAGGCAGAGAAGACCCGAACGGCAACCAGCTCGTGTGGAATTCAACTCGTACCGTCCTGACCGACACCGTGGGCCGCACCATCTCCAACCCAACTTCATATACCAATTTTTCGGCGTGTGGACCTGGGGCATTGACAGTCACTTCGGCGGCGCTTTGGACTATTCCCAGCCCAAGCAGCGGCACAATGCAGTTTATAGTGTGCTACGCGGAAGTTCCGGTCAACATACCCGCGGGCGATCCGAATGGCGAAGGAGCTTCATTTTCAGAGTCGATGGTTCAGACGATCGTCCTTCCCAACAACACCACTTGGAACTTTCAGTACAGCGATCGCAATTCGGGCGATCCCTCCACAGTGAATTACGGCATGCTCACTCAAATCACGATGCCAACAGGTGGGACCATAAGCTATACATACGAGACGCTTGAGGGTGCTGCGAATTCCTGGACCCGGTGGGTTACCTCTCGAACGGTGAATGCAAACGACGGCACCGGGGCGCACCGATATTCCTACATTTATAACGGCACGACGACGACTGTCAAAGATCCTCTGGGAAACGAGACAGTTCACACCTTCACGGAATTCGACGGCACCTTCGATTATTTGTACGAAACCGAAGTTCAGTATTACCAGGGGTGGACCAGCTTATTAAAAACAGTGAACACCGCCTACAACACTTCGGGCTGCACCGCCGTTAATTATGAATTTCCCGGACCTCGCAACCTTTATCCGACTAGCGTTATCACCACCTGGCCTAACGGCCAAGTCTCTGAAACCACAACCACTGATGATTCTGAGGCTGCAACTGGGTGCAGCTACGGAAATTTGCTCACCAAAAGTGAGTATGACTACGGCAGCGGTGCGCCGGGGGCCCTCCTGCGTACGACCACGAACCAGTATGAGGCTTTTATCAATTCCGCGTATTTGACCAACAATCTTCTCACCCTGCCGTCATCAGTACAGATCACCGATGGCGGGGGGACGCAGCGGGCGTACACAACATACAACTATGACGAATATGCTTTACAGACTTCGGGTCTCGGCGCGTCCCAACAACTTGACACGGCTCCCGCCGACGGCACGCAGCGCGGGAATCAAACCTCGGTTCATCGCTGGCTAAATGGGAGCGCAACCGCCACCACAAACTGCAACATTTCCGTCACGAATGGCTACTTGGTCAGCTATGCCACTTACAACAACACTGGCACCGTATATCAGTCCACGGATTCTTGCGGTAGCTCCGCGGGAGATTCAAAGCACACCACCAAATATTCCTATTCTTCAACTTACGAAGACGCCTATCCAACGACGATCACAAATCCCCTCAGCCAATCCACAACGATGGCCTACGACCTCAACTCGGGCTTGGTCACTTCGATTGCCGATCTCAACAACCAAAACAGTAGCTTCACCTACGACAACATGGGGCGGATAGCTACGGCCTCCTACCCAGATGGTGGCTCGGCCACCATTACTCACCAGGAAGCCACGTTTCCCTACAGTGCCACACTGACAAAGAAAATTACGTCCTCGCTGAGCTATGTGACTACGAATGTCTTTGATGGCCTCGGTCGTGTTTCCCAGTCGCAACTAACATCCGACCCTTCCGGGACAGATTACACGGATACGACTTACGACGCCGACGGGCGCGAGTACACAGTCAGCAATCCATATCGCACAAAAACAGACCCGACTTATGGGATTACATCGTCTGTCTACGACGCACTCGGGCGCATATGCGTTCTCATCCCACCCGACGGTACCGCTGTGGCAAACACATCGTGTCCCACTGCCCAGCCATCCAATGATGTGTTCACCACCTATTCCGGCAGTGGCACTACCGTTACCGATCAGCAAGGAATATCGCGTAAAAGTCAAACGGACGGCCTCGGACGAGTGACGACTGTTTGGGAGGACCCCACCGACCTGAATTACGAGACGGTTTACACTTACGACGCTCTCGATGATCTCGCAACCGTCGTGCAAGGCGGCTCCCACAATCGCACTTTTGTGTACGACTCCCTCAGCCGCCTCACCAGTTCCACTAACCCCGAATCCGGCACCGCGACGTACACCTACGACGCAGACAGTAACGTCATTACGAAGGAAGACGCGCGCAGTATCACGATCACCCATGCCTACGACGCGCTGAACCGCATGACCGGCAAAACCTATTCGAACGGCGACCCCGCCGTAACATACACCTATGACCAATCGGCGTGCTTGAGCCTATCCACGTGCTACAACATCGGTCGCCGCACAGCCATGACCGACGCAGGTGGTTCGGAAAACTGGGCCTACGACAAGATGGGCCGCGAGTGGGCGGAGCGACGCGTCACCAACAGCATTACGATGAACACGGCCTACACCTACAACCTCGATGGCTCCCTCGCCACCCTCAACTATCCCAGCGGGCGCGTGATCACCTACGCTAACAGCGCCGCAGCCCGTCCGCTCTCCGCCATTGATACGGCCAACTCGATCAACTACGCTACCTTCGCACTGTATTCCCCGGCGGGTGGCCTAAGCTCTGTGACGAATGGAGCGAGCTTGATTTCTACGATGTACTACAACACGCGTTTGCAGCCCTGCCGCATTTCAGTCAAAAGCTCCGGAAGCACCCCGACTTCCTGCACTGACAGTGCAAATATCGGTAACATTCTGGACTACACCTACAACTTCAGTCTGGGTACGAGCGACAACGGCAACGTGATGGGCATCACGAATAATGTGGATGCGACGCGCAGCCAAAGCTTCACCTACGACCACCTGAATCGCATCCTCACCGCCGAAACGACTTCCACCTTTGCAACAAGCCCGGCGCACTGCTGGGGCGAAGCTTATGTCTATGACAATGCAACCACGGGCGAGTTCGGCAACTTGACGAACATCAACGCGGCTTCATCAGCTTACACAGGCTGCACGCAGGAAAGCCTCAGTGTCACCGCTCTCTCCAACAATCAGCTTTCCGCCACCGGTTTCTCGTACGACGCCTCGGGCAACTTGGGCGCGGACGGCCGCAACAACTACGCCTTTAACGCCGAAAGCCAAATTAAATCCGTATCGGGCCTCGCTGGCGTTACCTACACCTATGACGGTGACGGCCACCGCGTTGAGAAGTCGAATGGGAAGTTGTATTGGTACGGAACGGGAAGCGACCCGCTGATTGAGACCGACCTTTCCGGCAATCTGGCTTACGAATATATTTTCTTCGGCGGCAAACGCATCGCTCGCCGCGATTCTTCCAACAACGTCGTCTACTACGTCGCCGACCACCTGGGGACTTCGCGTGTGGTCATTAGCTCCACCGGCGCAATCCTCGACCAGTCCGATTTCTATCCCTTCGGCGGCGAGCGCATCATCACCGCCTCCAGCGGCAACACCTACAAATTCACAAGCAAAGAACGCGACTCCGAATCCAACCTCGACAACTTCGGCGCGAGATACGATTCGTCGATCCTCGGTCGTTTTATGTCCTCCGATCCGCTCAGCCTTGTGGCTTTGCCCGGTGACGCACATAATCCACAGAGTTGGAATGCCTACTCTTACGTACTTAACAGCCCACTGAACCTTACGGACCCTGACGGCACACTCTTCTGCAGGCCCGCAAGTGACGAGGAGCAAAAAGGGGGAGCAGGCCAAATCTGCATTACGGACACGGAATTTATAAATGGCGGAGACCAGTATAGAAACCAAGGTTACCAACACTATTACTCCAACCTTGATTCAGATGCAGACAGGGCCCTGTACAAAAATTACGTAAGCGGAGCTACAACCGACATCACCTCGGATTACTTCTTCTATTTCCCCGCTCTATTTTCGGGAGTGCGTGGACTTTACAGCCTTGGACGACTCGCCGTGAGTGGCATCGCTGATCTGCTCACCGGTGCTGCTGAGGAAGAGGGAGACGTTGTCATCGGAAAGGTGAATCCGGATGGTACTCTCAAGCATGGAACTCTGCAACCTGGCGAGCGCCAGTTGGAATTGCCAAAACAATCGAACCCCAAGGCGAACTGGGCACAGAACTCCGGCAAGCTGCGCGAGGCTATGTCCGAAGGAAAACCCATTCGGGATGCATCCTCTGGCGTTCCCGGAAGCGACACTGGCTTCTTGCGCGCCGAACGGAATCTGCTCCAAGATCATGGGTGGACGTTGCAAGGGGACACTTGGTTTCCACCGAACCGCTAGGAGGCTACATGCTGAATAAAGAGGCGAGTCCAGAGCGCGCAAAGTTGGAGTTTAAGGACACCGTGCTGTCCAGCTTCAAATTCTTGAGTGGGTTCGGCCTTCGCCCGGTCGAGGAAAAAACGACGTTTGTGCGTTACGAATCTCCGGAGGTGTTCGTCAATGTCTATCATGGCCGGGCGTCTTTTGAGCTAGGGGTGGAAGTAGGAAGGTTGACTGAACCAAACGAGAAAGTGACTCTCCACGACTTGGTGGCTTGGGCCGGTGCTGAAAAGACTGAGGGCTTTGGGCAGCATGTCATGTTTCAAGTCAGCTCTCGCGACGGAGTGAAGGAGTTCGTGCCCAAGCTTGCGCGCCTACTCGAAAACTACGGCGTTCCGTTCTTGAAAGCCGAAGGTAATGCCTATCGCGCGGTGGGCGAGATCAGGTCGCAGGCCGCCGTCGAATACGAGAACCAGGTGCATCTCCGGGACGTGCGCAAGAAAGCCCAAGTAGCGTGGCACGCGAAAGACTACGCACGGGTCGTCGAACTAATCAGCCCCTTACATGAAGAGCTGACCGAAGTCGAGGCCAAGAAGCTCGCCTATTCCGAACAGCAAGTCTCAGCTGCCGAGGGCGTTGGCTCCCGCTCTTCCTCCCGGAAGAAGCGATAGTCGCGGGCTCTCTCAGGCTGATTAGATGGCTGTCGTCGGCTCCTTTCAATTCATCCCGTGTTAATCGTATTTTGCTCCGCCTCCCTTTCTATCCTCCGCTTCAATCAGATGCGGTTCTTCAATCCCATGCAGTTTTGGTTTACTCCGAATTGTCCTAATGCTAGGAGTTGCGACTATTTGTCCCTGGTTTAGAGCGGGTCCGCGGCCGCCCACCAAGTTTTCCATTCTCCCTGGCGGCTCTTGCCTTCGCTTTTGACTTGACTGAGCCCCCAAGCTTTCCTAACTGACGGGCAATCTTGCTCACATCCATCTTTGCAGCCTAAACCCGGGCCAGTTGAACTGTCAACGCTAGGCTTCCTATCATCCATCAACCCACGAACTTGGGGTTCAGTGTTACGGGACATTTTGCAGTTTACCGCCTTCTAGTCTAGCCCTTTCGGAAACAAAACCAACAACTTAGCCGCCATCCACCAATGCACAGAACACCTCTACCGGGCATCTTTCTTGTATAACCCAACCGCTTGGGTTACACTATACCTTGATAGTGGAGGGTGATATGGACTTCAACGAACATCAAGCTGCGACTTCAGCAAATCAACGCACACACCTGACCGAATCGGAAATGTTCGAGATTCTCGAACTGGCTCGGCAAACCGATGCTCGGGCGTGGGCGATCTTCGCGTTGGCCTTCAATCACGGCATGCGTGTCACCGAGTGTCTTCAACTCCGTTTCGAAGGTGACATCAACTGGAGAGACAGAACGATCACGATTCGAAGGCTTAAAGGTTCACTCACCACGACTCAGCCCCTCATGGAGGTGCGTGGTAAGCCTGCCGTGTCTGAACTGGCCGCCCTGAAAACCTATCTGAAGATTCGTATCGAGGACGGCTCAGGCATGTTATTCACCGGCCAGAAAGGTGCCTTGAAGCGCTGGACTCTGACTAGGATGTTTCGCTCGTACTGTGAACAGGTTTCAAAGGCTCGGGTGGAACGTGGGCTTGCTCCGATCGCTGGAAATGCGATGCACTTTCATTCGATCAAACATACGATTGCCACTATTTTGGCATCAAGAGTTGATAATATTTTTATCGTCAAGACGCTCTTGGGCCACTCTGCAATTTCCAGCACCATGCAATATTGTCATCCCGACCAAAAAGCCGCAGCCGTAAAATCGAAGGAGGTGTTGGCGCAAGTTTTCGCTGGAGTGTAGCTGGCCCTCGGCCTGAAGGTATCCCCACTCCTTCTTTCGCGCTCAAGAGTTCTTGGCAAGGTTAGTCTCTAAGCCGGCCAAGGATTGGTTTGTTTCACTTGCGAGTCGCGACCGCATCAACTCCCGTGGGCTAACAACGGTCGGGTTCCGTCCGGAGTGTGAGGTGCCATTAAAGGAGAAACCGCAGAACCCGGCCCGCTGATACCCTCTCCGAGGCGAATGAAAAAGCAGTCGATTTATTGTAAACGCTCTTCACGTAACTGCTGCGGTATGGTATACACGTTGCCGTAACCAGAGAGGAAACCCATGAGTTCTCCAGCGCCTGCTATTTCCCCAAGTATTTCCGTAGATGTTTCGAAGGACCTAACCTCTGCCAGCGCCTTGCAATCGATGTTATCTAGCCAGCAAGGTGCGATCTTTCAAATCCTGGGCGAACTGGAGACGTACGCCACCCAGCCTATTAAGGCGGCGGCGGCCGCCAAAGCTTCGGCGAGCGTGAGTTTGACGAATGCAGCGAACTGGAAGACTTCTAATGGGATCGGCTTCTCGCTGACACCAACAGCGAAGTGCTCAATCAGCATCGATACCGTCAGCGAGACCTTCGCGGTCGCGATGAACATCGAATCAACCGACCCGGCGAATACGCAGAACATTTCAGCAGGACCTACCGCCAGCATCGTATACGTGAACATCGACCTGGATTTCAGCATTCAGGGTTCGGCTTCCGGCAGTGGCACAGTCAGCGGTGTGGGAGTTGCCGGGAAGGCCTCGGGTTCCGCGGCGGCGACGTTGAGCTTTTGTCAACCTGTAGCGGATTCCCTTAGCACGCTGGATGCAATCAAGACAGCGTTCCAACAACTGATCTTCCCGCTCGATCCCACGTGTACCAATAACATGAAAACCGGAACCGTCGCGAAGGTCGCCTTCGATGGAACAATCAATTGCGAGCTGGATGTGACTTACGGGCTTGGAGATTACAAAGTCTCCGGCCCGGATTTGACTTCGGTGCAGCAGAGCCTCGGCAACGTCGTTCAACTCAAATCGCCTTCCGTCGAGGTAGACGCGGGCGTCAAAGGTTCGATCACCTATGCGCATTCGGATCACTTTGCCCTGATCCTCAACAAGGGCAGCGACACCGGCGCGATGCTCTACCTCGTTCGCTCGTCCGAAAGCGATGCAGGAGTATCGATCGGTATCACAGCGGGCGTTACCACCACCGCTGCATCGGTCACTATCGATTCCACCAAGCTTCAATCCGTCACCCAGGACGTTACCGGAAGCA
>JGI12635J15846_10002569_pt1 | contig 15867 bp, 18 predicted proteins | sample BlaSpr_A8_OM2_M2_FD_15846 | JGI IMG/M metagenome (IMG submission 15846) | reverse complement strand
ACAGCATCGTCGCCCGAGCGACCATAATCCTTGACGGATGTCGCTTTTCCCTCATCCATTCCGAGATCGAGCACTCACTGGCTTTCGGATCGTGATGCCGGTCCGCGGCGGGCCTGGATCAGCGCTGGCCGGGACCGGTGCCGGCCCTTTAGGGGGAGCGGCCCTTTAGGGGGAGGAGCCCTTTAGGGGGAGGGGTTGCGGGCCTTGAACCAGGGGCCCGGATTGACCGGCTTGCCGCCGCGGCGGATCTCGAAATACAGCTCCGGCGCGGCCCGGCCGCCGGTATCCCCGGCGGCGGCGATCGCCTCCCCGNCGCCGACCGATTCGCCCACCGCCTTGAGCAGCCGGTCGTTGTGGCCATACAGACTCATATAGCCCTCGCCGTGGTCGACGATCACCAGCAGCCCCAGCCCCGGCAGCCAGTCGGCGTACACCACGCGTCCGGCCGCCACTGCCTTGACGGGCGCATCGCGCTCAGTGGCGATCACGACGCCTTCCCATTTCACGCCGCTGGCACGCGTATCGCCAAAGCGCGCCGTCAGCTGGCCTGCGACCGGCCACGGCAGCAGGCCGCGTGAGCGGCCGAAGGCGGTGGCGTTGTCCGGCGGAGCGACCGATTTCAGCGAGCGGTTCAGCGCCGTGAGCAGCCCTTCGAGATCGGCCTGCTGGCTCTTGAGCCGCGCCAGGCTCTGCTCGCGAGTGCGCGCCGCGGCGGTCAGAGTCGCCAGCACCAGTTGCCGGTCATTGCGCGCGCGCTCGAGCTGCTGCAGCTGTTGCTGCTGTGCCGCTTTCAGAGTCGCCAGCTCGCTCTGCTGCTGTTGCAGCTGCACGTCGAGCTCATCCAGCCGCTGCACCTGTGCCTGGATCTGTGCGATCTGATCGGCGCGCGCCCTGCCGAAATAGCCGTAGTACGCGAACAGCCGGCCACTATGCAGCGGGTCCTGCTGATTGAGCAGCAGTTTCAGCGGTTCCTCGCGCCCGATCATGTAGGCCACGCGCAGCTGTCCGGCGAGCGCCGCGCGCTCATTCATCAGCGCCTGCTGCTGCTGCGTCCTGTTCTGCGCCAGCGAGGCGCGACGGGCGCTGCGATCGGCATACTCGCGGTTGGCACGGCTGAGCTCGCTGCGAGCCTGGCCCAGCGATAGTTCGGCCGCACGCAGATTGCCCGACAACCGGTCGCGCTCGAGCGCATCACGGCTGACCTGCTGCGTAATACGGCCGATTTTCTCACGCAGGGCCCGAAGCTCGGCTTCGGTTTTTCCCTGCGCGGCGGCGTCGAGCGGGGCCGACGGCAGCAGCAGCAGCGCGACCAGCATCGCAATTGGGGCGAGGTAACCTGACCGCATAGCCGAGTATTCCACGTGGGCCGCGCTGCGTCTGCACTGCATTGGCGCGGATCGCCTGGCCCGGCCCCGATCCCGACCGGCTATAATGACGGGCTTGCCGTGACGGACTTACGCGTGAGGCGATGGACCGACTGCTCGATTATTTCAACCACCACCCGTGGCTCGCGGCCTTCGCGCTCGCCGCGGCGGCGGCGGTGCTGGCCTACGAGATGCGCCTGCACACCCAGAGCTACGCTGCGCTGGCGCCCCAGGATGTCATCCGGCTGATGAACCAGGGCGCCACGGTTCTCGACCTGCGCGAGCAGCAGGCTTTCCAGGAAGGCCATATCAGCGGCGCGCGTCACTTCGACGCCACGCAGATCGCGAGCGCCGGCGACTCGCTGAGGAAATTCAAGGAGCGGCCGCTGATTGTTTATTGCGACCGCGGTACCACCGCGGCCGCCACGGTGCGGGCTCTGACCCAGCAGGGCTTCACCAAGGTGTTCAACCTGCGCGGCGGCATCACCGCCTGGCGCGCCGAGAACCTGCCGCTGGCACGCGGATGAACGATGCTACGAAAATGGCGGGCGCGCCGGTGCTGATGTACGCCAAAGCCTGGTGCCCGTATTGTGAGCGGGCGCGTGCGTTGCTGAACAGCAAAGGCGTGGCATTCCAGGAGATCGATATCGAGACCCAGCCCGGGCAGCGTGAAGATATGATCCGCCGCTGCGGTCAGAACACCGTGCCGCAGATCTTCATCGGCGAGCGTCACGTCGGCGGTTCGGACGACCTGTACGAGCTCGATGCGGCCGGCGGCCTGGATGCGCTGCTGCAGCAGTGTTGATTCGGCCCCTCAGCAACAAGGTCTATGACATATGGTCAGTGAACAAGCCCCGGCCGCGACTGATACCGCGGCACCCAACACCACACTCGCGCTGCAGGGCGTCTACCTGAAGGACTGCTCGTTCGAGTCGCCCCAGGGCCCGCGCGGCAACGGCGAGTGGAATCCGCAGATCTCGCTCGATCTGAACACCACGGTGCAACCGATCTCGGGCGATTTGCGCGAAGTGGTGCTGACCATCACGGTGTCGGCCAAGCAGGCGGAGCAGACGCTGTTTCTGGTCGAGGTCAAACAGGCCGGCGCTTTCGTGATGCAGAATCTGTCGGCGGAGGAATACAAGCGTGCGATCGGCAGCATCTGCCCGAACGTGCTGTTTCCGTACGCGCGCGCCGTGGTATCGCAGCTGGTGAGCCAGGGCGGCTTTCCGCAGCTGCTGCTGCCGCCGGTTAACTTCGACGCCTTGTACGCCAGCTCGCAGAACGAAGGCGCCAACCCGACCAGGAACTAGGAGCTTAGTCCGGTGTCGGCCACCCGATTCGTGCATGCCGACATCGCGGTGCTCGGCGCCGGTTCCTGGGGTACCGCGCTGGCCATCCAGTGCGCGCGTGCCGGACGGCCGGCGCGGCTCTGGGGCCGCGATCGAACCCACGTCGCGGCGATGGCGCGGGAGCGCATCAATCGGCGCTACCTGCCGGATGTCGCCTTCCCCGAGAGCCTGCAGCTGATCGGCGAGCTGCCGGCCGCAATCGACGACGTCGATGACGTGCTGATCGCGGTGCCCAGTCATGCCTTTCGCGCGCTGCTGACGCAGCTCAAACCGCTGCTGCCGGCCGACACGCGGCTGTGCTGGGCGACCAAGGGTTTCGAGCTCGACAGCGGCAAGCTGCCCAACGAGGTTGCGCACGAAGTACTGGGCTCGGGACGCGCCGTCGCCGTGCTCTCCGGCCCGACCTTCGCCGCCGAAGTCGGCGCCGGTCTGCCGACCGCGATGACCATCGCCTCGCCCGATGCCGCCTATGCCGAGATCCTGGCACACGATCTGTCCTCCGCCAGCTTTCGCGCCTATACCTCGACCGACATCACCGGCGTTGAGGTCGGCGGCGCGGTCAAGAACGTGCTGGCCATCGGTGCCGGCCTGTCGGACGGCCTGGGGTTCGGCGCCAATACCCGGATTGCGCTGATCACGCGCGGCCTGGTCGAGATGACGCGGCTGGGTGTTGCGCTGGGCGCGCAACGCGAGACCTTCATGGGCCTCGCGGGCCTGGGCGACCTGGTGCTGACCTGCACCGACGACCACTCGCGCAATCGCCGTTTCGGTCTCGCACTCGCCCAGGGTACCGGGGTCGAGTTGGCGCTGTTCGAAATCGGCCAGGTGGTCGAGGGCTACCATGCGGCCGCGGCCTTGCGTCGCGTCGCCGCGCGCGAGCTGGTGGTGATGCCGATCGCGGAAGGCATCTACGGCGTGCTGTATGAAAAGCTGCCCGCCGAGCACGTCGTGCGCGGTCTGATGATGCGGCCGATCAAACCGGAGTTCGATTAGCCAGCGGCCGCCTCGACGCCGAGGCCGGCATCGCGAAGCCGTTCTGGCGCCAGGCCTCGTACACCACCACGGCCACGGCATTTCCCAGATTGAGGCTGCGATTCCCGCAGCGCATCGGAATACAGATGCGCCGCTCCGGCGGCTGCGCGCGCAGCAGTTCTGCCGGCAGCCCGCGTGTCTCCGCGCCGAAGAGAAACGCGTCCCCCGGGCGGTATCGAACCTCGCAGTAGACCAGGCCGGCGCCGGTCTCGGCCGCGAATACCCGCGCGCCAGGCAGCTCGGCCAGGCAATCGGCAATGTTGCGGTGGCTGCGCACCAGCGCCAGCTCCGAATAGTCGAGTCCCGCCCGTCGCACCGAGCTGCTGTCCAGATCGAAACCGAGCGGCTCGATCAGATGCAGGCTACAGCCGGTATTGGCGCACAGCCGGATGATGTTGCCGGTGTTTGGCGGGATCTCCGGCTGGTGGAGAATCACGTGATACACCGCGCTAGCCTAAGCGAATGGCGCCGCGATCGGCGATAATCCGCGGTATGGACGCACCCAGTGCCGCCGCCTCGCTGCCGCCATCGCTGGCGCCGTCGCTGGCGGTGCGTTTTTGCGGCCTCGAGCTGGCATCGCCGATCATACTGCTGTCGGGCTGTGTCGGCTTCGGCGAGGAATACACGCGCGTCGAGGGTTTCAGCAATCGCGACGCGGGCGCCATTGTGCTCAAGGGCACCACCGGCCAGCCGCGCCTGGGCAACGCGCCGCACCGGGTATATGAAACCCCATCGGGCATGCTCAACGCCATCGGCTTGCAGAATCCCGGGGTCGATTACGTGGTGCGCAGGATCCTGCCGATGCTCGACTTCAACGAAACGCGCTTTATCGCCAACGTCTGCGGCTCCACCATCGAGGAATATGTGGAAGTCACGCGCCGTTTCGACGACTCGCGTATCGATGCGATCGAGATCAACATCTCCTGTCCCAACATCAAGCAGGGCGGCGTGCAGTTCGGCAATGTGCCGGAGATGTCGGCGCGCGTGGTCGAAGCCTGCCGCCGTGTCACCGGCAAACCGCTGATCACCAAGCTGTCGCCGAATCAGGCCGACATCCGCGAGAACGCACGCGGCTGCATCGAAGCCGGCACTGACGCCTTCGCGGTCATCAATACCGTGACCGGCATGGCGCTCGACCTTGCGAGCCGGCGCCCGGTGCTCGGCAACGGCCAGGGCGGTCTTTCGGGTCCGGCGATCAAACCGATCGCGCTGCTCAAGGTGCGGGAAGTCTATGAAGTGGCCGGGCCGAAGGGCATTCCGATTATCGGCCAGGGCGGCATCGCCAGCGTCCAGGATGCGCTCGAGTTCATCATTGCCGGTGCCAGCACCATCGGTCTCGGTACCGCGCTGTTTTACGACCCGCTGTTGTGCAAGACGGTCAACTCCGGGCTGGCGCAATACCTGGGCTCGCAGGGCCTGAATTCGATCTCGGAGCTGGTCGGTACATTGGATATGGGCGTGCACGCCACCGGCGCCGCCTGTTAATCTCGCGGCTATGAGCGTTGCCGAGGAGCTTGAGCGGCTGCAGAGCTTGCGCGATCGCGGCGCGATCAGCGATGAGGAATTCACGCGCGCCAAGGCGCAGGTGCTCGATCAACCGGCGAGCGCGCGCAGCGGCTCGTACCGGTCTTTCTTACAGCAGCTGGCGCGCTCTCGCAGCGATCGTGTGTTCGGCGGCGTCTGCGGGGGACTGGGCCATAGCACCGACCTGCCATCCTGGGCCTGGCGTGTGATCTTCTGCCTGACGCTGCTGTATTTCGGCGCCGGGCTGTTGATCTACATCCTGCTGTGGATCTTCCTGCCGCAAGAGCCATAGCCCGCTAACCGCGTTGCGGGTCGCCGTCCGATTCATCGCCCGGCAGACCCACGATGCGATCGACGACAAAGCGCGGCCGGCGCTTGGTCTCCATGTAGATCTTGCCGATGTACTCGCCGAGAACGCCGATCGAGAGTATCTGCACGCCGCCAATGAAAGTGACCGGCAGTACGGTCGAAGCCCAGCCCGGCACCGCCGACGGATTGGTCAGCGCGACCACCAGCACCCAGACGCTGACCGCCAGCGCAAACAGCGAGGTCAGCAGTCCCAGCATCGAAATCACCCGCAGCGGCACCGCCGAAAACGACGTGATGCCGTCGATGGCCAGCCCCGACATGCGCGACCACGAGTATTTGCTCGAGCCGGCCGCGCGTTCGCCCCGATCGTACAGGACCTGCGCCGAACGCAGTCCGATCAGTCGCACGATGCCGCGCAGGAACAGGTTGACTTCGTCGTACTGGCGCAGGATTTCCACGGCGCGGCGGCTCATCAGGCGGTAGTCGGCGTGGTTGTCGATGACGTCCACGCCGAGGCGGCGCATCAGCCGGTAGAACCCGGCGGCGGTCATTCGCTTCAGGCGGCTGTCGGTCGGGCGCAGTCCCCGCACCCCGTACACGATGTCATGGCCCTGCTGGTAATAGTCGAGCATCTGCGGGATCACGCTCAGATCGTCCTGCAGATCGGCATCGATGCTGATCAGCACGTCGCCGGGCGCGATGGTCAGCCCGGCGAGCAGCGCGTGCTGGTGACCCACATTGCGCGACAGCAGCAACCCGGCGATGCGGCCCGGATGCGCCTGCGCGAGCTGCTCGATCAGCGTCCAGGTCCTATCGCTGCTGCCGTCGTCGACAAACAGCACCAGGCTGCGGGGGCCGCAGCGGCCGATGTCGCGCTGCTGCTCGATCAATTCGAGCAGCGCTCGAGCGGTGGCTTCGACCACCAGCTCCTCGTTGTGGCAGGGTACGACGAAGCTGACGGCCGGGCACTCGGGCGCGGTGATGGCAGCGGCTAGGCTGTCGAGTTCGCTCATCGGCTGGCCAGCAGGTACAGACCAGCGAGCACCAGCGCCACGCCGCCGCCGGCCTTGAGCGTGAGGCTTTCGCCCAGCGTCAACACGGCGCCGAGGTAGACCAGCACGAAGGTCAGGGCCGTGAACGCGTACACCACGACCAGTTTTTCCTTCGACAGCACGTAAATCCACAGCATCGTGCCGCACAGGTACAGCAGTAGCCCGATCGCGATCGGGGTATTGAAGAATTCCACGGCACGTATCTTGTGCTGCGCGCCGACCTTCAACAGCAGCTGTCCGCATGCGGCAGCCAGTGATGCCGCCAGCAGCATCCATACCGATGACAGCGTCACGCGCTGCCCCGTGGCGGATCGTGCTGCGCCTGGGTCCGGGTCANGCGTTCTTTCATCCGTGCGATCGCCGTCATCAGCGGCACCGGCANCCGGCGCAGCAGCTGCTTTCTGATGCGGTAGCTCAGCGGCGACAGGTCGGGCACGCCGCGGCCTTGCGGGATCAGGCTCGCCTGCAGGGTCTCACTCAGGCGTGTCATCGCATTGCGGCTCACATAGAGCAGCGTGTTGTATCGATACCAGCGGTCGATCGCCGGATCGGACACGATGCGCGGCCGCAGATAGTCGACCGCCAGGTAGCCCCGATCGAAGAACAGCGCGCGCCAATAGTCATAGCTGCGTTCGTTGACATGTCCGTGGCCGCCTTGACCGGGCGGGGCGGCGGAAAACACGATCACCTCGCCGTGCCGGATCAAGCTGTCCATCAGCGGCTCAGCGCTGCTCGCAGGAAGATGTTCGGCCACCTCCAGGCATTGGACCAGGTTGAAGCTGCGCCCGAGATCGAATTGCCGGCCCAAATCATGTGCGTAAAAACGCTCGGGCGCAAACAGCAGCTTGCTGCGATCAACATACGATCCGTCGACGCCGAACAGATCGTCCACACCGTGGCTGTGCCACACGGCCAGCCAGGCGCCTTGCCCGCAGCCGACATCGAGCACCGAGCCCGGCGCCAGCTGCTGCTGCAGCAACGGCACGATGCGCTCGGCCGCCGCGCGGGCGCTCGCATTGACGTAGTCGAAGAAGCTCTGGTCGTAGGATGACATCTGCTGCGGCTGCCCTAGGGTCAGACCCGGCCGGGTGCGGTAGTAGAGCACGATGGCGGCCGCCAGCAGCACCGGGTCGATTGGTTTGCGGTAGCGGCCCTCGATGATGCCGTCGCGCTGCACCGCCAGCCACAGCAGCATGCCGAGCGCGCACAGCGGCAGCAGCCAGTCCGTGCCGCGAAAACCGCGGCGCAGGACTCCCCACGCGACCACCAGCATCAGCGGCGGCCACAGCCAGCGCGTCCAAACGGTCGCCAGACCGCTCAGCGCATTCGGATCGTTGTCGGGCCAGCTTTGCCCGANCAGCAGATAAATCAGATTCTCCTGGTATTGGCGCCACCACGGAAAGGAACGCAGGCCTTCAATGCGCTTCTTCTCCGCGATCCAGGTCGCGCGGCCGCGCGACACATCGATCGTGATGTAGGCCGTACCCTCGCGAGCGGTGGTCCAGGTGGAAAACGGATAGAACGTCGGATTGTAGAAGCTTGGCGTTCCAAAGCCCCAGGCTCCCAGCGGTCCGGCGTTGACACTGATGTCGTGCTTGCCGCTGGCGCTGTAGATTTGCGACAGGTAGAGATTGCCGAGCGGTGCAAAGAAGCCGAGCGTTGAGCGGGCGTGCAATCCGGCCGGCACCGCGAGAATCACCAATGCCGCCGCCGCGCCCAGTGCCTTGCCGAGTCGCTGCCGCTGCGTGATCCACAGCGTCCCCAGGCACAGTACCGCCATCGGCAGCGCGATGCTGCGCGTGAACATCGCGCACATCCACAGGCCGCTCGCCAGCGCGAAGGCCGCCACGGTGTGCTTGCGCGCGGCGCGAAAGGTCGCCCAGAACGCGAACCCGGTCAGCGTCAGCAGCAGTGTCTCGGTCATGAAATAGGCGTAGATGCCGACGAACGCCGGTGTCACACCGATGATCAGGCCGCCGATCAGCGCCGCTTGCCGCGGCAGCAATTCGCGCAGTGCGCGGTACCAGCCGTAAGGCATCGCCGCACACAGCACTCCGCAGCCCAGCACCACGGTCGGTTGATCGCCCTGGCTTACGGCGCGCAGCAGGTAGGTCCACAGCTGATACAGGAACGGGTCACCGGCGCCGATCAGATCCGGCACGAAGAAGCGTGCGCCGTTGGACCAGTGCCGGGCGGGATCGGAAAACAAGTGCAGCAGCGGCGAATCAAAAAACGGGAATAGCAGGCGCCACAGCAGTACCACACCGAAGGCCCACCTCAGCCAGTTCTCGTTTCGCGCTTGCAGTGATGGCTGTTGCGGCGGGCTCACGCATCAACACTTGGTAATCAGTCGTGAGCCATCTAGGTTAGCAGAACGCCATCGCCGGCATCGGTCAGGCATGAGCAATGGCACAATGGCGATATGAAGGCCAGTTCAAGCACGGCGCTGCCGCCGTCTGCCACCCATGCCGGCGTTGCCTGGGCCGGCGTCGTGACCATGCTGGCGGCGGTTGCGCTGCTGAACTTCTGGCCGCCGTTCGAGCAGATCGCGTATCTGGCTCTGATCGTCATGGGCTGCGCCGCACTGGGCATTTTCCTGCCGGATCTGCTGTGGCAGAAGGTGCAGCGGCGTGCACTGGCGCCGATGCCGGGACCCGGCAACTGGCCGCGCGTGGCGATCAAGTGCGTCGGCCTCGCCGGCAGCCTCGGATTCGTCGCAGTCCTCTACTGGCTGTTCCCCGAGTACACCCAGGGCAGCGAATTCTACGGCAACTACTACACGGCACTGCAAGTGCTGCTGCCGGCGTGGGCCGTGCTCGCGGCGCCGTATCTGTATTGGGTCGATCGGCGACTGGCGCAGCCGCAGGATGGCCTGTGGCAGCTGGGCCAGCTATTGCTGGGGCGGTGGCGCGGCCTCGACCTGCGGCTGATAGGCCAGCATCTGCTGGGTTGGCTGGTGAAGGGTTTTTTCCTGCCGCTGATGTTCACCTACTTCTGCGACAACCTGAACAAGCTGCTGCACTACGATCTCAATCTGCTGCACAACTTCCAGGGAGTCTACGACTGGGCCTACTTCTCGATGTACTTCATCGACGTCAGTCTGGTGTCGATGACCTACCTGATGTCGCTCAAGGCCACCGACACGCATATCCGCTCGACCGAGCCCACGATCTTCGGCTGGGTCATCGCGGTGGTGTGCTATCAGCCGTTCTGGTCGCTGATCAGCAAGCAGTACATCGACTACGACACCGGCCTCTCGTGGGGCGTGTGGTTCCACGACCCGCCGTGGCTGTTCGATATCTGGGGCTGCCTGATCCTGTTCCTGGTCGCCGTCTACGTCTGGGCGACGATTGCATTCGGCGCGCGCTTCTCGAACCTGACTCATCGCGGCATCATCACCAACGGCCCGTATCGCTACACCAAGCATCCCGCGTATCTGGCGAAGAACCTATCGTGGTGGCTGATCTCGACGCCATTCATGCTCACCGGCGGCGTCGAGGCGACGCTGCGGCGCTGCCTGCTGCTCGGGCTGCTCAACCTGATCTACTACCTGCGCGCGAAGACCGAGGAGCGCCACCTGGCCCTCGATCCGGTGTACCTGCGCTACGCCGAATGGATCGATGCCCACGGCCTGCTGCGCGGCCTCAATCGCATTCCGGGTATCGGTGCTGTNGCGCGCTGGCGGCCGAAGTTTGCCGTCTACACTGCGCCGACGCCGTTCAGCGANACTTAGCTCGACCGATCGGTGCTTAAACGATCGGGCTTGACGGCGCGCGGCTCGCGCAGCCACAGCGTGCGCGTCGGATAGGCGAATTCTATGCCGACGTCGGCAAAGGAACGCAGCACCTTGCGATTCACTTGGTCCAGCGCCGCGCTCAGATCGCGCGTCGGCGTGTTCTCGACGAAGAAGCAGACTTCGAACAGCAGCGCCGATTCTCCCAGTTCGCGCAACATGCAGTGCACGAAGCGCGTGCCCGGATACGCAGCCACCGCCTCCTCGACCAGCTTCGGCACCAGCTCGAGCTTATCGAGCGGCGTGTCGTACGCCATGTTCAGCGTGAACAGCGCGCGCCACTCGCTCGCGCGGCCCAGGTTGCGCACCCGGCTCTTGAGCAGATCCGCATTGGCGATCACGATCTGCTCGCCGGTGACGCTGCGCAGGCGCGTGCTCTTGATGCCGATCTGCTCCACCGTGCCTTCGAAGGTATCAACGCGCAGCGTATCGCCGATGACGAACGGCTTGTCGAGCGCGATCGACAGCGAGGCAAACAGGTCGCCGAGAATCGCCTGCACCGCGAGGGCGATCGCGATGCCGCCGACGCCGAGGCCGGCGATCAGCGGCCCGACGTTGATGCCGAGATTCTCCATCGCCAGCAATGCGATGACGACCCAGATGATGAGTGCGAGCACGAACAGCACGACATCCATGGTGCCGGTCAGGCGCGCATCGCCGGTTCGGGCCTCGCGCCGGTGCAGCGCAAAGCGGGCCGCCGCGGCGGCCCAGATGCCGATCTGCAGCCAGACGCCGATGACGATCGCGACGTGGAATGCTTCGTCGATGCGCTTGGGCAGCGTCAGGATGCGTTCGGCCGCGTACAATGCGACGATCCACAGCACCACGCGGCTGGTGCGATCGGCCAGGTGCGCCACCAGCGCCACCGCCGGCGGCAGATCGCGATCGGCGTAGCGCTGCCGGCGCGCACGCAGGTAGCCGCGTATCAGCGGCAGCACGGTGAAGGTCAGCAGGAAGGCCAGCAGCGCGTACAGCCAGGCGCTGGCGCTGTTATCGAGCAGCATCTGGCGGGCGGCTTGCGACAGGTTCGACATGGCCGCGGAATGATAGCAACACCGCCGGCATTCTGGCCGTAAATGGCCAAGTCACCCTTGCGCCCGACCAGCTTAACGCGAAGCCCGGAGCAGTGGTATGATTATTTATCATACCGGAGATCGGGCCATGGCCAGCGTAAAGGTTGCAATAACACTTGAGCAAGAGACCCTGCGCCAAGTGGACAGTCTAGTGGCGCGGCGAGTGTTTCAAAATCGGAGTCGCGCGATTCAGATGGCGCTACAGGAGAAGATTGAGCGCATAGAAGGTAGCCGCCTCGCTGCCGAATGCGCCAAGCTGAATCCAAAATTCGAGCAGTCGCTGGCGGAAGAAGGCATGGGCGCGGACGCCGCTGTATGGCCAGAATTCTGAGAGGTGAGGTCCGCTGGGCGGATCTCAATCCAATCCGCGGACATGAGCAGTCCGGTCGCCGTCCGGTACTTATTCTTAGCCACGATATCTTCAATGCCCGATCCGGCACCGTCATTGCGATTGCATTGACGAGCCAGCCGCAGAAGGCCGGGTTCCCATTGACGCTGGAACTCAAAGTGGCCGAGTTTCGCAAGCCAACGTGGGCGAAGATCAGCCAGATTCGAACCCTGTCGGTGCAACGGATTGGCAAGCGCCTCACCCGTATACCTGCGGCCGATGTCACCAAAGTCATCGACGGGCTGAACGAAATTCTCGGGGAGTAACCGGATGAGGGATTCCCAGGCGGCACACGGTCCCTTTTCTGGCCTTAGGATGGCCAAGGTATGAAATGGGTGTCAACCTCATTAGAACGCGTAGAGCTAACTGTCAGCCACACCGCGAACTTAGTACGGTTTCTTTATAGTCATGTCCGTCCCCACAGCCAACCGTCGCTCAGGTTTGATTTCATGCGGATTGCTTGCCAGTGTCTCCTCTAAATCCAATCGGCGGCTTCCTGCGTACAACGCTCGGTCTTGATTCATCGGCGACGCTTCATTCCGGCGTTAGGATTCAAGACGCCCATCTACAGCAGCTGGACGTCATGCTGCAGTGGTTCGACGAGGCCGAGCGCTGCGCACTGAAGGGATGGCCGGACTTTCAGGCCGACCTGCACAGGGCGTTTGAGCTGCAACGTCTCGGTACGAAGCGCGCAATATTGCGCTTGAAGTATCTGCGCAAGTGCGACTCGGTGCGGCTCGACGCGCTGAAGAGCCTCTCAGAACTATCGCACGTTACCTACGATGGGTTTACCGAGGAGGATGACTCCTCAGCGGCCCGGGAGATGGCCGAATACAGCGCGCTGCAAGCCCAGATCACGCGATTAAACGGGATGGCACCTTATTCAGTTGATAGGGCGTTTGCAGCGCTGGAGTCGGATCCGGAATGGCGTCAGCTAAAAATGAACCTGGTTAGAAATATGAAAGCCATCGAAGCCCGCATTGCGCAGCAGGTCTAACGGTTCAACACATCGACTACACAAGAATGTGGTTCCTGAATCGGTTACTTATCTGGAGCGAGTTTTAGCGGGGGCTTTCCTGCTCGGCCCCTTGGTGCAGACGACATCACTCCTGATCGTCGATGTCGTCCATGCCCAGCTCCTTGAGTTTGCGCGTCAAGGTGTTGCGTCCCCAGCCGAGCAGCCTTGCGGCCTCCTGTCTATGGCCCTGGGTGTGCCTGAGTGCCACGCGTATCAAAGTCCGCTCGAACGCCGGCAGCGCGTCGTCGAGCAGCGGTCGCGGCGGCGATATCGCCTGGCGGTCGGCCCATGTGGCCAGCGCACTGGTCCAGTCCTGTTCGGCGGGTGCGCTCGAGACCGCGCCGATGATCTCCGCCGGCAGATCCTCCGCACGGATTTCGTTGCCCGGTGCCAGTACCGTGAGACGGCGGCACAGATTCACCAGCTCACGCACGTTGCCGGGCCAGGCGTAGGCGCACAGCTTCTCGCTGGCATCTTCGTTGAGTGTCTTCGGCTCGACACCGAGTTCCTGCGCGGCGATGCGCATGTAGTGCTCGAGCAGGTCCGGCACGTCCTCGCGCCGCGCGCGCAGCGGCGGCAGCTCGATACGGATGACGTTCAGGCGATGGAACAGGTCCTCGCGGAACAGACCCAGGCGCACCCGATCCTCGAGATTCTGGTGAGTCGCCGCGATCACGCGCACATCGACGCGGATCGGGGTCTGGCCACCGACGCGGTAGAACTCGCCTTCGGCCAGCACGCGCAGCAGCCGGGTCTGCAGTGAGGTCGACATGTCGCCGATCTCATCGAGGAACAGCGAGCCGCCATCGGCCTGCTCGAAGCGGCCGCGACGCAGGCTGTCGGCGCCGGTGAATGCGCCCTTCTCGTGACCGAACAGCTCGGATTCGAGCAACTCGGCCGGGATCGCCGACGTATTGAGCGCGATGAACGGCTTGTTGGCACGCGGACTGTGCTCGTGCAGTGCGCGCGCCGCTAGCTCCTTGCCGGTGCCGGAGTCGCCGGTGATCAGCACGTTGACGCTCGAGCGCGACAGGCGGCCGATGGCGCGAAACACCTGCTGCATGGCGGGTGCACGGCCGAGCAGATCGGGAATCGTCGGCGTCAGCGCGGCGGTGGCAGCGCCGCTGCGCACGCCAGCTGCTGCTGCCCGCTTGACCAGATCGACGGCCTGATCGATATCGAACGGCTTCGCCAGATACTCGAACGCGCCGCTCTCGTAGGCCGACACCGCGCTGCCCAGATCCGAGTAGGCGGTCATCACGATCACCGGCAACTCGGGATGCGCGTCATGCACCCGGCGCAACAGGTCAAGTCCCGACTGTCCGGACATCCGAATATCGGTGATCAACACATCGGGGGTGTCATTGCGCAGCGCCGCCAGCGCCGGCTCGGCGGCATCGAAGGCCTTCGGCAGCATGCCGCCATTCTTCAGCGCCCGTTCGAGCACCCAGCGGATCGAAGTGTCGTCATCGACCAGCCAAACACGCAGTGGTTGTGCATTCATTCGGTGCCCTCAAGCGGCAATAAAAGTGAAAATACGGTACAGCCGGGACGGCTCTCGAACTCGACAATGCCGCGATGTCGGGTTACCAGATCCTGTGCCACGGCCAGCCCCAGGCCGGTGCCCGTGGGGCGGCTCGTGACCAGCGGATAGAACACGCTTCGAGTCAACTCCGGCGGTACGCCGTGACCGTTGTCCTCGATCTGAAGGTTCGCCACCAGGCGATGGCGTTCGGTGCCGATATTGAAGTTCGATAGCGCGCGCGTGCGCAGCGTAATGTGGCCGCCGACCGGTTGCACTGCCTGCAGCGCGTTGCGCGCGACGTTGAGCAGCGCCTGGATGATCTCATTGCGATCGAAGTTGCCGCTCGGCAGGCTGGGGTCGTAATCGCGGTCGATCTCTACGCCCGAAGGCGCCTCGCTGCGCAGCAGATGGAACACGTGTTCGCACAGCTCATGAATGTTGACCAGCGTCATCTGCGGCGGGCGCGAGGGGCCGAGCATGCTATCCACCAGCGCGCGCAGCCGGTCGGCCTCATTGATGATGACCGTGGTGTATTCCTTCAGCGCGCCGTTGTGCAGCTCGCGATCGAGCAGTTGCGCGGCACCGCGCAGGCCGCCGAGCGGATTCTTGATCTCGTGCGCGAGCTGGCGAATCATCAGCCGGCTGCCGTCGAGGCGCGACAGCATCTCGCTTTCCCGCGTGATGCGCTGGCGCGTTCTGGCGTCGGCCAGCTCGAGCAGCAGATGGGTACCCGTGACCTGGCCTTCGAGCGGCGTCGCGGTGACGTCCACCACCACCGGGTCGCGCTTGCCGGCCAGTCCGATCGGTATCAGTAGAATCTCATGCCCGGCACAGGTCTCGTTGCGCTCGAGCGAGCGGCGCAGGATGCCGTCGAGCGCCAGCGGATCGGCAAACAGCTCGGTGATGGGACGGCCACGGGCTTTGTTCAGCCCGACAGCGAGCAGATCCTGCGCACCGACGTTGGCGTAGACCACGCACAGATGGCCGTCGAGCACGACCACGCCGGTCGCCAGCACGTCGAGCAGATCGGCCGGATCGAAATGCGACAGCGGCGAGGGCGCGAACTGTTCAAGCGCCACCGCGCGCCTCCACCTGAGCGCGTGGTCGCGGCGCAAGGGCGGGCCTCAATGCCCGCGGGCAGGCGAGGTCGGCGATAGCGCGGAGGGCCGCTGTACGTAGAAGGTGACCGGCGCGGAACGACACACCGGCTTGCCATCCGGATCGCGCACGATGGCGCTCACGGTGTGCGCGCCGCGATCGGGGCCCGGGACCTGATACTGCAGGCCGCCGGGGGCCGCCGGATTGAGCGCCGCACCGTCGAGTGTCACCGCAAGCTGATCTCCTGGCCGCAACCCGGGAGCGAGCGACACCGTCACCGGCACCGTCTCGGGAGCGAAAAACGAGGCCTCGGCAGCCGGCTCGGCGATGCCGCAGGACTGA
>JGI12635J15846_10002568_pt1 | contig 15871 bp, 18 predicted proteins | sample BlaSpr_A8_OM2_M2_FD_15846 | JGI IMG/M metagenome (IMG submission 15846) | reverse complement strand
TCGAGATCGGGCAGACGGAAAAAGAAGGGGAAAAAGTGATCTTTGTGAAGGACAACGGAGTGGGCTTCGACATGGAATATTCGGACAAGTTGTTTGGAGTATTCCAACGCTTGCATGTGGCCGAAGAGTTTGAAGGCAACGGTATTGGTTTGGCAACGGTGGAGCGGATCATCAAGAAACACGGAGGTCGCGTCTGGGTCGAAGCCGAGCTGGATCGCGGAGCCACTTTCTTTTTCACACTCGGCGCCGGGGAACACGCTGTGCCCGAAAAAGCCGCTGCAGCTGCCGGAGGTTCACTATGAACACAATTCAGGACATACTCTTGGTTGAAGATAGCCAGAACGACATTGATCTTGCCCTTTATGCGTTGCGAGAGGAGGGATTAGCTAACAGCATATTTGTCGTCCGGGACGGCAAAGAAGCTCTGGACTTCCTTTTCTGCCGTGGCGCTTTTGCCGAGAGAAGTTTCAATCATCCGCCCAAACTGGTTTTGCTGGATTTGAAACTACCCAAAGTCGATGGTCTGCAAGTGCTCAAGCAATTGAAGAATGATTCCCGGACCAAGACGATTCCGGTTGTTATCATGACCTCCTCCAACGAGGAACGAGATCTGGTTGAGGGCTACAACCTGGGCGTGAACAGCTATATCCAGAAGCCGGTGGACTTCGACCAGTTCAGGACGACCGTGAAAACTCTAGGGCTGTACTGGCTGGTGGTCAACCAGGCCCCGTTAGCGATCACACCTCACAGGACCGACCCGTCCCATTGAGCATTCACGGCGAACCGGTCGGGGCCGCAGTAAACCAGGGGCGGAAAGGATCGCCCGACTGGGTAATGCAGCGGAGAAACCATGTTGAAACGGAAGGCACAACTCACGTTCGGGCTGGCGATTGTGACGCTTCTTACAAGGTTTCTCGAGGGCCACCCGCGTCTTGTAAGCTCTTTAAATTAATGATAGTTGTGGGATGACATCCTAACTATCCGAAAGAAATTGTGACCGAGCCGTTCGTCATCCCGCTGATGACGATGGTCAGACCGACGTAGAACGAAGTTTGATAATCCAGCGTAGTGCCCGCTTCGGGAAGGGCGAAGGCTGTGTCGCCCGCAATGTATGGTCCGGGATTCGTGAGAGCATCGGCGATCTGGATCGATCCGCCTTCCGGTGCGTTGACGACAACATCGTTCAAAATCCCGAAAACCGGCTCAAGGTAGGAGAAATCGAAAACCCAGAGCCGGTTTCCTCTCCGTAGAGCAGGTTCGCTCTGCCAAGTCTGAAATCCCGCACGAGCGGAAAAAGTTGGCGACGCCTGTAGCACCGTTGGTTGCTGTGCCTTGAGTAACTATTCGTACCTTTCCCCATCTGCCACACTTACACACTTGTCTATTGACTGAGGAGAGAACAATGTTAGGTCATTGGTGTTAGTTCATCTATCTCAGCCGATCCTCGGTACCGTTTTGGTGGCCGACGATCAAGTCGCAAATCGTGAATTGCTCGAGGAACTTCTCACCGCAGAAGGATTCCAGGTGATTACCGCGGCCGATGGCGCGGCTGCCGTCGCGGAACTCGCCCGAACTCAAGTCGATCTAGTGCTTCTGGATGTGATGATGCCTCACCTGAACGGGTTTGAGGTGTGCGAGAAAATCAAGAACAACCCAGACACATATTTAATACCGGTCATCATCATTACAGCGCTCTCCGCCAAGCAAGATCGGTTGGAGGGCATCAAGGTTGGAGCCGACGACTTTTTGACTCGTCCCGTGGACCGAGCCGAACTACTAGCTCGCGTGAGGTCCCTTCTGAAGCTCAAGCAGCGCACGGACGAACTGGAGAGAGCCGAGTCAGTCCTGTTCACTCTGGCGCGGAGCATTGAAGGCAAAGATCCTTACACGCATGGTCATTGTGAACGGCTGGCAGATTATTCGGCCCGGCTGGGAGCGCAACTCGGACTCTCCGAGGATCAACTTACCGCGCTGCGGCGTGCGGGAATCGTACACGACGTTGGCAAGATTGCGGTACCTGATGCGATTCTCCTGAAGCCCGGTCGTTTGACTCCCGAAGAATGGACAATCATGCACGAGCACCCGCTGGTTGGGGAACGCATCTGTGCGCCCATGAAGTCTTTCCGTTACGTCCTACCCATCATCCGGCACCATCACGAGAAACTAGACGGATCTGGCTACCCCGATGGTCTTCGGGGCAATGCAATTCCGGTAACCGCGCGTGTCCTGCAAATTGTCGATGTCTACGATGCTTTGACCACAGAAAGACCCTACAAGAAGGCGTTTTCCATTACCGACGCACTTGAGATCATGAAGCAAGAGGTAGCCAAGGGCTGGTGGGATCCGGACATCTTCCAGCATTTCGCGCGCCTGGTTAGCAGCGGCGCTGCAGTCGTCTTGTCGAAAGCCGCGACGGCCGGCCAGTAAGAAACTTCCGAATCGAACCTTGCAGCACGTTGCCTGACAAAGAGGATGATCCCTTGAGCATGCGAAGTAAGATTGGAAAAACCCTAGGACGAAGCCGTTGGCGGCTTTATGCGCTGTTTCTGCTATTGATGGTCTTGCCCATCGCGCTTTTCGCCAACTATGTGGGTCGAGTACTAAGAAGCCACGCCGAAACGCAGGCGGCTGCGGAGAGCGAACAAATCGCCCGCGTCTCGGACGCCCTGGTTACGAACGAATTTCGTGAGAGCACCACGTTTCTGCAGTCGATTGCCAGCCGCGAGACATTTCGGCGAGCTTTAAAGCGGCAAGATTTCCGTACCATTGAGGATCGGCTGGCGCAGATAAAAGCGTTGCAGCCAGACTTCGCATCGATCAGTTTATTCAACGCGGATGGTACCCTGGAAGCGTCTTATCCGGCTACACCCGAGTTAATTCATCAAAGCTCTGCCTACCTAGACTGGTATAAGGGTGTCTCTCGGCAACGGAAACCCTACGTTTCAGAGGTCTATCAAACCGTATTTCCACCTTATCAACAAGTAGTGGCGGGTGCGGTCCCGATAACCGACGATGCAGGCAAGCCGCTGGGTTTTCTGGTTGCCCGAATTGCGCTCGATACGATTACGCGGGAGCTAGTGCAAACCAAGGTTGTCGGAGCCTGGGCCATCTCGCTCGTAGATCAGCATGGGCACTTGTCGACCCGCGCCAACATTGATTCCTACTCGCCGGCTGTGGACCTTATTCGGTACGAGCCTGTCTGGCAGGTGCTTGCTGGCAAGTCTGGCCACGGGACGTTCGTTCGAAACGGAACTGCATTTTCCACCTGGTATGAACCGTTGTCCCTTTACGGCTGGGGCGTTCTGATAGAACAGCCGACAGCTGTCCTGGAACGCCGCGTTTCGGTCGTGGAGAGGCCAGTGTGGCTTCTGGCGCTGGTGCTTATTGCGATCGGTCTTGGCGTGAGCACTCTGATGGTATCCCTGTATTCGGAACTGGAAAACGGCGATCACTTTATCAATATGTCAGCGGATATGGTTTGCACCGCCGGGGTCGACGGATTATTCAAGAGGCTGAACCCGGCATGGGAGAGGACACTCGGCTTTACCTTGAAAGAACTCATGGCGAAGCCCTACCTGGAGTTCGTCCATCCAGAGGATCGCCAGTTAACCAATACCGATGCAGACTACCCCGGGAATGGAGAGACCATATCTGAATTTGAGAACCGTTACTTGTGCAAAGACGGTTCCTACAAATGGCTCAGCTGGAATGTTTTTTTCGAGCCTCGGCAAAAGATTTCATATGGAATTGCACGGGATGCCACGAAGCGAAAGCGCCAGGAAGAACAGTTGCGCGACAGCGAAGACCGATATCGAAACCTATTCGAATGGAATCCACATCCGGTCGTCGTTTTCGACCGGACCACGCTGGGCATCCTGGCCGTGAACGAAGCGGCGGTCCAAAAATACGGATACTCGCAAGCAGAGTTCCTGGCGATGACCATCATCGACCTCCGGCCGCTGGAAGAGGATCCTGTACTCGTGAAAAGCGGGTACGCAAACCGCGCCGGAGTGCAGGAACTACACGTCCGACGGAACCGAAAGAGAGATGGAAGCATCTTCGAAGCTGAAATCACATCTTCTTTATGCACTTTTGCCGGACGTGAGGCCTTTTTTGCCATCGTAGTCGACATCAGCCACAGGAAACGACGCGATGAGGAAAGACAGAGCTTCACGGAGAGCCTGGAGACTGCGAACCGGGAGCTTGAGCTGCGTAATCGGGAAGTCGAACACGCCAGCCGCATGAAGAGCAAATTCCTCGCCAGCATGAGCCACGAACTGCGCACCCCGCTCAATGCAATTGTGGGTTTTTCGGACATCTTGGCGGAAGAAACGGCCGGGACGCTTAACGTCAAGCAGAAGCGCTTCGTCAACCACATCAAGCAGGGCTCGGCCCATCTGTTGCAGCTGATCAACGATATTCTCGATCTTTCCAAGATCGAAGCCGGACAACTCGACCTCCGCTGCGAGGAATTTCTGCTGAAAGAAGTTCTGCCTGAGGTTCTCTCGACGATCCATCCCTTGGCCATGGCAAAGAACGTTCAGGTTCAACAAGAGGTGAGGACGGATCGGCCTATCTACGCCGACAGGCTCCGGTTCAAGCAGATCTTGTACAACTTGCTGAGCAATGCCGTGAAGTTTACGGCAAAAGGCGGACGAATCGAGATCGACTGCTTTGCCAGTGAAGACCAAGTCTGTGTGGCGGTAACGGACACCGGGATCGGGATCCGGCCCGAGGATCAACAGGCTGTCTTCGAGGAGTTCCGACAGGTGGATGTCAATCGAGGCGAGGTGAATGAAGGAACCGGCCTCGGCCTTGCCATTACGAAGCGCCTGGTGGAGCAACAGGGCGGCAAGATTTCGTTGTCGAGCGAACTGGGAAAAGGCAGCTGCTTCACATTTACCCTTCCCGCTGGAACCGGCACATCCAGACCAGAGCTTGCAAACAGTTCCAGAATTCTCCCTTCGACCGGTGCGAGTCAGGAAAAACCACTCATTCTTGTCGTGGACGACGAAGCCACCGCACGCGAGCTTCTAACCAACTATTTAAGTCCGGATTATCGAATTGTTACCGCCGAGTCGGCAGGCGAAGCGGTCAGCCGAGCTCAGCAGCTACGACCCGATGCCATCACATTGGACCTGTCGATGCCTGGAGGCAGCGGCTTCGAGGTGCTGGCCACGCTGAGGAGTACTCCGGAAACCGCAGGCATCCCGATCATTGTCGTTTCAGTTGTCGACCAGGAGAAGGTAGGTTTTGCTTTAGGTGCCACCGACTACCTCGTCAAGCCCATCCGCAAGCAGTTGCTCATGGAAACGATTCGGAAGTACGTGCCGGTTCAGGGCCTGGATGACTCTGAGATTCTGCTCGTCGACGACGATGCTAAAACGCTTGAAATGCTGGAAGAGACCCTACGTTCGGCCGGTTACGAAACGCAAAGCGTCCAGAGCGGCGCAAGAGCTCTGGAAGTGTTGTCTTCTAAAATCGTAAGCGCAGTTTTACTAGATCTGCAAATGCCAGGAATGGACGGTTTTGAATTTATTCGGCATGTGCGCGCACAGGAAACTTTGAAAGATCTGCCGATTCTCATCATGACTGGCAAGACGTTGGCACGCGAGGAGGTCGCTCTTCTCGATCGTGAAACCCAAGGAGTGTTGCAAAAGAATGGCAGCTGGCGGCAGCAACTCACGGTCGAGGTTGGAAGGGTTCTTCAGGGCCGCAAACGAGCCAAATCCGCGGGCCAGCCATGAGCATAATACTCATTGCCGAGGACAATGCCGTGAACCGCGAACTGCTCCACGAGTTACTGGAAACGCGCGGACATACCGTCCTTGAAGCATGCAATGGTCAGGAAGCACTCGACATTCTTGAAAAAACTAAACCAGATCTACTGCTCCTGGACATCGGCATGCCAGTACTCGACGGATTCGCGGTCCTACGCAAAATCAGAGAGAATCCTCGGCTTGCGGCACTGCCGGTAGTGGCGGTTACCGCGTACGCGATGAGGGGCGATCGGGAAAAAATCTTGAATTCACAATTCGATGGGTATCTCTCGAAGCCGATTCATTCGCCATTGCTTACCGCAGAACTCGACCGCCTGCTGAACAAGCGACTGGATCGCGACGAATCGCACACCCAAGAATCTAGGAATCAGTCCGGCTGCTAAGCACAGGCAGCGAGTGCTAAGAGCAGAGCTGCGGTTTCGCTGACGGTACCCAGTTCGCCAATCTGATGGCTGTGCAGCACACTGTCGAGGAGACGCTGCTGCTCGATGGCTTTGGCGTCATACTCAGAATTCGGGAGAATCCTCGTCTCTCTGTTCACTGACTGTTGTGGCGGTCACTGGGAGTGCGATGCGGGACGAGCGGGAAAAGATCTTGAATGCACGGTTTGATGGCCACCTGTCCAAGCAAGTAGTGTGTGCAAATATCCAATTTTGAATGACTTTGTGACAGAGGCAGGGATTATGAAACGGGAGAAGCTATTTCGCAGCCCGCTTATCCGAATTCCTCTTGCGAGCGTGTTTGTAGCGATAGCGGCCGCTTTGCGGATCTGGCCATTGCATTCGCTTGAGTCAACTCTCCCGTGGGTGACTTTCTACCCTGCTGTGATTGCGGCGGCACTCCTGGGCGGCCTTTGGGCTGGGCTCGTTGCCACAGGAGTGACCTGCGCCACCGTCCTGTTTCTTTGGCCCCTGTTTGCCGCCGGCCCGTTTATCAGGACCAATGCCCAATGGATTGGAATGCTTGTCTTCATCGGGACGGGCGCCATGATTTCCGCCGTTTGTGAGGGCTTGCGCAGGGCCCAGGCGCACGTGCAGGTCTATCAGACTCTTGTCACGTCATTAGATGATGGGTTCTGTGTGGTTGAGATGCTATACGGTCCCGGTGGTCAACCGATCGATTACCGGTTCCTCGAGTGCAACCCCGCGTTTGAGAAGCAAACTGGCCTCCGGGAAGCCCAGGGAAAAACGATCCGTCAAATGGTTCCCGGGCATGAAAGTCATTGGTTTGAAATCTACGGCAATGTGGCCCGAACGGGCGAAGAAATTCGCTTTGAAAATCCGGCCGCTGCGATGGATAGGCACTACGACGTGTTTGCGTTCCGAGTAGGCGGAGACGGAAGTAAACGGGTTGGGATCATGTTTAAGGACATAACGGAGCGCAAGAAGCGGGAAAAGGAACTCATCGATGCTGCTCTCTACGATCAGCTCACCGGGCTGCCCAATCGTGTCATGTTTCGGGGATACTTCTCTAAGGCTCTGGCACGGGCGCGACGGAGCGGGCAAAATCTTGCGCTGTTGTTTCTCGATCTCGATGGATTTAAGCAGGTCAACGATACCTTTGGTCACGAGGCCGGAGACAGTCTGTTACGATCTGTCGCGCAAAGGCTATTGTCGACTGTCCGAACTGGCGACTTGGTAAGCCGCTTCGCTGGAGATGAGTTCATCATAATTATCGAAAACTGCAACCCAGACTTTCTGCCTGTTCTCGCGAAGAGGTTTATCAAACTATTGGAACTGCCTATTAATTTGGGTGGGAAAACGACTCAAATATCGGCCAGCATCGGTATCGTCACTTATCCGGCAAATGGAGATGACGAAGACACGTTGCTTCGGAGAGCTGACGCCGCGATGTATGCCGTCAAGAAAGATCGAAAAGAAGGTTTTAAAGTTCGGGATTCCTCGATTCCGAGCATTGGGCGGTGACCTTCTTCGTGGACAACGGAGGCGTTCTATCGGCTCAACGAAACGTCTTCGATGAACGAGATGCGATCAAGCTCAAGGCTGTTGTCGCGCTGCACCTTGAGCACAATTCTCATTTTTTCGTCTCTAAATGCTCAGAATTCCGCTCCATTGCGGGCCATGGGCTGAAACTCGCGGAGGAAGCCGAAAACCAAGTCCGTGAACTCCTAATTTCACGAGACCTCCCACCCTCCCGGCTTGGGGGTGAAACACACTCAGCGGAGAAGAAGCAATCAACTCTCAGGTTCCTCGCGGAACCCGTTGGCAATAAGATTCTCGTGCTCCGAGCTTGAACACCACGGATACGCGGCATTCGACAAATCCACAATCATCATCTGGACGACATACGACCCCGCGGAGCTTGAGCTGACGGAGTTAGCGCACGAAGCCGAAAGCGGGACACCTCCTGCTCAATGGCTGCGAGCTGCCAGAGCGGAATTTGAAAAAGAGCAGGCACAGAAACGCTGGGATGCTCTTTCGGCGGAGCAAACAACACTGACGGAAGACGATGAAGAGTACAGCAGCGACTTGAGTTGCCTCGAATGAGCCAACGCGCGGCACCGGCCCAGCCATTCCAGAAACAACCAGCAACAATCATTGCACGTTCAACGACTTTCAAACTCAACTGATATAGAGGCAAAATCGGGCGGTGTAGGAGCCAAGTGCTTTGGCTTCATCAAGCCGTATCCCGATTTGTCTCGGAAATGGGGGCGCGTGAGCCCGCGTGGAGGATCTGTAGAAAATGAGCGCACGGAAAGAGATTCGATACCACTTGATCGCCGAACGGATGCATTACTGGCTGAAGGTCGCTCGTAGTCCGCTGGCAAATATGAAGTGCCCTGCCTGGCGCGCCAGGCGCAATTTCTGGCACCTGTGCAGGAAGTACCCGGATCTGAGCCGGCGCCTAGGTTTGGACGAGCTGTCAGTGCTGCAACCCATCGCGGTGACAATCACAGCCGCTATTAATAACGATCAGCCGGTCTCGCGGTAGGGGATGTACGTGCGTGCCGGCGGCCCGAATTGCCCGACAACTTGTCGACAGTTATTCGACCTAGCGGCAGTGAAAATACAAGCAACATGACAGTGAAACCGCTCTACAAAACAACAGAAAATTCTCCAACTCTCGGTTCCATCCTCCCTGTTTCCCTTGCTCTCATACCTCATTTTTGCGACGGAAAGTAGTTAGGGATCGTTTTTCAGGGGGCACTGCCGAAGCCAAATTTGGATATGACCGGAGTGTAAAGTTGTTCCATCCTCGGGGTCAGGGTAGCTTCGGATGTATCGCTTGGCTTCTGCAACGCTCCTTTTAATGTAGTCCATGAGATCCTCTCCGGGCCTCCAGTCGGCGTGCCAGCTATCGCGTATGGGCTTGGGTTTTCCGTAATAGAAACCGTCTGGCTGCGATCCACCAAAGACCGCAGAGCCAGGCTAGCGCTCGTCCTAGCCCTGCGGCTTTCAGGAAAAACTTCGTAACGTCAATACGCGCTAACTACTGGTTCCAGGTCAGAGAGGCGACGCCTTCCCCGACCGGGAGCGTGCAGAAGAGCGTGATGCTGTGGGGAGTGTTTGGGATCAGCGCGGCCGTGGAGGTCAAAATTTGAGCGCCGTTGGGGTTGAAATAAATGTACGTCCCCTCCGCGTCGTGACCGTTTCCATCGTAGGACCAGGTAAGGCAATCGGCCCCAACCGTTCCGGTACCGCCCACATAGTTCTGTACGCTGACTGTGTGTACGATCTCCTGATTAACAATGGGCAAGTCAAACGCCACTGTGATTTGGTATTTGCAGTTGTTGATCACGGCTCCCATGCTTTCGTTGAGGCAATTCGAGGCACCTCACAATCTTCACGATGCTGAAGGAATTCCGCATTCTTCTCGTCCTCGTGTACGGCTCATTTCAGATGGTCATTGTAAGAGTGTCGCGCCCATCCTAGGTAATGCGGATTCGTGTGATTCGCGTCGTCTAGTTTCTTCAGCATCTGTGGAAGCAGCTTGCCATAATCCGGTGTGCGCAGCGCGACGACCATGTTCGCCAGATTCCGGTCGCCCAATCCGTCGTAGGCCATATTGAGGAATCTGTGACTGTTCTTCTCTATTTTCTCGGCCTTTTGCTCGACGCTTTCTCCGTCTTCGGGACTGCTCAGTTCGTACATCATCAAGGTGACCCGCGGCACCGCGGAGAGAAGCATCTTTCGTTCGCCGAGATCGCCCTTGAGAAGTTTGTTCTGGATGTCCGCGTTTACCTTCATCCCGGCCGGCTCCGCCACTGCCCGCACCTGGCGAAAAGCATCTGTTAGGCCCGGTAGAAATCGAAGGTTCCCTGCGCCTTTATTCTCCGGTCGTTGTTGCGGTTCCACATCGAGATGAATCCCGTCGAATCGGTCCGTCGAATGCTTCTGGTTGAATTGCACGATTTCCCGCACGTCATCCAGCAACGTTTCTCTGTGTTTCCCCGGCTCGTCGGCGTCTGTACTCGATAGCAAGGCTTCCACTCGAATGTCCGAGCCATGGAGAAGGGCGATAAGATGAGCAAGCTCATTCTCTTCGGACGCCTCGCTCCCTGCTGAAACTGATACATAGACTTCGTTGATACCCTCGGATATGCAGAAGTCCCTTAACGTCTCCGCACCGCGCGGCGCGGCGAGGACGGTTGGAGTCTTCCAGACCCACAAGCCATGAACCAATGCGGGGGGCCCTCCAGCGAACGCGGAGACAGAGAACACGCCGAGTAGAACTAAGCATGACACCCACACGCAACCGATCCGAATGCCGGTTCCCACATTGAGAATTGTTCGGAGCATGAATAGTTTGGTTGAGCCATCCTCCCCTCGTTGCGAATTTCGGGCCGCGACTAGCTTTCCCCGCTCATTTATGCGGATTCACCCCATCGCCTGACACCTTCTCGTCTCGCCGTGGAAGGCAGCAACTAGGCAGCCTTCTTCTCTTGCGCCTTAACCTTCGCCCACCGCGCTCTTTGAGCGGTTGCGATCTTCCTGCGAGCTGACGCTGACATGGTGCGTTTCGCAGGAGCGGAAACGGTTGTCTTTCCTACCAGTATCGGCTGCGACTGTTTCCGTATGCCCGCCCATCGGGCCTTCTGCGCCAGTGCCATTTTGCGGCGTGATGCGGCCGATACAGTTCGCTTTGGTCCGCTTGTCTTGCTGGGTGCTGCTCCTACTCCGTTCAAAGACTCTATCCCGGAAATTACTTGATCTAACTTCTCAATTTCTACCTGCGCTCGGCTACGCTTCTCGCGAAGCTCCCTCAATGCATTATCTAAATTCGACATTATTACCCCCTCGGGTATTTGGATGCCGTTTCATTGTATAGGACTGAAAATACTTGGACGTTTGGGTAGTATCGCAATTGGCCTGACTCCCAACACTTTTGTTTTACTAAACCATGTCGAGTTTGCAAACCGAAGACGGGGGCGAAGAAGCGCTTCTCGTAACACGAAGTGGTATCTCGGGTCGTTAGACGGACAAGGTCCGGGAGGATATCTTCCACATCCGTGGCATAAGCCCGGCACTCGCGGAATCGGTAGCTCCTTACCAACAGTATCGAATCAAGAACAACGCTAACACTGATGGACCTTCCCGACATTCCTTCGGGTTCACGCCCTACTGCACAGAAAGTGTCACCGGAACCGAGTTCACTGTCCCGCTTTCCGTCGCCGTGACCGAAACATTGTAGGATCCCGGAATGGTCGCGGCTTCTAAAGTCTCTGTGGCATGGGCCGACTTGGTTGGGTCAGACACGGACGTCGCTGTGATTGTGACAGTCGAGGAGAGGCCGTTAGCCACTGTCGGAGCAGTGTAGAGACCGCTCGCGCTGATGGTTCCTGCGTTTGCCGGGGAGATGCCCCAGGTAACAGCCGTGTTGTTGGTGTTACTCACGGCGGCCGTGAATTGTGCCGTTTGAATCGGCCAGTCATCAGCTGCGTCGTTGGGAAAAATGCTGGAGGGTAGTCCGGCGCTTAACGAGACCACTACGGGCAGGGTTTTGCCATTGCCGTTGCCTCCGCCTCCGCACGCAACCAGCAGACCTAGGAACACCAAAGGAACGCCGGCGCCCGCAATCGCAAATAAGGTCGCCCTTTTCCGTCCCGCGAAGCTAACTGCGACGATACCGGCGAGTGGCAATGCCAGAGGGAGCCAAGGGAAGCGGTTATCTGCCTTGCGCTGTCGCTTATTTCCCGTTGGAGCGTTGGGTCCCGTGGTCGTAATGGTAAGTTGAACTGAAGTCGTCGCGCTGCCTGCGCCTATCTGTACTGGGAAAAAACTGCAACTGACTGTCGGATCGGGAAGGCCAGAACAGGAAAATGTAACGGGGCTGACGAAACTCGCAGCTCCCCCATTGGCGTTGCGGTAAAGTTATACGTGGTGGATTGTCCGGAGAGCACGCTCTCGGTGGTGTTCCCGTTGGCTGTCCAACTGAAGGTAGGGCCAATGATAGTCTGAATCAGGACTGGCGATGTGCTAGGAGCATTGTTTGCATCCCCGTTATAGACGGCAGTGATCGAGTGGGCGCCAGGAGCGAGCGCGGGCGTTACGTAGACTGCCGTCTGGGACCCGTTCAGGGTGGTGCCGTTGCCGAGATCGGTCGCGCTCCGGTGCCCCTCGCTGCTGAGCATCACCACCCGGCCCTCGTCCTTGAGCTGATCGAGCAAGCCTGTCACTAGCATGAAGTGCCCGATGTAGTTGGTGAAAAACTGCCGCTCGTAGCCGTGCGACTTCTCGAGCTTCGGCAGCATCATGATGCCCGCGTTGCAGATGATGGCGTCCAGCCGGTGACCGTCTGCCTCGACCGCTGCGACGCACCCTCGCACCGACGAAGGGTCTGAGAGCTCGCAGGAGTAGCCGATCGCCTCGCCGGGAAACGTCGCGCACGCTGCTGCGGCCTTCTCCTTGGTGCGCGCGGTCCCCAGTACCAGGGCACCCCGCAGCGCGAGCACGCGACACGCCTCCTGTCCGATGCCTGAGTTGCAGCCGGTCACCAGAATCGTCTGGCCGGCGAGCGAGAGCCCTTCGGTGACCGGCTCTGCCGTCGACCCGTGACCGAAGCCGGTCGGCCCTGCTGATTTGAACATTGCGAACAAAGACATGTGGATTCTCCTTATAGCTTTGCTGTGCCAATCCGTTGTTCCTGGCGGACCGTGCCGTGCTGCCGTGCCAGTGAGTCGATGCCGCTCTCATCCAACACGCTGAAACGGCAATTCGCCGCGGGCGAGCACCTGGTAGATCAGTTCGGAAAGCGACATCCGAGCCAAGGTTGCGCAGCGGAAGTCTTTAGCCCACTCCGCTTCGCTTTCGTCAAGAATGGTCTTCGGAGCCATAGACCTATGCCTCTTTGAGCAACTCCGTCCGATATTTCGGAGCCAGCGCCATAACTTTCTTCATGAACGCGGCCTGCTCCTTTTCGTCGAGCTTCGGAGGAGGCGTGGTCCGAGTCGCAACAGGCGTTCCGACTGCTGCGAAAAACTCCTCCTGCCCGGCAGGTGAGCAGACGCACAGCAGCCGAGTAGCGTTCGAAGACGCGTTGTGAAAACGATGGGGCGCGTTGGCAGGAATGCTGATGGTGTCTCCTGTTTTCACGATCGATTTCTTACCACGAAACGTCGCTTCCATTTCACCTTCCAAAATAATGAAAGTTTCCTCAAAGTCGTGGCGATGTGGGGGAGGCCCACCTCCAGGTGGAATGTGCATGTCGATCACGCAGAACTTTCCCGCTGTTTCCGCTCCGGTGACGGTGATGGTGTAGGTGTCTCCGACCAATCCAATGTGAGGAAGAGTTTTATCTTCATCGATCTGGGCAAGCGTCAGATTTCGCTTTAGGTCGTCGGCGGGAAGGGGGGGATACTGCGATGTCAGTTCGTCCATTTGGGTTCTCCTTTGACTTGGTGTGTCTTGTTTCTCGCCGTCTCTGCCGAACGGGTTGAAGGCGAATGCCTTCGCTCCGGCGAACGCGGCCGAATATGCGATTGCCGCCTTGATGGCAATGCGCCGATTGACTGTTGTTGTCATTTCAATACCGGGTCTGCGACGGTCAGAACCCGCACCTGCTCTACAACGACATCTGGGCGCTCTTCAGGAATGAAATGACCGCAGGATGGAATCACTTTGCTCTGAACATTGCTCGCAACCATTGAGACAAACTTTCCGACCAGCGCGCCAAGGCCTTTTTCGCCGCCCAATGCCACAACTGGGATTTTGACCTTGTTGTCGGTCAGCGGAGCTGTTTGTGCAATGGTTTCAAATGCGGCTCGGTAAACCCCAAGCGCTCCCAGGACGCCATCTGCGCCGGTGAAGGTGCGGAGATACTCGTCGATGGACTCCGTGGAAATGGCTTCGTGGACCACAACGTGAGGTCCTTTGTAGAACCAGTTGAGAAACTCTCGCTCTTTCCCAACCATGAGAGTTTCAGGCACGCCGGGTGCCAGTGGAAGTACCCACCACCACATGCTCCCTTGAGCCATCGCTTCCGGTGTGTAGACGATGATCTTCTCCAATAGGCTTTGCAGCATGACGGGAGCCTCCACGTAGAGGAGGCCGCTCACTTCATCGGGATACTCGGAGGCCCAGAGAAGCGCGGCGGGGCGCCCATATCGTGAGCGGCGATCGTTATCGGACGGCCCGCTCCGAAGCCGATTGTGCGAATCAGCAGACGAAACTCCTCTGCAAGCGCATGCCCGTCATAGCCTTTGGTCCCCGCAGGCTTGTCTGAATCGCCATAGCCACGCATATCAGGCACCAGTACTCTGTATCCCGCTTCGGCCAAAAGCGGCATCACTTTATGCCACGAATAGCTCGTTCCGAGAAAGCCATGCCAAAGCAGTATTGGAGGCCCGTTGGGGTCACCCCCCAACCAATAATGAAGGGTGACGCCGCCCACCAGGGCCGTCGCGCTTTCAAAGTGCTCGATCACCTTTACAGAAGCTCGCATTTCCTTACTCCTTTGATGTACGGAGGTGTTGAAGGCGGTTGCAGATTTGCATCACCTGCAGGGAAGGTCACTCGCAACACTTTGGCCGTTCGCAGAACTCCATCCGGTGACTGCGCGGTCCCTCCATCCGTTGTGAAATAGGCCACGCGTCCATAATCGCCTGGTTGCCGTCCCAGACGCCACTAGATGGCCCGATCAGTGTCTCGGTAAACGGGTTTCCGGCCGCGACCACGAATCCCGCCCGATTGCCGTCGGCTTGCATCTCCACGCGATCGATGGTGTTCTCGCGATGGGTCGTGACATAAGCTATTCCGGCATCTTCGTCGAGCACAAAGTCATCCCAGTAGCGGCCTCCCGCCACGAACTCGGGCGGTCCTGCAGGTTCCAACGTGTCTTGATCGACGGAAACGCGCATCATCAGCTGTTGCGATGTGGAGGTGTAATACAGGTAGCCGGTGCGCGCGGCATACCGAACGCCGTTCACGCCGGGCTGCTCCGGCTTCTTCTCACCGGGCCGCATCTTCATGTTGTCGTGCGCCATCCAGATGCGGGCCGTTGCAGGTTTACCGTCTTCTGGCAGATCTACCCTCCAGATCAGTGACGTAGCCCCTCCTGCCAGCAAAACGTTCGGCGAAAGCAGGCAGCTACCATTCATGGCGACGTTCGCAGCAATAGCTGAGTGCGCGTACAGCTCGTAGGGAGCCTTCCACATCGAGCCCACGGTAAGGATCACAACCTGGCGCGTTCTCTTCGTAAGCGAGGTTTGTTCCTTGTCCAATAAGGAGGTCCAAATCGGAATGGGATGATACCCCAAAGGCCGGGTGGATTGATCGCCTTCAAGGGTGATGTCCCCGAGGCACGCCACCAAAGATGTCAGCGCTCTGCGCAAACCGCTCCGAAAATGCTGCGCAAATTGCTAGAACCCGTTCCTTGTCCTGAACCCAAACACTACGGTGCGCTGCGACCCTCCGGCGACACTTGCGTAGTACCGCACCACCGGTTGCAGCATTAGCATTGGCGCGATATCCAAGCGGACGTTGCATTCTACGGCGCGCACCGCTTTCCACGCCGCAGCATCCGGCGGGAGAAACTGTGAGCTTAGACCGTTTTGCGATTAGCCAAGCGCCACAGTGTTGTGAAATGTGCAGGTGGATCGGCTCGGGCCGGTGAAAAAAACGACTGGCGGGCGA
>JGI12635J15846_10002565_pt1 | contig 15873 bp, 12 predicted proteins | sample BlaSpr_A8_OM2_M2_FD_15846 | JGI IMG/M metagenome (IMG submission 15846) | reverse complement strand
TCCGCGTTCCGCCATCACCCTCTTACCAAAATAAAAAAATACTCCGTAACCAGTATGCGCTGCGCAGCATCACCCGCATAAAGGAGGGTATTCCACTAACCCAAACAGCAGCCTGAGTTTCTCATCGGCCACCCATTGGCCATACACCTTGGGCAGTGCCAGGCTCGAATGAGAATCTTTTGTCTTCTCAGTCTGCGAACAGTAACCAGCGAACAACAACCCATGAAAGGGGAAGTTTATGACTCGCCGACGGTTGACCGTAATATCGGTCGTTGTGCTTTTAAGTGTCGCGCTTTCCATGACCGTGGCCGGAAGAAAGGTATCGGCCCAAAACGCTGCGGTGACTTCAGCTCCTGTTTACAACCCATATCCACCTGGGATCCTCCCGTCCGATATTAGTTCCGAGTTAGCGAGAGTCCTTCGTGAGGTAAATTCCATCGAAGCTGAGGCCATTACACAGTGGCACGCCATACCACCCCCGGTTGTAACCGGCCAACCGCCCATCCTTCAAAACAGCGGCGTTCCCTTAGTCGAAATACTCGGCAAGCTTATGAATTACGACAGGACGATCTCGCCCAACGAAAATAAGGCGTGCGCGTCTTGCCACATGCCCTACGCCGGCTTTAGTGGACCAATCCCGTCAGTCAATCTGACCATGATCGCGTATCCCTCATCGTCTCCCTATCGGGCGGGTAAGCGAACTGCACAGAGATATAGTTATTCGAGCTACTTCCCTCCGCTGCAATACAACGCAACCCAGGGAGCTTTCTTTGGCGGCAATTTCTGGGATTCGCGTGCGACCGGATATTTAACCAGGGCTCCCGACGCCGAGCAGGCACAGTTTCCTCCCGTCGACCCTAACGAAATGGCCAACCCTGACACCGCCTGCATCACGTACAAGCTTTCCCGGGCTCCATACAGATCTCTCTTCGAGGAAATCTGGGGTGCCGGGTCGTTGAGCAGCATAATTTGGCCCGCCGATGTTGCGTCGGTCTGCGCTACTCCGGAAGGAGCTGCCGAATTTGGCCCGAACACTCAGCCTGTGGTCCTAAGTACGGCAGACCGCACGCTGTCCGACAATGATTACCTTCACTGGGCAGCCTCCCTTAGCGCCTTCGAGCACAGCCTCTCGGTCAGCCCGTTCACCTCGAAGTTCGACGCTTTCCTGGCAGGCAAGTACAAGCTGACGACAAATGAGGCGGCTGGGTATGCCCTATTCCGTGGCAAGGGAAACTGCAACTCCTGCCACTTGGATGGGAGATCAACCGCTCCCGCCCCAACAGCTACGACTGCCGAGGACACGGGTGTCGCCGCCGACACAACTCCAGTCTTCACCTGTTTCGGTTCGGCCAACCTCGGGCTGCCTAAGAACCCCAGAGACTCGTTCTATTATGAAACTACGCCCGATTCCTTTGGGTTTACGCCCAATCCGGCGGGGTTCACTTACACCGACTTGGGATTGGGAACTTTCCTCAGGAGCGGTTACGGTTCCGCTGCAAACCCCAACTCGGCGTGGACACCGTTTGCATCCACCTCGGACGGCAAGATGCAAACCTCTACGGCGCGCGATGTGGCCATGGCGCCGCCCCAGTGCACAGGCGGCACGGAGGCTCCGGGGCCCTATTTCCAGAAGGAGTTCTTCCACAACGGCTACATCAAGAGCCTGAAGCAACTCGTCCACTTCTACAACACGCGCGACGTGTACCCGTTCCCCGTCCAGTCCGGGGAGTGCCCGGCAGGAACCGTAGAAAAGGTGACCTGCTGGCCCGTGCCCGAGGTCACTGCAAATGAAGACATGACAGTCGGCAAGCTCGGTTTAACGGATGCGGAGGAGAATCAGATTGTCACATTCTTGAAAACACTGAACGACGGTTACACCACGCCGTTCCCCGACATCAATACCTACACAGGCGCTTGTATGACGGGGGGTACCGCTGCAACTCAAGGAAACTCAACAATAATTTCCGCCATAAAGCTCAAGGAGCTTATGGGTCAGCACTAAACGCCGGAAGCGAAGAAGGCGCATGGATTCGTCTCCATGCGCCTTGATCGCCTTTGCCTTACCCCATAAATTCAGTAATTTTCTTAGGAGGTCTGGACATGAATAGACTTCACTTGAAACCTGTGATTGCAGCTGCTGTCGGCAGTCTCCTCTTTTTCTCAAACCTACTCGCTGCCCAGGACAGCCCTTACGCCCCCAAAATACTTCCTCCGGCGCCGCATGCTGCGCGCGTCCGCATTACCCAGGGACCGGAACTCGAATCAGCTAACGAAAAATCCGCCATCATTCGCTGGGAGAGTAACAATCCTGGCGGCTCGGATGAGCATTTCGCAGTTCTGCATTACGGCACGGATCCAAATGATCTTAGCCAGACAGCGAAATCTCACATCCGGCTCAACCAGAACCATCCCTCCACAGTTTTTCGCGTGCGGGTGGAAGGGCTGGCACCGCAGACAAAGTACTACTACACCGTGGACTCAATGACAGCCCAGGGCAGGAGCGACGGCGTAAAGAGCCCGGTCAAATCTTTCATGACCCGTTGATGGCTCGATAACTGGATCCGGTCTGTCGAGTAAGTCGGGGGCGTCTCCCGCGGCAGTTGAGGAGGGGCTGTCGAGCTTTGCTCGACTGGACGGCCGAGGGCGGCCGTCCCTACATGGCTGTTGCTACGGTCGGCGCCATTTATGAGGCCCGGCTTCCATCCCCTGTATAATCGAACCTTAGAGTAAATCGATTTTCGATCCATCCTGATCTCATCCTTTTGGAGTGTGACCCCTTGAACGCACATATGCCGCATAATCCCGGGCAAGCCACTCCCGGCCCGCAACCCTTGCCCGGAGTCGATGCCATCATTGCCGTAGGTTCCGGCAAAGGCGGCGTAGGAAAAACCACGCTGTCTGTGAATCTCGCGGTCGCTCTCGCCAAGATGGGTCACAAAGTCGGCCTGCTCGACGCCGATGTCTACGGCCCCAACGTCCCGCTAATGCTCGGCATGAGCGGCCAGCCGAAAATGGTCGGCGAAAATCGTATCGAGCCCCTCGAAGCCTTCGGCGTAAAAGTTATCTCCGTCGGATTCCTCAATCCCGGCGACAAGCCCGTTATATGGCGCGGCCCCATGCTCCATCAGATCGTGAGGCAATTCCTCAGCATGGTCGAGTGGGGACGCCTCGATTACATGGTCGTCGACCTTCCGCCCGGCACCGGCGACATCGCGCTATCGCTCGTTCAATCGGTTCCACTCACTGGAGCGGTTGTAGTTTCCACGCCATCAGACGTCTCATTGCAAGACGCCCGCAAAGCCATCGAAATGTTCCGCCAGATGAAAGTCGATATCGTAGGCGTAGTCGAAAACATGAGTTACTTCGTCTGCCCGCATTGCAATCACGAAATCGACATCTTCTCCCGCGGCGGCGCCGAAAGAATGGCCCAGCAATTCACTGTGCCATTCCTCGGCAACATCGAACTTGACGCCGACGTGCGCAAATCCGGCGACGGTGGCAAGCCGGTGGTCTTGGAAGGCGAGCACTCCCCCCATGCCAAATCAATCTTCGCCTTCGCGCGCAAAGTCGCCGCTCGCGTGGTAGAAATCAAATCAGGCGAATCGGCCAGCGTGATTCAGATTCAGTAGACCTTGACTATTTTTGATTGCCGACCAGGCCTGATCCGTGCGATGGCTTCAAGGCAGGCCTTTGCGTGCGGCAGCAGATCGGCCAAACGAGCTGACTTGGCGCGAATGAGAATAATGCCAATCCTTCGACCGGTGAGGTTCTGTTGGTAAGCAAGACCTTTATCGAGGGTGACAAAAGCGCCAAACCTGCCTTCAGCCAGCAAAAGCAGTTCGCCATTTGACTTTCCAGCGAAGTCAGCCTCGGGGACGGTTAGGCACTCGTTCCCTCCGCCCGATAAGCTCTCGCTAAACCTGCGCGGCACGCACTCATCGAGCAAGATTTTCATCTACAGTTGCGCAACCAGAACAGACTTCGCCTGTTCCAAACCAGCAATGGCCGCTTCACGCGTGACAGTCGGAAAATCGACCAGGAAGTCGTCCAGCGTCTGCCCTTGTTCGAGATAATCCAATAGATTCTGAAAGGGAACGCGCGTGTGCCGGAAAACCGGCACTCCCCCCAAGATGTTCGGGTCTTTAATGATCACGTTCTCCACTCTGGTCACCTCGCGCCTTTTAGTCTACAACCAACGCACCGTTGAAAGAATTTACGACCTTCCCCAGGACAGGAAACAGAAGCCACAACCCCTGTGTGACCCTGTGTCCTCTGTGTTTCAAGCTTTTGTGTTTCAGTTTCTTACCCGCTTCTCGAATCGCGACATCCGCCAATCAGCTCTAGGTTCTCCATCCTCCAGCACCAACTCCGCCATCATCTCCCCCAGCGCCGGCCCATGCTTAAACCCGTGCCCCGAGCCTCCGCCCACCACCCACACATTCTCCATCGTCGGATGCCGGTCCACAATAAACCCGCTGTCCGCAGTCTGCTCATACTGGCAAACTCGCGTCTCAACCAGCGGAGCATCGTTCATTCCCGGAAATCGAAACGCAACATACTCTCTAACCCGCTTCAACGTCGATGGGCTGACAATCCTCTCCCCATCCGTAGGATCGAACTCGCTCCCGCGCGTATCGTCCGCCACCTTGAACCCACGCCCGTCGCTTCCCGGAATCCCATAAAAGAACCGCTCCCCATGATCTCCCCACACCGGAAGCCGCGCATCGCTAAACCGCGAATCCCCCGCCGGAGTTCCAAAGAAAAAAATATCCTGCTTCGTTGGACGAACAACGTTACCCAGAGTCTCAGGAAACATCTTTCCCAGCCACGGCCCGCAAGCAAACACGTAAACATCAGCCTTGACCCGCGTCCCATCGGAAAGCCCCAAACTTTTTAGAGGCGAAGCCTCCAGCCCATCCCCCAACACCGCAACCTGCCGATATTCTCCGCCGCCTTCAACGAACGCCTCCACCACAGCCTGGCAACTCGCCCTCGCATCCAGATATCCGCATTCCGGCTCAAAAATTCCCCAGCGAACCTCCGCGAAGTTCACCTGCGTCCACCGCCTCNTCATTTGCGCGTTCGATAACTCCTGAAACTTAATCCCCGCTCCGCGAAGCACTCCCAGCGATCCCCGCTCGAACGAATCGTCGCGGTCGCTCGCCATCCACAAAACGCCAGTCCGATGCAGAAACCGCCGCTTCCACCGCCGCTCATACTTCTCCCACAGCCTCAGTGCCCGCGCAGCCATCTCGGTATAAGGCTGATCAGGCCCGTAGGTGACACGCATGATGCGCGTCTCCCCGCCCGAAGACGCCCGCGAGTTCCCCGGTCCCCAGGCATCCATCAGCGTCACTCGCGCACCGCGTTCCAGCAGCCGCAGGGCAGTCCAGCCCCCAAACGCTCCCGCTCCAATCACCGCAACATGTAATTTGCTTTTCATTCCAGGTTTGAGTTTTTCTTTGTGTCCTTCGCGGCCTTTCGTTCGCGCGCTTTGCAGTCAAAAGCTTTCATCCCCCTCTTGACAGCCCCCAAATCGCATTCCTAGAATCCCCACCGGCAATCGCAACTTTGATTCAAAACCTAACCTTTTGCATCTAATATACTTAAGGCCAGAGGGTTTCCTGCGGCGGAACCTTCAGCTCACGATAAACTAGTCCTGTATTCCATGCCATCGGATCCCAATATCGGCAAGCGCGAACGCGAAGTCCTGACTGCCATCGTGGAAACTTTTATTTCCACCGGCGAGCCCGTCGGTTCTCGCACCCTCTCGCGCTCCAACCGTGAAGGCCTCAGTCCAGCCACCATCCGCAACGTGATGGCCGACCTTTCCGACGCTGGCTTTCTTGAGCAGCGTCACACGTCTTCCGGCCGCGTCCCCACCACCGACGCTTACCGCTACTACGTCGAACAAATCAGCGGCAACGCGAAGCTGGCTCCGCAAGAAGAAACCATGATCTCCGAATCGCTCGCCGGCATCAGCGATGTGCAGGAATTCATGGAACGCACCTCTCGCGTGCTCTCCCTGATTTCCCGAAACGTCGGCGTCACCGTCGCTACCAGCGGGGCCAAGAACGCNCTGGAGCACGTTTACTTCTCGCGCCTCGGCGATCAAAAAGTGCTGGCAGTCCTGGTCACCCGCTCCGGCCTGGTTCGGGACCGCGTCCTGCGCCTCGATCTCCCGCAAGCCGAACTCGATCTGGCTGCCCGCTACATCAACGAAAATTTTCGCGGCTGGACCATGGAATCCATGCGCACCGAGCTCTCCCGCCGCATCGAACAGGAACGCAGCGAGTACGACCGAATGATGCATTCCATCGAACAGCTCTATAAGCAAGGCGCGCTCGCCGGTGAGACCGGAGAGCAGGTGGTCTTCGTCGATGGCACGGCAAATCTGGTCACCGGCGAAGAAGATCGCAAGCGCCTGCACGAAATCATGAAAACTCTCGAGGAGAAAGAAAAAGTTGCAAAACTCCTCGGCGCCTATCTCGACGTTAAGCAAGAGGCAGTCCGCGTAGTAATCGGTCTCGACAATGAACTTCCGTCGATGCAGAACTTCGTGCTCATCGGAGCCCCCGCACGCTCGGGAAGCGATATGTTCGGCTCCCTCGCGGTAATCGGCCCCACGCGCATGGATTATCAGCACACCATGACCGCCGTTTCCTACATCGCGCGCCTCTTTGACAAAATTCTGAATGAATCGGAGTAACCAAGCTTTTTATGCGTAAAACTAATGGAAGATCAGAAGCAGAAAATACTACGCTGGATATCGAGCACGAGTTGCCTGCACCCTCCGGCGACGGCGATGACATCGCCGCAGCCATAGCGGCAACCGGGGAATCGTCTCCCGCGCAATCGGAATTGCAAAAGCTAAAAGCCGAGCGCGACTCGCTCCTCGACCGCCTCAGCCGCGCCCAGGCAGAGTTTGAAAACGCCCGCCGCCGCGCCAGCAAAGAGCAGCAGGATTTCCGCGACTACGCCACCGCCGACGCCATCAAATCTCTGTTGCCAGTAGTCGATAGTTTGGAACGCGCTGTGCAGGTCAGGTCTGACCCGGCCGAGCTTCGCGCCGGAGTCGAGTTGATTTACAAGCAACTGCAGGCCGCTCTCTCCAGACTTTCGGTGAACCCAATTGTGGCTGAAGGCGAACCCTTCGATCCCCGTTTCCACGAGGCCATCGAAATGGTTGAAACCACCGCCGCGCCCGATCATCAGGTAGTCGAAGAGTTGCAGCGGGGTTACAAGTTCAAAGATCGCCTGCTGCGTCCCGCGATGGTGAAGGTCGCCAAGAACCCCGGCAAATAGCTCTTAACGGCAAGAGTCTTTTTCATATTTTTCTAGCTATGGTTTTCTAACAAAGAAAGGCAATTTATTCTGACCACCAACGCAAAACGCGACTACTACGAAGTCCTGTCCGTGTCCCGTACCGTCACCGATCAGGAATTGAAAAGCGCCTACCGTAAGCTGGCCATGCAGTACCATCCCGATCGCAATCCGAACAATCCGGATGCCGAGGAGCGCTTTAAAGAAGTCACCGAGGCCTACACGGTTCTCGCCGACTCTGAAAAACGTTCACTCTATGACCGCTTCGGTCACGCCGGCGTAGGCAGTGTTGCAGGCGCCGGATCGGGTTTCGACGGCACGCCCTTCCAGGATCTCGGCGATATCTTCGGCGAGTTCTTCGGCTTCGGAGATGCCTTCGGCGGAGGCAGCCGTCGCCGCACTCGAGTCCAGCGCGGCCCCGATCTTCGTGAAGACCTGACCCTCGAATTCGAAGAGGCCGCCTTCGGCACCGAGACTCGCGTAAGCGTCCGCCGTCACGAAGCTTGTGAAGATTGCCACGGCTCCGGAGCCGCTCCGGGCAAAGGACCCACCACCTGCCGTTCCTGCGCAGGTCGCGGCCAGGTTCGCTATCAGCAAGGTTTCTTCAGCATCGCGCGCACGTGTCCTTCTTGTCAGGGAACTGGCAACGTCATCACCGATCCTTGCCCTAAATGCAAGGGCGAAGGCCGCATTCTTCGTCAACGCACCGTCGATGCAAAAATTCCCGCCGGCGTCGAAGACGGCACCCGCATCCGTTTCACTGGCGGCGGCGAAGCTGGTCCCGCCGGAGGCCCCGCCGGCGATCTCTACGTCGTGCTGCACGTAAAAGAACATCCGTTCTTCGAACGGGAAGGCAACGACCTGCACTGCACCGTCCCGCTTTCAGTAACCCAGGCCGCCATGGGCACCGACATTCAAGTCCCCACCCTCGAAGGCGAACACACGCTGAAAATTCCTGACGGCACTCAGCCCGGCACCACCTTCCGCATCCGCCACAAGGGAATCCCAGTTCTCAACGGCCACGGCAAAGGCGATCTCTACGTCGAAGTCCGCGTGCAAATCCCCTCCAAGCTTTCCAAACGCCAGAAAGAATTACTGCAGGAACTGGAAACCACAGCCAAGGTCGACAACCAGCCCATGATGCGCACCCTCATGGGCAAAGTGAAAGATATTTTCGGTTAGAGAAGATTCGTATCAGGATATGCCTTTAGGCATATCATCAAGGCCGCATTTATTCCTTCGCCTTTAGGCGCTGCAATCCCAATCCATGACCCGCCGCCGCTGGATCGCCGATGAAGTATCTAGCAATCATGCAGCCCTCACCGGCGACCACGCCGATCATCTCATCCGCGTCCTCCGCGCCCAAGTCGGCCAGGATTTCGACATCGCCACCGGCGCATCTATCCGTCGCGGACGCATTACCTCCATCGCCGACAATCGCGTCGAATTCGACTTAGCCGAAGAAATTTCTGTCACCGATCCAGTCCAAATCACCCTCCTCCTCGCCGTCTTCAAATTCGACCGCATGGAGTGGGCCATCGAAAAGTGCACCGAGCTCGGCGTCACCCGCATCATCCCCGTCATCGCGCGCCGCACCGATTCCCATCTGGCCGCCGCTTCTAAAAAACGAGTCGAACGCTGGCAGCGCATCGCTCGCCAGGCCAGCGAGCAATCGCGCCGTGCCTCCCCCCCTGAAATCACCGACCCCATCAAACTCGCCGACGCGCTAAATCTCTCCGCCGCTCTGAAGATCGTCCTCTCCGAATCAGAAAATCAAACTCAACTCCGCGACACCGTGAACCCGGATACAGCCAACGGTGAAATCATTCTCGCCATCGGCCCCGAAGGCGGCTGGACCGAAGACGAACTAAAATCATTCCATCAAGCCGCATGGACCTCCGCGTCTCTAGGCAACACAATCCTCCGCGCCGAAACCGCCGCCATCGCCGCCACCGCCATCGTGGTCTCCACATTGTCCTCGCGGTAATTACCCTGTGTTCCCCCGTGTCCTCTGTGTTTAAGGTTTTTCTTTTCACGCCGGAGATCACAAGCCCTGATGATATTCTGACCCCCAATGGCAGTCTCCAAATCAAAATCTCAATCCCCATTTCTCCCCGACGATCGCCAGCGTGAAGCTATCGAGCACACTCACGGCCCCATGCTCGTCATCGCCGGCGCTGGCACTGGTAAAACTTCCGTCTTAATCTACCGCATCGCCCGGCTGTTTCAGCAAGGCCATGCCAAGCCTGACCAGATCCTCGCCCTCACCTACACCGTGGCCGCCGCCACAGAAATGCGCGATCGCGTCCGATCCCTGCTCGGCCAGCCAATTCATTGCACAACCTTCCATGACTACTGCCTCGATCTTCTCAAGCGCTCTCAAAAAGATTTTGGCGTGCTCGACGATAAAGATCTCTGGATCTTCCTTCGCAAGCGCATCCACGACTTGCATCTCAAACACTACGTCCGCGCCGCCAACGTAGGAAAGTTTCTCTCCGAACTCCTGAACTTCCTCAGCCGCTGTCATGACGAACTGGTCACGCCCGAAAAATACGCCGCCTATGTTGCCCGCCTCGAGCGCGGCGAAGTGCCAATCCATCGCGTGGCCAAGTCGAAAGAAGAGCTCACTGACGCCGAAGTCATCGCCCGCTGCCAGGAACTCTCCCATGTCTTCGCCCTCACCGAGTCCTGGCTGCGCGAAAAAAATCTCGGCACTTTCAGCCACATGATTACCCGCGCCCACGACCTGCTCACCAGCGACCAAAACGTCCTGGCCTCCGAGCGCGCCCGCTACCCCTTCATCCTCGTCGACGAATTTCAAGACGCCAATTTCGCCCAGATCAAAATTCTCGCCGCGCTCGCCGGCGACCAAGCCAATATCTTCGGCGTCGGCGATCCCGACCAAGCCATCTATCGTTTTCGCGGCGCCTCCAGCGCCGCCTTCCAGCTTTTCCGCCGCAATTTTCCCCGCACAACATTAATTGTTCTCGGCAAAAATCGCCGCTCCACCACTCCCATCCTCCAGTGTGCCTTCACTGTCGTAAACAAGAACCCTCCCGTCTTCGCCGCCAAGCCGGCCGATCCTCTCTCCTATCGCCGCACTCCACTCCAATCGGCACGCGAAGAAGATGCAAACCGGGAAGGGAAGTCGCTCCCTGCTCTTCCCGTGGAAGCAATCTCTTTCGCCCGCAAGGAAGCCGAAGCCCCTGACGTAGTCCGCATCATCGAAGAAATTAAGCGCCATTCGCGCTGCAAGTGGAAAGACATCGCCATCCTCTACCGCTCGCACATTCAGCGTGATGAAGTTGTCCAGGAGTTGGCAGCGCACGACATTCCCTTTTCCATCGACAACATGGACGTAAGCGACACGCCTGAGGTCCGCGACCTGTTCGCCTGCGTCGACGTTGTCGTAGACCTCGGCTCCGACGCCAGTCTCTTTCGTGTCGCTGCTCTTCCGCAATTCGATGTCGACCCCGAACAACTCCGCACCGCTTTGCGCGCAATTGCGAAAGACTCGAAAGATGGACTCACCGTTCCACTTTCCTCGGTCTTAGGCACAATTGCCGGCGGCCCTGCGGTGTTGGAGTGCGTCCTTCGCGCCCGCGCCGAAGTTGCTCGCAAGCAAGCGAAAACTCACGCTGCCCTGCAATTGATTGCAAAACATTTCGGCCTTGGCCTGAGTTCTCCTGCCTTGCCGGCCGCCCTGCAATTCGCCGCCGCTTGGGAGAGCAAGGCCACCACTGAAACCAAAGAACTCGGCGAATGGATCGAATACCTGAACTACTTCCGCGAAGCCGGCGGCGCAATTCCACTCGCGGCAAAATCCGACGAGGACGCCGTACAGCTCACGACCGCCCACGGCGCCAAAGGCCTCGAGTTCGCTCACGTCTTCATCCTGCGCGTCACTAGTCCTTGTTTTCCCGCCAGCTACAAAGAAAATCTCGTGGAGCTTCCTCCTGCATTGCGCGATCCAGATTCCGCATCTACAGGCGATGACAAAACGCTTCACGATCAGGAAGAGCGCCGCCTCATCTACGTCGCCATGACTCGCGCCAAAGATTCCCTGCATCTCTACGGCAAGCAGGGATTCGGCCGGGACAAAACTCCCCCCGGCTATATGCGTGAGATGATCGCCAACCCCGACCTTCGTTCTTGGCTCCGCTCACGCGTCGCTCTTCCGTCACAGCCCGAACTGATCGAACTCGCTGCCGCCGCCGACGAAAATTATCCGCCAGCTTCAAAGCTCGCCGCCTGGCTCGCTCTCCCCGCAATCGATGGCCTTGACACCCGCCTTAGCGCTTCGGCTGTCGAAACCTACGAGACCTGTCCGCTGCAGTTCAAGTTCGAACGCGAATGGAAACTTTCGCGTCAGCTTCACGCCGCCCTCCAGTACGGAGCGGCTGTGCATCGCGTTCTCCGAACCTACTACGATTCCGTTCGTCTCGGCCGCCCTAAAACTGACGACGAACTGATCGAACTCTTTCGCGAAGATCTTGCCGCCGCTAAAATCCAGGACGAATACCAGCGCGACTTATATCTGAAACAGGGTCTGGCGCAGTTGCAGGAATTTCTCGCAGGCACCCGCACTCTTCCGCAGCCAGAAGTCCTGCACACTGAAGAATGGTTTGACATTCAAATGGGCTCGACAAAAGTTGCGGGGAGAATTGATCGCATGGATCGCGCCCCCGACGGCACCGTGACCATCGTCGACTACAAAACCGGCAAGGGCCGTCCTCAGGAGGACGCTGACGAGAGCCTGCAGCTTTCCATCTACGCCATCGCCGCCCGCGAGAAGTGGGGATACCGCGTCGGCGAAGTTGTCTTTCATAACCTCGAAGGCAACGTTCCCGTGATTTCCCGCCGCACTGATTTTCAATTGGAGCAGGCGCGGGAACGAGTCCACGCCGCAGCCCGCGAAATCGCCGCCGGAAACTTCGCTCCCAAGCCCGGCTTCCACTGCACCTTCTGCGCCTTTCGCGCCTTATGTCCCGCCCGCGAAAAGCAAATGCCTCGCTCGGGCAACGCTACCGCGACCGCGCAGCATTCTTGATTGATCACCGCGCCGATACGGCAGGATTCTTTTACACAAAAACTTAGGGGACGCTTTTGGCGTCCCCCTTTTTTATTCTGCTAACTTCTTAATGCTTCTTTTTCTTCTTTGCCTTTTTCTTGGTTGCCATTGTTTCTATTCTCCCTTCCATTTTCATGGAAAAATCTGCAACGAATGTTTTGTTGCAACTTATTGTTGTATAGAGTTAATAAAAAACGAAGTCAAGAAAAAAATGCATGTCATCTCGCGTGTGGTGCAGAACCAAAGTCACACGACCATCCATAGTCAAGAAGAAAATTAAGAATTCTCTCTTCCAAAAAAATGTCGCGCGCGAAAACGCAAGCTCAAAAATGCAGTCTACAGTTCCTGACGCAAGTCCTCGTGCTCTGCGCCGGCAGAATCGCAGACTCTCCCCTGCGTTTTCCCGGCTTCATCTTTTTCGTCCGCCGCGCATCTATAATGAAAGCTGCGAAAACCTTCGCGGGAGCATGATCAATGGCGGCTTTCGATGATGTTGTCATCATTTCCGGTTGTCGTACGGCAGTAGGAAAATTCCAGGGCAGCCTCTCCGAGTTAAGCGCTCCGCAACTCGGCGCAACCGTCGTTCGCGAAGCCGTGAAGCGCGCTGGATTGAATTCCGATCAGATCGACGAGTGCATCATGGGCAACGTTCTGCCCGCCGGCCTCGGACAAAATCCCGCGCGTCAGGCGGCAATCTTCGCGGGATTGTCTCCTGCTACAGGTGCCATGACAATAAACAAAGTTTGCGGCTCCGGATTGAAAGCCGTCGCTCTCGCCGCGCAAGCCATCCAAACCGGAAACGCTTCCATCGTCGTCGCCGGCGGAATGGAGTCCATGACCAACGCCCCCTACCTGCTTCCGCAAGCGCGCAAAGGCTACCGCCTCGGCAACGGAAAAGTGATCGACTCCATGGTTCACGACGGCCTCTGGGATATTTACAACGACTACCACATGGGCGTCACCGGCGAAAACGTCGCCGAAAAATACGGCATCACTCGTGAAGAGCAGGACGAGTTCGCCGTGAACTCCCATCGCAAAGCCATCGCCGCCTGGAAAGAGTGCCGCTTCAAATCGCAAATCGTCCCCGTAGAAATTCCCGCAAAGAAAAAAGGCGAAGCCCCGGTATTCTTCGAGAAGGATGAATCTCCGCGCGAAGATACCAGCATCGAATCTCTCCGCTCGTTGAAGCCCGCCTTCAAGAAAGATGGAACCGTCACCGCCGGCAACGCTCCCGGAGTCAACGATGGAGCCGCGGCGGTCGTAGTCACCAGCGCTCAGCGCGCGAAAGAACTCGGGATGCAACCCATGGTGCGAATCGTCGCGCAAGCCACCAGTGGAGTCGAACCGAAATGGGTGATGATGGCCCCCGTCGATGCGGTGAAGAAAATCTGGGAAAAAACCGGCTGGAAAAAAGATGACGTCGATCTCTACGAACTCAATGAAGCCTTCTCAGTCCAAGCGCTCGGCGTGACCCGAGAACTCGGCCTCGATCTGAACAAAGTCAACGTGAACGGCGGCGCCGTCGCAATCGGACATCCCATCGGAGCCAGTGGCGCTCGCGTCCTCGTCACTCTCATTTACGAAATGACCCGCCGCAACGCCAGGCGTGGCATCGCCGCTCTCTGTCTCGGCGGCGGCAATGCCGTCGCTATGGCAGTCGAAAGAAACTAACTATGTGTTCTGATTCTGTTGCCGGGGATCGAAGGAACCGTGCGAATGCGCCTTCCTTCGTGTACCTTTGCGTCCTTTGTGGTTGATGAATCTAACTCGCCGCCGTCGCTGCCCTCATCGTCACCGTAAACACCGCTCCCCCGCCCGGCGCATTGGCCGCCTCAATCGTCCCGCTGTGTTCCTTCATCACCGACTTGCAGATGCTCAACCCCAATCCGGTTCCGCGTCCCGGCCTCTTCGTCGTATAAAACGGATCGAAAATACTCCCCAGAACTTCTACCGGAATTCCCGGGCCATCATCCTGAAAACTTGCCCACACCGCCTCCCCGCTATTACCCAGCCGTATCCGCAAAGTTCCGCGATCGCGGCTTTCGCGAATCGCCTGCTCCGCGTTCAAAATCAGATTCAGAAATACCTGCATCAATTGGTGCGGATCGGCCTTCACCAGTGGCTGGTTGGGCTCGCGCAAAAAATCTACCGTAATACTGTTCTTGCGCAGCGAGTAGGCGTGCAGGTTGAGCGTGCGTTCTACAATGTCCGCCATGTTGACGGGACTCTTCCCCGGCGTCGGCGGCGTTGCGAAATAAGTCAGATTGTGAACAATCTCGGCCGCTCTCCGCGCCTGCTGCTGCAGTATCCCAATCTGTTTGCGCGCCGCATCGGTCGTCTGGCTGTCCTGCAAAAGTTCGCTCACGCCCAGAATGCTGGTCAGTGGATTGTTCAACTCGTGCGCTACTCCGCCGATCATCGCTCCCATCGCCGCCAGCCGTTCGCTCTGCACGATTTGCTGCTCCAGTTTCCGCTCGGTCGTAATATCGCGCACGGAAATAATTACCCCAGCCAGCTTTCCATCGGCATCAAACAATTTGCTGGCCGAGGCTCGCATTGTCAGCCACCTTCCATCTCGGTGCCGTGCGCTGAATTCTGCCGATCCAAAACTGCGCGTGCCTGTAACCACCTGGTGATACAGCGCCGCTAATTCGGGCGAGTGATCCTCCGTCTCCGAGATTTTTCTTTCCCGCAGATCGTCCGGCTGGTATCCCAGCAAATCGCTCACCCGCGAACTCACAAAGGTGTAGCGCTCCTGCAGGTCCACCACAAGAATCAGGTCAGGGAAGCTCTCTAGCAGGCGCCGGCGGAATTCTTCCTGCTCCAGCACTTGCCGTTCGAGTTTGCGCCTCTCGGTCACGTCAACCAGCGTGCCCTGGTATCGAATCAACTTGCCCGCAGCATCCCAAACCGCTCGTGACGATTCCAGAAATGTCGCCGGCGTTCCATCCTTTTTTCGCAGCGTGATCTCTCGCGTCCGCACTCCGCCGGCATCTTCTGGGGCGCGCCCCAGCGCTGGCGGTTTCGCTGGATCTACATTCAGCCTGCCCGCGTCCACAGCTAATAATTCTTCTTTGCTCGCATATCCCAGAATGCGGACCAGCGCCGGATTGGCTTCCAGCAGCTTCCCCTCCGGCGTGCTGAAGTAAGCCCCCTCCTGCAGAGTCTCGAACAGCTCGGTAAAGCGAAGTTCTTTTTCGCGTTGCCCGGTCACGTCCCGGCCCAGCACGCTGGCTCCCACAACTTCGCCGCCCTTGACGATCGCGTTCAGAACACAATCGAAGTAAAGCGGCCGGGAATTATTTTTAAGCCGCACCCGCACCGTTCCCGCCCAGTGCCGCTTCTCCACAAACCGCGCCAGTCCGTTTTCCACGAACTCGCGCGTCGGTTCGTCGACCAGTTCAAAAAACTTCTGTCCCACAATTGCCGCATAAGGCAGCCCGGCAAGGTCGCTGACGCTCTTATTCACCGTCCGCAAC
>JGI12635J15846_10002563_pt1 | contig 15884 bp, 18 predicted proteins | sample BlaSpr_A8_OM2_M2_FD_15846 | JGI IMG/M metagenome (IMG submission 15846) | reverse complement strand
CGCTTGTCAAACCATCCCGCTCGCCTTAAAGTTATTCCCTCAGGAAAAAACGCGCGCATGCCCCCCAAAAAACTCTCTCGCCCCCGCAAAAAATCAAAACCCAAACCGCCCCCCGCCAAAAAATCTCCGCCTCCCCAAAACCCCGGCCCCGCCTTCGCCAAACTCGCCGCCCTCATGGCCCGCTTACGCGCCCCCGGCGGCTGCCCCTGGGACCGCGAACAAACCCACTCCACCCTTCGCACCTACCTCATCGAAGAATCCTACGAAGTCCTCGACGCCCTCGACTCCCACGACGACTCCAAGTTCGCCGAAGAGCTGGGCGACCTCCTCCTCCAGGTTCTCTTCCACGCCCAAATCGCCGCCGAACAGCGCCGCTTCTCCATCAACGACGTCATCCGCGAAATCCACGACAAAATGATCCGGCGTCACCCCCACGTTTTCGGCAAGGTCAACGCCAAAACCTCCGCCGAAGTCCTCCGCAACTGGGAACTCCTGAAAAAAGAAGAGCGCCGCGCCAAATCCGACGATCCCGTCGAAACCAAGGCTGCCCACTCCCTGCTCGACGGCGTCCCTCACACCATCCCCGCCCTCCTCGAAGCTTTCCAGCTAACCCGCAAAGCCGCCCGCATCGGCTTCGACTGGCCCAACGTCGAAGGCGTCTTCGAAAAACTCCGCGAAGAATCCACCGAACTCCGCGAAGTCCTCCACAAAAAAGAATCTCCCGACCGCATCGAATCCGAACTCGGCGACATCCTCTTCGTCGCCGTAAATCTCTCCCGCTTCCTCAACGTCGATCCCGAAATCGCCCTCCACAAAGCCAGCGCCAAATTCTCCCGCCGCTTCCGCGAAATGGAACGCATCGCCCGCGAGCAGGGAACCACCCTCTCCGAAATCCCCCGCTCCCAACTCGAATCCCTCTGGGACCAATCCAAGCAACGCGAACTCTCCAAGGTCATTTCAAAATGAACCTGGCCTCAATCATCGCTGCCGCCTCTTGTGGCACAGCCATTCCTGCCTGTGCTCTTGGGGTCTCCTCCTCCGTGTACTCCGTGTCCTCTGTGGTGAATCTTCTTTCTTCTCTTTCTCTGCGTTCCTCAGCGTTCTCTGCGTCTCTGCGTTATCCTTTCTCCCCTCCGAAGCTGTTAGCTGTAGGCTGTCAGCTGTCGGCTTCTTCATGACCTCCGAAATCCAAATCCGCAAATGCACCACCCTCCCCGACTTCCACCGCTGCGTCGAAATCCAGCGCGCCGTCTGGAACGAATCCGACCTTGAAACCGAGCCCTACACCACCTTCGTCGTCGCCAACCAAACCAGCGGCCAGGTCCTCGGCGCGTTCGACGGCCCCACCATGGTCGGCTTCACCATGGCCCTCGTCGGCATCCGCGGCAACGTCCCCTATCTCCACTCCCACATGACCGGCGTTCTCCCCGAATACCGCGACCGCAAAATCGGCCGAGCCCTAAAACTCTTCCAGCGCGAAGAAGCCCTCAGCCGCGACATCCGCCTCATCGAATGGACCTTCGACCCGCTCGAAACCCGCAACGCTCATTTCAATCTCAATCGCCTCGGCGCCATCGTCCGCACCTATATTCCCGATTTCTACGGCGTCACCACCAGCCCGCTCCACCACAACCTCCCCACCGATCGCCTCCTCGCCGAATGGCAACTCGACTCCAAACACACAATCGCCGCCATCAACAACCTAACTCCCGACCCCACCGAAGCCCCCGCCGTAATCCACGTCCCCAAACTCGATCCCGCGTTTTCCGAATCATCAACCTCTTCTCTCCAATCCAAAATCCGCTCGGAATTCCAAACCTGGTTCTCCAAACGCTACGCCGCCACCTCCCTCCGTTTCACCCCCACCGGCGCAGACTACCTCCTCCAACCCTGGTCCGACTTCTAACCAAGTAGCACAGGCTTTAGCCTATGTTCTTGCTTTTCTCTTCCCTCTTATCTGTCATCCCGACCGGAGCGGCCCGATTTTTTCCTCCGCGCCGTTCTTTGGCGCGCCGGGCCGCGCAGTGGAGGGACCGAGGCAACCAACTAAAATTCACGCAACCGTTAGAAACGCCACAATCTCTCCGCGCCCTCTGCGTCCGATCTCAGCGTACTCTGCGTTAAGTCCCCGCTTCTTTTCGCTTCCTGCTATCGGATCGCCGTTATCCGTTATCCCCGAAATTCAAACCCCTCCACCCACCAGAATTGCGTCATAATAATTCCCTAATGCAACTTCGCTCCCTCACTCTCCGCGAGATCCCCCTCAAACTCCTCGCTCCCTTCGAAACGAGCATGGACCGCGTCACCGAACGCCGCATCCTCCTCGCCGAACTCAATCTCGACTCCGCCTCCGGCTGGGGCGAATGCACCGCCGGCGAAAATCCCTTCTACTCTCCCGAAGACACCCAGACCTGCTGGCACATCATCACCACCTACCTCTGGCCCATGCTGAAAGGGAAGCACATCCAATCCGGCGGCGACGTCTGGCCGCTCCTCGAACACGTCCGCGGCCACAACATGGCCAAGGCCACGCTCGAAACCGCCGCGTGGGACGCCGAAGCCAAACTAAAAAATCTTCCCCTCTGGAAATTGCTCGGTGGCACCCGCGAAGAAATCCCCTGCGGCGTTTCCATCGGCATCAAGGAAACCGTCGAAGAACTCACCGCCGCCGTCAAAAAAGAACTCGACGCCGGCTATCAACGCATCAAACTGAAAATCAAGCCCGGCAAAGACCTCGTCCCCGTCCAGCATATCCGCAATCTCTACCCGCGCATCAAGCTTTCCGTGGACGCCAACTCCGCCTATCGCGCAGAAGACCTCCAGCTCCTCCAGCAGCTCGACGCCTTCTATCTAATGATGATCGAGCAGCCCCTCGGCTGGGACGACCTCTTCGGCCACGTCGCGATCCAGAAAAATCTGCAAACCCCCATCTGCCTCGACGAGTGCATCCACACCCACGAACAAGCCGAAGCCGCCATCTCCCTCGGCGCCTGCAAAATCATCAACGTCAAACTAGGCCGCGTCGGCGGCCACCTCCAGGCCAAACGCATCCACGATCTCTGCGCCAAAAATTCCATCCCCGTCTGGTGCGGCGGCATGCTCGAATCCGGTGTAGGCCGCGCCCACAACATCGCCATGTCCACGCAACCCAACTTCTCCCTCCCCGGCGACGTCTCCGCCAGCGCCCGCTACTGGCAGCAAGACATCATCACCCCCGAAGTCACCGTCACTCCCCAAGGCACCATCAATGTTCCCACCACCCCCGGCATCGGCTTCCTCCCAAACCTAAAACGCATCGACACCCTAACCACCCGCAAACTCCACCTCACCTGATCCCGCTCTTGTGGCACAGGCACTCCTGCCTGTGCTCTTGGGTTCTCCTCCGATCTTTTTTCCTCTGTGCTCTCTGTGTCCGATCTCTGTGCCCTCTGTGTTAAATCTTTTCTTCCTCTTCCGCACATAATCAAAAGAATATCCTCGCTCCCGTGGCATAAATTCCCCAACGATTTTCCCCACGCATCTACGCAATCGATACTTTGCGTTGGACTCCCACGCTCCGCACTGGCAAATTGAAAATGTATTCAACACGTTTCCCCGTAGCAACGTGCCGCACGAACCTCGTAGTTCCTGCCTGAAACACTTAATTTCCCAGGGCAACTCGTCTTGCCTCAGGACCAAGTCGCTCCTCTGTGAAAAGTAACAAGGACGCGCCGGCGCGCTGGCATCGCCACTGCGCCTATCTCAAGAATCAACTCGGAGGAAAAATGATCGCTCTTCAAAAGTTGTCACTGCATTCTCTAAGGACCATCGCGTTGCTCTCGCTCGCGCTCATTGCGGGAACCGGCCCGCTCGCCTTTGCCCAAAGCAGCGTCCAGGGAAAACTTTCTCTGCCGGTGGAGGCGCGTCTCGGGAATACCATGCTGCCGCCGGGTGAATACCAGTTCTCCGTCCAACTTCTCGGTTCTCTGCGTTCCGTCGGCGCGATTCAAAACGCCTACGGCCCCGTAGCCGTACTGCTCGTTTCCACTTCGAAAGGAGGCCCGGTCGCCGGCGTGCTGGCCACGGCCTCCAGGCTCGATCCGCGAAACCCGGTTTCCAATGATATCCAGCCCGAACTTTCGGGTAACAGAATCCATTCCATCACTCTGGAAAATCTCGGCTTGGTGCTGCAAATCGTCGAAGGAAGCAGCAAGAGCGTAATGCACGCTCGCGCCACAGCCCCCGCGCAAGTGGTAGCTTCCGCCAAGAGCAGCGACTAACCCGCATTTCTCACCCCGGCTCCAGCACCCCCGCGTAGCGGCCACCTTCAGGTGGCCGCTCTTTCTTTTCCCGTCCAAAAAAATGATAACGAACACCACAAAGTTGCATTGGACACCGCCGCACTCAGACGCTAGGTTTGTAGTATGAGTAATAGCAATGCTCTACTGGAGAAGGAAAGCCGTGAAGTTGATTTGCTTCACGAGATCGGCAGCCGCATCGCCGCCGCCGACCCGCTGCACGAACTCCTCGCAAAAGTGCTCGACTTCATCTCCATCGTCGCAAAATTTGATTCCTGCTTCGTCTACGTTCTAGAGGAGAGCGAACTCGTCCTCCGCTCCTCGAAAAATCCCCACGCCGAAGTTGTCGATCGCCTGAAGCTCCAGGTCGGCCGCGGAATCACCGGTTGGGTGGCCGAACACAAATGTCCTGTCGCCATCGCCCGTAACGCCTTCAAAGACCCGCGCTTTCAATCCTTCAACGAACTGCCCGAAGACCGCTTCGAAGCCTTCCTCTCCGTCCCCGTGCTCAGCCGCGACAAACTCGTCGGCGTCATCAATTTGCAGCACCGCCAGCCGCACACCTACAGCCAGCGCGAAATCCGCCTCATCTCCACCATCGGCTTCCTCGTCGGCGCCGAAATCGAAATGGCTCGCCTCGAAAGTGCCAACTCCGAACTCTCCGAACAGCTCGGCACCCGCAAAGCCCTTGAGCGCGCCAAAGGCATCCTCCAGCGCGACCTGCAACTCACCGAAGAAGAAGCCTACCTCACGCTCCAGCGCCAAAGCCGCCAGCGCCGCAAATCCCTCCGCGAAGTCGCCGAAGCCATCGTCCTAAGCGACGAAATCAAACGCGCCCAACGCAAACCCGATCCCGCCTAGCCTCGCCAAGCAATTCTCCTGGGTAAGTCTTGGATGTTTCTTCTCAGCGCTCCTCTGCGTTCTCTGCGCCTCTGCGTTATCCTTCTCCGTTCTTCGCTTCCTGCTATCTGATCGCTGCTATCTGTTTTCCATCCGCTTCCCGCATTCCCGTATAATCAAAAAAATGTCCCGGCTCCCATGCGCATAAATCCCTCCGACGGCCACCGCCCCTCTCGCTCCTTCCTCGTCGCCTGCATCACTCTCATCATGGCCATCTGGGCCGTCAACTACCTCGCCGTCAAATTCGCTCTGCGTTTTTTCCAGCCGCTCACTCTCGCCTCATTCCGCGTAGTCGCCGCTTCCATCTTCATGCTCGCCATCTACCCGATCGCCGCGCCCACAAACAAAAGCGCACGCTCCGCGACCTCTTCACCTTCGCCTATCTCGGTTTTTTCTGTATCGGTCTAAATCAGATGTGCTTCACGGTAGGCCTTCGTTACACCAGCGTCGCCCACTCCTCGCTCATCCTCGGCATGGGTCCGATCTGGGCGCTCATCCTCGCCGTCCTCTTCCGCCTCGAAAAACTCACTCTGGGCAAAGCCCTCGGCATGGCCGTCTCTTTCATCGGCGTGGCCATCCTCGCCGCCGGCTCCGGCGTCTCCCGCCACTCGCCCACACTCACGGGCGATCTCATCACCCTTTGCGGCTCCCTTGCCTTCGCCCTCTACGTCGTCCTCGGCAAGCGCGTGGCAGGGAAGTACGACGCCCTCACCATGACCACCTGGAACTACCTCTTCGGCGGCCTAATAATCCTTCCCATCGCCATCAACCGCACCATCGCCCTCGGCCCGCTCGCCAACTGGCAGGCCATCCCCTGGCCAGCCTGGGCTTGCCTGGCCTTCAGCGCCATTTTCAGCTCCACCCTCGCCTACCTCTTCTACTTCTGGCTCCTCCGCTACCTCGAAGCCTCTCAACTCAGCGCCTTCTCTTACCTGCTCCCCGTCTCCGCCACCATCCTCGGCATCCTCTTCCTCAACGAACGCGGCTCCTGGTCCGAACTCTTCGGCGCCGCCCTAGCCCTCTGCGGCCTCTTCCTAACCGAATCCGCCCGCTCCTCCTAACTCACCTGGGAGCGCCAATCTCCCGATTGGCGCTCCCTCAAGTAGAATGTCCAAGCAACCCAAGAAATCGTCCAAGGAGTGGTTACGTGAGACTGAATAAAATTGTGCTCTATTCCACACTCGCACTAAGCATCGTCATTGCATTGTTTGCGATTTACGGCTGGGTTGACACCGCTGTGTCGTTAGACCACGCTCGGCAGCAACAAAAGTCCGAACGCGAGAGCAAAGAGCTCTTGCGCTCAATGCTGGTTGCTCTAAACCGCGGAGCAAAACGCGCTGACATCCGAAAAGAACTTCACGAAAATCTTGGAGCGGGACACATCTTCAAGGACGAAGAGGGTACGTTCTCTGTGGACAGCATCATCTTTCGTTTCGACAAGTCTGGAACCCTGTCAAACGTGGCATTCCTTGATGAGCAGTCGGAGTAAAAAGCATCACAACATTTCACTGGTCGCGGGCCACCTCTTCCGCCAGTCACCAATCACCAGTCACCATTCACTCTTTTATCTTCTGCACCTTAATCACAATCCGATCCGCCGACGGCCGCATCAAGTATCCCTTCACCGTGATCCGCAAATTTTCCAGCTTCTGAAACCTGTGCGGATCTCCATCCACCTCCACCGCCTTCGTCATCTTCCCGCCAATGTTCATTTCATTCGGAAGGTGCATCTCCCATCCCGTCGTATTCGCCCCAACCCCCGACACCTTCACCAAAATCCCCGTCACCTCCACGACCTCTGGCTTGTCCTGCGCCCCCGCCCGCATCCCAACACACAGCATCACCACTGCGATCAACATCCCCAGCATCGCGATTTTTCTCATGGATTCCTCCTCCGGTAGCGCGAGCCTAATGAACTCTTCCCCCGGAGTCAATCGACTCCTTCGCGCATCGCCGTCTCGCCCGAGTCGCCTTCCGCCGCTCGCAATTATCCCCTCATCTCAATAGTTACTCTTCCTCTCACTCTCCGGCGCCTTCCACTCCTTAATCTTCTCCACCACAAACACCATCCTGTCTTTCGACTCCACTCCCGACCGGTGCACAATCGTCCCCTTCGCCGTCACCTTCTTGTTCTCCAGCTTCCCCAGTTTCTTCGCGTCCCCTTCCACTTCAATCGTATGGGTCGGCTTCCCGCCAAAACTCACCTCATCCTCAAACTGAATCGCCCATCCCGTCGTCTCCGCCCCAACCGCCATCACCTTCACCAGTTTGCCCGTAGCCTCCACCGTCCCTTCCACCGGCGTCCCCGACCCCTTCCCGCTCCCCTGCGCCCCAGCCCGCACACAGACACATAGCGTTAACAATCCAATCAGAGCCGTCACCTTCAGAATCTTTTTCATTGCCGTCCTCCTCTTCAAATCTCAGGTGCGACCTCTCCATTCGCCAACTGCATTTCGCCCACTTTTATTCCCGAACAATCATCAGCGCTTCCAAGTTCTTCACATCTGCGCATGCTGCGAAATCCCCAAAATATTTCCATCCGGATCCTTGAACCACGCCACCTTGTCCCCGCCGGGCGCTGTCCAGATTCCCAGCTCCTTGTCTTGCACGAACGGATATTTCTCCGTCGCCACTCCCCGCTGCTCGAGCCACCGCGCCACCTCTTCAATCTTCTCCACTTCCCAACCGAGGATCGTCCCCTGCAGCGGCGAATAATTCGGCATCTTCGATATCCGTATCTTCTGCTCACCCGCCTTCACCACCAGCGCAAACTGGTCCAAACTCACAAGCGTAAATCCCAGTTTCCCCACATAAAATTCCCGAGCCGCCTCATAATCCGTGGTCGGCACAAATCCCACCATCCTGCTCTTATCCAGCATCCCCGGCCTCCTAGTATGATTCCGCAACTAACAAGTATCACTTGCCGCGAAAACATTCTCGCGCTACTGTGCCAATAAATGTCGCATAGATGCCAAAGCATTCTTCGCACTTCCCGAGGCCGCCGAATCGCGGATCTCGCCACAGTTTCCGTCGATCTACCGCATCGCCACCGCATTCCCGAGCATTCCCATCCGGAAGACCAGCTCCTCTTCGCCTCCCAGGGCGTCATGACGCTCGAAACGCCGCAAGGCACGTGGGTCGTTCCGTCACTCCGCGCCGTCTGGATTCCCGCCGACACTCCTCACTCTGTCGCCATCTCCGGAATCACCCACATGCGCACACTCTACATCCTTCCGGGTCTCTGCCGCCTCCCCGGGCGAACTTGCACCGTTATCCATGTCTCCCCACTTCTTCGAGAGCTGATCCTCCGCGCCTGCGCCCATTCCAGATTGCGCAGGAAGATCCCCGTCGAGCGGCGCATCCTCGAATGCATAATCGATCAAATTCATGCCGTCGAATCAATTCCCCTGCAGTTACCCCACGTCGCCGATCCGCGCGCCCAACGCATCGTCGAAGCACTCTCCACAAATCCTGCGGATCCCCGAACGCTCGCGGCTCTCTGCCAGGCCTGTGGCGCCAGCAAACGAACCATCCAGCGCCTTTTTCTAGAGGAAACCCGCATGACCTTCAACCGCTGGCGTCAGCAACTCCGCCTCCTGCACGCCCTACAGTTGCTCGCCTCCGGAGAAAAAGTAACCGCCGTCGCTCTGGATTCCGGATATCACAGCGCCAGCTCCTTCATCGCCACCTTCCGCAAACAACTCGGCGCCACCCCCGCTCGCTACCTGAGCTCAACTTCTACGGGCAAGTCTCCAGGTCCCCAAGCTTCCTGATATCTGACCGCCACTATCTGTTCTCCTCTTACTGATCACTGATTACTGATTGCCCCATCAACCTGTGCTAACGTAACCCTCATCCACAAGCCTATGGAGCAAAAAACGTGCCCAATCCTCCCCTCCGCAACGGCGGTCCCAACGCCCGCATCGCCGTCATCCCCGGCGACGGCATCGGCAAGGAAGTCACTCCCGTCGCCGTCAAAGCCATCCAGGCCGCCGCGGCAAAACACCATCGCCCCATCGAGTTCGTCGACTTCGACTGGGGCGCCGACAAATTCCTCCGCGAAAACATCACCCTCCCTCCCGGCGCCGTCGAAATGCTTCGCGACGATTTCGACGCCATCCTCTTCGGCGCGCTCGGCGATCCTCGCGTCCCCTCCAACCAGCACGCCGCCGACATTCTCCTCGGCCTCCGCTTCAAGCTCGATCTCTTCGTCAACGCTCGCCCCACCGAACTCCTCCACCCGCGCTACACCCCGCTGCGCGACATCATCTGCAACGACATCCGCCTCATCGTCTTCCGCGAAAACACCGAAGGCCTCTACGTCGGCATGGGCGGCTTCTTCAAAAAAGACACCCCCGACGAAATCGCCGTCCAGGAAGACGTCAACTCCCGCAAAGGCGTAGAGCGCATCATCCGTCACGCCTTCGAGTACGCCCAGGCCCACAAACTTAAACGTCTCTGCATGTCCGACAAATCCAACGCCATGACCTATGCCGGCGACCTCTGGCAGCGCGTCTTCAAATCCGTCCGCGCCGAATATCCCGACGTCGACTCCCGCCACCTCTACATCGACACGCTCGCCATGGAACTCGTCCGCGATCCCCGCCAGTTCGACGTCATCGTCACAAACAATCTCTTCGGCGACATCATCAGCGACCTCGCCGCGCAACTCGCCGGTGGCCTCGGCCTCGCTCCCTCCGCCAACATCCATCCCGGCCGCACCTCGCTCTTCGAGCCCGTCCACGGCTCCGCCCCCAACATAGCCGGGAAGGGAATTGCCAACCCCTTCGGCTCCGTTCTCACCGCTGGCTTGTTAATGGAATTCCTAGGCTGGAACGACGAAGCTCACCTGCTGAAACAATCCGTAAAATCCGCCCTCAACGACAACATCACCACCCCCGACCTCGGCGGCTCCAAATCCACCATCGAAGTCTCCGACTACGTCACAAACCACATCGCCAAGCACTCCTGACTTATGTAGGTGCTGGGCTTCAGCCCAGCAAGCCCTCTTACTCACCTTAAAGTATCACTTGAAGCTTTTTCTCCCCCTATTCTTCTCTGCGTCCTCCGCGTCTCGGTTCTGCCCTCTGCGTTAAATCCGTTTTTCGGCTTTATCTTTTCTTCGTCGCCCAAGCAATCACCGCCCCCATCAAAAATCCCCCAATATGCGCCCACCAAGCCACTCCGCCGGCCGTCGCCATCCCCAACCCATTCACCCCTGCAACAAACTGCAACACAAACCAATACCCCAAAATCAAAATCGCCGGCACCGGAATCAGAAAAATAAAAAAGAACGTCAATATCTGGTGCCTCGGGAACATCACTGCGTACGCCCCCATCACCCCGCTGATCGCCCCGCTAGCCCCCAGCGCCGGTATCCCCGAACCCCAGTTGAACAGCACGTGAATCAGCCCCGACCCGATCCCGCACAAAATATAAAAGAACAAATACCCGATGTGCCCGAACGCATCCTCCACGTTGTCCCCGAAAATATAAAGGAACAGCATGTTCCCCAGCAGGTGCATCAACCCGCCATGCAGAAACATGCTGCTGAACAAAGGAAATAGAGCCAAGCTGGCCGGCGCGTCGCCCCCCAGAAACGCCGGGATCCGCGCCGGCACCGTCGCATTGGCCAACATAAACGCCTTTGCAGCGTGCGTCGACAACGTCACCTGGTACAAAAACACCAGCACGTTAGCCGCGATCAACATCACATTGACGAAAGGAAAACTTCGTGTCGGATTAATATCCTTCAGCGGAATCATTCAGCCAGTGTATCGTGCCTCTCAACAGAAATCTCAGCGCGCCTGTCGCTCACCCCTTCGAGGAGTTAGGTCTTTCTTCCGCTGACGAGGTGCGCCATCGCAAAAACTCCCAACCAGCGCCGGAGGCGCGAAAGAGATTAGCCCAGTATGTAAGTGCTGGGTCAGTTCAGAGAAGAAACGCAAGCCCCGGAGGGGCGACAGACTCCCTCTCCCCGCCCAAGGTACGATCCATTGCGTAAGGTCTTACTCGACACCCCGCCGCCCCGCCCGCAAACCTTCAACCATCACTTGAAATGTCGGCGCGCCGACATTCCCGCTCTCTCTACCTATACTCCTCGCAAAATCTCGGCCCATCTCGCCCCAACAACTGGCAACTCCTCCGGATCTCGTCCGTAATCACCCGGCAAGAATTCTCCGCATTGCACGGCAGGTGCGTCCCCGGCGAAACCTGCCTACACTGCTCCACCAGTTCGCGCGCCCGATCCTCTCCCACCGACCGCCGGCATTCCCGTGCGTGGTGTTCTTCTCCCCCATCATGATCTTCCCGGTGGACCACCACGAACTCCGCCCGGCATCCGTGGTCCACCCAGATTCCGCGTTCATCGAAGCCCCACGAATATCCCTCCCGGCACGCCGCCTCGCTGTGCTGCCTGATTAACTCCACATCCCCGCGCGTGTCAGCGTCACAGTAGCGACGCCCTCCATCATCCGACGAGCAACGCACAATCGTTTCGCCTCCCCGATTTTCCCCGTGCCGCTCGAATTCCACCCTGAAGTAAGCCCGGCAACCGTGGTCCACCCAGATCCCGCCTTCGTCATATCCCCATGAGTACCCTTGCTGGCACGCGGCTCCGCTCGTCTGCTTCTCCAGCGCTACGCCGGCCCGCGTCTCCGCCCTGCAGTAATTCCGGCGCCCGTCATCGGAAGAGCATCCAATCTGCTTCCCGCCGCTGGCATAGTCGGCGCTCCTCAATGCAAACTCCGCCCGGCATCCATGGTCCACCCAGATCCCGCGCTCATCGTAATCCCACGAATAGCCCTGCTGGCAGGCCGCCCCGCTCACCTGCTTCACCAGGGTCACTCCATAGCGCGTGTCTGCCTGGCAGAATTGCCGGCGCCCGTCATCCGAGGAGCACCGCACCACTTGGCCTCTCACGACCCCCGCGAATGGACACACAACTACGCCCAACACCACCAGCATTCTCAAAATTCGCATGTTTATCTCCGTCTCCAACTCCGTTGAAAACCCAGACCGTCTGTCTCCATAACTTACTGCGCGTCTCCACGAACCTCAATCCATTTATTGCCCGTCTGTAGCCGACTTTGCATGCGCCGGGTCCACGCTGCCGTGGAAGGGAAGCTCACTCGGTGTAGCGTCCTATAATTTCCTCCTCAGATTTTCCTGGTTAACAGAATCTTTTCACCCTCAATTCTCCGCCAAATCCCCATCGATCCGAGTGCAATCCCCTTTGGAGTGCGGTTTACCCTGAGGCAGGAAGGGCAGCTCAGCTACCGCTTTTACGGTCTCCGCCATTTCGCTCAAGCATCGAGGGGGCTAAGGTAACCACCCCATTGACTCGCCATCTCACAAAAGGATTAATTTGGTGCTTCAAGGCAGGAAAGTAACGACTGTCTTGGAGGAGGGCACATGATCACAGTCAGCGTGCTGTATCCAAGCGGCGAGGGGAACATCTTCGACATGAAATACTACCTCTCGAAACACATCCCCCTCGTGCGCCGGCTAATCGGCGCGGCACTCAAGCGGGTAGAGGTAGAGGAGGGAATGGCAGGTCTTGTGGCTGGCTCGCTCCCAGCCTTTCTGGCGATGGGGCATCTCTTCTTCGAGTCGGTCCAAACCTTCCAGTCCGCCTTCGAACCCCACGCGGCCGCAATCACCGGCGACATTCCAAACTACACAAATACGCAGCCCACTCTCCAAATCAGCGAAGTGAAGCTGTATTAGAGCCCCTCTGCTTCGGCCGCCCGGCACGAAGGCACAGGCCGGATTACCCTGTGACCCGCAAAAATGTCGGCGCGCCGACATTGAAAGTAATACTTGAAGGTTTTCCCAAAACGAAAATCGGTTCGAACGCCGCCCTATCTCTCCCATTTCTTCCACAACTCCCCCACGCCAACGTTGCGATGCTCCTTCACCTGTGGTATTCAATCTAGTCCTGCATGTGCGTCCCGCTTGCCCAGAGTCTTTCCGTACAGCTCTTTCCAAGCGATCGCGCCGACATTTCATGCCTGCCCGCGAAACGGAAGCCATCATCCTCAAGACCTTCGCGCTGGGCGAGGCCGATCGCCTGGTCAGTTTTCTGGGCCGCACTTCGGGTCGCATGCGGGGAGTAGCCGCCGGCGCGCGCCGCATCAAGAACCGCTACGGCTCCACGCTGCAGTTGCTGGCGCATGTGCAGCTCTGGTATATCGAACGCGAAACGCGCGATCTGGTCCGCATCCAGCAGGCCGAGTTGCTCGAGTCCTTCAACAAGTCTCAGAGCGACTACGAGCTCTCGACCAGCCTCGCGCTCGTCAGCGAAACCGTCGAACTCGTTCTTCCGGAGCACGAGCCGTCCGAGCCGATGTTCCGGCTCATCCTGCTCACGGTGCGCGAGGTCGAACGCCGCGGGAATGGCATCCTCCCGCTCAGCTACTTCGCGTTCTGGACCGTGCGCCTCGCGGGCTGGCTGCCGCGCTTCGATGTTTGCGCCGAATGCGGCAAGCCGTTCGGGGATCAGCCGGCGTTTCAGGCGGCTTGGCATCCCGGCCTCGTCTGCGAAGAGCATCGCCGCTCCGGCATGAAGCCAGTGTCAAGTGAAGCCCGCCATCTCGCTGAAGTCTTCACGCGGGAAGGGCTGAACAAACTGGACGCCGCCCTCGAGTCGCAACCCTGGGCCAGGGAATTGCGCGAGGCGGCGCTGAACTGGATCGAGCATCACACCGAGCGCAAGCTCGCAACGCGCGAACTCTTGGAGACGCCGTGAACATTAAAGTAAAACTTGAACCTAAGCCCAAGCGTAAAGGGCTAACCTTTCAAGAGCTCATCCTCAAACTCATGCACTTCTGGGACGCCCATGGCTGCGTCCTCCAGCAACCCTACGACACCGAAGTCGGCGCCGGCACCATGCACCCGGAAACCTTCCTCCGCGTCCTCGGTCCCACTCCCTATCGCGTCGCCTTCGTGCAGCCTTCCCGCCGCCCCGCCGATGGCCGCTACGGCGAAAATCCCAATCGCCTCTACAAGCACTTCCAGTATCAAGTGATCCTCAAGCCCTCCCCCGCCGACGTTCAGGATCTCTACCTGCGCAGCCTCGGCGCCATCGGCATCGACCTCCGCGCTCACGATATCCGCTTCGAGGAAGACAACTGGGAATCGCCCACCCTCGGCGCATGGGGAATCGGTTGGCAGGTTCTTCTCGACGGCCTGGAGATCACACAGTTCACCTATTTCCAGCAGAGTGGCGGCATCGACCTCGACCCCATCTCCGTCGAAATCACCTACGGCCTCGAACGCATCTGCGCCTTCCTGCAGGATGTCGAGAGCGTCTACCAGATTCGCTGGACCAGCGACAAATCCTATGGCGACATCCGCCTCGCCGAAGAGCAACAGCTCTCCGAGTACAGCTTCGACCGCAGCGACGCCAAAGCCCTGCGCGCCGAATTCGAGCTGCACGAAAAAGAAGCCAAGGAACTCCTCCACGGCTGGAAGAAACGCGAGGAAACCGTCGGCGGTTCCGCTGCGGCATTGAAGCGCTACCCCATACTGGCCGCCTACGACCATTGCCTCAAGTGCTCGCACCTCTTCAATCTGATGGACGCCCGCGGGGTAATCTCCGCCACCGAGCGCGCGGCCCTCATGCAGCGCGTCCGCACCCTCTCCTGCCGAGCCGCCGCCGCCTACCTCGAGCAAGCTACTGGCGCAGCGCCCAAACCAGGGGTGCTCGCATGACCTCAAGTATTACTTTCAATGTCGGCGCGCTGACATTTGGAGTGCGAGAGCAAAGCTCTCGCTTTTACGGTGTGAGCCACGCCAAGGCCTTCCCAATTTGGAACGCGACGTCCATCGATCATTCCATGAAATTGAAAACAAAATCTTTCCACAAACCTTCAAGTAATACTTTAAATGTCGGCGCGCCGACATTTTTCGCAGAATTCGTTCACATGGATCCTTTCCCCACTCTCGCTGGGCTAAAGCCCAGCGGCTACAAGTCTCCGCTCTTTGTAGGCGCCGGGCTTCAGCCCGGCAAGCCCTCTTTCCCCGCGGCGGTGTCCCAATGACCTCCGCCAAGAAGGGAACCAACCACTCCTCCCCCATGCCCAAGTCCGCCAAGACCTCCGCGAAACCCGACTCCCGCGTCGAACTCCTCTTCGAAATTGGCGCCGAGGAAATCCCCGCCGGCATGCTCCCTCGCGCCGTCAGCGAACTCCAGTCCATTCTCGAACGCCACCTCGCCGCCGAGAACTACCAGCAAGGCGTCACCATCGAAACCTTTGGTGGCCCGCGCCGCCTCACCGCCTGGGTCCGCGGACTCATCGCCAAGCAAGCCGACGTCGAAAACGAAGTCACCGGCCCGCCAAAGTCCGTCGCCTACGATGCCAATGGCGCCGCCACCCGCGCCGCCGTCAGCTTCGCCGAACGCCATGGCGTGGCGCTCCACCAGATCTATCTGGTGCAAACCCCCAAAGGCGAATACATCGCCGCGAAGGTCACCAAGCGCGGCCGCACCGCCCACGAATTGCTGATGGAAATTCTCCCTCGCGTCATCCACGATCTCCCCTGGCCGCGCACCATGACCTGGACCGGTCTCGAAGGCGCCCGCTTCATCCGCCCCATCCGTTGGCTCGTCGGCGTCCTCGACGGCTCGCCTGCCGCGGCAGGCAAGCCCCTAAAATTCTCTTTCGGAGGCGTCACCGCCGGAGATGTTACCGTCGGCCACCGATT
>JGI12635J15846_10002558_pt1 | contig 15915 bp, 13 predicted proteins | sample BlaSpr_A8_OM2_M2_FD_15846 | JGI IMG/M metagenome (IMG submission 15846) | reverse complement strand
TTATTCCGCCGCATTCCGCCGCGACCGCTTCCTCGAAATGGCTGGCTACGACGCGTCTTTCCCTGTGGCCTGCGCCGAAGATGCCGAGCTTTCCTACCGCATGTCGGCCCGCGGATGGAAGATGAAGTTCGTTCCCGCGGCCAGGGTCTACCACACGCACCCCGACACGCTCTCGCGTTACCTCAAGAAGAAATACAAATTCGCTTTCTGGCGGGTGCTCGCCGTACGCAAGAACCCCAGCAAGGCAGTACGAGACAGTCACACGCCGCAGCTCATGAAGCTTCAGCTCTTATTGGCGCCGGCGCTGCTGCTGGCGTCAGCCTTGGACCTGGCGGTGCGGCCGGCGATGCCGTCGTCGGTGCTTGCGCTGACCGCTTTTTTGATCAGCACGCTGCCCTTCGCATTGCGGGCGAGCAGAAAAGATGCGGTCGTGGGATTGCTCTCGCCCGCGCTACTGGCAGCGCGGTCCTGCGCACAGTTGTTGGGCGTGACCGCGGGACTGCTCTACGCCCGCGCCAAGGCCAATCCGGTACCGGCAAGATCATCCGCCTGAAGGCATGGCGAATTACGTTCCCAGGACTTATTCAGAAATGACTGGAAGCATGATCGAGAACATGAATTGCAGCAGTTCGACGGAGATCTGTGTTTCCGTGCCGGACGTTCAATCATCGATCTTTTCCCGGTGGCTGCTGCTGGAAAACATTTCCAGCCTCATGGCCCTGCAAGGCCTCAATTACATTGTTCCTTTGGTCACACTTCCCTATCTCGTGCGCGTGCTCGGAATTGGACCTTTTGGACTGATCTCGGTTGCTCAGGCTTTCGCGACATATTTCGTAATCTTCACGGACTACGGTTTCAATTTCTCGGCAACGCGAACCATCGCCCGGCAGCATGACGACATGGCGGCAATCTCCGCAACGTTTTCCTCCGTCATCACCATAAAAATCGTTCTTATGCTACTCGGAATCGGAATCATGGCGCTGGTGCTCACGCTCGTACCGCACTTCCGACCGGACGCGGGCGTTTATGCCGTTAACTATTTGGCCGTGGTGGGCAATGTCCTGCTGCCCACCTGGCTGTTTCAGGGATTGCAGAACATGCGTACCATCGCCATCCTGAACGGCGTTACCAAGGTGGCGGCTGCGGGCTTGCTGTTTGTCTTCGTCCATAGTCCGGGCGATTATCTGATTGCCGCCGCGCTGCCGCCGCTAGGTGTGCTGGTTTCGGGTATCGCGGGATTTTGGATTTGCCTGCACCAGTTCAAGCTGCGCTACAAGCTCCCGGCGTTTCAGGAACTAAGGGATTCGCTGGCCGATGGGTTCCATCTTTTCGTTTCTATGGCATCCATCACTCTTTACACCAACACCAACATAGTTCTGGTCGGCCTGCTCGCCGGAAACGTGCAGGCGGGATACTTCAGCACCGGGGAAAAAGTGATACGCGCCGCACAGGGACTCCTTGGCGCCGTATTCCAGGGAATTTTCCCCCACGTCAACGCCATCGCGAAGGAATCGCGGGAACGCGCGATCGCCTTTCTGCGGCGGTCTTTGTTCTGGATCGTGCTGGCCACGCTGCCGCCGTCTCTCACCACTCTGGTTTTCGCGCGCCCCATCATTTTCTTGCTATTTGGCGGCAAGGCGCTGGGCTCTGTCGAGGTACTGCGCTGGATTGCCCTTCTTCCCGTGGTGATAGCCGTCAGCAATGTGTTTGGAATTCAGACCATGGTGACGTTCGGCATGGAAAAACAATTTAGCCGCATTTTGATTTATGCCGGCGGAGTGAACGTTGCGCTGTGCGCTTTCCTGGTGCTCCATTTTGGGGCTTCGGGCGCGGCCGCCAGCGTGTTCGCCGTGGAAATCGGAGTGACGGCTGCCACCACCGTATTCGTTTGGCGGCTGGGCATATTTCACCGGAGACGACTTGAGAAGGTGCCGGTGTGAAGACCGATATTCTCATCGCGGGCGCGGGGTTTGCGGGCGCTGTTTGTGCGGAGAGGTTTGCCGATGCCGGCAAGCGAGTGTTGGTGATCGAAAAACGGGCCCACGTGGGCGGCAATGCCTTCGACGAGCCCGATGCGCACGGAGTCCTGGTCCATCGCTATGGCCCGCATATTTTCCACACAAAATGCCGCGCCGTATTCGAATACCTTTCCCGCTTTACCGAGTGGCTGCCCTACGAACATCGCGTCCTCGCCCAGGTCGATGGCAAGCTGCTGCCTTTTCCCATTAATCGCGACACGCTGAACCGCCTCTACGGCCTGTCGTTGAACGAGACAGGCGCTGCCCAGTTCCTTGAGGAAGTCCGCCAGCCGCGCGCCGCCATTCGCAGCAGCGAGGATCTGGTCCTGAGCAGCGTGGGCCACGATCTCTGCGAAAAATTCTTTCGCAACTACACCCGCAAGCAGTGGGGACTCGACCTCTCGGAACTCAGCGCCGGAGTTGCGGGACGCATTCCAGTCCGCACCAATCAGGACGACCGGTACTTCACCGATGAGTATCAGTTTATGCCCAGGGATGGGTACAGCGCCCTATTCCAGCGATTACTGGACCACAAGAATATCTCTGTTGAACTTGGCGCGGACTTCTTCGATGAACGCGACAAGATCAAGGCCGGCCTGACCATATATACCGGTCCGCTGGACGCTTATTTCGGCAGTTGCCTGGGCCCGCTTCCTTACCGCTCGCTGCGGTTTGAACACGAGCATCTGTCCAGCACCGCGCGATTCCAGCCCGTCGGACAGGTGAACTATCCGAATGATTTCGACTACACGCGCATCACCGAGTTCAAACACCTGACCGGGCAGGCCCACGCCGGGACCTCGATCATGCGCGAGTATCCGCAGGTGGAAGGTGACCCTTATTACCCGATTCCGCGGCCCGCAAACGAGGCTCTCGCCGGTCAGTATCGCGATCTGGCGGCAACTGAAAAAGACGTGATCTTCGTTGGACGATTGGCGCAATACCGTTACCTGAATATGGATCAGGCTGTGGGCGCAGCGCTCAAGGCAGCGGACTCTGTGCTGAACCTGTCCTATTCGGCCCAAGGCGCATAACATGAAAATTCTCCACATCGCGACAGGATTCAAGCTTTCCTTCCCGGGAGGTATCACTAACTACGTTCGCTCGCTGGCGGCAGTGCAGGCCGCATGCGGCGACGAGGTGCACGTACTGGCGCGCCCGGATGATTCCGCTACCTATCCGAGCGGAGTCACCCTAAAAGCCTACGTTCCTTCTTGCGTGGCTCCGTTTTCACTGGAAAACGTGACGAGAGATCCATCCACCTCGCAGATCGTAAAGCTCCTGCAAGAGGAGCGATACGACATGGCACATTTTCACATGGCGCTGGATCTTCCTCTGCATTTTCTGCGGGACTTTGCCGATTTCCGCATCCCTTATACGGTCACGCTGAACGACTACTATTTTGTTTGTCCACGCATTTTCATGGTGGATGCGGCGGCAAACGTATGCCGGGAGATTGACCTCGACAAGTGCAAGTCCTGCATTGGCCGCCTCGATCAAATCCAACTCGTGCGCAGGGCGGCGAAGAAGCTTGGCGTTCCGCTTCCCAGGATCGCCTCTACCGCGGCGGAGGAACGTCTCACCGTGATGAGAGGTTTTCTGCGAAACGCTTCTCTTCTTCTCGCCGCTTCAACTCGTACGGCGGAAATTTACAGCAACGCCGTACCCGACGCTCACTTTGAAATCGAGCAAATCGGAAACGAGTCGGCGAATATGCCGCCGGCAATGAAAACCAAATCCGACAGGATCAGGTTCACGGCGCTGGGCACGCTCAGCAAATCGAAAGGCGCAGGCGTGCTCGAGGAAATACTGAAACGCGCGCATCGGACCGATGCCGAGTTCCACTTCTACGGACGCGCGCACGAGGGCTACGGCCGACGCCTGCGCCGCCTGGGCCTGATTGACCACGGCGCTTACGTTCCGGAAGATCTCCCCGCGATCATGGCTAAAACCGATGTAGGCGTTGTCATACCGATCTGGGAGGACAACGGTCCGCAGGTTGCGATGGAGTTCGTCAACAACCGTATCCCGGTTCTGGGAACGCGGCGTGGCGGCATACCGGATATCGTTGCCGAGAACGCCGGCTTTCTGTTCGAGCCAGACAGCGGAGCGGAACTGGAACAAGCCGTGGATTGGATCGAGCACATCAAGCTGACCGAACTTAGTGCCATCTCGTCGCGCATGCGGCCTCTGGTAACCCCGCAGCAGCACGCCCTCCGAGTATCGGAACTTTATCGGCAGGCTTTAAGATGCGCGTGAATTGAGGCATCGATGGCCTGGGTTCGCCACACCGAGATCGCGGCTCGCTTTCAGGCTGAACGGGCAATGTACTGGCTGAATGAAAAACTGAATACTTCTCCGGGTTATGGTGGCTCTTGAATCGATTCCGGCTATTCCTCGAAGAAAACGGCTTCTACGTGCTCGGGGCCAGCCTGACCCAGCACTGGACCTCTCTGGTTCGAAATCACCTGCTTGCTCGAAAACTTAAGGTGAAGGAAATCAGGATTGGTCCCCGTGCGCACCTGCGCGGCTTGTCGTCAATCGAAATGGGCGACGACTTGCAGGCTGGCGAAGGGTTATGGCTGGAAGCCGTCACAAAATATAACGACCAGTTTTTTTCGCCCAGGATTGTGATCGGACAGCATGTTCGCATCAGTCACTTCGTGCACATCGCGGCCACGAATTTCGTCGAGATCGGAGACCATGTGCTGATGGGCAGTAAAGTCATGATCACCGATCACAATCACGGCCATTACTCTCAGGAGCAGCATAGCTCGCCCCACATTGCTCCGTCCCTGCGGCCCCTCGATCACAATCGGCGCACCGTGATCGGGCAAAACGTCTGGCTGGGCGATGGAGTCGTAGTTACCGCCGGAGCTTCCATCGGCGAAGGATCTGTAATCGGCGCAAATTCCGTTGTGCTGGGCGCCATCCCGCCATTCGCAATCGCCGCGGGCATACCGGCGACGGTGCGCAAAACTTTCAATTTTGACACTGGGAAATGGTGCAACATCCAATGATTCGCGCGGCCTGCACAATTGTCTCTTTCAATTACCTCGCTTACGCGCGAACACTTTGCAACTCGTTCCTCGAGTTTCATCCCAACGACAAGTTCTATGTTTTACTCGTAGACCGTTTGCCTGAGGACTTCGANCCATCTCAGGAAAACTTCGCTCTGCTGCTGGTCGAGGAGTTGGGCATTCCCAACTTCGAGTCGGTTGCCTTTAAATACGGCATTCTCGAATTGAANACCAACGTCAAGCCGACATTTCTCAAAAGACTGTTTAGCGAGGGAGTNGATCAATTGATCTACTTCGATCCGGACATTCTGATCTGTGCTCCGCTGGATCGCGTTTATGAAGCGCTGAATGCGAATGCCATCGTTCTGACGCCGCATTGCACCTCACCCAACGAGGAAGGCTCTTACAGCGAAGTGCTCCTGTTGATAGATGGAGTTTTCAACCTGGGCTTCATCGCGCTCTCCAGATCCGCGGAGACGGAGCGATTTCTCGGGTGGTGGGAACATCGATGCCTGAACCTGGGATACAACGAGCGCTGGGCCGGACTGTTCGTCGATCAGAAATGGATCAATCTGGTTCCCTGCTACTTCGATTCAGTCCACGTGCTGAAGCACCCGGGATGCAACGTCGCCTATTGGAACTTGCATGAAAGAACGCTCGAAAAAGCTGGGACATCGTGGATGGTAAACGGAACCGCGACGCTTATTTTTTTTCACTTCAGCGGCATCAACGTCGAGGGAGGGCAGAGGATTTCCAAGCACACCGATCAGTTTGACCTTTTGTCGCGGCCCGATCTCGCCGAACTTTTTTTCGACTATCGCGCACGCCTGGTCAGCAACGGTATTCGCGACGTCAAGCACCACCGTTATGCGTTCGGTCAATTTGGCAACGGCGCGTTGGTAAACAAATTACAAAGGGCGGCGTTTTCCGCCAACCTCGAGAAATTCGGGGCGACGAATCCATTCGATCCCAGTGGGCCGTTTTATCGCTGGGCAAAACGGCGACACTTGCAGAGCGTTAACGACACCAGCGAGAAGTACGGCAGAAAAGCGTATAGCAAGGCCGATGTCAGAGTTCGTTTTATTAACGCTGCCTTGCGGTTTGCGCTGCGGGCATTAGGCGGCGATCGCTACACCGTTCTTATGAAATATCTGGAATACGCGTCGCTTCTGCGCAACCAGAAAGACATCTTCGCCGCTCCCGGAGAATAATTTCGCAATCGCAGGCGGGCAGGGTTTACCGGAAAAATGCCGACCATCATCGGAGTTATTTTCTTTTGCTGTGCAGCCTACTGTTTTGTGCTGAAAGAAGACAGCCTGTTCGGGCTGCTGATTATCTCCAGCGTGTTTCAGGCAGCATCGGCAATCAACATCGGCGAACGCGGAATTCAACCTTATTACGTCGTCGCGGCTTTCATCATCGCCCGCGGCCTTATCGACCGGAGCCTCGGAGCACCGGTGAAGGCGCGCATGCCGCAGGCAGCATCGCTCCTGCTCTTCGGAGCGATCTCCATCGCTTCGGCATTTGCCTTACCGTTCATCTTCGCCGGAATTCCCGTCTATGACCCGAAGATCGGAATCGACGACAGCCTGGTCATTCATCCTCCGCTCCACTTCGGCCTGAACAACCTGGCCCAGGCCGGCTTTCTCGCCTTTCACATCGCGACGGCCTTCGCGATTGTTGCCATCAATGGCTCCAGCAACAAAGCCCGCAAAGCCTATATTTTGGCCTTTTACGTTGTCGCGCTGATCGTCGTCGCGCAGTCTGCCTGTCAGCTTACTGGCATCCCGTTTCCCAACTCGCTCATACTCAACAATCCTGGATATTCCTTGTGGGACGCGGGCAGCGAGGTGAACGGAACGCGGAATCCGGGCACCTTCGCGGAACCGTCTTTTGCTGGAAGTTTTCTGGTTATGTATTGCGTCGGCTTCCTAGCCGAGTATCTCGGCGGGGTGGGACCCGCTTTGCCGGTCATCGCGTCTCTAGTCGTCAGCGGTCTGGTCGCTTCCAGCGGTTCCCTGTTCACGCTGTGCCTTCTTACGCCGGCGCTGTTGCTTCGTTATTCTCCCTTCCGATTTCCCTGGCACATCAATCTACAGCGGACAAAAAGATTTTCATGGGTCCTGCTTCTGGTGATCACGCCGGTCGTTCTCGCGGTGTTCGCTTTCTCGGGTTACAGAGACACATTGATTACGAACACCTTGTCCAAAACAGATTCGGGATCTTTCTTCAATCGAATCGCGGCCGATCTTTTCGCGTTGCAACTCCTGCCCCGGACGTATTGGCTCGGTGTCGGCCTTGGCAGCAATCGCGCTTCCAGTCTGCTCCCTACGCTGTTGAGCAACGTGGGAGTCGCGGGCGTAGCGACTTTTGCCGTGTTCTGCGTGAAGTTGTTCGCTAATCTGCCAAGGGAGTATGCATGGCTCAGGTGGGCCGCACTCGCCTTATTCCTCAACATGTGTATCAGCGTCGCCGACGTGACGATGCCGACCTTGTGGCTTCCGATACTGCTCGCGATTCAATTCGGTTCAGAGAAGAAAAAGATTTGCCGCCAGGCCATGCTCAGCCGCTATGTGATCCCGGAAGGATTGAATGCAAGCGTGAGCGGGGCAAGCAAGGATGTTAGTTAACGCCATGCCGCAAACGAGGAGTTTATGAGAAGGCTCGCACTTCCCGGCCTGCGCCAAGTGTCTCGTGCACTCTGGCTGCCGTGCTTTTCCAGGAAAACTGCACCGCGCGCGCCAGACCTTTTTCTCGAAGCTGCCGGCGCAGCGAGCTGTCACTGATTACTTGCCGCATAGCCACGGCAATCTGCTCCACCGAAGTTGGATCGACGAGCAAGGCCGCATCACCGGCAACCTCGGGCAATGCGGTAGTGTTGGAAGTCACCGCAGGCGTTCCGCTGGCCATCGCCTCAAGCAACGGAAGACCAAAGCCCTCATACAGCGAAGGAAATACAAGCGCCTCGGCGCCACGATAGAGCAAAGGCAATCTTGACTCTGGAACCCGCCCCACAAAGTGAACCGCCGTGGTCACGCGGTGCCGTTCAATCCATTTGCCAATGTTCGCAGCGCGGTCGCCGGTGAAAACCAGGTGTAGTTCAGCAGCCAGGCCAGACTTGGCAAAGGCTTCCACCACCCGAAACTCGTTCTTGTGCCGCTTGCGGTTGCTCACGCACAACAGGTATGGAAATGGAAGTCCGCAGCTATCTTCCCCAGGATGGTATGCGGTGAAGTCCACACCACACTGGACATTGACGATCTTCTCCGAAGGCACCCCCGACCACTCCACGATTTGCCTTCGCGTAAATTCTGAGATGGTAAGAATCCGGCTGGCGCGTTGGCAGGCACGCTTGGCGACCGTCGCATAATACAGCCGAATCATCGGACTGCTGTTCTCCGGACAATAAATGTGGCTGAGGTCGCATATTGTAAAGACGAACGGCGAGGCACAGAAAAGTGGCGTGTTGTAACCGGGGGAAAAAAATAGATCGTTCTGAGTCAGCGTGCTAAGGGCCCTTGAGAGCCGCCAGGCATCCAGCGGCGCGGCCGGGTTCGACTCCAGCGGAACTGGGCAGTACGCGAGGCCGGCAAGTACGTGCCGCGCAAACTGTCCGATGCCATGGTATCCAATCCATCGCTGATCAGCGTAGATCATGCATCGACTCTTTTCATTTTCAGTGGATGACCGCGAGGGCCGCACCGGTCAGGGCCAGTTGCGACGAGATTTGCGTCCAGTCCCGCAACCCGCGAACGAGGGCGCCGGTCGTGAGTTTGTACGGAACGACGATCTGGTCGCCCGGATACAACCGGATGCGGTCAAATTTTGAGCCAGTGAACAGACCGTTGACATTGTTGGCGGCCACAACCACGCCGTTGGCGCGCAAAACGAAAGCATGGTGCAAGTCGGACTGCGGTTTCCCTTTTCCTGCGATTTCCAGATAGGCTCCGGCGGTGTTGCGGGGCTCGAAGAGGAACGATCCGGGATTGTATACATCACCAACCACGGAAACGGTGGATGGAGTATGGGGAATTTCCAGCCGGTCACTGTCCTCCATTACCATGTCAGGAAAATCGCTCAGGTTTTTATCTTTCGGCTTTACCGAAAGGGCGACCCGCCCACTGGCGCGGGTATTGCGAAGTTGCGCGATGATCGCCTCCTGAGCCGCCAGCATCTGCGAAAGATCTCCCGAACTGCTGGAAGCCGCCGTCGCGATAGCCCCCTGCCGGATTTGTACCGCCATAGTGTTCGCCAATTCGTCCAGGCTTTCCTGCTGATCGACCCTGGCCGATTCGCGGGTCAATTGGGAGCCGTAAATATAAGCGTTGGAGGTCAGACCGCCCGCACGTTGTAGAACGGAACGCAGAGTTTCATTGGTCTCAAGCTTATAAAGGCCGGGACGCATCACCTCGCCTTCCACAATCACATACTGAGAGCGGTCTACCTGGGGTACACTGATGTCTCGCTGAGAAAAGATGGTAACGATATCGCCGGGCTGCAACTCCAGATTGCTTTCTTCGTCGTGCTCCAGGATCGCTTTCCTGGGGCTCATCCACAATAGTTTGGATGTCAGGTCCAGAGGATTGACACGCTGGATAATTGCATAATCCCAATTGATTTCCGGAGCGTAACGGCGCACATCCTCCGCAAGATCGCTAACAGCGTTTGGATTCGTATACGTCCCGGAGGTTTGAGAACTCTGCCGCGCGCCCAGCGAAGTGTCATTNGCTCTCAACGACTCAGCGTTGTCGGAGCCGTCGGCTTGATTCTGCCCTNAAAGCGAATCGGATAGATTCGAAGAGCCGAAGACGCCGGGTAACTCGCCCTGAGCGTTGTAGTCCGCGGGCGAATTTTGAACTGCGCGTAGAGGACTGCCGTTTGCAGAATTGGCTTCGGTCCGTGGTTGACCGGACACCGCGACAGTCTGCGGCGGGCTGACCAGGTATTCAGTGGCGCGGCCGTTGACGATTGCCGCGCGATTGCGCCAATAGCCTCGAGTAAGCAATGCCTGCGCGTCGGGGATCAGGTCGCGGACCCGCATGCCCGGCTTCCACGGATAGCGGCCGGGGTTGGCGACATTGCCTCGCAGGGTCACGGTGTCTTCAAACCGAGGGACAATGGAAAACACGCGCACAATGTCCCCATCTTTAAGCTGCATGGAGCGCGATTTCTCATCGTAAGGAAACTCCAGGGTTTTGCGCGCCTGATGGTCGACGAAGCGATCGATGGTGATCTTGTTGGTATCGGCGACCGTGCTCAGGTCGCCCGCAACTTCAATCAAGTCGCTGAGAGTGGTGTTGGTCTTGATCTCGTAAATCGCGGGCGTATTCACGGACCCCGAAATGGCGACCAGCGGCCCGACGTGAGGAATATACAGCACATCGCCAGGCTGAAGACGGACATCTTTTGACTTGTCGCCGTGAATCAGAAGGTCGTAGAAATCGAAATCGGAAACCGTAGCACCATCGCGCCGAACCTGGATATCGCGCAAAGACCCCTGCGGTCCCGGCCCGCCCGAAGTGAAAATCGCATTGACCAGCGTGCTTAGAGAGCCGATGGTATAGGTCCCCGGATAACGAGAGTTGCCCAACACCATGATCTGTATGGAGCGCAGGCGCCCCACATTCGCGGTCATATTGAAGTTCCTGAATATCTTCGATATTTCGCGTTTCAAGTGTGCTTCCAGGTCTCCGTAATGAATTCCGGCAACGGATATCTGTCCCACCTGCGGAATGTAGACTTGTCCGGCACGATCGACGATCACCCGCAAGTCAGCCTCGACCTGGCCCCAGATCTTGACCTGCAATTCGTCGCTGGGACCAATGATGTAGTCATTGGGAACCTGTAACTGGTCGATGGGAGCAAATGTGCTGGGAGGACGGACGAATAACGACTGGCCGAATAGCGGCAAAGGGCGGCCCGCGGAATCGGCGACCATCTGCTGAAATTCAGTTTCCGGCCACGGACGGGTTCTCCGCTGCGNAATCTGNGACGGGTTAAGCACAGGAGCGCGAGGAGAAGTCGNAGAACTCTGCGAAGTTTTCAATTGCGGCGAACGCTCCGAAGGAGAGGGATAATCNTGCTGCGTGTTTTGACGCTGATCCGGCGGGGTGCAGGCACCACCTCCCGCTTGCGAGGGATCGGAACAATCAACAGCCGAGCCTTGGGACCAGGAATTATCGAGACTCTGAGAAAGACATGCTCCTGCCGCAACCGCGATGAAGAAGACAAGCCGGCATAACTTTCCCATCGTGAATTCGAACTCCCGGATTTTTGAAATGCTTCGCATCCATTTTTTGATCGATCTGGTTGCTCCTACTGATTGCTCCTTCCGCGGGACCTGTAAGCCCAACCGGCATCGAAAGTCTTCATTTCCCGCAGACCCCCATTTTCCAGCATCTTCTTGTGAATGTCTGTGACGAATGAACTTCATCTTCCTGTGCAAAACCGATCTCGGCACGTCCTTTCGTTCATCTCCGGCTCTCGACAGGATGGTAAGCTCTCGATTTATGCCGAGCTCAAAGATGTTGAACGTAGCCGCACACAACGGGTTCCTGAGTGTCGCCCGCTTTCTGCGGAACCGACTTTCCCACCGATCCGATATCCGCGTCGCAGTCGATAGCACGAAGCGCCGATTCATCGACGATCCTCGTTTCAAGCACGATCTGGTGGTTGCGGGATTCGCCGACCGGCGCACAAAGGATGTGGATGATTCGGCCATCCTTTCACGCATTCTGAGCGCATACCATTTGGCCAAGCGCGACGAAGCGAATGCCCCGGCTACTTTCAAAGTGAGCAACGAGTGGATTCCAATTTACGAAAATGACATGCGGGATGTGATGACCGCGCTCGTCCGCAGGGACGTTCCGGCGCTTCAGCGCATCTACGAGAACTTCTTTCGCGAACAATGCAGTACAGGAATAGCCGGACAACCCGTGAACATGCAGAAGGAATATTTCGGCGAAACAATCACGGCCTTTCACAAAGATCTTTATCTGTGCGATACGCTGCATCGCATCGAGCTGTGGCGCAGGCTTACCGGCAATAAGTATCCGCTGTCGGCCTTATCGTCGACTGACATTGGCAACCCGTATGGCATAACTATCGACGGCATCTTTATACGAACCTGCGCCGAGCACCATCACTATTACGCTCAAGAAGTAAGCCGCCTTGTACCCTCCGCTGCAACAGTCATCGAACTGGGCGGCGGTTTCGGGGGAATGGCTTATTATCTTTTGCGCGACAATCACTCTATTTCTTATGTCGATCTTGATTTGCCGGAGGGAGTTGCGCTCACGTCTTATTACCTGATGAAGTCTTTTCCGGAGCGCAATTTCGTACTGTATGGCGAAGCTGAAATCTCTCCTGAACTTTTTTCCTCTCCAGCGGGGCTAACGGTGCTGTTGCCGGCTCATGCGATCGGGAAAATACCGCCCCAGTCTACGGATCTGGTGTTTAATTCCTACAGCTTGGCTGAAATGTCTCCTGAAGCGATTCGAGAATACGTGAGGCAGCTCACCAGGATTTCGCGGACATATTTTCTGCATCTCAATCACAATCGGCACAGCGCGCTGCCGGCTGATAAATTCGGGATTGAGGACCACGGATACACGCTGTTATCGCGCAAGTTTACGGAATGGAATACGGGCAGGAGCATGCGCTCCGACGAGTTCGAATATCTTTACAAGCGTCAGGGCGTAGTCTAGCCGGACTCTCCTGCCGGATTCGATGGACGAGTTTTCTGACGGCTCTATACAACCTGCGGAAATCATTTATCCTTTGATCGCAGAGCTAAATATCGTGATCGGCGGTTTCAAAGGAGAATTATGAAGACCTTCTCGTTGCTTTTTCTGACCCTAATCCTGGCTGCGGTATGTGCTTTTGCCGCAGATCAGCCTCAGCCCCCGGCCGTGGGCAGTCCCGCCCCGGCATTCAGTCTGCCCAGCCAGGAAGGCACGCAGGTGTCGCTCGATCAGTTCAAGGGCAAGTGGGTTGTGCTTTATTTTTATCCCAAGGACTTCACTTCAGGATGCACCATCGAAGCTCACAATTTCCAGCGCGACATCGATAAGTACACGCAAAAGAATGCGGCAATCGTCGGCGTCAGCGTGGACAACGTGGATTCGCATAAGAGCTTTTGCACCAAAGAGGGCCTGAATTTCAAGCTGCTCGCCGATCCTACTCACTCCGTGGTGCAACAGTACGGCTCGGTCATGGAATATAACGGAATGACGCTGGCGGCACGGAACACATTCCTGATCGATCCCACGGGCGTGATCCGAAAGGTTTATCTCAAGGTCGGGCCGCAGGGGCACAGCGAGGAAGTACTAGCGGATCTCCAACAGTTGGAGTCAGCTAAGTAAGCCAGAGCTTTCACCATAGGCGGTGCTTGTTACCGGATCATCGCGCCGGATCGGAATTCTTTTGCAGCTTTTGGAATTCCTGCATTTCATGCTGGGCGGCTTCCGTCTTTCCCTGCTTGCGATAAAGACCGGCCAACCCGAAATGCGCCTGCGCGGCCAGCGGAGTATCTTTTTCGACCGCAAGAAGTCTAGTCCACGCTTTCTCGGCGGCGGCAGAGTCGCCATCAAGGGAAGCCGCCTTCCCCAATGAATAAAGAGTCTCCGGCATGTGGGGCATGAGTTCATCGGAGCGAATCAGTTCAGTCCGCGCTTCATGCACTTTGCCTTGCTCCAGCAAGGCTGCTCCCAGCCGGTAAGCCGCTTCGGCGTTGCCCGGTTCGCGTTCACACTGCGCGCGATATTCCTGCTCCGCCTTGGCCCATTGCGAGTCGCCGGCATAGACTTCGCCCAATTCAAGGTGAACCTCGGGCACATCGGGACGCAGCCGCAGTGCTTCCCGGTATTCCTTTTCCGCCTCCGGCATTCGCCGCAACACAAAATAATTTTCCGCCATCGCCTGATGCGCCCGGGCCGAATCAGGATTTCCGGCCAGCAAAGCATCTATAGATTGTTTCGAGAGCAGTCCGCTGGCGCGGCCCAAATAGAAAAGCAAGTCGGGATCATTAGGGCGCTTCTGCAATGCGACCTGCAAATTCGCAATAGCTTCCGCAAACTGCCCAGTTTCGATTTGCGCGATGCCTAATGCGCTCTGTTCATGAACGCGTTCCAGGTGCGGGATTGCCTCCGCCGCGTATCCCTGCACCAGCAGCGCATAGCCGAGCAACTGGTGCGCCGGGCCAAGGTTCGGATCCAATTCGAGCGCTCGTTTTAAAGGTGAGACTGCCGCTTTGTAATCGTGATCCTCCATGCACGCCTGTCCGAGGCTGATAAATGCGGCGGGAGCGTCCGGATCGAGTTCGGTCACCTTGCGGAATTCTGCGACCGCGATGTCGAAATGACGCTCGCTCTCGGCCTTGCGTCCGGCTTCCATGTGTTGCACCGCTTCGGGCGAGGTCGTCTGCAACGCCAGCCAAAGGATTAAGACAGTTCGGATCACGGCTTCTCCGGTTCACGTATTTCGAGAAATTGATCTGCGGCAACCTCGTTCAACACCTGGTGTGACCCCAACGGCCAGAAGACCTCGACTCTGGCGGACTTCGCGCTGCCCAGTCCAAAGTGCAAGCGCTTATCGTTGGCCGATTCGTAACTTCCCGCAGTGGTGGCGAGGCGTGTCTGCCCGTTCACCAGTACGCGCGCTCCCTGACCATCGCGATTGCTGCGCGTACCGCGTAGGGTAATCGTCAGCCAATGCATGCTGCCGCCACGATTGATAAAGAACTGCGGATGCGATCCCAGCACCGTGGTTACTGCATCGATCCAGCCATCGTTATTGATGTCTCCAAATGCGGCTCCCCGCCCGGCGATCAGCGCATCCGTTCCGGGATCGGCTCGCTCGAATCGTCCATTGCGATTCATCGCCAACAGGGTCGGTTCCAGGTAGTGCAACGAAGGGTCGATGGTCTCGACGTTATCGAGCACGTGCCCCTGCGTGATGAACAAGTCTTTCTGCCCGTCGTTGTCGAAGTCCTCGAGGCCCACGCCCCATCCCGAGGTTACTCCTGAGAGTGCCGTGACTCCGGTTTGCAGGCCGCGATCAGTGAATGATCCCTTGCCGTCGTTATGAAACACTGCGTAAGTCTGGCGCGGCAAAGTTGTGACGATAACGTCGGGCCGGCCATCGTTATCGTAATCCTGAAATACCACGCCCATGCCCGACAAGGGCCCTCCATCCAAATTGAGCGCTGCGCCCGCTTCCAGCCCGACCTCGCTGAATGTGCCGTTGCCGTTGTTGTGAAACAAATATTGCTGCATGCCGTCGTTGGCTACATAGATGTCCGTGAATCCATCGCCATCGTAGTCGGCGAAGGCCACGCCCAAACCATGACCTTTCTTGGCGGCGATTCCCGAACGCTGGCTCACGTCTTCAAAAGTGCCGTCTCCGCGATTGTGATAGAGAATGTTGGTGGTCCGGGGAAATTCTCCCGGCGGACAATAAGTGTGATAGTTCCCGCCGCAGTCTTTGCTATGCCCCGTGTCCCAATCCATGTAGCGCGTGACAAATAAGTCCAGCTTGCCGTCGTTATCGTAATCGACAAATCCCGCTGAGACCGACCATCCGCCACCCGCCACGCCCGCCTTCGCCGTGACATCGGTGAAAGTTCCGTCGCCATTATTGTGATAAAGAATGTTGTTCCCGTAGCTGGTTACGTAAAGATCTGGATAGCCATCGTTGTCGTAATCGCCCACGGCCACGCCCATTCCGTAGTTTCCATCTCCTGCATTCGCCAGACCTGCTTGTTCCGTCACATCGGTAAAGCTTCCGTCTTTATTTTGCCGGTAGAGTCGATTCCAGTAGCGTGGATCATGGCGGTCGAAGTTTTCCGGCTGTCGCATGGGGTGCTCCACACGTCCGCC
>JGI12635J15846_10002554_pt1 | contig 15924 bp, 10 predicted proteins | sample BlaSpr_A8_OM2_M2_FD_15846 | JGI IMG/M metagenome (IMG submission 15846) | reverse complement strand
TATGTGTTCGACACGCACGATCCGGTTATCGCCGCCTATCGGGCGGTGTTTCCCGGTTTGTTCACCGATGCGGCGGCGATGCCGGCTGCCGTGCGCAAGCATGTGCGGTACCCGGAACTGCTGCTGAACGTGCAGGCCGCCGTCTACGGTCTCTACCACATGACGAATCCCGATGTGTTCTACAACCGGGAGGATCTGTGGAGCGTGGCGACGGAGGTGGCTTTGCCCGATCAGCGCCAACAGGTGATGGAACCAAACTTCGTGCTGATGACCCTGCCGGGCGAACGGTCGACCGAATTCATCGCGATCCTCCCGTTCACACCGGCCAATCGCAACAACCTGATCGGCTGGATTGCAGGTCGAAGCGACGGCGACCACTATGGCGAGGCGGTGGTCTACGACTTCCCCAAGACCAAGCTGATCGACGGACCCTTGCAGATCGAGGCGCGCATTGATCAGAACGCCCAGTTGTCCGGTCAGTTGTCGTTGTGGAATCAGCAAGGTTCGCACGTGCGCCGCGGCAGCCTGATCGTCATTCCGATCGGGCGGGCGCTGCTCTACGCGGAGCCTATCTACCTGCAAGCAGATCGCAGTCCCATGCCTGAGCTGCGGTTGGTGGTGCTCGCGGTGCAGGATCGCCTGGCTTACGGGCCGACGTTCGAATCGGCGATGGCCGCCCTGTTTGGGACGGCTCCGTCCATGCTCAGCGCGCAAGTCTCGCCGGTTGCTCCTGCCGCACGGCCAGCGAGCGCCACTACCGCGGCGGCCGCAGCTCCGGGCGACGACGCCAACGCCCTGATTGCCGAGGCGGCTCGGGACTTCAACGATTATCAGCAACTGACTGCTGCCGGAAAGCTCGCTGAGGCAGGTGAGAAATTGGAGGCGCTGAAGCGCACACTGGAGGAGCTGCAGACTCGCCGCCATTGATCGAGGATACCTTTTACACCTGGCTGGCCCGCACGCTCGCCTCCTGCGCTTCCTCGAAATCGCCGTACGTGGTCAGGCTGTCCATGTAGTCCGCGATCGTTCCCAGGCAGAATGCTCCATCACCGGCGATGTGCTGGCCGCAGGAGACGGTGGCCGCGAGCTTGTCGGGATCGCGCGCGAGCGCGTAAAGGCCCCGCGGGACGCCGTCGACGCGGTTCATCCCTATGGATTAGAGCGGTCCCAGATTACGTCGCAAATGTGACATTGGTCTCGCTCTCTTACGTGGGCATCAAGATTTTCGATGAGTATCCCCGCCTCCAGCTCGGAAAGCTCGATATCGGGCGGAATCCTGCGCTTGCCATCCAGTAACTGCCTCAAGAGGCTCGCCAGCTGCTTTTCTGATGCACCTTGCAATGTTTCGGTTATCTGTCGAAATTTGCCTCTCAACACCCGCGTGCTGGTCCCTAGAGCTGCTTTTTTCTTCGTCATCACTTATCCCTCCGTGTTGACCGCTGATTTTTTCATGCGATTTGTCAATCGAAGCGCCCAGCGCATACGATACTCCTGCGCGCTATCGAGCGCGCACCTCGTCAATGCCGTGTCTGACGCAATATGAGCGCAAAGATCGCACTCGTTTGCATACCCGGGACGTAGTCGCCCGCCCTGACCTTGGGCTAAAGCACGCCGCGCAAAATGAATTGGGCCTCGCTCGCGAAGCACACGTTGGACTGCGCCAAAGTTAAAGCGATCAGCAATCGCGTTTAAGGGCGACTCGGACACGTTCCCAACTTGAAGCATTGGTTTGAAGGCCCCGGCCGAGCCGCAACTAAAAACTGCGCCGTCTTCTCGGACCGTCAGCAAAGGCGACGGACACTTCCCCGTTGGCAATCCGATCGAGCGCACGTAACTGCGATCGGGCAGCGTAACGCCCTCTCTAATATAGGGGACGACTGGAATGGCCTGAACGGCGTCCGCTTCCACGAATTCGCCCCACTGACTTACAAGTCCTTGCTTTTCATCTTCAACGCTAAAGGCAATTTTCAGCAGAGTTTGAATTCCTGCCGCTCGCGCCGCCAGAGTTGCTCGTCGTACCCGGGTGATGTTGATAAAACGCTGGTGATACTGACTGGTGCTGACAGCCAGATACTTGAGGCCCGCCTTACGCAGCTGGCCGATGATGGAGTTAGTTCTGTCTTCCGTCGTAGCCCAAAATGCATTTGTGACGCAACTCACTTCGGCATTCAATGAGGCGCTGTGTCGGACAACTTCGAGTAGCTGCTCCAGATCAAGAAATATTTCGCCACCGGAGAAGCCGAAGAAAGGAGAATGTCCAGGGAGCGTAAGTGCGGCGGCCTCATCGATAAGTGACAGCGTTTTCGATAATCCTAGCGCGGTCCTTTTGTGTGGGCCGGACTGCGTCGTGCAATGAGCGCACGTGGCGTTGCAACGATTGGTCAACATCACGCCTAATTTCATGACGGTGTACTGCGTTCTAGCTTAGTGAGCTCGTCTTGAGCACGACGCAGACGCCAGTGCCGATTCCCATATCGAGCGGCGAAAATCCGAGATGCGTCTTGCAGGGCTATCTTCGCGTCGTCCGTGCGTCCCTGTTTAGCCAGTAGTAGTCCTTGAGCTCGACGTAACTCGCCGAGGAACGGATGATCCTTTGGCAGCCCGGGAAGCCCGGCGACCGCTACGTTCCGCAGTAAGGCCTCAGCTTCTGCAAGATGTCCCTGCTGCGTCAGTGCATCTCCAAGAGCAATGCGCATTAACTCAGTTCGGGGCGCGTGTAGCCCTTCAACCTCCTCGTTACGTGTCAACGCTCCCGTCAGGGCATCTGTAGCCTCTGGCAATTTTGCCAGAGCAAGGTCGGCCAAACCCAGGTTGTACCGAATTAGCGCCGAATGGTCTCGGTCAACATCGGAAGGAAACGACGCGAGCACATGCAACAGATCTTCTAAAAGCGCACTTGCTTCTTGTGGTCGGCCCTGTTCAAGCCGAAGCTGGCCCATGGCTCGTCGAACACGCATTGCATAGAGGCTGGAATTGGGTACCCATCGCAACACCTCCGTCAGCGCAGCTGCGAGCTCGCGGTCCGCATCTTCAAACCGCTGCGTCTCCCGATACAGGTTTCCGAGATCCATGTGAATCATCGAAGTGCGCAAACCGGATGAGGCACTCCTTTGATCAGACACCTTGTGAGCCCTCTGCAGCCAAGACTCTGACTCTCGGAACTCGGCTACGTTCAGGAGTGCCTCCCCTAATTGCTGTTCCAGCTCGCCGCCAAAATGGGATTCGCCGGGGGTGAATCGGTCTAAATCGCTGGCAAGGAGGCGAAGCTCGGTAACCGCATCCGCCCAGTCCCCTTGATGATACTGTGCCTGAGCTAGCTGAAAGCGCAGTCCCAGTACTGTGTCATCCGATTCGCCATATCGTTCTCTGCCTTTCGCCAACGCGCGAGTGGCATGGTCGACCAACCGAGCAAAACGGGCAGGAGGATGCTGGAACGAAAGGAGTTGCGTCAAGATTTGGAGGGACTCGCGGGAGCCGAGCCCGTTTCGCATTTCGTAGAGGTCGAGCGCCCGATCCAGTTCCCGGTACAGTTCCGGCATTTCGAGCGCACCATATGACGCCCCTAAGGCTGCGTGTAATTCGGCTGCCACATCCGGTGCATTCTTGAAGCGAGTATCTATTTGTGCAGCGCCGGAATCCAAGACCTCTTTGATCGTTAAATCTCGAACGGGTCGCTTCGTAAGATCAATTGATCCAAAAACATCCTTGGTAAGAAAATGACTCACTTCCTTCGTAATTGCCGCAGCTTGCTGCGCGTGGCGTTGAGCGTCTCGAGCGCTGAAATAAAGATAACTGCTGACGCCAAACCCGAGTAATAGCACTCCGACGGCCACGAGGCGTGCTGGCCTTCCGGCTCTTGATCGTTCGAGCGCCAGTCGTATCTCCTCGGCCTTCACTTGCGCTTGAAGTTCGCGCTCCCGTTGCTTCCGGCGCTCATCTAGACAGCGAATCCGCCGGGCGAATTCCGCCGCATCGCCAAGTCGTTCTGCGGGACTGCCGTCGGCCACCAACGAGATGTCTTCGAGCAAAAGCGCATCGCCGATGTTTCGTTCCCAACCGGGAGACATGGCGCGGTGAAAGTCGCCGACCACCATCTGGTAAAGAATCACCCCGAGGGCATAAATGTCCGCCTTGACGGTGGGTGGCTGTCCGGCGAGTATCTCGGGGGCCAAATATAGTGGTGTTCCTGAATCCAAGGCGGCGCCCGCTATGGTTCTCGTAAAGCCCGCCCGGCTGATCCCAAGGTTATCCAGATAGTGGGAGTCGATGACGCTCCCGCTTCCGAAGTCACTCAATGCGATATCGATACAATTCGCGTCGCCGAGTTTTACCAGGATATTGGAAGGCTTCAAGTCCTTGTGTAGAACTCCAACTGAATGGACCGCTGCGAGAGACTCGGCCACTTTTGCGACGATTTCCAAACGTTGCGACATGGGAATCGTGACCATTCCGCCCCGTGAGCGAACCCAGTCGAGCAGACTGCCATCGGGGAAGTATTCAATTTCAAGGAAGTAGGGTGCTTGCTCCAGATTCCAATCCAGGAGCTTTACGACCCTTGCGCTCTCTCCAAGGGTATCGTTGATTACCCGGAATAGTGTGATTTCGCGCTTCAAGGCTCCAAGGGATTGCGCATCAAGAGCAAATTTGAAAACGCGTTGTTCGCGTGTTTTTTCGTGCCGGCCTCGCCAAGCCTCACCATACCCGCCAATGCCAAGCCGTTCAACAAGGCTCCATAGGGGCCTCCCCGGTGGATGATCCCCGGGCCGAAAGTCAAAGCGCGCCGGCCCTGGCGTCGGAGCGGCTTCTACGCGTACCGGTGCAACGAACCGATAACCAAATCCATACGCAGTTTTTATAATCTCTTGGTTTTCGTCGCCGAGTACGTCTCGCAGTCGACCGATTGACTTGGTAAGTACTGTCTCACTAAGAACTCGCCCTGGCCATACGCCAGCAAGCAATTCATCCTTAGTGCATACCTCACCAGCATGCAACAGCAGATAGATCAGAACTTCGAGGGGCTTGCGTTCGAGTTCGACGTCGATCCCGTTGACGACCAACTCGTGCGTACACTCGTCTAGGACTGCACGGCCAAAGTGCCAGCGTCGCCGATTCCTTTCGGCGATCGATGACGCCAGCGAGATTGGCCGTTCTCCCATGATATCCCGGCTCCCTAGGTCATCATCGCGTCCAGGCGAGATCAGGTTAAATGATGCCAGAAGGCTTCAGGTAGTACCACAGTCAGCTCTCTAATAAGCCTGTGCTGGAAATGCTTTGGAATCAGATACTTGGCGGTTTCACTTTTTATCCACGAGTTTTTCAGCTTGCGGTCAGGATTGAAACCAACCTGGCGCTGACGATGGCTCCCGACGGTGAAGTGGCGGGTTCGCTCACCAAGCCGTGACAACGCAAATCAACCTGAACAAAGGAGCATATGGTCATGTACAGCAACAAATCGAGCGCCATTCAATGGCGCAGAAATCATTCAACCTTCAACGCACATTCAGTAAAGGAGTCGGTCATGAGCATCACGAAAATCGTGCGTACAAACGCATTGCGGACAGCATGGATAATGTTCACCTTCGCGCCAATGGTCATGCTTTATAACGCGGCACGGGCCGATGGGTCGGTCGATGCTCTTCCTCATAAGGTAGTCAGCTTTAAGGATCTGAACCTGGACACCCCTGAAGGTGCCGCTGTGTTGTATCGGCGAATCACGAGCGCAGCCAACCAGGTCTGCGGAAATCCGGATAGGTTCGATCTGTCACAGTGGAGGTTGCAGTATTGCATCAAAGATGCGGTGTCCCGGGCAATCATCCAAGTCAATCGACCGATGCTGACAAGTCTCTATAATGAAAAGACGGGCAAGGCGGACAAGAAGGTCACCCTCGCGCAATCGCACTAAAGATGAGTCTTGAAGTTGCGCCGGGCGGGCAAATGCCTGCGCGGCGCAACTTCTCTGATAGCCTCTCACATCAAGGCGAGATCGGTCTACCGGTCAACCAACTGCAGTGTACTTACCCGGGAGTTCGTGATGGACGGTTGCTTCAGCCAAGATTACGGCGAAGCGCGTGAAAAATTCGCGGCCGCCGCTCGAGCAGCGGGCGCCGAAGTCACCGCTTTCGCGCTAGACAAACGAGGGCCCGATGGCGGCAAACTTTCAACTGATGTGGCGTGGCTGGGACCGCCCGATGCCACCCGGGTCCTGGTCACCATCTCAGGCACGCACGGCGTCGAGGGATTCTTCGGCTCGGCCACGCAAATCGAGTGGCTGCGTCGTGCTAAGACGGCTCAACTTCCGGAAGGTATCGCAGCGCTGCATATTCATGCAATCAATCCTTATGGATTCGCTTGGCTAAGGCGGACCAATGAGGACAATGTGGACATTAACCGCAACTGGATGAATTTTGATGCCATCCTTCCTGCCAATCCNATGTATGAAGAACTATCCGACGACCTATGNCCATCGGATTGGTCGGCGGGAACACAAACACGTACCGGCGCCCGGCTTCAAGCCTGGATCCAGAGCCACAATTTCGCGNTGTTCCAAAAAGCCGTTTCGAGCGGCCAATGGACGCATCCCGATGGACTTTTCTACGGTGGTACCAGCGCTAGTTGGTCACGCCGGGTGTTGACCGAAATAATTACGTCGAAACTTGCCGGCGCGGCGCACGTCTGCATCGTTGACTTTCACACCGGGCTTGGGCCCTATGGCTATGCGGAGCCTATTATCGGACGGCCGCGCGACGATCCGGGCTTTGCGCGTACCCGCTCCTGGATTGGGGCCAGCGCAAAATCCCTGTATGGCGACGGCTCCGTCTCAGCCGAAATCCATGGCGATAGCCTGAGCATCATGCCCGATCTTTTACCGCACGCACTTGTGGATGCGGTCGCCTTAGAATGCGGAATTCGTCCGATCAATGAGGTGGCGCTGGCATTGCGAGCCGACGCTTGGCTACACTCTCACGGCGATCCGCTCTCGGCCGAAGCCAAACCTATTAAGACGATGATTCGTGCAGCATTTCACTCGGATGAGCCGATGTGGCAAGGGATGGCTTTGGGACAAGGTCTCGCGGCGTGCCAGGCTGCTCAATGTGGTCTGGTCTGACGTTCGGGGTCGGAGGTGGGGTAACTCTTATGCCCTGCGCAAACCACGCTAAAACATAGGTCTCCACGACTCATTCAATTCCCTCCCTGGTCAGCATAAATTATTGATTATATTAGCTATTTACATTGCGAGGATCAGATCTTCGCCAATCTTTCGAGTGTGTCCGGATATCTCTCAACCATGCGGATTAACAATGCCGCCTGCGCGTTGGGCCGCGCGCGCCCTTGCTCCCAGTTCTCAAGAGTACGTACGTTGGTCCGCAGATATTTTGCAAATAAGGCTCGAGATAGATTCAAACGTTCACGCAGGGCCGATAGCGTCCTGCGCACCTTGTCATTGGTCGATCTTACTTATCACGCGGCACACGCTGGCGCGCGTTGAACCGGTGGTCTGACCACAGCTATGCTAGTAAGCTAACAACAAAAAGAGAGGGACCTCAATGAGACTGCGCTTCACCAGCCTTGCTGCATGGATAGCCCTCGCGTTCTGCTGCACCACCCCCGTTTTGGCTGCGACCGCGATTGACACTGTCCGCGTCGATCTCAATCCGCTGATCGACTTGGCCGCTCGCTCCCCGGAGCAGTTCGCCGTCAACATTCCGCGTGCAGTGTCTAGTTCGGCCCAGGGGAGTTGGTCGCAACAAGGGTCCTTGAGCACGTGGGTTTACAGCGCTCGGATTCCGACTGCGATTTCCATGTCCTTCCACGCATCGGGTGTGGTCCTACCGCCCAGCGCCGTGCTGACGGTCAGCACTGCCGGAACGACAGCGAGGTATGTCGCGCGCGATGTGAATCGAAACGGATTGTGGGGACGTCCGCTGCCGGGTGAGCTTGTGAACTTCTCGCTGTCCGTCAATTCGGCCGAAGCCGGTCGCGTACGTTTCCATATTGACAGTCTGCAGGCGGGCTACCGCAGCTTGGGCAGCGGAGTCCCCGACCATCCGCACTATCTGGAACTCAAGAAAGCGGCTGCCGCGGCGACGAGCTGCACGGAGAACTATGCCTGTCATGTGACCAGCGCCAATCAAGGCCCCGCCCACGCGACGGTCGCTGTCATCATCGGCAATCTCTATCAATGCACCGGAACCCTGCTCAATAACACCCGCGGCGACGGCGCTCCGTACATATTGACTGCCCGGCATTGCGAGAAAGGCCAACTGGGCGGCGGCAATCCCGACGCCGCAGCCACGGTCAGCGTGTACTGGGACGCGGTCACCCCCTGTGGCTCGCAGCTCGGTTCCCTCTACGACAGCACCACGATCAGTCAATCGGGCGCCACTACTGCGCTCGAGCAGCAGGATCTGTGGTTGATCCAGCTCGATACGCCGCCGGCGGCAACCGACGCCTACTTTGCGGGCTGGGATGCGAGCGGCGCGTCCGTGAGCGGCGGTTACACCATTCACTATGCGCTGGGCGAAAACCAGCAGTACGTCGAGTGGAGCGGCACCGGCGTCCTCGAACAGATGCCCGGCGCGACCTTGAGCATTGCCTACGACTCGACGTTCTGGGGCGTGGTGAACAGCCTCGGAAATATAGGCGCCGGCGGCTCCGGCTCAGCGCTGTTCAGCACCAATAACCAGGTGGTGGGTAGCGCGAGCCTTGCGCTCCTCACAGGTGGCGAAAACACCGCCGGCGCCTGTCCCGTCCAGCCGCCGCCCACCCCGTCCCCCAGCACTGCCACAGCCTTGTTCACGACCTTGTCCGGTGCCTGGACCTCAACGGCCGATCGGACCAGTTCGACCGGCAACAAAACATTGAAGTCGCTGCTGGATCCCGGCAGCACAGGTCAGATACAGGTGTCGGGCATCGCCACGCAACCAATCACGCTGACGGCGAGTAGCGCGTTCGCCAATACCGCCGATCTGATAACGCTCACCTGGAATGCGGCGGGCGCTGCTTCCTGCACGGCCGGGGGCGGCACCTCGGGCGACGGTTGGGCGGGTGCGAAGGCGGCCAGCGGTTCTCTCCAGCTCACGAATACGATCGGCGGAACGGTCATCTACTCATTGAACTGCCAAATCGGCAATCAGATCGGGGCAGGAAGCGTCACCGTAGGCTGGAATTACGTTGCGCCATACGTCAACTTTCTCGGCCCTGTTCAGGCACCGATCACGCTTGGGGCTTCCACTCAGATGAATTGGCTGTCAAACGTCCAACCGTGCGTTGCGAGTGGCGGTGCGGCCGGTGATGGCTGGGCCGGTGTGCAGCCGAGCTCCGGTTCGTTCCTTCTCACGGTGACTCACACCGGATTGACGAAGTACACGATCACCTGTGGCACGGGTTCTAGGACGGCAACAAGCTCAATGTACGCCGACGGAGTCGAACCTTACGTCACGCTGGTCTCGAGTGTGCGGCAGATCACGGTGGGCTCCACTTTTGAACTCAACTGGATCGGCTACGGAACGGGTGCGCCCTGCGCCGCAAGCGGTGGTTCCGCCACTGACGGCTGGGCCAACAGCAACGCATATAACAGCAACACGACGCTCAGCGAATCGGTCGCAGGCAACTACACTTACACGATCACCTGCACGGGCGGCGGACAGACGGCGACTTCCAGCCAGACAGTGGCCGTGACATCCGACCCGCCCACGATCTCGCTCACCGCGGCAGCTCCCACGATGCAAATCTCCCAGGCTGGCGCAACGCAGACTTTCGATCTGCTCTGGTCCACCAACGTAAGCGGTTGCGCCATCAACTACACGACGAACTCGGGCCAAGGGCAGGCCGTGGTGCTCTTTGGGGAAGGTACATCCGGCGCCGTATCGGACTACGAGTCGTCACCCGGTGCTGTCACCTATTCCTTGCGCTGTCCCGCGCAGAGCACGAGCACGACCATCAACTGGGTGTCGAGCGCGACCCCGACGGCACTGTCGGTTACCGATACGACCTGGGCGGCCTATNTCGNCTATCCTCTGTCGTGGAATGCGAGCGCGGGTCCCTGCGTCGGCNGCGGGGGCGCGCCGGGCGACGGCTGGGCGGGCCCCAAGAATCAGNCCGGCACGCAATCGGTGAGCGAGTCGCTGTCCGGNGCCTACATGTTNACGCTGACGTGCGGGTCGGGCGCNAGCGCNACCACGTCAAACGTTATCGTTCAGGTGCCTACGCCGCGCATCCAGATGTACTCGATGCCCGGCGTCTCGGCGTCCACTAGCCTCCCTTACACGAGTATCACGTGGTCGGCCAGCGTCGGACCTTGCACCTACGTCGATGGTTCGACGTCGAACAGCGCCGGCGTTTCTGTCTCACCGTCCGGTTCGGCGACGCCTTCACCCGCGGTTGCCGGCACGTACTTGTTCACGCTGACGTGCGGCAGCGGCGCAAGCACCTTGTACGCCGCCACCCTGGCATCGATTCCGGTGAACGCACCCACGACGCTCAGCGCCAGTGTCGCGAGTGCGGCGGTCGATTCTCCCGTCACGCTCACGTGGAGTTCGGCCAACGGGATTTGTTACGCCACCGGCGGTGACGGCACTGCGCCGTGGATCGGCACGTTGGGCGGAGCTGGATCAGGCTCGCTCATCGTGACCTCGCGCTATGCAGGGAGCATCACTTACGCGGTCACCTGCAACTCCGAAATCGCGCAGGTGACCGTCAACTACGTGGCTGTGCCCGCGACCGCGGCGAACGCCGCGACGCCGAGCGTCACGCTGTCGAGCAGCAACTCGACAGAAACGGTAGGCCAAAGCATTTCCCTGGTGTGGAGTTCGAAGAACTCGGATTCGTGTTCGGCCTCGGGCGGCAACCCCGGTGACGGCTGGACGGGCTCGCTCGCGCCCTCGGGGTCGATGACTGTGACCGAGACGAGCGGCGGCACTGTCACCTATTCCATCACGTGTGCGGGCGCCCCGCCGGCCGCAACGGCAAGCACGTCGGTCGTCATGGTGACCGCTGCGCCGCCGCCCGCCAGCACTTCGTCGCACGGAGGCGGCTCACTCGATCCCTTACTCCTGTTGCTTCTGGGTGTGCTGGTTGGCGTGTCGCTTGCGCGTGACCGACCGTAGTGACAACCTTCAATTCCTTCTCTGTACGCGGTGGGAGCCTGATTTCGTTCTTATGACGGGTTTTGTGAAGAGCCTTCGGAGCCTGCCGAGCGCGCACGGTCAATCATTCTTTTCACTTCCGAATTCGCGTGGATTGGGACAAGCTCAATTTTAGGATGGCTAGCTGCAAACACTCTGAAAATTTCATCGGCAAATGCCTGCCCAATTGTCGGCACATCAATAAAATCGAATAAGACAGTCTTAAAAAGCTCTACACGAGCCAATAATCGTTTCGCCTGAGAGCGTGAAATTAAGTTCTCATTCCCATATCTAGCTAAGTTGACGGGAACTACGGTCTTGGTAAATCCATACTCGTCGCCGGTTGAGTACTGGTTAAATATTTTGGTCGTCGTTCTGGAAGTGTGATTGTTCAACTTCATCCAGACGGAAGTCCCATCGCGGAACTTGTCTCGCTCCAGAATCCAATCATCTGCCGCGAATTTATGGGAGAAGAAGATGCCACCAGAGAGGATGTCGAATTGATCAAACATTCTGGAAGAAAAGAAAATTCCCTCACCAGTGTGCCGTTTTGGATCAGTTGTGAGTTTCCCCTTCGCCAACTCAAGAATTGCATGACGCTCATCAAGAAGGCCTAGTTCCGTTTGTATTTTCTTAAAAATGCCTACGCCATTGTCGTGCATGACCATTTCCGTATCCACGGCGTTCCGTCTAATTGCTAGATAGACAGTGGTGCCAGCCGAATGGTCCAAGGCGTTGTTGAACATTTCGGTAAAGCCGTAATGCCAAATTGCAAGGACGTTTTCGGGCATATCTCCAATAACTTTGCTGACGTCATCCCTCCACACCAGATCCTCGGCAAGATTTGGCGCGACTGCATAAGATCTATCCCATTCGGCCAATGTGGCTAGCTTTCGGGTCCTATTCCTGGTCTGGCCGGATTCAACCACCGCGTGCTCGGATTTCAACCTTTGCAGATGCTTATTAACTGCTTGCCTGGTAATTCCAAAATGGCCTGCAACAAATTTGCTTAGATCGTGCGGATGTTTTTCTAGGTGTTCTAGAATGTATTTGCGAACGTCCTCGCCTCTGGTGCGAATTCTCTTTGTCACTTGCAACCTCGGCATTGGACTTTGTCAATTTAGCGGGCTTAAGTTTGACAACTTTATGAACAACGATTGTCAACCATAAGAGAATCATTGTCAACCTTTGTGAACGCGATTCCACAAGGTACCGGGGTGCTTGATGGCTAGCGAAATACTAAGAATCAGCCCAAATAGCGCCCGAGTGTCCTGAGTTCAGCAGCCGACTGGCCCAAACTCAGCTGGGGGTAACAGGTAGGGTAACTTTTATGGCCTCTTCGTAAACGCCGTAATTAATAGGCGTTCCGCGATCCGTTCAATTCCCTCCCTGGAATCGAACATGCTGACGAGACCGGGATGGAATCACGATCTCCCAATAACATGAATGATGCCGGACACGTCATGTCGCGGGGTGCGTAAGCAGGTGATGATCGCTTGAAAGGCCGTATTTGCAGATCTGCTCCCGCGCTTCGCTAACTCGTTAATAGGGTCTTCAAATATCTATAATAAGCAATTGTCTTATTTTAGTTTAGACGTATAATCTAAAACACGAAAGACCCTTGTTTTGATACAGAATTTCGTGAAATGAAAAACTTCAATTCCGGCCGCAAAGTGCAAGAGACAAACTATATGTCCTTTCACCCAACGCCTATAAATCGACCATGGAAGCTCGAGAACATGGAGCTCCTACAACTGCTAGGGCAGGCGGACCGGGAATTGGGACGCATTGATATGTATTCGGACTACATTCCGAATATCGACCTCTTCATTCAGATGCATGTATTGAAAGAAGCGACCCAGTCGAGCCGCATCGAAGGCACCCAAACCAATATGGATGAAGCGCTGCGTGCCAAGGAAGACGTGGCGCTCGACAAACGCGACGACTGGGAAGAGGTGCAAAATTACGTAGCGGCCATGAACCAGGCTATTGCTCGTCTCAAAAGTATTCCCTTCTCGTCGCGCCTGATAAGAGAAGCACACCAAACCTTAATGCAGGGCGTACGCGGAAAACACAAATCACCGGGAGAATTTCGACGAAGTCAAAACTGGATTGGCGGTGCGACTATCAGCGACGCAGCATTCGTGCCGCCTATACATACGAAGATTTCGGAATTGATGTCTGACCTGGAAGCATTCGTTCACAACGATAGTGACTATTTCCCAGAATTACTGAAAGCCGCCTTAGTTCACTATCAATTCGAAACGATTCATCCCTTTCTAGACGGGAATGGGCGAGTCGGACGACTGATGATCACGCTGTATCTGGTAAGCAAGGGAATACTTAAGCAACCGATACTTTATCTTTCCGATTTCTTTGAGCGAAATCGAAATCACTATTACGATAACTTGATTAGAGTTCGCGAGCAAAACGATCTGCAGCAATGGTTTAAATTTTTCCTTGTGGGTGTAATTGAAACGGCGAAAAGCGGCATCCTCACGTTCGATAAAATTTTGAAGTTGCAGAAGAAGGTTGAAGAGCAAATCCAAACGCTCGGAAGCCGTGCCGCAAACGCGCAGAAGGTACTACACGCGCTCTATCGGCACCCCGTTATCAACGCCGCCGACGTAGGGAGAGTCGCTAAAATATCGGCAGCATCCGCATATAAGCTTGTGGCAGATCTAGAGAGACTAAAAATACTGCGAGAGATTACTGGTGGAAAACGAGGTCGTACATATTTGTTCGACAGTTACGTGAAGTTCTTCAGGTAAGACGCGACTATCACGTGTGCGGATTGCACGCCGCCGTGTTCCCGACTTTAAAGCCCTAAGTTAGGTCCGGCGATGTCGGCGGCGAAGGTTTCGGCGATGGCGAGCACCGCTGCATGGATGGGTCCGGATGTGATGGCAGGGATCACCGACGCGTCGACCACAAAAAGTCGCTCGAAACCGTGCAGCTTGAGATCGGCGTCCACCACGCTGCCCGCCGCATGGCCCATCCGGCACGTGCCGACGGGATGGTGATGGGTCATCACGGCGCGCTCGAGAAACGAATCGAGATCCGCGTCGCTGCGGCAGTCGACACCCGGAAGAATTTCCTCGGCCCGCCACTCAGCAAGCGCGGGTAGGTGACCTACCATGCGGGCCAGATCGAGCGCCCGCCGGACGAGTCTGCGGTCATGGTCGGTGGAAAGATACGCAGGATCGATCTTGGCTAAATCGGTGATCTCGGGACCGGTGAGAGTAATCCGGCCGCGGCTGGTTGGGTGAGTCACGCCGGAGAGAATGGTGTAAGCGGTACCCATCGCGGGCCGCTCGAAGCACTCGGTGACGCTGGGTGCCGCGACACAGGCCAACACGACATCCGGCGCGCCGTCAGTGCGGGTCAGGTCGCCACAATGGACGTAGGTCAAGGATTCGGAATGCTGCAATCGCGAGGGCGGCACTGGCCTCTTGGCGCGATAGACGTTCCCTGCCGTCAGCAAATGATCATGCAGGTTTTCGCCGATCCCTGAGTGGTCCGAGATGCACGCGACTCCAGCGCGCTCGAGACTCCGGGCGGGACCGATGCCTGAACGCATGAGCAGTAGCGGGGTTGCGATGGCGCCGGCGCATATGATCGTGAGACCCGCCTCGACCGCTGTGACCTCGCCGTCGATCTCTGCGGTCACGCCGGTCGCGCGCGCGCCCGACAGGGTCAGTCGATGCACCATGGCTCCACTGATCACCGTCAAATTGCCGCGCGCGAGGACGGGTTCGAGATAGGCGTCGGCGGCCGTGACGCGGCGACCGTCGCGGATGGTGAGCGAATTCGGTGCGACTCCGACGAGTCTGCCGGTGTTGTGATCGCCGAGCCACGGGATGCCTGCGGCCAATCCGGCTGCCATGTAGGCCCGCACGACCGGACTCAATTCGGCGTCGGGTAACAGCACCGGCAGCGGGCCGTCGGCACCGTGATGTTCGCTCGAACCGCCTGAAAAACTCTCCAACCTCCTGAATGCCGGAAGCAGGCCCTCATACGACCAGCGCGCAGAACCGGTCGCATCCATCCAGGCCTGGAAATCGTCTGGAGACCCTCGCACATGCGCCATCGCATTCAGACAACTGGATCCACCGATCAGGCGCCCCCGTGGCCAGTCGTGCCTCCGACCGGCAGTTCCGGCCTGAGGCATCGTGCGATAACCCCAGTCATATGCGCGTCCTGCGAGCAGGGGCCATTGCTGCGGAATGGCGATATCGGGGTCGGTCGCAGGACCGCCCGCCTCGATGAGGCCTACCTGCAGCGCGGGGTTCTCGCTCAAGCGTGCGGCGAGAACACAACCGGCGGATCCGGCTCCCACGATGAGCACATCGAAGCTCGTTTTCATTGATGTTGCGCCTTGGGGGCCCGAGTCAGACGGTGCGCTTGCCGCGGATCAGGTCGGCGGCTTTTTCCGCGATCATGATCACTGCGGCATTGATGTTGCCGCTCACCAGCTCCGGCATCACCGAGGCATCGACGATGCGCAGCGCAGCGATGCCGCGCAGCTTGAGCTCGCTATCGACGACCGCGGACTCGTCTGATTCCTTGCCCATCTTGCAGGTACCCGCCGGGTGATGGACCGTGATCGCGGTCTGGCGGATATGCGCATCGATGCCCGCATCTGAGTTTTTATCGCTGCCCGGCGCGATTTCCCGCGCGATGAACTTGGTCATGGCCGGCTGCGCGGCGATCTCGCGCGCGATGCGCACACCGGCGCGCACCGCGCGCCAATCCGCATCCGTCGACAATAACCGCTGCAGGATGCGCGGATGGGCCTTGG
>JGI12635J15846_10002553_pt1 | contig 15930 bp, 20 predicted proteins | sample BlaSpr_A8_OM2_M2_FD_15846 | JGI IMG/M metagenome (IMG submission 15846) | reverse complement strand
AAGTCACGTCTCATGCACGATCTGAAGTCGCTCTCCCCCGAGAGTGCGATTCTCCGTCACGGCGGGGAGGCGAGCACAGCCCAGCAAGCCTTTAAAGCAATGACTCCCGCGGAGAAAAATCAGCTCCTTACGTTTTTGAAATCGCTGTGACCCCAGAATGGCCGAGATCGGCCGGGATGGGGAATCGACAGACGCAGACGCGGCACTCCGAATGTACTCGGCGTGCCACGTTCGGTCGAGTGATGCTTACTTTCCGCGCCACTCGCCCTGGAACTCCGGAGACGGGGAGTCGTCTAGCTATCGCGAGATTGGAACCGGATCCGAACGACCCACGGAACTTCGACATCCAAGGCGTTTGTTCGAAGATGAGTTCAGATGCCTCCTAAGCGTCATTTGAAAAGCTAATGCGGAGTGTGACGGTAGACAACGGTAGAAAACCACATCCTGAGGTTACGAAAGAAAGTAGAGAGAGAGCCTTCACGACCCTTACACCTTCCCACAGTACATTGCTGGGCTATAAGTTCGTGCCTGAAGCCGTCGTGTCGCATTCCGTGGTGGCGTGTCGTTCTGCCAGGTGCGCCACAATTAAAAAGTTCAAGTCTAGGACGCGGCTTTGACCATCTTCGCAAGGCTAGCGATGTCCGCCGCGCTGGCGTCGCCGATCACGAAATAGCGAAGCCCTTGTTGACTCCATGTTTCCATGTTGAACGGTTGTTTCTCCTGAGCGAGAGTGTTTCCGTCCAACCTGCCTGCCAATGACCGGTCCTGGAATACGAATACGGAGATATGGTGGTTCCGCACGTCATAGATGAGGTGTGCGCCCGGCGTTTGATCAAGATAGGTCATCCGGCCGCCCAGCAGAGAGAACTCGGAGTTCTGGAGTTCCGGCAAATTGAACGCGAAGGGGATCTTTCCCTGGAACCACGGTTTCACCGTGTGCCGATCGGTAGAGATCACATCCACCGGCGACGAACTCGCCAGCGTCGCCACGTGCAAGTCTGCAATCTCGCTGTAAACCTGATCTCTGCCGGATCGAGTCTGCACATAGGTTAAAGTCAACGTCCCAACCGCGAGAACGGCGACCGCCGTCGCAGCGAATACCCATACTGGTAGAAGGCTGCGTTGCGGTCTGAGCGCGATGCTCTGCTGTACCTGTCTGCGGAACTCAGCACTAGAAGTAAAACGTTTTCCAGCGACTTGAATCGTGCGCTTCATCTGCACGCGCATAAGGGCATCCGCCGAGCAAGACGGGCAGCTACGCACATGAGCGTCGAAGATGTGCATCTCGTTCTCCGGAAGTTCGTCGTCGAGATAAGTGTCGAGTTTTGTCTTCCATGACTCACAGACCATAATTCACCGGCGGTTCACCCTTTTTGAAACTGCGGCTGTAGACAATCGCGTAACGTTTTCCTGGCACGCGATAAACGCGACATCACCGTGCCCATCGGGATGGCAAGCGGGCAGAAATCTCCTGATACGACATCTCTTCGACTTCACACAGCAACAAGATTTCGCGATACGCAACGGGCAGTTGCTCCAAAGCCTGCTGCACAAGTTGCCCATCCGAGCGCTGGAGCAGAATGCTCTCGGGCGTTTCCCTGACCACGGGCAAGATTTCCTCTTCGCCGTCAAGATCGAGCGGCACGGTCATGGTCACCTTCAGTCCGGTGCGGGAGGTCAGAAACGCATTCCGCAGGATCTTGTAGATCCAGGCGCGGAAATTCGTGTCGGGCTGGAACGAGGGGAAACCCTTAAGCGCCTTGGCGTATGTCTCCTGCACAAGATCCTCGGCCTCTTGCCGGTCGTGCGTTAGCCAGCAGGCAAAATTATAGAGTCGCTCGAAATGGGGCATGGCGAGCTGCTCAAACGACCTGGCGGCAAGCTGGCTTACAGTGCCCACACAAGAGTAAACAAGCGGACGGTCGTTTTATTCCCATAACTCATAAATACTTGCCATGGAATAAATCCGACTGCTCTCGGTTCTACGCAACGAGTCACAGAGCGAACTGGAGTCACCGAGGAAATGCTGGTGCGGAAGAACCATGCGCTCTTTAGCTGTTCCTAGGAGGAACAAATGAAAAACACTATGAGGATGCTGAGCCTGGCGTTGTGTGTGCTGCCCATGTATTTGCACGCCGGGACAGGACAAGATCTGAAACAGGATGATCAACCCGCCCAAGGGCAGAACGCACGATCTGCAGCACCGATTCCGGCGGGCACCATTATTCCGGTCAGCTTGAATTCCACCTTGCGCTCGGACAAGAGCGGAAGCGGAGACGCGGTCACGGCCACGGTCATGCAGGACGTAATCGTAGGTTCGGGAGAAACCCTGCGTAAGGGATCAATGGTAACAGGGCATGTGATCGAAACCGTCGTTCCGGGAAATAGATCCGATGAATCAAAGATCTCGTTTCAGTTCGATCAAGTGCAACTTGGCAACCGGACCGTCTCGATGACTACCAACCTGCGCGCGGTAGCGTCGAAACATGCGGTACTTGCCGCCACACCTCAGTTGACCTCAAGCGAGTATGCCGACAACCAAGTTCAAATCGGAGGTGACCAGATTTCTTACGGAAACGGGCAAGTCATGGTGGACTCGCAGGTCGTGGGGAAATATACCACCCAGGGCGTGCTGGCTTATGGAGGCCAGGATCTGGGAACTCCATGCCGCGGCATGATCGAGGACAACGATCATCCGCAAGCGTTTTGGTTCTTCTCGGTGAACGCCTGTGGCGCCTACGGATTCAGCGACCTGACAGTCTTCCATGCCGGACGCACCGCGCCGATTGGTGAAGTCACATTGAGCTCCAAAAGCAAGGTGTTAAAGGTCGACAAAGGCAGCGCCATGCTCTTGCTTGTGGGTGGCAGCGGGCCCGTGGAGACGCAGGCCAGCACGGCGTCTTCCGGCACTTCTTCCCGCAATTCTTCCGGCACTTCTTCCCGCACGACAGGGCAGTAACGGTTCGCGGGCCACGACTTGGTTGGTTCCGTCGGGCCACTTTCGGCGCGGTCCGCTATCGATCCGATCTCACAGGAGCAGAGCGATGGTAAATCCTTTCGATCTCAAGACGGTATTCATGGCAAAGCACGCACAACATGTCGTGCTGATCCACTTTCCGATCGCGCTGTTCATTGCGGCCGTGGCGTTCGACTACCTGGCGCAATGGACGAACAACCATGCGCTGGCTGTCGCGGCGTATTTCAATTTCCTGCTAGCGGCGATTTCGACAGTGCCGGTCGTAGCGTCTGGCCTGGCAGCGTGGCAGTGGGCGCTCGAGGGGCAAAGGCTAAAAGGGATTCTCCTTATGCACCTGACCCTAGGATGCACATCGAGCGTGTTGATCTGGATCGTCTTTTGGATCCACAGGCAGGCGCACCGGTCTCCAGAACGATCCTTGCCAAAGTACCGTCTTCCGATCGAAGCGCTCGCGGTATTGATTGTGGTGCTGACGGGGCATCTCGGCGGATTTCTAAGTGGTGTGAACGGACCGGGCTAGACGAATCGAGTGAAAACCGCCACCGGAATAAATCGGTGGAATAAAAACAGCTCGCATCAGTTATTAACTCAGCACGCTACAAACCACGGAGGGCGTATGGCGGACAAAAGGCAAGATCTTATCGATCAGGAGTTGCAAGACCTCAACAACGACGGAGTCGATCGTCGCGGATTTCTGAAGTGCATGGCATGGGCGGGTACAGGCCTGGTTTGGACCATGAGCGGCGGCATTCCTGTGTCTCGGGCTTTCGCCAAGAGCAGCGGCAGCGGCAAAGATGCTGGCGTAGCTGCGGATTTCAGCTTTGTGCAAATCAGCGACAGCCACATCGGCTTCAACAAACCGGCCAATCCGGATGTGACTGCTACTTTGCAGACGGCGATCAACAAGATCAACGCCATGCCCCACAAACCGGACTTCATTATTCATACCGGCGATCTGAGTCAGCTTTCGAAGCCGAGTGAATTTGACACGCTCGACCAGGTATTGAAAGGAGCATCCGCGAAAAAGATTTATTTTGTGCCGGGCGAGCACGACATGCTCTCCGACAACGGCGATGAGTATCTCCAGCGCTTCGGGAAGGGTACAAAAGGCGCGGGGTATTACAGCTTCGATCACAAGGGCGTGCACTTTGTCGGTCTCGTAAATGTTGCCAATTTAAAAGCTGGAGGCATGGGCTCGCTCGGTCACGAACAGCTGGAGTGGCTTGAGGACGATCTCAAGGGCCGTTCGGCCAGCACTCCAATCGTGCTCTTCGCACACATTCCGTTGTGGACGATCTATCCCGACTGGGGTTGGGGAACTGATGATAGTGAACAAGCCTTGTCTTACGTTAAGCGTTTCGGTTCGGTGACTGTGTTAAACGGCCATATTCACCAGATCATGCAGAAGATCGAAGGTAACGTTTCGTTCCATACCGCGATGTCAACCGCTTTCCCCCAGCCTGCACCCGGAACAGCTCCGTCGGCGGGACCGATGAAGGTACCCGCCGACCAGTTGCAGCGGGTGTTGGGTATCACCGACGTGAATTATCAGGTCAGTGGCCGCAGCCTGGCAGTTGTCGATTCGCCGCTTGGGGCATCAGCTCCTTCGCCTTCAGCGAATCGCGGCGAGTCCCGGATTGTGGACTCGATCTTCGGGTAGACGGCCCAAAATCCAGTCCAAAGAAAAAACATTGAGCAAGAAAATCGAACTAGAAAAGGAAACAGAGCAATGAAGAAGAAAAATGTATGGATCGCAATTTTTGCAATGGCGGCGATAGCGGCGCTGCTGATGGCATCGCCGAGAGCCACAGCGAATGACCAGGCGTCCACGGCAAGTGCGGAGGTGGTAATCGACAATTTCGTTTTTGGGCCACAAACGGTCACGGTACCTATCGGAACGACCGTTACCTGGACCAATCGCGATGATATTCCACATACGGTCGTGAGCACGGAAGGTGTGTTCAAGTCCAAGGTGCGGGATACGGACGAGAAGTTTTCTTACACGTTTACGAAAGCGGGAACATATCCCTATTACTGTTCGGTGCATCCGAAAATGACCGGCACGGTTGTCGTGAAGTAGGAGTTGAACTTCTACATACGAATGGCTATGAAAACATTTTCTCCTCCCGGCAGCAGGGGTTGTTTCCGGGGAGGGGATTACTATCCGAAGCATCTTGAAAGAATATGACCGAAGACTCGACACAATTCGCGGAAAAGGCAGTGGCGAACAATGACTTGGAACTTGTCCATGCCACCAGGAACGGCGACGTCTCTGCCTTCGAGCAACTCGTAAAGCGATACGATCGCAAGCTTTTCCGAATCGCCCAAGGCGTCACGCATAACGCGGAAGATTCCCAGGACGCAGTTCAGGATGCCTTTTTCAAGGCCTTCCAAAACTTGGACAGCTTTCGAGAGGAGTCCCAATTCTCAACCTGGCTCATTCGCATCACCGTTAACGAGTCACTCATGAAACTGCGAAAGCAGCGCTCAACGAGGGAGGTATCTCTTGACGACTCCTTCACGGATGAAAGCATTCTTCCCTTTGAGGTAACCGATTGGGCCCCAAATCCTGAGCAACTCTACTGGGCATCCGAATTGCGGAGCATCCTACTTAAGGCCCTAGCTGAAATGCGGCCCATCTTAAGAATTGTTTTTGTAATAAGAGACATTGAAGGTCTTTCAATCGATCAGACGGCTGAAGTACTCAGTTTGAGTCAAGGCGCCGTGAAGGCGCGGCTCTGGCGAGCCAGGTTGCACCTTCGCGAATGCCTGACCAAATATTTCAGCGAGCAAAAACAATGTTCGCGAGCTGACTTGATTCCCTTAGGAAGACGAATGGGGCGTATCCTCGGCTTTGTCGCCGACCGTCTCGATAAATCGATCTCCCGCACCTACCCAAGTCATGTAGCTACGTCAACCTGTGTGCGGCCTATAAGTGCGCCCAAGGATCGTACGCTCGATGGCCTAACCACGGCGCGTTTGTAACATCAAGTCGACAAAAACTTGACAGTCATGGGACATCCCAGCCCTTGCATATCATTATCCAGGCAGAATTGTCCACTGACTGTCAGTGACGCGCGACCATAAGGCCGCGGACACGGTCGGTGATTGCAACACCCCACTCCAAAATACTTTCTACACGCGCGGAATAAAGCACGGTTCTGCCTGTTATCAACCTTGAAATCACAAGAAACGATCAGGATCGCCTTCATGATTGACTATCGAAGTAGGCTATTAGGTCGAACAGAGGTTGCAGAGGGCACAATGGCATTTCAGTTTGAAAAGCCAAACAATTTCATATTCAAGTCTGGTCAATATATTGACCTGACCCTATCAGGTTGCGAGCCAGAATATGGTCCATCAAACACGCTTACTCACACCTTCTCCATTGCTAGCTCGCCGTTCGACGACGAACTCTTACTCACGACCCGCGTGCGGGGTACGGCTTTCAAGCGCGTCATATCCACCCTTCCGATCGGCAGCACAGTGAAGATTGAAGGGCCGATGGGTTCTTTCAGCCTCCATAACAACACAGCCAGGCCAGCCGTCTTCCTCGCCGGCGGGATCGGCATCGCGCCGTTTCTGAGCATGCTCACTTATGCGACCGAGGAAAAGCTTCGCCATCAGATTGTTCTGTTCTACGCGAACCGCTACCTGAAGGATGCGGCGTTCATCGATGCACTTTGGAGGCTGGAGATTGCAAATCCGAGATTCCGGTTTGTCCCGACCCTCACACGCATGAACAGCGAAAATGGAGATTGGAAGGGAAAGACGGGGCATATCAGTTCGGAGATGCTACTTACTCGCATAAAAACATTGCGCGGGCCGATCTACTACATAGCTGGCCCGCCAACAATGGTCGCGTCGGCGCGGCAAACACTCAGTGCGGCGGGCATAGATGAAGACGATATTCGGACCGATGAGTTTGCGGGCTATTGATGAACGGCTTTCTCGGTACCGGCGCGACCTTCGCGGCAGATCTCAATCTTGTCGTGCAGCTCATCATGGGTGCAGCGTTGATTGCCGGAACTGTTCTCGCGAAACGCAAACGCTACAGGGCTCACGGAATCTGCCAGATGACTGTGCTTTTCTTGAATCTGCTGATGATCGGGCTGGTAATGTGGCCGTCGTTCCGGCAACAAGTGCAGCCGGCGATGTCCAAAGGTCTTCATAAGTGGTATTTCGAGGTGGCCTTAATACATGGGGTTCTAGGGATTGCGGCGGAGGTGCTGGGTCTCTATATTGCCATCGTAGCTGGTACGAACATTCTTCCGCAGTGGCTACGCTTCAACCATTGGAAGTTGTGGATGCGCACTGAGATGGTGTTGTGGGCGGTTGCCCTGCTCGGTGGCTTGGCGACGTACTGTGCATGGTACGTTGCACCGTTCCGGTGATGGCGGCCTACCGGGCGATATTGCGTCTCGGTTTCGGGCAGACCGTCAAGGCGAAGAATAGGAAGGCAACAATGTTGGAACTGGTGTGTTATGGAATCACTGGACTGACTGTAATGCTAGGACTAGCGCTCTGTCTGGACTTACATTGATATGTTAGCGTCGGCAACAGTTGTCGCGAATTAGTTGACAATTATATGACATCCTTCCCGTATCTTGTGGCTTGGTCATTGAGTCTATGCCTCAGTAACGCTGGAACACAATCATTGGCAGAAGGAACTAAGGCATGAACACAAAAGAAGAGCTTCTTTTACCTATCAAGCGTTCAGTTGACCGCCGGTCTTTCATGAAGGGCGGACTTCTGGCAGGTGGCGCCGTAATGGGTGCCGGTTTACTAGGAAATGGTACTTTGGCTCGTGCACAATCAGGTGGGGGGTCCCTCAATCCTGGCGATGTTGCCATCCTTCAATTTCTGGCGGCGGCGGAACTGATCGAGGCCGACCTCTGGACACAGTATGCGGAACTAGGCGGTATCGGCAAGAATCCACCAATCGAGGTAGCCCCGAACCAACCGTTGAATAATTATCAGATTGCTTTATCGAACCTCGATGGCGATGGCCCGCAATATATCACGAGTAACACGCTGGATGAAGTGAGCCATGCTGCCTTTCTCAATGCCTATCTCGAGTCCAGAGGAGCGGATCCGGTCGACTTCACTCAGTTCGAAACTTTGCCGGGAAGCACAGCTACAGGATCCTCAGGTAAGCTGCGCCTTACGAACCTCATGCAGCTGAACGTCGACACTAGCTGGTACGTTCGCTACCGCAGCACAGCCAATCCCGACGTCGGAGCCACCTTTCCTCAGGCGCTCACTCTCCAGAATGTTTACGCCATTCCCCGAAACAACAACGATTTCAACGGCGCAACCAACCCCAACTTTCCCGGCAACGATCATGTTCAGGCAATCGCCAATGTCGCGGGCTTTCACTTTGGATACATTGAGCAAGGCGGCTCGAGTCTTTATGCAGCCATGAGTCAAAAAGTGACGGACCCGGAAGTACTTGAGATCACCCTGGGCATCGGTGGAGACGAGATTGCTCACTTTCTGGAATGGGTTGATTTTGCGGGCAACGGCGTGCAAGCTCCCGTGGCGCCATTTACGGACGCCATCACCGGTCTGTCATTCCCCAATTTCTTCAAACCCCGGAAGTTGAGTCTTCAGCCCAGCCTGATCTTCCCCGTCCCCTTCGAGTTCAAGGGTAACCTCCCCCGTGTCTCGATGATTCGGCCGCTGACCGATAAATTTGGCGGTGCAGTGGCAACGATCAAGAGCTTCACCGCCGATGGTCTTTTCATCGGTCAAAGCCAGGAGTTCCTCAACCTGCTAAACACTATTGCCGTCGCGGCCGATGCCGCGGTGCGCTCGTAACCTGAACTCTAACTTTCCGCTTTTGTGGTGATTTCTCTCCTGGCGGACGCTGTATGGTTTCACGGAACGGCGTCCGCATTTTTATAACGATTTGCCAATGGTATTTTTCTTCATCTGAACCGAAGGAGCTCTCATGTTTGAAGGATTGTTTCAACCGATGCATCTGCTGGTTATTTTCGGGCTGGCGCTGCTGGTGTTCGGACCTAAGAAGCTTCCCGAGTTGGGCAAGGGAATCGGCGAGAGCATCCGCGGCTTTAAGTCTGCTATGAGAGCTGATGAAGATAAGCAGACAATCATCGCGGTTGCCAACGACGGGCAACCAATCAAGGAGTAAGTTGTGGGTCTTGGAGGGGGAATACTATTCGCGCTATTGCTCGGGCTCATTGTACTTGGCCCACGGCAACTGCAGACAATGTTGGTACAGGTTGTGCGGGCTAAAGCTCAACTCGATAATGCGACGCGTGGCTTCAAATCTCAGCTCGTGGCAGAGCTCGATGCGGCAACGGAGGATAGTGAATCGATCGGTGGCATTTGACTCCGGACCGAACAACACTGTGTCGGATCGAACAACACACTCTAATGATAGGGATGATACCCATGAAGCGTTCTCTTTGTTTCGTTGCATTTCTCTTTGCTCAACTAATAGGTCTGCAACACATGGCGCAGGCTGCGAGTTCTCCATGTAATAGCCCGAATGGGAACCTCTTCAATCTGGAACCGCGGCCCAACGCCGTGGTCCAAGTTGCCCGCTCGCTCGCGGTTTTGCCCAACCCCGCGGGGAATAACAACCTCGTAGTGGCAGTGGGCGAGGATGCCCGGGGTATGGCACCTCCCCCCACACCCATCATTAGCGAAGCTTTCTACGTGGAGCGCACCGGTTCCGATTGCACGCCTGATTTCGAAGGTGGTTTGCCTGCCATCCTCAATCCTAACAATCTCTTCGTTCCGAACGGAAGCGTCAGTGTCACAGCGGATCCCGCACGTGACCAGTTCTTCATCGTCGACCTGGATTTTGGCGGCCCTCCCGATGAAAATGGCGTGGGGATTTATCAGACGACATCAGCCAACCTGAACAGCACCTCGGCCTGCCCAAGCGGCACGGAGTTCGGGACTGCCCCTTGCTTTACAACCGTCGCCGTCACCAACATCACGGGCGCGGACGCTCTGTTGCTTAACCCTTACATCGCGGTCGATCCCCGCACCACGGGCGTCGGCGCCGGCGATCTGTATACGGTAGTCACGCAGAGAAATTCGGACAACACGACCTTTCACATCTCACTCACGGCATGCACCAATGGACTCAACTGTGGCAATTCGATCTCCATCAGCCCCAAGGCTGATACGGGACCGGACCTTGCCTGGGTCCAGGTGCGTAAGGACGGCGGAATCACAATATCCTATCGCAATACCACAGGCCCCGGCGTGAAGCCGGAAGAGATCAAGTTTGTCACTTGCACTCCCGCCGGCGCACCGAACCCTCCCACTTGCAGTACTCCGGTGTTGGTGACGACTGTGAAGAATCCGGTCTTCGACACCATGATCGGAGATCTGTCGATGCGAGACGAACTCTCCCCGCGCCATATTAATCGCCTGGAGAGCGACGGCAAAACCGTGACAACTTTCATGGTTTTCGACCAGTGCGATGTTGCGGTGATCCAGCAAAACGGCGGCGGGCAACCCTTCTGCGCTAAGAATGACGTTGTGATGACCACTTCCACCGATGACGGAGCCACCTGGTCTCCCATCACTCTCGTGAGCTCCAGCCCAGGGCAGCAATTCTTCGGAGCCATTGCCAACGACACGTCCACTGGCACCGTGAACATCGCCTACTACTCGACCGAGAACGACTTCTTCCAACTGCGGCCGCAGGTCTTCCTGGCGCAGATCTTGCCGGGAACAACTTCAGTCGGTAAGCCGCAACTGCTTACGTCGGCTTTTGCCGATGTTCAAGCCTCGCCACCGATTGTGGAACTGGATCAGCCGGAGTTTTTTGGCAGCCAGATCGGTATCGCCGCTACAGGCACAGGGATTGCCGGGGAAAGCACTGCCTATGTCAGCTTTACCTGGACTAGCGTCGCGGGAACCTACGACGGCGTGTCCAGCCCGGACGTGAACAATCACTTGACCACGTTCCAATACTAAGACCGATACGGAAGAACAATATTTAGCAAACTAGAGATTGATATTTATGAGGAAGGGAATTCCGATGAACTCGTTCAAAGCGACTGTCCTCGCGATATCTTGCGGCTTACTGTCCTGCACAGCGCTGCATGCCCAAACAGCAGTTGCAGTCTCGCAAGCCCCGCGTGCAGCCTCCCCCGAACGCCCGGGACCGAGCGTGCCAGCCGCTTTTCAGGGCCTTAGCGCTCGTCCCGGTGGCTCTTTAAGATTCCTGGCATCCGAAGAGGGCAGGAGTTTTCTTCTGGCCACCGGTCACCCCATCGCGCCGTACGCGATCCAACTCTTTGGAGAGCCCTCGAAGAAAACGGTCGTACCCGCCTCATGGTACCGGGAGTTCGAGGCGGCGCAGCACTTGCAAGCTCAAACTGAGCAGGCGCCCGGCAGCGTGTCATGCACCGGAATTGCCGGAGCTCGATTCAACCTCGAGCCGCGGGTCAGCGCGGTGCCCCAGAACGAGGCCAATGCGGATTTTCTGCCGAACCGCATCGGAGCGGGCGAAGACTTGATTGTGCAAGCGGCAAACGACTGGCGCGGAAATCTCGCGAAAGACGCACATTGGGACGAGAGCGTAAGCGGGTATTACGTTCATCGCACGGCCGGTGGTTGCGGTGTTCAGTTTGAGGGTGGGTTGCCGACTTTCACGTTTCAAGGCAACACGGAACTGGGAACTGGTGGAACCGTAGTTGCGGCCGATCCTGAGCGTGACGCCTTCTTCATGGCAGATATCCGCTTCGGCAACCCCGGAGGCGTCGGCCTATTTCGCGCCTCGGCCACTGCCTTGCTAAGTACCACCCAGTGCCCCAACGGTTCGCATACAGCGGCGCAGGCAACATCATGTTGGACTGCGACTCCTCCGGTGCTCCTGTTTCCCGAGCCTTCATTTGACTCTGTGTCAGACCAGCCTCAAATCGCGGTCGATGAGCGGGCGACGGGAGCGGGAACCGGCGCCGGCGATGTCTACGTGGTGAACGCCCAGTTTGATTTCGCATCACAGACGACTACCACCTTTCTCGCGCCGTGCACCAACTCCCTGAATTGCGGCCAGTCGATTTCGATCAGTGCCTCCAACCTGCAGACCGCGGTCCCCTATGTGCGGGTTCGCACCGATGGTTTGATCACGGTTTCCTTCACGAATGCCAACTCCGACGGAAGCCAAACCATTTTCTTCGTGACCTGCACTCCTGCAGGAGCTCCCAACCCACCCGTATGCACCACGCCGGTGACCGTGGCCACGATCGCGAACCCGCTCAGCCCAAACTTCAACGTGCTGACGCCGTTGATCAACATCAATTTGTTGACCGAGACATTTCCCAAACACGCGGATCGCACCGACTCCGGGGGCGGCTTCACCACGTTCGTGTTGTATGACAATTGTAAGAATCCCTTCAATCCTCCAAACGGCTCGTGCCTAAACGCAGAAATACTGATGGCCCGATCCACCAACAACGGCAAAACCTGGTCGGCTCCCGTGTCGATCGACACAGTATCGGGGCATCACTTTTACCCCGCTATTAGCACCGATGTTTCGACCGGTATTATCAACCTGGCTTATTACAGCGCGGAAGGCGATCCCTTCAACCATGAGCTTCTGGTGTGGCGGAATCAGATTCTGCCGGGCAACACGACAGTCGGAACGCCTCAGATGGTCACGACAGTTCTGGATCCGATCGATAGCGATCCCCAGGATTTCGGATTATTACAGTCGGATTTCTTCATAGGGGCCGTCGCGCGGGGCAATGGACCATCTGGCCAGAGCCGTTTCTACACTTCATTTGATTCTACGACGGTTTCGGGATCATACAAGGGACGCCCGGATCCGGACCTGAATAACCACATCAGCGTTTTCAGCTACTGAGGGGAGAGGTCAACATTCCTCAGTTTTCATCTCCTAGTTATTTAACCATCGCATGAACATGTCGATCGTGACCTGANTAACCCAGTCCTGTAGGACCGGTTAAAGGCCATACCGGGTGCCGTTCAATCCGCGATTCGCATGTCTCTCCTCATTGGCGCGACCTGGGTTCTCTTCCACGAGTACTTTCACCGAGACTCCGGTTCCGGCGTGGGCGCCAGTCATCAAACCAAATGGACCGCGTGGTCACCAAGTTAATGCAACAGAGCGGCGAATCTCCCGACTCCGATTGGCCTTCTCATGAAGGGTGTTTACACTTGTAACTGTGTGGTTACGAGCCTGATGGCGATATTTCAACTCGTGATGCGAGTTGCTGGCGCTCGTCCGGTACGTTTCCTTCCTGTTACAATCTCGCAATGGGACGATTTGCGCACACCGCGGCAACAATCGCCGGTGTGGTTATGATTGGACCTCTCCTCGGGCTCCCACTCGCCAACGCACAGAAGGAGCCTCCACCCGACGTCCCCGCTTCCATCCAGGCGCGCCCCGGTGAAGAGATTGTTTTACTTGGACATGCTTCAGGATCCCAGATCTATGTGTGTCGGGCTGGAACGGATGGCAAGTTCACATGGGCCCTGAAGGCGCCCGAGGCCGAACTGACGGACCGAAATGGTAAGGTCATCGGAAACCATTCCGCCGGTCCAACGTGGAAGATGAAAGATGGCAGCGAAGTCACTGGCAAGGCTTTGGCTCACGTGGACTCTCCAGATCCCGGCTCCATCCCGTGGCTGCTGGTGAATGTTGTGAACCATTCCGGAAACGGTGTGCTCGCGAACGTGACGACGATTCAGCGCGTGCACACCCGCGGCGGCAATCCGCCTCTCGAAGGGTGCGACACGTCACATCGTGACGCGGAAACGAAAAGCAGTTATATGGCGGATTACTATTTCTACGCACCAGCCAAATGAAGCCGTGTTCTGGCGCATCTGCGCAGGAATCTAAATCATGCTTTCGCCAATTGTTTCTGATCCATAAACCTTCTGTTCGCCGAGTTCGAATGCAGATTGCAGTCTCGCCTTCAGGATTTTCCGCGCTCCAATGGCGTCACTATCCCTGTGCGCAGGTCGAACACAGCGCCCATCACCTTGAGTTTGCCGTCCTTGACCCGTGGTGCGAGGATGGGCTGAAGATCCTTGAGCCGCTCGACACCGAGTTCGAATTCTTCCGAATGGCGTTTTCCAGCGCGTCGCCGGGCGCTCCCTCACTCTGAACCACAGGAGGCTTGATAAGTTCCACCAGGCCATTGATCGATCCGAGTAACGAATCCTTGGCATCAAGGTGCTTCATGTCAGCCTTGACCGCACCACAGCTGCCATGACCCAGAACGACGACTAGGGGCACATTTAGTTCAGCAACCGCATACTCAATCCTGCCTTTGACCGTCACGCCTGCGCCGTTTACCACATTTCCGGCCACACGCACGCCTAAAGATGTCTCCGACACCCGCATCAAACAAAATGTCTGGCGCCACCCCGGAATCCGCGCGAAGGCACGGTGCGCAACGTGAGGGTGGGCACGATTTTGGTGAACGATCCTACCGTGATGTTTTTCGGCAAAGGAATGGGCATGGATAAGGAGCCCTGGGACTTGCGGATCGGAATGCGTTCCTCAAGGATTTTGTGGTGACGCTGGATTACTCCCATGGGCGGATTACGCTCGCTGCGCCTTGAAATCGGCGTGGGATAACTGATACGTTCACCTCTCCGTCGCGAAAAAATGGGTTTCCCGCCCTGTACTCGGTTACTTCGATTCGAGCCGCCAAGCGTCAACTCAGATCGCTGATTCGAGTGTGGGCGAAGCTCTCGCGCAAATATTTTGCGAGATTGTTTGCCGCCCTCGTGCCTCCAGGCTTCCATGGCGACGCGCATCGCCCCAATAGACACCATCGCCACCATTCGATGCGCCGCTCTGCGCTTCGCCTGGCCACAATTCACACAGAGTGTCGAATACGGTTTACTCCATCTCCGCGAAGACCGCCTGCTTGCGGGCACGCAGCGCCTCGGTCGATCTCAACAAGCCATCCACGATGATCGATTCTTTTGCCTCGTGGAGTGGTGGTGAGCAGCAGAAGACTATTTCGCACGGCATCGAGAGGCGCTTGATCTTTCGATTGCTCAAGGAGAGCGGGCCGATGAGCCTCGACCATCCCGCCTCCCATCGTTGCCATCAGAATCTCGTCCTTCGACTTGAAGCAGTAGAAAAACGTTCGTCGCGCAATGCCTGCCGCCGCCGCGATCGCTTCTAGGGTTGTCCCTTCATAGGCCTTGTCAATAAAAAGCTTGAGTCCAGTTTCAGCAATACGCTGCAAGATCTCGCGTTTCTTGCGCTCGCGATGGCCTTCGTCCTTCTCCAAGCCGACATTTCGTTGCCGATCGATCGTCGATCAGCGATTCGGCAATTTAGCGCTCATTGAGCGCCTTGTTTCCGCGAATAGCAACCATTCTGCGAGCCGTGAGTTGTGAGGTATCTCACCCGGATAGGCCAATGCGGCGCACAAGGTTCTGGAAGCGCAAGTCGGAGCGGAGGGGATCGAAGCCCGGCCGGAGCAGGACGCCGGGGTTAAATCGCTCTTCGTAGCCTTTTTCGAGCCAATTCATGGCTTGATCCGTATCCCCGAGAGCTGCATAGATCACGGCAATCTCCGAAGCATTCGAATAACCAGGGTTTGCGCTCTTCTTCAGATCGCCCAGAAGCTTTACCGCTTCGCTTCTCTTGCCGGATGCGACATAAGCGCGAGCAAGATTAGCTATGAATGCTGGGCTACCCCCAGAAAGCTGGACCGCTGTTTTGAGCTCTGCGACCGCTTCATCGTACATCTGTTTTTGAAGGTACGCTTGGGCAAGTTGATTATGTGCCAGAGCAAAATTAGGATCCATCTCGATCGTTTTGCGGCTCTGTCGTATGGAGTCGTCATCAGAGTGCGCAAGGACAAGGAGCTCCGCCAAATCGGCGTTAATGATGAGAGATAGCGGATCAAGATTTTCCGCTTTTCTCATTTCCGCAATCGCTTCGTCATACCGACCCAATAGACTCAGGTGCC
>JGI12635J15846_10002552_pt1 | contig 15943 bp, 10 predicted proteins | sample BlaSpr_A8_OM2_M2_FD_15846 | JGI IMG/M metagenome (IMG submission 15846) | reverse complement strand
CACGCTTGCGCAGCCAAATATTCTTGCCAAACCTGTCGCGCCCTTTGCGACAGTTCGCCCGTCGAAACCGCAGCCCGCTCTTAGTCCCTCCACGACCGCGATACAGAAAACCGTGCGCGTGCGGCCCGGTGACTCTCTGTGGAAGCTAGCGCAGCAAAATTTGGGCTGCGGCAATCGCTGGCCCGAACTCGTAGCCGCAAATCCACGGATCGCCGACCCCAACCAGATCCGCGCGGATGCTCAACTCAATCTTCCCTCTGCCGTCGCCGAGACTCCAAACTCGGCGCGCGGTGACCGGAACAGCGCCGCGTCAACGATCAAAGTCCGCAAAGGCGATACCCTGTGGAGCCTCGCGAAATCCAATCTGAGCCGTGCCTCTGCCTGGCCCTGCCTGGCTCAAGCAAATCCCGGTATTCTCGACCCCAACCGCATCTACGAAAATCAGCAGCTTACCGTTCCTCTAGCATGCATACCTTAGGTCACGCTGCCGCGCTCTTAGCCTTCCACGTTTTATAAATAAATAATAAAGCGGCTACGATATTCAATAACAACCTTCTGAATTTCATATCGCGCAATTCCGTCTGGCCCTCATGTCACGGCAAAATCGTTTTAATTCATTGAACAGAAAGACTTTATTTGAATCGCAGATGGCACCACTTCTGGTCACAAGATTGCGTTAGGCGGAAGTACCGACATGCAATTCAAGACTTGGGACGTGGTTTCATTCCTGGCAATCCAAGAGGCCGATACCACAGGGAGAAACGCCTTTTCAGGTGAGAGTTAGGTAGACCTCGAAGAAACATTGAGAACACGATCAAAATTGCTCGCCACAAAATATGAGGAGGATTATAAAGATGGAACTTGGGAATGCCTTTCCGGTTAGAAGCGTTTGGCTGAGGCTGGCGCTGCTTTTGTTTTCATTCGCGTTGTGCAGCCCCGCGCACGCTCAGTCCACCGCATCGCTGAATGGCACCGTCACGGATCCCGCGGGAGCGGCGGTTCCGAAGGCTAAGGTAAGCGCGACAAACCAGGCCACGGGAGTCGTATCAGATACTCAGACCGATGGAGCAGGTGCCTATCTTTTCCCCGCTCTGCCGATTGGCATTTATCGGCTTGAGGTTATAGCTTCCGGTTTCCAGACAGCTGTCATTTCAAACCTCAAACTCGATGTCGCGACCTCCGTCACTCAAAACGTCGAGGTAAAAGTTGGCGACGCGACTGAAAAAATTGAAATTGTCGCCGACGCCGCGATTATCGAAACCACAACGAACAGCATGAGCCAGGTCATCAACGACAAAACCGTGCAGGAAATTCCCTTGAACGGCCGGCACTTTACCGATCTCAGCCTGCTGACGCCCGGCACGATGACACCGCCAGCGAACGGTTTCCTCTCGGCTCCCCTCCGTGGACAAGGCTCCTTCGGAATCAATACTGCGGGCCAGCGCGAAGATACGACCAACTGGCTGGTCAACGGCATCAACCTTAACGATAACGTTCAGAACCAACTCACCTTCCAGCCTCCAATCGATACTCTGGCGGAATACAAGATTGACAACTCAGCCTTTCCCGCGGAATACGGAAGAAATTCAGGAGCCATCGTGAATCTGGCCACTCGCTCCGGCACAAATGGCTATCACGGCGAACTATTCGAATTCTTCCGCAACAACGACCTGGATGCGCGCAATTTCTTCAATTCCACTGTGGATTCCAAGGGCAACGCAGTGCCGCAGTCGCCCTTCAAACGCAACGATTTTGGCGCCGATTTCGGCGGCCCGATCGTGAAAAACAAGCTCTTCTTCTTCCTCGCATACGAAGGGCTCCAGCAACATCAGAGCTTGACAGTTACCAGCACGGTCCCTAGCGTGAATGACCGGGCAACGGTCACCTCGACTGCGGTTCAGGACCTCCTGAAGCTGATCCCTGCCGCCAACCTGGTTGGCACCGGAACCGCAAGTAATCCGAATACGTTCAACGGGTTCACGGGCGGAACGCTTGCTAACGTGGCCATCAACCAAGGTTCCGCCGACATTGATTTCGAGATCACGCAGAACGATCGGTTGCATGGCTACTATGTCATTCAGAAGGACCATCGGCAGGAACCAACGGCGGGAGGAGCCATTCCGGCAAACCTTCCCGGCTATGGAGACACGCGCGACGGCTTCCGGCACCTCATGACAGTCAGCGAAGACCATACCTTTAGTCCGTCGCTTGCAAACACCGTGCGAATAGGGTTCAACCGCATCCATTTGACGTTTCTGCCGAACCAACTGCTGAACCCTGCTGACTTCGGCATCAATTTGCCAGCCGGGTCTCCGGTAGGATCAGGTCTTCCCTTTATGAATGTTGGAGGAGGCCTCGGTTTTGGCGGCCCCACGGGAGAGCCTCAGGGTCGGGGCGACACTACGGTTGTATTGAATGACACACTCAGCTGGCTGCGAGGGCGGCACTCCTTCGCGTTCGGTGGCGAAATCAGACGCGCCTATAACAATAACATTGCGGAGAACATTGGAAGTTTCACCTTCGCCACGCTGGCGAATTTCCTGGCGGACGGCGCGAACAATGTCACGGATCAACTAGGAAGCGGTAATGACAAGATCCTGCAGCCGTCTTACGACGTCTTCGCCCAGGACAGCTTCAAGTGGAAATCCAACTTTACGATCAACGTCGGTTTACGGTACGCCTGGAATTCGACGCCCTCCGAGGCCGCCGGCAAATTTACCAACTTCGATCCCACAACCGGCACGCTAGTTCCTGCATTGCAGCCGTATCAAACTAACAACAAGAACTTCCAGCCACGGATCGGTTTTGCGTGGGACCCCTTCAAGGACGGCAAGACCTCCGTCCGCGCGGGCTATGCGATCATGACCCAGGATCCCACTACCAATATCGTTACCGGGCTGAGTTCCAATCCACCATTTGCTCTGCCGATTTCCGCGAGTTCTGCCTCGAACGCGATTACGCTGGAGAATCCATCAGGGGCGATCAGCAGTATCAGCATTGGGCCGTCCGCCATAAATCGGAACTTCCAGAACATGTATGCTCAAGACTGGAACCTGACAGTTCAGCGACAGCTTACTTCCACGCTCGGGCTCGAAGTGGCCTACGTAGGGCTGAAAGCCACGCATCTCCAGCTTTCTCAGAACATCAATCAGCCTTTTGTTACCAACGGATTCTATGGGACGACAAAACCGTTCCCGACACTCCCGCTGACAAGCGCCGTGATTCCCACGTTCTGCCAGCCTCCTTTTCCGCTTTGCGGGCTGAATAACATCAACCAAGTGAACAGCGGGGGCAATTCCAATTACAACGCATTATGGGTCACAGTCACCAAACATCTCTCACGTGGCTTGGAGTTCCTGGGCTCCTACACCTATTCGAAATCGCTGGACTACAACTCACTCTCGACCGGAGAGTCACTGGTCATTCAGAACGCCTATAATCCGCGTGGCGACTATGGTCTCTCGGAGTTTGACGCGCGTCACCGCTTTGTGCTGAGCGGATTCTACGAGTTACCGTTCAAGTCCAATCGCCTTGTGAGTGGGTGGCAATTTGGTGTCGTCAACCAGGTGCAGAGTGGGAATCCTGTCAATCCAGCTCTGGCCGTGGGTCCGGGACCTGGCATCTCGCTTACGGTCCGACCGGACTTGCTTGAGCACGTGACCGGGACTGGAAATCCGAGCCAGTACTTCTCCAATGCGGTCCTGTGCCAGCACTTCAACGGCGCCCTTCAAGGCGGTAAGCCCGCGATTCCTGACTGCGCGGCGACTCCAAGCGCCGCGTTTGCGATTCCCTGCACGTTTAGCGATGTACCGGTCAGCAATAACCCGCTTTCGCCGAACTTTAAGGTCTACCCGGTGATTGCTGGTTCATGCCGTCCCGGAAATCTCGGCCGCGACGCAATTGCTGGTCCGGGCTTCCTGAATACCGACTTCTCTGTGACCAAGAACACCAAGCTCACCGAGAAATTCAATCTGCAGTTCCGGATTGAGATGTTTGACATCTTCAACCATCCGAACTTTGGCAATCCCGTGCTGAACGCCACGAGCTCTTCGTTCGGGCAGATTCAGGCCACGCGCTTTCCGACGGGCGACTTCGGTTCGGCGCGGCAGATCCAGTTCGCGTTGAAATTAACCTTCTAACTAAGTAGCTCCCAAACGATGCAAAGGGGGCGTTCGCTACGGCGGGCGCCCCTTTGGCGTTTGACTATCCTCCAGCACCCAGCGACACCTTGCCTTCTCTTGACTTAATGGTCAGCCAAATGCGAAGTGCAGAATTTTTCAGTTACAATGAGAAGGAATGAATTTCTTAAAGGACTGCACTTGATCCATCGCAACGTCTTCCACAACGAGAGCCTGCTACCCATCGAAAAGGTCCGGCTTTCGCCTGGGCAGGCTGGTCTGATCTGCGGTTGGGGGCTCTTCACCACGCTGCGCATCTTCCACGGCGAAGCTTTCGCTTACGAGCGTCACTGGCGCCGTCTCGAGAAAGACGCGGCCATCATCCATCTGCCTATGCCTTATAGCTCGGCCAAGGTTCGCATCAATCTCCATGAAGCCATCCGCGCCAACCAAGTCACGGAAGGCTGCGCGCGCATTTATCTGGTCTACAACCAAATCGGATTTTGGCAGAGCGACGAAAAACATCCCGAAGTTGATCTCATTATTTATACCGCGCCGCTGCCGCAGTATCACGAACCGGTGCGCCTCGCTCTTCGCGAACAAGGCCGCCACGCTGCTTCGCCTCTTGCCGGCGTCAAGACCACTTCGTGGTTGCAAAATGTTTGGGCTGTCGCGGAAGCGCAAAAAGAAGGCTTTGACGAAGTTGTGCTTCTCAACGAGCGCGGCGAAGTTGCGGAATGCACCGCCGCAAATATTTTTGCCGTGAAAAATGGAAAAGTTCTCACGCCACCTCTGAATTCAGGCTGCCTCGAAGGCGTCACGCGCGGCATCCTCTTCGAAATCGCTCCCGAAGCGGGCGTCGCCGTTATCGAGCAAGCTCTTCGCCCCGAAGATCTTTATTCCGCGGACGAAATTTTTATTTCTTCGACGAATCGCAATCTCATCGGCGTCGGCGAAATCAACGGCCAAAAAATCGCGGCCGCTCCCGGCCCCGTTACGCACCAGCTCAACGATCTCTTTGACGCCTATGTCGCAGACTACGTCACCCGCCGGCTCGCGGCCGCTTCCCACTAAGCACCATACAAGTAGCATGGCCGAACAGAACATACGCTTCTCTTGACAATCGAGAGAAGCGTCGTATACTTCTCTCGACCCTCCAGAGGAGAAGACCAAAGGACCAACGATGACCGTCACTTCCGCCACCCTCGTGCAAGGTACCCTGGACATGCTCATCCTGAAAACGCTCGCGCTCGAGCCTCTGCACGGCTGGGGCATCTCGCAAAGAATTCAGCAGCTCAGCCACGGCGTTTTCGAGGTCAACCCCGGTTCTCTGTTCCCCGCGTTCCGGCGCCTCGAGCGAGCTGGCCTCATCGAGTGCGAATGGCAAACCTCGGAAAATAATCGGCGCGCGAAATACTACTCCCTCACAAAGGCTGGCCGGCAAAAACTGCGCAGCGAGACCAAAGAGTGGGAGCGGCAGGCCGCCGCCATCGCAAGGATTCTGCAGACCGCTTCGTAGTTCGCGGGAGGACACCATGGGTCTCTGGACAAATCTCTTCGCCGGCCTCTGCGGTCTCTTTCGCAAGCGCCAAGCTGAGCAGGAACTCGAGGATGAGCTGCGGGATTTTCTCGAAAAGTCCGCAGCCGAAAAAATGCGCGCGGGAATGACTCGCGAGGAAGCCCATCGCGCAGCGCGCCTAGAAATGGGCGGAATTGAAGCGGTAAAGGAAAACGTCCGTTCCGCGAGCTGGGAGACGCACCTCGAATCTCTCTGGAGCGACCTCCGCTTCGGCGCGCGGCTGCTGCGCTTCAATCCCGTCTTCGCAGGCGCAGCTATTCTTTCTCTCGCGCTCGGCATTGGAGCCAACACCGCCATCTTTCAGCTCCTGGACGCCGTCCGCCTGCGCACTCTTCCCGTCAAGAATCCGCAAGAGATCGCACGAATCTCGATCGACAATCGGCACGGCGCCAGCGGAGACTTCACCAGCCGCTATTCCGACCTCACGTATCCCATGTGGGTCGAAATTCACGCGCAGCAGCAGGCTTTTTCGAATCTTTTTGCGTGGAGTCCTACTCAGTTCAACATCGCGCCCAGCGGCGAAGTTCACAATGTGCAGGGCCTGTGGGTCAGCGGCGAATTCTTTCAAACGCTCGGCCTCGAACCCATTCTCGGCCGCTTCTTGAATTCCACGGACGACACGCCAGGTTGCGCAACGGGCGGAGCAGCGATTAGTTATTCCTTCTGGCAGCACCAATACGGCGGCGACCGCTCGGTCATTGGCCGCGCGCTTACGCTCAACCGGCGTCCGTTCGAGATCGTCGGCGTCACTCCCGCCGATTTTTATGGCGTCGAAGTTGGGCGCTATTTCGACGTCGCTGTTCCGCTGTGCACGGAGGCGGCGATCATGGGCGAGGACAGCCAGATGAAAAGCCGTTCTGGTTGGTGGCTCGCCTCGATGGGGCGACTGAAACCTGGCTGGACCATCGAGCGCGCTTCAGTGCAATTGCAAGCCATCTCTCCCGCTCTTTTTGAAGATACGCTGCCAACAGATTACAATCCCGACAATACCAAACATTTCCTCTCCTTCAAGCTTGGGGCATTCTCTGCCGACTCCGGGGTTTCGGATCTGCGCAAAGATTATGAGCAGCCGTTGTGGCTGCTTCTCGCGCTCGCCGCTCTTGTGCTGCTCATCGCTTCCGCAAATCTTGCCAACCTTATGCTGGCCCGGGCCAGCGCACGGGAAAAGGAGATGGGCTTGCGGATGGCTGTCGGGGCCAGCCGCGGCAGATTAATCCGTCAACTTCTCGCAGAAAGCCTTTTGCTCGCCGCCATCGGAGCAGTACTCGGGGCGCTGTTGGCGCACAACCTGAGTCAGTTACTCGTGGCCTCGCTAAGCACTCCGCATGATCCGCTCTTCGTTGAACTTGGAACAGATTGGCGGGTGTTTGGCTTTACTGCCGGGCTGGCGGTGCTGACTTGCGTCTTTTTCGGACTGGCGCCCGCGGTGCGCGCCACTAGTGTGGCTCCCGGCGTTGTACTCAAAGAGGGCAGCCGAGGTACGACCGAGGGCCACGGACGTTTCGGCCTGCGGCGCATCCTGGTGGTCTCGCAGATTGCACTCTCACTCACCCTTCTGGTCGGCGCGCTACTCTTCGCACGAAGCCTGGCTAAGCTGACGTCCGTCGAGACGGGCTTCCGGCAAACTGGCATTCTCGTCACGGACATCGATTTCAGCTCTCTCAAACTCTCCAACGAGCGGCGCATCAGCTTTGGGCATGAACTCCTCAGCCGCATCCGGGCGATTCCGGGAGTGGACAACGCGGCCACTGCAGAAACCGTGCCACTGAGCGGCAATGAGGAGTTTCATGACATTCTGCCCGGAATCTCGGACCCGCCCACGGAGCAAAATCCCGCTTCAGCCTTCAATCACGTCAGCCCGGGATTTTTCGAAACTCTGCAAACACCTCTCCTGGCAGGCCGCGATTTCAATGACCACGACGTAGCAGGTTCGCCCCTGGTGGCCATCGTGAATGAAAGCTGGGCGCGCAAAATCCTCAAGACCAGCAACCCGGTGGGCGTGATGTTCCGGGTTCGCCGGTTAAGCAAGATCAGCGGACCGTTCGAAATCGTAGGTTTGGTCAAGGACACCAAGTACGGCGACCTACGAGAAGAGCCGCTGGAAATCGTCTATCTCGCCCTTCAGCAGGATCCTCACGCGAATCAGGATTCGCAAATACTTATTCATTCGAGCTTGCCTCTCCCTGAACTGACTTCCGCAGTTAAGGAGGCTGCTGACTCCGCGCATTCCGGTCTCGACGTAAGCTTCCTGAGCTTTCGCACAATGATCGAAAATGGTTTGATGCGCGATCGATTGATGGCCAAGTTATCTGGATTCTTCGGCGTGCTCGCTGTTCTGCTGGCGGTGATTGGTTTATACGGCGTGATCTCCTACATGGTGGCGCGACGTCGAAATGAAATTGGGATTCGCATGTCTCTCGGCGCCGATCGCCGCTCCATTATCGCTCTCGTCCTGCGCGAATCTTTGTGGCTGCTTTCGATTGGACTAACGCTCGGAATAGCTTTCTCGCTCGCTGCCTCCCGAGCCGCCGCTTCCCTGTTGTTCGGGTTGAAACCCCACGATGTCGCAACGCTGGTTATGGCCACGGCCATTCTCGCCGTTATCGCGCTAGCGGCGAGTTACATTCCGGCAATCCGCGCCTCTCAGCTGGACCCCATGGATGCCTTGCGGAACGAATAACTCCCCTGCGTGCTACAATCCCGTCGCGAGCATCCCCATGCCCGACACAGCTTCTATATCTCTCGGTGGAGCAGTCCTCGAAGTCGTCTCTCCTGACGGCGCTCGGCGCTACGTGCGCGTCACGCAGACTCCTTTCCTCATCGGCCGTGGCGCGGAAACCGGAAATCATCTTCAACTCTCCGACCGCCGCATCTCTCGCAATTGCGCCGCACTCGTTATTGAAGCAGGCCGCCTTTACATCGAGGACCGCGGCCAGCGCCGCGGCTTGTTCGTTAACGGCGAAAAAGTCGAAAGCCGCCTTCTCAATGACGGCGATTCCATCACCTTCGGTCTCGAAGATTCCTATGAGCTCCTCTTTCGCTCCGGCACCTCCAGCGGCGAAGAGTCCCTTCCTAATCTCCTGACCCGCATCGAGCACATCACCAGCTCAGAACCTGTCGGCGGCGGACTTCGCAAGCTCAACCTGCTCCTCGAAGCCACTACCCTACTTCACTCCCAGGTTCCTCTCGATGAAGCTCTGGCCTTGATGCTCGATCACGCCGTCTCCGTCACCGACGCCGATCGGGGCATGCTTCTCGAAGCCGACGCCAGCGGCGCACTCAAAGTCCGCCTCGCTCGCCGCACCGGCGGTCTCCGCCTTCCGCCGGAGAGCCTCACTCCCAGCCATACGGCAATTCAGCTAGCCATTCGTCAGCATTCTCCAGTAGTCACGGAAGACATCGAGCGCGCTGATGTGGATTTGCAGTCCGCGCAAAGCATCATTGCCCAGCGTCTCCGGGCGGTCGTCGTCATCCCTCTGTTTGCCGTCCACCGCGCCAGTACTACCGATTCCAGCGGCACGCCAGCCTTTGCCCATTCTCTCGGCGTGCTGTATCTCGATTCCCGGCGCCCTGCCGCTTTCTCCAAACTCGACCGCCAGATCCTGGATGCTCTCGCCGCCGACGCCGCCAGCACTCTGGACAATGCTCGCCTCGTGGTTCGCGAACGTGAGCGCCAGCGAATGGAGCAGGAAATCGATATTGCCCGCGGCATTCAACAGGCACTTCTCCCTCGCGACTTCCGCGACTATCCGCANCTCGCTGTCGCCGGCTGCAATTTCCCCTGTCTCTCCGTGGGGGGCGATTACTTCGACGTTTTTCCGCTCGACAACAAGCGCACTGCTTTTCTTATCGCGGACGTCTCCGGTAAAGGCCTCGGGGCCGCCCTTCTCACCACCATGCTCCAGGGCGCGCTCTCGGGCATGACTCTGGGCACCGATCCGTCGCGGGTCCTCAATCACGTCAATCGCTTCTTGTGCGATCACTCCGAAGTCGGCCGCTATGCCACCATGTTCTTTGGTGTGCTCGATGAGGAGGGCAACCTCGATTTCATCAACGCCGGACATCCCTCGCCCTTCCTGATTCGCCAGGGAGTGGCCCAGGAACCCTTTAGCGAGGGCTCTTATCCAGTCGGCCTGGTTCCCGAAGCCGAATACACGGCTCTCAAAATCAAGCTCGAACCCGGGGACACGCTTGTCCTCTTCAGCGATGGCGTCACCGAAGCGATGGATCCCGACGAGCAGATGTTCGGCGTCCCTCGCCTCCGGGAACTTCTCACGGGCCAGACCGAATGCCCCCTCGATCAGCTCGAAAAATGCATTCTCGAAGCCGTGGAAAATTTTGCCCGCGGTGCAAGCCAAGCTGACGACCTCACTCTCCTTATTGTCCGCTACCGCGCGGCCGGCGCCCGCGCGACAACAGACACGGACGCCGCCCCAGCCACCCAATCCGTCTCCGCTTAGGGTTGTGTTCTGGCAAAGACTCTAAGCTTCCGCGGCCNTAAACCCTTGTCAGGTCAGGGCTTGCTCCCAGCCCAAAGTCTTGCCTCGTAAGACCTCGGACGGCTTCCCGGAACTCAGGAAAAAAATTGTATCCATCCAGTTGATTCTTTCGTCGAATACTTGACTTCGCTGCGAATCCGCATTATGAAGGGGGCTCAAGGCGCAGTCTGTTTGTCTCTATCCCAGGGGGTACCATGCAGGCTACCCGCAGAGACTTTCTGAAGTTCACCACGATAGGCGGAGCGGCAGCCGCTATTTTCGGGTTCGATCTCCAGCCCGCCTACGCTCAACTCCGAGTCCTCAAAATCGCGCGGGCCAGTGAAACGCGGTCGACATGTCCTTACTGTGCAGTAGGTTGCGGGACGATCATCTACACCATCGGAGACCGGGCGAAGAACGTCACCCCGCAAGTGGTTCACGTGGAAGGCGATCCTGACCACCCGACCAACCGAGGGACGTTGTGTCCCAAGGGCGCCTCGCTCGAACAGGATATCCTCAATGATCGCAGGCTCTTGAAGCCGCAAGTGCGCAGGCCGGGCGGAACAGATTGGCAAGATATTTCGTGGGATGATGCACTCAATGAAATCGCGAAGAGGGTCAAGGACACTCGCGACCAAACCTTCATCGAAAAAGATGCTAAAGGGAATACCGTCAACCGGGTGGAAACGATTGCCTGGACCGGCGGTTGCACAGACACGAATGAGTTCAATTTTCTCGTCGTCAAGACCATGCGCGCCCTGGGGGTCGTGCATTTAGAAAATCAGGCCAGAGTTTGACACGGCCCCACGGTCTCAAGTTTGGGACCAACGTTTGGCCGGGGCGCAATGACGAATGGCTGGGTGGATATGAAGAACACCGACATGATGCTCATCATGGGCGGGAATCCAGCCGAGAATCATCCCTGCGGGTTTAAGTGGGCCATTGAAGCGAAGCGCACGCGCAGCGCGAAGATGATCTCCGTCGATCCGCGTTTTACGCGCACCTCCGCGGTCTCCGATCTCTTCTGCCAGATTCGCGCCGGAACGGATATAGCCTTCCTCGGCGGCGTCATCAACTACGCGATCGAAAACAATCGCATCGCAAAGGACTATCTGATCCACTTTACGAACGCTGCTTTCGTGGTCGAAGGCGATTTCAAATTGCCGGCCGACACGGATGGCGTTTTTTCCGGGTTTGATGCCGAGAAACACAGTTACAACCGCGCGAGCTGGAATTATTCGGGCACGGGAGGAAAACCGAAACAAAACATGGGCGCGTCGACGGGACAAAACCAGGCGCCGGCACCCATGCCTCCAATGCCGGAAAAAGTCGATTACGATCTGACGCTGCAGAACCCGAATTGCGTGTTTCAGCTTTTGAAGAAACACTATTCGCGGTACACGCCGGAGATGATCGAGCGCATCACCGGCATTCCCAAGGAACAATTCCTCAAAGCTGCCGACCTCTACACTTCGATTCGCAAAGACGGCGACATGAAGAAAGCCGGGACGATTATTTATGCGGTCGGGTGGACGCAGCACAGCTTCGGGACGCAGATCATTCGAACCGCGGCGATGTTGCAACTTTTGCTGGGTAATGTGGGGCGCGCCGGCGGAGGCGTCAACGCGCTTCGTGGACATTCGAACATCCAGGGCGCGACGGACATGGCGGGGCTCTTCGACACCCTGCCAGGATATTTGAAGGTTCCAACGCCCGCCGATGGTTCTTTCGACGCATGGATGAAGCGAGCGACGCCGACGGCCTCGAAACCCGCTCCGTGGGAGTCCTGGAACTACTACGGCAACACGCCGAAATTCACGGTCAGCTTCATGAAGACGATGTACGGCGATGCGGCCACGAAGCAGAACAATTGGGCGTTCGACTATTTGCCGAAAGTGGATCGCGACTACTCGTGGGTGAATTTGTGGAACAACATGTACAACGGCCTCATCAAGGGTATCTTTGCCTTTGGGATGAACGGCGTGGCCATCGGGCCGGATTCCAAGAAAAATATTGATGCGCTGAAGAAAGCCGAGTTCCTCGTCGTAGGAGAAATTTATCCGGACGAGACGAGCGAATTCTGGAGGTCGCCTGGCATCTCGCAAGACGAGATGAAGCAAATTCAAACCACAGTATACCGTTTGCCGTGCGCGGGGTTCGCTGAGAAAGACGGTTCCTTCACCAATTCGGCGCGGTGGTTGCTTTGGAAGAATGCGGCAGTGCCAACGCCGGGAGATTGCCGTCTGGATCAGGCTATCGTCGCGCAGATTTTCTTAAAGGTTCGGGAGCTGTACAAAAAAGAGGGCGGCACGTTCCCCGATCCTATCTTGAAGCTCTCTTGGGGTTACACCACTCCAAACAGCCCGTCACTAGCCGAAGTATTGAAGGAACTTAATGGCAAGGCTCTGGCCGATTTGGAAGATCCCGCTACCAAGGTGCAAATCAAGGCTGGCCAACAGCTCCCGGGCTTTGCCTGGCTGAAGGATGACGGCACTACGGCTTGCGGCAACTGGATTTATTCGGGATCGTTCACGGAGGCGGGAAACCAGACCGCGCGACGCGATCCCTCGGATCCCTCGAATATGGGCGTGCATCCCGGATGGGGCTGGTCGTGGCCGGCGAATCGCCGTGTGCTCTACAACCGCGCATCGTGCGACGTGGACGGTAAGCCCTGGGACGCCACGCGGAAGCAGATTTGGTGGAACGAAGACCAGCAGAAGTGGGTCGGGAACGACGTGCCGGATTTCAAGGCCGATTCCAAACCAAAGGATCACATGGGGCCGTTCATCATGAATGCGGAAGGGGTGGGACGAATTTTTGCGCCGCTAGGGGCTTTTGCTGATGGTCCGTTCCCTGAATACTATGAACCGTTCGAGAGCCCGATCCAGAACCCGTTTCATCCGGAACGAACTCACAATCCGGTGGTGACAGGGCTCAAGAGCGCCGATGACAAGTACGGAACTGTGAAAGACTACCCCGTCGTTTGCACGACGTTTCGTCTCACCGAGCATTACCATTACTGGACGAAGAACAATCCGATGAATGTGCAGCTGGTGCCGGAGCCATTCATCGAAATGGGCGCGGAAATGGCGAACGAGATGGGCATCCGCGGTGGAGAGAAAGTGAAGGTTTCCAGTGCGCGTGGCGAATACATCGCCAAAGCCATGGTCACCAAACGCATCAAAGCCATGATGATCGATGGCAAGAAAACCTATCAGATCGGGATTCCCTTCCACTGGGGTTACCGTGGCATTGCCGAGGATGAAGGGAAGACCGAGCGGATGATGGTGAACCTGCTGACACCGACGATCGTCGATCCAAACGCACACACACCGGAGTTTAAGGGCTTCCTCGTGAAAGTCGAGAAGGTCTAGGGGACGCGCATGAGCCAAGCCACACTACGCGTTCAAAAAATGTCCGGACATGCGGGCAGCGTTCCCGGCGATGACGCCCAGCGCGAATTCACTGTCTGCAAACTCATCGACACCACTACTTGCATTGGCTGCAAGGCTTGCGAAGTCGCGTGCATGGAGTGGAACGATTTGCCGTTCGGCGAAACGGTCTTCGATAACACGTACCAGACGATGCCGGAGACGCGGTGGAACTACTGGAATCTGATTCTCTTCGACGAGCACGAGAAAGAGGACGGCTCGCTGATGTGGCTTATGCGCAAGAATCAGTGCATGCATTGCGCGGACCCCGGATGTTTGGCGGCCTGCCCAGCTGATGGCGCCATCGTGCAATATACAAACGGCATTGTGGATTTTCAGCAAGCCCACTGCATAGGCTGCGGCTACTGCATCACGGGCTGTCCGTTCGATATTCCGAAGATGAACCCGAAGACCAATCGCGTCTTCAAATGCACCCTGTGCGCGGACCGCGTGAGCGAAGGACTTGAGCCGGCGTGCATCAAATCGTGCCCCACGGGCTGCCTGCACTTTGGCAGCAAAGAGGACATGAAGGATCTCGCGGAGAAACGTGCGAAGCAGCTTCGCAATGATTACAACTTCCCGAATGCGGGTGTCTATGATCCCGCGGGGGTCGGCGGCACGGGCGTTGTGTACGTGCTGCATGACGCCACCAAGCCAGAACTTTACGGCGGTTTGCCATCCAATCCGAGTATTCCCTGGTCCGTAAAGCTCTGGAAGGGGCCGCTGAAGTGGCTTGGAAATGCGGCAATGCTTGGCGGACTCATTGGTCTTGCCGTGCACTATTTGCGGTTTGGGCCGAAAGAACGAGAAGAGACGATCAAGGAACCGCATGAAGGAGCGGAGCCGTGAGCCAGACCGAACAAGCCGTACCTCCGGGTCGCGTGCTGCGTTACAACTTTAAAGAACGGCTCACGCATTGGGTCGCCGCAGTGTCCTACCTGTATCTGCTTTTGACCGGTTTGGCGTTCTGGTCGCCGTGGTGTTTCTGGATCGCGGCGCTCCTGGGTGGCGGGCAGGTTTCCCGGATGCTTCACCCGTGGGCTGGCCTGATTTTTGCCGTCTGTGTGCTGGTGATGTTTGGCATGTGGGCTTCCCATATGAATGTGGATGAGAACGACAAAAAGTGGTTCAAATCGGTCGGTTACTACGTGCAGAATGAAGACGAAAAGATGCCGCCTGCGGGCCGCTATAACGCGGGACAGAAATCGCTGTTCTGGGGTTTTGTGGTCTGCATGGTGCTTCTGTTGCTCAGCGGACTCGTGCTGTGGTTCCCGGAATATATTCCGTGGAGCTTGCGCTACCTGCGTTACATTGCGGTCTTGGTCCACGCTTCGTCGGCGCTGCTTACCATCGGGCTTTTCCTGCTTCACGTGTACATGGGAGTTTTCGCGGAGCGCGGCGCATTGGATTCCATGGTTCACGGAGACGTGTCCATGAATTTCGTGAAACGGTATCACCCGGGCTGGTATGAAGAGATCACCGGGCAGCCGACCTCGCCGAAAAAATGACGTCCCAACAAGCGGTGAGCAATGAGTACGACGTGCGGATCCGGCGCGCCGAAAAACTCATCGCGGAAAAATCCTCGGCCAGCGAACTTCTTTCGTTCTATCGACGTATTGCCAGCTTTCAAAAAACCTTTCTCACGCAAATTTCCGACGCGGCCTTGCGGCAGGCAGACGAACAGCAGTTTGGTTCTTTGCGGGACAGCCTGGATCTCACGCTGTTGCTTCCGCACTTTCGTAATTTCCTTTCGCTGGTGGAACAGAATGCTCCGAACGCTCTCGCCTCTGCGGCACGAGAAATTGCGGCAATGCCTTCCGATTCGTGGATCACACTTTTGACGTCGTACTGGGAACTTGGTGGCCGCTTCGATCAGCAGATTGGGGCGTTTGCGCAGTTTTTTCCGCGAGCATTTTTGCAACCCTACGCTGCTTTCGTCGCGGAACGGACAGCGGTGCCGCCAGTGCTGGCGACGCCAAGGGTGTGCCCGTTGTGTGGCGGGAGGCCGCTGTTCGGAGTGCTGCGGCTCGAAGGCGATGGGGGAAAGCGCTGCATGGTGTGCTCTTTTTGCGGATATGAGTGGGAGTTTCGGCGGATCCTGTGCCCGACATGCGGCGAAGAGGAAGAAAAAAAACTTCCTGTGTATGTCGCGGAGCAGTATCCGCACATTCGCGTGGAGGCTTGCGAGACGTGCAAGTTTTTTGTCCGAACGATCGACCTCACAAAGGACGGGTATGCGGTGCCGGTGGTGGACGATCTGGCGGCGATTCCACTTACGCTTTGGGCACACGAGCATGGTTACAGCCGGCTGCAGCCTAATCTGCTCGGCAGTTGAAT
>JGI12635J15846_10002550_pt1 | contig 15951 bp, 19 predicted proteins | sample BlaSpr_A8_OM2_M2_FD_15846 | JGI IMG/M metagenome (IMG submission 15846) | reverse complement strand
AGTTCTTGCTTCACCGTAGAGGGCCGGGGAGCAGCGTTGGGCGACCGGAACCAGATATATACAGTTAGGAACACGACATAAATTCAATAAAATCTAGAGCGATGCCTCGCGTCAGATATCATTGAACCAGGAGCGGGGCTTCTATTCGTCGACCGAGGTATATTCAGCCTATCAATTCGGGCGCAGGGAGTTGATCAAAGACTGGAGCTGAACCGCTTACTCGGCAAGGGCTGTGGGCCGACGTGGAGGTTCTCGCGGGCGTCCCGGCCACGCCCTTCTGGGACGCCGATGGCAGTATAATTCGCCGCATCCTTTCGTACCGAAAGCAGTCCCGCGTGCTATGCCGCTACGCCGTTGCGCCACCGCCATAGATCAGGATGACTATCATAAAATCATAAAGAAAGAGTATGACCTTCAAGCGTTCCCTGGGCTTGCTTTTGCGCTCCGCAACGCAGGGAAGGCGACCCGAGCGGATTCCGCAGCGACACGTTCGTGGACCGGCGGCAGTGACGATTTTCCTTCGCTCGCGCCAAGTCATTGAACTGACGCGCTTTTTTCGCGACAGTGACGGACCAACGCCCGAAGTGACAGTTTTATTGTCGAAGTTGTGACACTTTCAATGCGGTCTACGTTAGCAGAGGAGTGCGCCCTGGCCGCACTTTCACCAGAGGTCGGGACTCCGCAGATCGCCGACCACGATTGCGCGCCCCAGTTCTTCGGCCGCACTCACTGCCTCAAACTTGCTGCGAAACGGACCGATCGGCGCAGCGCCCTCGAACGGAAAAAGCAGGCGACTATCCGTCTTTCTGACTACTTTGAGCAGGCCGACGAACATGCCCCCCGCGTTGATCTGATAGGACGCGTATATCGCAAAGTCGTCTTCGGCCGATCCCGGAACTGGAGGCTGATTGCTGCGCCGCGGGTGGAGCACTATTTTCGGCTTTCTGCCCTTCGCTGCTGGCATACGCGGAACCTTTTCAAGATGCAGTGGTGCGGCGACGGCTTAAGTTCGAGACGTTTTCCTAGAACATTAGGTCATCGTTACCCAGTTGAAATAGCACTACGCACTCGCAATTGGCGCGCCAGCGACTACGCCCGCTTGGTGCAGCCACCACATCGTCGGCACCTCGTGAAACTTGAAAGCGCACGATTCTTGCCAAAGTGCGGCGAGGGCGGAGGTGCTGGGTGAGGCACGGGGCGAGCGCGTCATGATCCGCTCGCTGCACGCCGATGGTGTCGAGCGACGCAGCGCGGTGAAGTGGAAAAACCTGAAGTTGCTCGACGATCAATTGTTCTAGCGTGAACCGGCAGGTATCAAGCCGAGCTCAATGCAACCACCTGCGACTCGCGCAGGCGGAAAACGCGTTCAACGCCCTACTGGTTCACCGCGTCTTTGAATCCTTTGCCGGCGGTGAACTTGACGGTCGTCGACGCGGCAATCTGAAGCGCCTCGCCGGTCTTCGGGTTGCGACCCGCTCGGGCTGCACGCGCGCCCGTGCTGAAAGACCCGAATCCGATCAGTTGAACCGCATCGCCCTTGACCACCGCGTTCGTCACGGCCGCCAAAAATGCGTCGATCGTTTCTGCGGCGGCGGATTTCGCGATGCCCACTTCGCTTGCTACTGCATCGATGAGTTCCTGTTTGTTCATGTTCGCGCTCTCCAATTTAAGTGAAAGACAGCCTATGTACCTGTCGGGTCCGGAGGATACCGCACCGGACGTACCTCGTTGGTGCGAGGCAGCGCTGGTATCACGGCGACAGCGCCCTGCTCCTGCGTTGAAGACAATCGACGGCGACTGGCCGCCGTCTTCCGCATAATAGTGTGCGGCTGCGTCGGAGCTCCAACGTCCAGGTGACCAGATGCGTGATGCCAGGCCGTTTGCTGATGCCCGGTTGAGCCGGCCATCCCTGCGCGAGACCAGCCTGCGCGGTGGCCAATGGAAACGACGTCGCGTTCTTGCCGCTCGCCGGCAGAAACTCGTAGAGCAAGGTCGCCAGTTCGGTGACAACGGCCTGTTCTGTGACGCTCAGGCTCATCTTTTTCTCCGGTTGTTTATTTGCGTTCTCGGCAACCGCTCACGAGGCGGTCGCGGTAGCGAGCGTACCGGAGATACCTTCCATGGTGCCCGTGCCCCATTCGACGATTGCATGACCCGCGATAGCGAGGGAGACTGCGTTTGATTTCTTATCGTAATGGTTGATACGCTTTGAGACTCATTCGATACAAGCCTTCTTGGAAATCGATGGATTGCCGTCAGTGATCGAAAAAATCGCCGTTCAAATCGCGTCGAGCCCAAAAAGGTCTCGCTGTAGCGTGAAACATTATTGCGCTTAATGCTGCCGTTCTATGCTGGATATGGCTTTCGGGCCGGCGCATTTCGATGTCGACTGTTTCACGGCCCGGGTTGTAGATGCTGGAGCAAGAGCCGACAGCACCAACCGCTTCGGCACTCGGGCCGAACGAACTGGTCAGCAAGCCTCAACGCGCCGTATCGACCACTACTGGCCGTTGCAGGACGACCGGAGAACCGCGCAATCCCTTGGCTGGCGGCAATCTACTGGACATTACCTAATGTCCAGTAGTTAATATGGCCCGTGGCTATCGACCACGCACAAACACGCGCCCGCCAAGCGGCACCGCAGCAGGATTCGCCGAGATGGGCAAGCCGTATGTGGGTCCACCTGCCTTATTAACATCCAGTTTGGCGTCGCCGCGGCGATTCTCCGCGCGCCGGAATTCGGTTGGTAAACACAGCCAATAACCATTACCAGACGAGGCTGATTAATCAAAAACAGCGTTCCTGCACCCTTGACCCCCTAGTTGCATGGCCAACATGACCTCTGACGGGATCACCCTGCTTGGCGCGCTGCCGTGTCGCACACACGCTGCTTTTGTGGCGCCACGGTGACTCGGAGACGAGCGCCATACTTAGTGGTAGTCGTCCTCGCGTTGATGCCGTATGGCGAGAATCGTCACGGTCTCCTCGCCTTCGATTTCGAACAACGCGACGTAGCCCGTATTGCCGAACGGCACGACCAGTTCTCGCAGATAGGGATTGTCAGGGTCGACCTTGCGACAGGTGAAGGGAAACGATTCGAGCATGTCGGCACCCTTGCGGATCGTCTCCAGCGCTCGCCCGGCAGCCGCCGGGTCCTGTTCTAGTAGAAATTGGTAAAGACGAATCAAGTCAGCGCGCGCTTCACCCGTGTAGCGGACCTGATAACTCAACGAGCACCCTTCCCTTTCTTGGTCGCAGCAAGCATCGCTTCCAGCTCTGCGTGCACATCATCCGCGGCGTAGTATTCGCCGGTGCGACGGGCCTCATCGCGGGAAGCAAGCCCTCGGGCAACAAAATCCCGCTGCAACTGACGGCGGGTGACGCTTGATCGCAGTGACGACTCCATTAGCGACGAGAGGCTTTCGCCCTCGTTTAATACACTCTCAGCGGCCTGACGGAGGTCTGGATCGACACGAAGCGAAGGGAGGGAGGCAGTTTTCATGGTTGCTCCAATGCGTTGCATTTGCAGCGCAAATGCTAGCACGGTTTGCCCTAAGTCGGTAGGCGCTGTTGGGCGCCGCGCTTGTAAGCATTATCAGGCTTGATGTGAATCCCTAAAAATGGCTTTTCGGCGCCGGAAGGCCATCCCCCGTCGACTCACCATCCCGCTTGAGCACGTGTGCGCGGGTGTTGCAGGATGTGATAGATCGCTTGGAGGTGCTGTTCGCTTATCTCGCCGGGTTGAGGGCGCTGGGTCGAAAGTCGCGGAACCGACACGCCTAGCCGACGACACACGGCAGATAGATAGGGCTTGGCGTCACCACGAGCGCACGCGTGCGCGGCGTTGACAATGGCCACCTCGCCGAGGGTCTCAATGAGCCACTTCAAGAGTTGACGATCTTGCTCGTTGCGCACGCGTACCCACTGTTCCATGGTTTCCTCGGAGGCTGTATGTATATAAGGGCTATCCATTTAGCTCCACTTGCGCAATGATCGGGGAGTGAGTGAACTCGAGCACACCCCGATCGCTGGTGAAGATTTTCCTCGAACATGGAGCCAGTTTCTGGACTGGTTCGCGACCGAGGAGGACTGCCTTCGCTATCTCGAACGGTTGCGCTGGCGAGATGGGTTTGTCTGTCCGTCCTGCGCAGGCAAGGGCGAACCTTATCGCGCCAGCCGTGCCCGGCTGATGTGCCAGTCCTGTCGGCATCAGAGCACGGTCACAGCGGGCACGATCTTCGAGAAGACGCGTACACCCTTGAAGGTTTGGCTGGCGGCAGCCTGGTATATAACCAGTCAGAAACAGGGCGTCAGTGCTTTGGGATTGCAAAGGGTCCTGGGGCTGGGCAGTTATCAAACTGCGTGGACTATGCTGCATCGTTTTCGTCGCGCGATGGTCCGCCCGGGCGCGAGCAGTTGGCCGGCACGGTTGAGGTTGACGAGGTCTATCTGGCCATCCACGACCGACGTGTCGCACAATCGGGTACCGGGCGCAAGAGTCACACGACCAAGGCACTCATTGTGGTGGCCGTGGAAATTCAGGAGCCCAAGGGTTTCGGACGTATCCGTTTGCAACGTATTGCCGACGATACCGCCGCATGCGTTCTGCCCTTTGTGCGCGAGGTCGTGGAACCCGGCTCGTTACTTCACACCGACGGCTCCTCGATCTATCACTACCTGACCGAAGAAGGCTATCAGCATAGGCGGATCGTCATGAGTGGCGCTGACAGCCCCGCACATGTCTCGATGCACCGCGTGTCGGCTCTGCTTAAGCGCTGGTTGCTTGGCACCCACCACGGCGCGGTGAAACCACTTCAACTCGACCACTATCTCGACGAGTTTGTGTTTCGCTTCAATCGCCGGACATCGCGCTCTCGCGGCCAGCTCTTTTACCGCCTGCTTGAACAGGCCGTAGCGGCCGAACCCGTCACGTATCGCCAGATTGCGCAACGTCCGCCAAAGGCAGCCGCCTTACCGTAATGTGAAATTGTGGAGCTAAATGGATAGCCCTTATGTATATACAGTATCCGGAAGAGGAGTCTTGCTAATGACAATCGGTAGGCGCTTTCGGCCATTCGCTATGCGCCTCCAATTCACGGGCTGCACAGGGGTTGATCGTTAGTTGCAGGCTGATACTTATCAGACAAGATTGCTCCGGCACAAAGCGCCCAAATTCGTTAATTAAGTGGGATGAAGCCGCGGCTTGGCCGTGCGTGATGCCGTATTCAAATTTTCGAACGGCCCGAACGATTCGTCGTATCTCGATCTCGCGCCTGAATAGCCCCGCGCTATTGATCCCCTGTTCCGCGCGATGCGATCCTTATCCAAGCAGACGGGCGGATTCGCCTTGCGCCGTCAGACGTTTCACCGCTTTTTTATCGAATGAGACGAACGTCTCCCCGCCCAGCCAGTTCCCCTCGTACCCAATCACGCCGTCGGCAAAATCTCCACCGGCATCAAGAAGCGCCAGTCCGGCTTCTACAGCAGGCCGGTTGACCACCACATTCGCAGCGCTAGTCAAGGTTCGCACGGCAAGGGCAATGTCATCAGAGGCGATTTTGTAGCCTTGCGATAGCACCCAGACCAGCTCGCACAATGAAGGAAGCGCTACGGCCACGATATCTGCTCTCTCAAGCTCCGCCTGCGCCAACTTGCTTTGCCGCTCATCGTCGCCGGTAATCGCGCGGACAAGGACATTGGTGTCGGCCGTAATCTTCATCGTTTTCCACCCCAGCCTTGTGCAGCGAGGTCGTTCATCTCTTCTATAGACAGCGACGGGCCTTTTTCTCTTTTCAGCAGATTGAAAACGGCGCTTATCGGCGCGCTCGTGCGCTCGGCGCGCACAACGACCCGTCCATCCGGCAGCTTATCAACGGTTATTTTGTCTCCCGGATTGACTCCCAGATGCTCCAGGACATCCTTGCGCAGGGTCACTTGCCCCTTAGCCGTGACAGTTAGTGTGCTCATGACCAGCTCCAGCGAAAACTAAAATGTAAGGCATTATCACCTTACGTGCAAGCGATTGAGGAGATCGTCGGCCACCGTCAATGCCCATTCTCGGGTAAGAGAGGCGTGTGTCACTGGGGTTGGGGAACGGCCGCTGATGGTCCCGCCCACGGCCGTGCGTGGTTGTCCGAATGCCGGTATGCGTGATTTCGCGGCTTTTCTCGGATGGCCCTAAAATTGGTCGCTGTCCCTATCGTTATCCCGTTGCCGATTAAAAAATCTACAACGGAGAATCATGGGCCTACTGTGAAACAAGTTTGCGGTGCTGGGCAGCGCTCTTACGGACTCGCTGACCGAGGTGAAAACGGAGGCGGTGGCACAGGGTGACCGTGTCGAGGTTCCGGCGACGCTGGCTGAGCTATCTGAAACGGTGTCACAAAAGGCACAGGACTACGCCGCAGCGGGAAAGGAACACGCTGGCAAGCTCGTCGATCAAGTCGGCGACAAGCTGAGCGACATGGATGATCAGTCGCTTACGCGGCGCGATGGCTCCGTCACGTTGAATTGTTCATGGCGCGACAAACACAGAGGACGCGCCTCTGCCTAGAAAACAGATGGATTTTGGGCCAGCTCAGTAAAGCGGTGCCATGCGAACCGTTCACCGAGTTGCGTGCGGTAGAGCGAAGCGCGTAGTAAATGCCGCTTGAGGGCAGAAGTGCTGCCGAATCGAGCCGAAGCTCGACAAGAAACTCTGGGTGCGTTCGGGATCGCGAAAAGCGCGCATGTGACGCTCGCGTTCGCGCGTGGCGCTGATGAGTGTTTTCGGCGCCGTTGTAGACTCGAGCACTAGCTTTGACGAAGAGGTGCTCAAAGTTTGCCAGTTCAGCAATCGCAGCTTTCGCGGCCGGGGCGCTACGCTATTGGTTGGTCACGATCTTGCGCGGCACGTCGTGACAAGAGGCCAGCACTCGCTTGAAAAACCGCTTGGCTGCAGCCGTGTCGCGACGCTTCTGCAGCAGGACGTCGAGTTCCGCGAGATGCTGATCGACTGCTCGCCATAGCAAATACGTCTCGTCGCGCGGCGTAACAAACCCTTCGTCCAGATGCCATGTGGTGCCGAGCTTGCGACGCGCAACCTTGACGCTCGGTGCGAAGCTCACGCCAAACAACTAGTCGCACCGGCGCCGGATAGTCTCGTAGCTAACAACCACGCCCCGCTTGAACAGCAACTCTTCAATGTCGCGCTGGCTCAACTGAAACCGGAAATATCAACGCACAGTGCAACTGATGACAGATGCCGTAAAACGGCGACCGTGATAAAGCGATTTTGATTTCTTCTTCACAGGATTTACGCGACCGACTCAGCAACGTGACAGAGCCCACCATCTACACACAGGCCGAACGCGCCGGCAGCCGCAAGGACGTGGGGGAACTCTATCGCAATGCCTCCTGAGCGCGAGAATGGCTCGCCGCTAACGATGCGTATCCGGAGTCTTGTCACGCTCTCGAGGAGGGCTGTAGTTGCGTAGCGATTCGGCCCGATTGTCCGACAATGAACGCGCTGGGGCCGGGGGCCCATTACGGCGCACGGATGGGAACGCGTGTCTAGACTCTAGACACGCTCCAAATGACACAACCAGGCAGAGGCCTGGCCGTTATTGAGAAGCCGGACACTGGAGTCAGCGCCGGCACAGTAGCCTAATCAACTTGAAGCGAAAAGCGTGAGTTCCCGGAAGCTCTTCGTGCCAGACTTGGACCCCGCAACAACGATATGTCGCAGCCGCTAATAAACGGTCCTGTTCATCATATCTTCGTCCTGAAATTCGCTGAATGCTCAGCAAAGCCAGATCTCACGAGCTTGCCCGGGTACTTCAGTGTCCTTTGACTTGCCCCCACACGTGCTTCCCGACGGCCCCGACAAGCCCAACGCAGTCGACGAGGAACAAACCGCCTTCGAGAAGAAGCACGACGCAGGCATCCACGTGCAGTGCTCTTGAGTCCAATGAAGGACAAAGCTAAGCTCCCGCAGCGATTCCTAAGATAGCGACGAACCAGATCCCTGTCGTCACCAGGGCGACGAAGGTCTCGGTTGTATGCCCGGCAATCTCCTTGATGCCCTCTCCGGCGTTGTCGGGCGCTGTAGTTGTGGGCACAGCAGCCCCTTTGGTGCTTTTCTGGGTCATGCCATTCCCTCTTGCGAATGTGACCCCGGTCTCTTACGGACCGAACAGGCGTGATTCCCAGGACCTGTGTAGCGACGTGTTTATATCTCTGCACGGCTCCTGCACGGCTCCTGCGCTCCACGAAATCGACAGCCAACCAAGCTGAAAATCGCTCTCTGCGCCAACCCCGCCTCGCGAGCGTGTCTGGCCACCTTGCACTCACTCCATCCGGCACAGTCCTCGGTTCAGACGGGCGGGTACTGCGTGGTGCCAATAGCGCCCGTCAGCCGACAGCTATTTCACTAGCGTGTCTAGACTCTAGACACGCTGGAAAAACAGGACAAAAAAGCCCGCACAAGGCGGGCTTTTTTTGCCATGAGCTTCCCTCAACTCGCTTTAGGCTGAGCGTGGAACATCTGGCTGATAAGCTCTCGGATCTGCGTCTCCTGCGCGTCGGTGAGCACGCCGGACTTGATTTTCACCGTGATACCGCTGATGTCCTTGGTAATGGAGCCCGCGTGTTCCTTGCCGGAGAAAAACTTGTCGATGCTCCGCTCGCTCGCGGAGTTCGTCGTCGTTGTTCGGCGGGTTGCCAACGCCCTAATCGCCGCGGCGACCTTCCCCTGGTCCATGTCTCCTTTCGCAACGAGCGGCCAGAGTTCCACTGCGGCCTTCAGACCGGCGTTGCCATGCTTTTTGATGGCCGCAACAATTGCTTGGGCGGCGGTCCCACCAAGTAGCCGTGGCTGGATGTCGAGATCCTTCTTGATAAAGTCCGGCAGATTTTCGAACGAAAGAAACTGATAGAGCCCGCTGCGGGACATACCCAGCGCCTCGGCCATGCGCTTCCGATCAGGAAACTCCTTCTCCGTTTGCCTAATAGACATGGCGACTTCATAGTCGGATAAGTCATCACGGCTGACATTTTCCACTAGTGCCAGCACCGCCATGTCCGCGTCGGAACACTCCACAACAACAGCGTTTATCGTGTCGAGCCCCACCATTTTGTGCGCGCGCCACCGACGTTCTCCCGCCACAATCTGATAGATTTCCTCGGACCGGCGCACCACGATGGGCTGCATAAGCCCGACTTCACGAATGGATTCGGCCAGTTCCGACAGCTTCGCCTCGTTGAATACTCGACGCGGCTGCCAGGGGTTCGGCACAACATCGGACACCGCCAATCGCGAGGCGGCGCCGGTGGACTCCAGCTCTTGCACACGGAGCTGTGCAACCGCCAATGCTCCCGCGAGGCCAGGCGCCGTCTGCGTTCGGGTACTACGCTTCACCTCATCTTCATTTATAGACGAGGTCGCCCGGATGCCGGCGGTCTTGGCCAGCAATTGTTCACGCATGTTGCTCATGGCGCGTTCCTCCATTTTTCCGCATAAATTTCATCTATCCATCGGCAGTAATCGACAAGGGGCTGCCTTACCCGCTGCAGCGACTTGGACGCGCTATGGGTACTGCTGACGTCGAATACCGTTGAGAACGCTAGAGCTCCTGTACTCATCACGGAACTGGCGGGCACTTCAATCGAATGCAACCAGCTCTCGTAGGCGCTTTGAGCCCATGCACGCACGATGGGTGCGGACGAGGTACGCCCATAATCGACCCTCGAAAGCAGCAGCGAAATAAAGTCGTATTTCTTGTCCGTCTCGTACTTGATGAAGCTCTTGGACACATCGGAAAACAGTCGCCAGAACGACAACGAGCTGATGAAGTCCAGATTCTCAGGGACCATCGGCATAACCATTGCATCCGCCGCCAGCAGCGCATTCAGATTGAGGTACGACAGGGAAGGCGACGTGTCCATGAGGATGTAGTCATATCGCTTCCGCAGCGGCTCTAGCCCTTGCCGTAACACAGTCCAAAACCGGAATCCGGGCCTCATTTTCTGCATCGCAGGCAGATGGAACTCTGCACCAATCAGTTCAGTGTGAGCCGGAATCACGTCAAGTCCATCCCAGTACGTCGACTGAGCACGTGCTTCCAACCCGCCCTCGACGTCCTGATCGTAAATGAACGGCAGAATGGTGTCGTCCGGCGTCACATCCTTTTCCGCGTAAAGACCACAAAGTTCGGAAAGCGAGGCCTGCGGGTCGAGGTCGATGACCAGCACCTTGCGACCGCGCAACGTCAATCCTTGTGCGAGGCACATAGTTGTGGTCGTCTTTGCCGACCCACCTTTTAATTGGGCCGTGATGATGATTTTCCCTTCAGGTTCGCGTGTACCGGTGACGAGCGGAGTCTGATAGATGTCAGAGACTTTCTGGACCCAGACGCGCGCTTCCTCCAGAGTGAAGGTGCGCGTTCGGCCTGTGCCCGCAGCGGTGCCCGGCGGCAACTCACCGTCACTCTTGGTGGCAAGGTATTGGACCTGTGAGTGAGCGATATTGCACATCTCTGCAATCTCCCCCGTTTTGAAGACGGGTGCAGCCTTTCGCGGCCGAGGGGCGAGAATGGTGTCACGGAGCTCATCCGTGAAAATCGAGACCTTTTCAGCGAACTGGCTAATCTGCTCAAGGTGAACAGTTCGGTCTACAGCAGGAAGTTGGCTCGTTTTCACCATTCTGAGGTTTTTCCGGAAATTTTGATGAACCTCAGAATACAGGAAACACTTGAAAATTGCGCTATAAATTGCTGTTTACTATAGGGAGTTCCTGCGAAAACGACCATCATGTTTCATTTCCGCCTGATGGAGTGCGTTCTGCCCAAGTGTAAAACTACCCGCCTCCCCTTCGGAACTGTCGCAATCCCGCCCCGGTGTCCTTGGTTGCATGCTGTGAGCCCGGCCTGTCGGTCACTGGCCAGACATTCAAGGTGAGGTCGCTTGTGCTGTTTCTGCGAGGTCGTCGCTGTGCAAATGGGAAAATGCACAAAAATGACGCTCAGGGTGAGGCCGATTGTGCTGCTACTACTCCTGCGCCATTCGACCTTGTGCAAACTGCACAACGAACCTCACCTTCGTCTCCGGGTTTCAGCGTAAGAAACACGGCAAGATCCTGGAAAGAGGCTTATGCGCAAATCTGCACAATGAACCTCACCTTCAACTGCGTACTTTAGGCATCGAAAACGTGTTTCTGTGAAAAAGAACCTGGGTATGTACCAGAGCTGATGCTCTCTACAATCAACCTCGCCATGAATTTTGCACAACCAACCTCACCATCCGTCTATCTTCCGCTATTTGCACAATGAACCTCACCATCGTGGGCGGCTCAGAAACGCTACTTCTTGTTGACGCGTTTGTTTGTTTTTTTAAAGAATGAAACACACCAACATACAAACAAAGGACGACGACTTCGTTTATTTTCAACGTCTTAACCTTCGATAAGTGAGGTGCATTGTGTCAAAGGTGAGGTTTTCTGTGCACGAAGGTGGGTTTCGTTGTGTAGGCAAGGTGAGACTCGTTCCACACAAAGGTGAGGTCCTATGTGCACAAAGACCCTGCTCATGCGAAGGTGAGGTCGGCTGTGCTAAGCCGAGAGAACGCTGCTGCCGGCGCCACGGGATAAGGCGTTGACAGTAGAAGCGGGTTCATAGTGGTGAGGTTTATTGTGCCGTGGTGAGGTTCATTGTGCAAAGTCAGCGGGGTAGGCCGTAAACGGGCCATGTGCAGCCGGCTGATGGTGAGGTTGTATGTGTTGACAGCTCACCCACGCATGCTAAATTCCCGGCAGTGAAAATGAAGAGCGGATGAGCTTATGGCGGCGGAGGACAATCCGGAAGAAGGCAAGTCGAGGGTGACGCCTCGCCAGATGGCACTCGCGCTGTTCGAGGACATGTTCGACCTGGGCATGCCCATCAGCGAAGCTAATCGTGAAATCGGCTACCAGCGGAACAACTTCTTCACCCAAATCGTCAACATGGGGTTGCCTGCACGGCGCTTTCTTGACGCTGCGTATTTCATCGTCGCACAAGAGCAGGAAGCACGTGACCAGTACGACGTTGAACTGAACTACTTCAAGTGGCTGATGCGCTACGACAGCCGCAATCTCAAGCACTTGCGCACAATCGCAGAGGAAGCGCAGGACGCGAAAATCCAGGTCACGGATACTCCGCTCGATCGGGACCCCAATGAAGACGACCTGTGGGTCTCAGTTCAACTGATGGGGATGGTGGGGTTCCACAGAGGGCGCATTCGATTCGACGTGCATCCTCGGCTAGTCCCGCACATCCGTGACCCAAAAAAGTCTCACTGGCTGAGCCTGCGCATTTCGACGGCTTTTACGCGCAGCTTGGCGCGCGCGATTTATGACCAGGTCCTGCCGAGTGTCCCCGATGGCCGAACGGAATGGATACGGCTTGAAGACATGCGAAACTGGCCCGGGAAAATGGGTGCGAACGCGGCCATCTTCAAATACTTCAAGCGCGACTGGCTTGAGCCGGCAGTACGTGAAATCAATGAGGTATCGGACATAGAACTGACGTATGAAACCAGGACCGAGTCCAGCACGTCGAAAAGAATTGACCGCATAAGGTTTCTGCTCAAGCGCAAGGATACCGCCGACGCTGCCCTGGCCAGCTTGGCTGACGCCAGCCACCTGTACAAGATTCTCAAGGATGAATTCAACCTGTCGACCCAACAGTTCACTGAGATCTCCGAGAACCGTGAGGTCTGGACCGATGCGCACATTCAGCAAGCTGTCGAATACACACGCTTCAAGATTAATCGCGGGCAGGTGAAAAGGAGTCCTGCCGGCTACCTAATGAGAGCCCTGCGCGATAACTGGAAAATGTCTGAAGCCGAACGGACGATGGTCGACGTTCAGGCAAAGCTGCTTACCGACGAAACTGAAGCAGAGGTCGCAAAAAACGAAACCCGGAGTTCGGTCGCACGCACCATGGCGTCGCGCGAGGAAGAAGTCCGTGCACGCATGAATGAGGAGTCGCGTAAGGGACGTGAACACTTCAACTCTGCCGACGCAAAAACCCGGAAAGAACTGGTACGCGCATGGGTCACGTCGAGCCAAGGCAAACTCATGCTCCGACGTATGAAACTTGAGGCCTCGACTGTAACGGAGGAGGACATCCTCGCGAATGCGGACCTGGTTTGGTACCTGGGACAATTTGTGTTCGGGCGCATGAATTCGTCCCGTGCATCAGCCTGACGTGTCTGCACGTGTTGAAGTTCAATAATTCTGCCTAGCTGTGTCTGTTACTGGTGCTAGCGAAAAACCCCGGAGAACCACGAGAAATGAGGCCACCAGCCAATAATCGCAACTTTCGGGCGCGTTGCGTCTCGGCAAGGGCCGCACAGCCGAATGTTCGTTAATTTTGGGAGTGGATAGAAATTAGGGGAGTCGTTTCCTCAACGTAATGCCAACTCAGGCGACCTGAAGTGAGCAAAGCGCTTGTTAAAGCATTCCTCAAGTCGACTGTCGAGCAACGCGACGCGAGTTTGCAGCAAGTAGTGCGCCCCCTTCATCGACCACCGCAAGCTTGCATAACCGCCGCTCGCGTGGGTTGCGCGTGGGACGGATTAGACTGTCTGCGAAGCTTGGCGAGCGCGAGACTGAAAGAGGGGAGGGCGGTCATTGATCTGGAGTCGTAGTACCCCACCATACATTTTCTGATCACAGCAGGCCAACAGCTAATCTGCGCGTCCGGTGCCGGTATTTAGGCCTTGCTCAACCACGGAGCGTATAACTTGGGCGAACTCGTCGGGTGCTTCGACGCACGACGTATGACCCGTATCAAGGACCACCAGTCTCGAACCCGGAATGCCGTCGCTCAGGCGTTCTGCGTGGGACAAAGTGCGAGCCGGGTCGCGGCTTCCATGGACCACCGCCGTCGGAACGGATGATAGTTCACCGAGCATGCTTGTAAGGTCAGTCTGTTGCGAACTGCGCAAGCTCTCGGCAGTCGCCTCTGCAGTAATACGGCGTGGATACGTCATAAACGAGTCTACAAGCTCGGCCGGGCAGGCGCTTCCAAGCGAGCGTTCGGTCATGGCTTTCCACAGCGGCGGCCCCCATGTCTGAAGGACACGCTCGATGACTGATTCGACATCCCCATGTCCCTTCGTATTCGCTCCGCTATTACTCAGTACGAGACCAACCACGTTCCTTTTCGCCGAGCGTAAATCGATCGCAGCGGCGAGCGCCGCGATCGGTGTGCCTACCGAATGCCCTATCAACACGGTTGGTCCGAGCTCTCTTAGTAGCATGGCTACACGCGCTGCAACCGAGTGAAGGTCGTGCGGGCCGGCACCCTCGAGCCAACCCACACCGACGGCCCGAAGTTTAACGATTCTTGTGACAGGCGCGATGGCGTTTGGCGGAATGAGGGCGCCGGGCAAGAAGATAAGGGTCGGTCGGTTTCTGGGTCCATGACTAAGATGGAACTTGGCTAAAGCCTGCGTCATTGATCTACGTCTGTTTTGTTATTCGATGGGAGCGGGCAGCGTCTTCGCGATGCGCGTTCCAGCGGTTCCGCGACATCCAAAATGATACGCTGAACGCTTTTTTGAAGCACTGCAGTTGTCGCCCGGGCGATAAGCACTTCCGGCGTCGGGTCGCGTAATTGAATCAGTCAATTGCACCTTTTGATTCGACAAGCTGGCACCCATATGGATAAGCTTGCATGCTGTCGCTTTAGTGATGGGCGTGCGCCAATTCACGGACTTCGCGCTGTCTGCGCAACCTCTGATCCGACGAATCGTCGAGGAACGCTGAGCGGAGCAGTCTATAAAAAAGCCGCCGCGACGTAACGCATTAATCGCCGCTGTGGTTGAATAAACGGGGGTCTTAGCCAGTGCCTTTCAGTGTTTAATTGCAAAAGTGGATGTATGAAAACTCGAGAAATGAGCCTCCTGCCTGACGCGCGTGCTGATCTGCTGTGTTATCTCGTCGCCACGGCCGCGGCAACTTACGCGCTGACCAGTGATTGGCGAGTGGACCACGTGGTGATCTCCTGCCGGTCATGGCTTTCGCGCAACCGGCTGAGTCTGCCGTGGCTCGATCGAGTTCGCCTTGGGCAGTTAGCGTTGCAAATTGCACGGCGCGATCTGCGCGGCGTGGGCATTGCATTAAAACAAGCTGACGTTCAGGGTCTCTTCACGGGCGATATGAAGTTGAACCTGGCCAGTACGGTCGTTCAGCGAATGTTGCAGGTATGTCGCCATGCGTTAGAGGATCATCGGTTCGCATGAGGATAGCAATGGACGCAACCAATTCGACGGAAGCTCTCGTCGCTGACGGCGGACTCGCAGTCGCCTTCGAAGTCATCGCTGCGGGTCGCGTTGTGAAATGCACGGTTTCATGTGAATCGTTGCAACGCTACTTTTGGCTTCAACCTGGTGCGGACGATGCCCGCGTGCTCAAGATCTTCAATGACGGACGCCACCGAATCGTTGCTATCGCCGAGCGCAAGGCGCTTCGACTCGCGGCCGCTTCTATTCACCTGGAGGTGGCAGACTTTCAGCGGTAGGCAAGACGGTAACGCGCCGCAAAGCAATTCACAATGAAAACTGAAAATTCGAATCCCCTTGAGGCTGCGGCGCTGGCAAGAGTGGCCGAGGCTGCTCGCGAAGTGCAAGCCGCGTCTGTTGCGATTGAGGCGCATTTTACGGCTGTGGGCGAGCGGCAGGCTTCCGCGCTGGAGCTCGCCCGACTGACTGCTGCAGTCCAGGAACTCGAAGACGCTCGGTTAGCTTTGGCTGTCGTTATCGATGACGGCAATCGGTGAGGGCGCAAGAGAGCATCCGCTGTATGCCGAGGCAGGTATGCAAAAACAAGTTCGTTGCGAACGTTAGAATGGGTTGAAAAATTTCTCCGTCGGATTTCTCCGCGGGAGACCCTCTGTCGCATTGATTAACAGCCAGGAGAGATGTGGATATTTT
>JGI12635J15846_10002549_pt1 | contig 15952 bp, 13 predicted proteins | sample BlaSpr_A8_OM2_M2_FD_15846 | JGI IMG/M metagenome (IMG submission 15846) | reverse complement strand
CTGAGGCCTGCACGCTAGGGACACTAACTTGCCGATGGTTGGAAAGCGCTTTCTTTGCTTCGTTTCTTTGTCGCTTTGGACAAANAAATGACGTGCCGCCACGCACAGTGGCTAACAGNGATAAAGAAATCAGCTAACTTAAACCGACCGCTAACCTGAGCAGCAGCAACCCGGCATCAACCCAGACCGCGAACCCCGAAACTAGCAACCCAGCACCAACCCCGACCACCGGCACCAGCAGATCCAAACCAAACCCCGAGTGCGAACGAAAACCCTACCTTAATCGCGATGCTGGATCCCCCGCATCCTGCCGCCGCGCGCCGCGCCTCGTCCGCGCACTCGCCGACGCACCGAATTCGCTCAAAATCTGCGTCCGAGCCCGGCTGGCAAACACCAGAAACCCGAAGCCGTTGGCTTCATACCAGTAACCGCCGTTCTCCAACCCATCGAGCGGTTGCTCCAGAGCGTTGGTAATACATTCAATGCACCGCCGACGCAGCTCATCCACCGCCGGATAAGGCGGCTGCGCGCCGCGAACGCTGCAAAGAAGCACGTCGAGACCTGGCAGCACATGCGCGTACAACACCGGTTCATCCTGTGCGCGGGCGCGTGCAATCTTGGTATCGAGTTGGCCGAACGGCTTGAAATGCCTAAGCACGGCGAGGAAAGACTCGTCACCGTCGACCTTTGCGCGTCTACGCTTTTTCGGGAAGGACATAAAAATTCGCCTGAAAAAGAATTGCAAAAAACGCAGCGTCCTCATGCGGCCACTCCCGTCTGGCGGGCCGCTCGTTTGTCTGGACACATCGATCTTTTATAGCACATCGAAGTGGTGGATTCACGGCGATTCAGGTTAGGACACCGCAGGCAGGTCAGGCTCGACCAGCCGCGCGGCGCCACACAAATCATGCCGATAACCCTGCTGCGGCTCGCATGGCATTCAGTCTCAATAATAGACCTACGAAACCCCACTGCGACGAAAAATCACTAGGAAAATTCAAACGCGCGTCATGAAAGCCACTTCCCCCGGGATTGCACCCAAAAATGAAAAAGCCCGCGACGACCGTCGCGGGCTTTTCTGAACCGCCGCCGTCTCAGGTCAGACGCGCGGCGAAGCCTTGAGCGAATCGCGGATTTCACGCAGCAGGAGCACGTCTTCCGGCGTGGCAGCAGGCGGTGGTTCCTCGGTTTTGCGCAGCTTGTTGATGAACTTGACCATCAGGAAAATGATGAACGCCAGGATGATGAAGTTGATCAATACGGTGATGAACGAGCCATAACCGATCACGGCGACACCTGCGGTCTGCAGGTCCTTGTACGAGTCGGGATTGCCCTTGAAAGTTGGTGGGATGTTGCCCAGCTTGATGAACATGTTGGAAAAATCAAGCCCGCCCGTGACTAGCCCTACCACCGGCATGATCAGATCCTTAACGATCGAATTGACGATGGTCGAAAACGCGCCGCCGATAATCACACCGACCGCCAGATCCATCACGTTGCCCTTGAGGGCGAAGCTCTTGAACTCCTGAATCATGCTCATGCGTGGCTTCCTCCATTAAAGTTCATAAGAATCGGCAGCAAGGGACGTGCCATTAGACGGCGCTTGTGTTTCTAGCCGCCGTCCTGGGCTTTGCTTTTCTGTTCAGGCTCTCACCGTTTTGAAACGGATAACGGCAATGATAGCGAATCGGTAGCATTTGCGTCCCGGGTTTTTTGACGTCATCGGCTGATTGGACAAGGCTTGGCGGGTCGATTCCGCTCTCCTCGCCCTGAAGTTTGGCCCTGATCCGCAGCGCTAGGCTTTCTCTGGCGGCGCGGCTGTCACGCGGCCCTGCGCGATCGCCTGGACGAACGCAGCGTGATCCGCGACGGTCTGCGTGCCATAGCTTTCGGCCCATCGGGCATAGGCTGCATCGAGGCGGTCCGAGCTGCCGCAATATCCGGTGACCAGTGCAGCATCGCCCGTTCGCGCATGCGCGCGGGCCAGCAGCAAGCCGAGGCACCAGGCGTAAAAGTCGAAGGTCGCGCCGTGCAGCCACTCGACCGGAATCGAGCCGCGTATGTTCTTCATCTGCCGCACGTAGAAGTCGCGGCCCGAGATGGTCGTCCAGCCAAGCAGCGGGTCGGAGGAGCTTTGCAGCAGGCGTTGGCCGTGCACCACGCGCCGCCCCTGGTGGCCGAACGGTTCGGGCAGCGCCGGAACGAAAGGCGCCGCGGCCGGCACAATGCCTTCCTTCACCTGCATGAAGAGCGGATCGCCGTGAGCCCGCCCGATCAACAGCAACAGGTACGCGCGTGTCCCGACACTGCCTACGCCCACCACGCGATGCGCGACATCGACTACATCGTAGCGTTCGAGCATCGTGCGCCATTCCCCTGCGATGCTATGCAAGTACCCGCGCAGCCCTTCTATAACGTGATTCTTTTGCGCCGCGTCAAGCTGCGTGAGGATTGGCGGCTCTTCACGGAAACGCCAGCTTTTGCCGTTCGGCTCGGCGACACGGGCCAGCATTGTCGCGTGACTGTGCTTGGTCGCGCGCTCGACGGCCTTCGCAATGATCTCCTTCTCGGCTGAATCGAGCGCGACCGGCGCTTCGATATGCAACACGCTCGCGTACGAACGCATTTGCCACAGCTCGTAGGCGGGGACCTGTCCCAGCGTCGACATCGTGGTCCGATAGGCTGCGCAGGCGGATCGCACGGCGCGCTCGCGGCCGGTGGCATCGACTCCGTTTTCGCGCGCTGCCACGTTGATGCTGGCGGTGAGCCGTTTCAAGTCCCATTCCCACGGGGCGACCAGCGTTTCATCGAAGTCGTTCAGATCGAAGACAACGTCATGCCGAGGCGTTCGGAACAGGCCGAAATTGTTCAGATGCGCGTCGCCGTCGATCATCACGTGGTGCCCAATGGACGGTGTGCGCGCGAGATCCCATGCCATTACGCTCGCCGCGCCGCGCAGGAACGCAAACGGCGACGCGGCCATGCGCGACATGCGCAGCGGGATCAGCCGCTCCTGCCGGCCGGCGTTGTTGGCGAGCACGCGCGCCACGGGGTCGGGGCGGTCGGCTTCCGGCTGCCAAGAGGCGTGCGCGTCCAAGGGGACCGAGTCGCGCAGAGAACGGCCAAGAACGCGGCTTTCCTCAGCATTGCCGATGGACGTACCGGCCAGGTTGATCGGTGGATTCGCGGGTGAAGCGGGATGGGTGGGCAAGACGGCTTTCCTCGGGTTGAGCGATGGCGTATGCGGCGCGATCGGTTTGACACTACGGTCGGCCCAATACGGCAGCAGATAAACACGATGCGCGCCAACGGCGATTTCGTACAGTCCCCCGTTCCAAACGCGCGTAAACACGCAGGCGGCGAGCTTTCCAGAACGGCGAAGCTGCAGAATAGGGACAGTACCGGAAAGCGCGAGCAGCCAGAAGCTGTCCGAAATGGACGCTCTCCGATGGGCACGAAACCTGCTCTTTCTTCTGCCCGTGGGCCTCGGATGCCGTTGCACGCTTGACGCGAAGACCCGTCGCCCCATGCCCGGCCAACGCTCGCGGCACATGCAGGCTGAAGCACCCATCATCACATCGATTGAAGCACCCAACATCTGGACACCCGCATACATGGCACACGATATCCGCATTGCCGAAGGCTCGCCGTTTCCCTTGGGCGCGACCTGGGACGGCGAGGGCGTCAACTTCGCTTTGTTCTCCGCGCACGCCACGAAAGTCGAGTTGTGCCTCTTCGATGACAACGGCGAGAAGGAACTTGAACGCATCGAATTGCCTGAATACACCGATGAAGTTTTTCACGTCTACCTGTTCGGTTTGAAGCCGGGCACGGTCTATGGGTATCGCGTGCATGGTCCGTACGAGCCGGAGAACGGGCATCGCTTCAATCCGAACAAGCTGTTGCTCGACCCGTACGCCAAGGCGCACGTGGGCGAGCTGAAATGGGACCCCGCGGTGTTCGGCTACACGCTGAACGCGGATGGTGACGACCTCACGTTCGATGAACGCGACAGCGCGCCGTTCGTACAAAAGTGCCAGGTAGTCGACCAGAACTTTTCGTGGGTCCACCCGACGCGCGTTCGCGTGCCCTGGGAACAGACCATCTTCTACGAAACCCACGTACGCGGTTACACGAAACTCCATCCGGCCGTGCCGGAGCATTTGCGCGGCACGTTCGAGGGATTGGGCACGAAGGAAGTGATCGAGCACATCAAGAGCCTGGGGGTGACATCGGTAGAACTGCTGCCCATCCACGCGTTCGTGAACGACAGCCATCTAACCGATAAAGGCCTCACCAACTACTGGGGCTACAACACGATCGGCTTTTTCGCCGCCGATCCGCGCTTCTTTGCACTTGGCCCGGGCGCGGTCGCCGAGCTCAAGCAGATGATCGACCGCTTCCACGAAGCCGGCCTCGAAATCATTCTCGACGTGGTCTACAACCACACGGCCGAAGGCAACGAACGCGGGCCGACGCTGTCGTTCAAGGGTATCGACAACGCGTCGTACTATCGCCTGCCTGAAGACAAGCGTTATTACATCAACGATACCGGTACGGGCAACACGCTCAACCTGTCGCATCCGCGTGTGCTGCAAATGGTGACCGACAGCCTGCGCTATTGGGTGACGGAGATGAACGTGGACGGTTTCCGTTTCGATCTCGCGACCATTCTCGGCCGCGAGCCCTACGGTTTCGACGAAGGTGGCGGTTTTCTCGACAGTTGCCGCCAGGACCCGATTCTCTCCAGCGTGAAGCTGATCGCCGAACCGTGGGATTGCGGTCCCGGTGGATATCAGGTTGGCGGTTTCCCGCCGGGCTGGGCCGAATGGAACGATAAATTCCGCGACACCGTGCGCGAGTTCTGGAAGGGCGAGGAGGGCGTGGCGGCGGAACTGGCCACGCGCGTCACCGCTTCCGGCGACAAGTTCAACCACCGCGGCCGCCGTCCGTGGGCGAGCGTGAATTTCATCACTGCGCACGACGGTTTTACGCTGAACGACCTCGTCTCCTACAACGAGAAGCACAACGAGGCCAACGGCGAGGACAACAACGACGGCAGCTCCGACAATCGTTCATGGAATTGCGGTGCGGAAGGCCCGACCGACGATCCTGAGATCCGCGCGCTGCGTGAACGCCAGAAACGCAACATGCTGGCGACGCTGCTGTTCTCGCAAGGCACGCCGATGATCCTCGCCGGCGACGAGTTCGGGCGCACGCAACAAGGCAACAACAACGCGTACTGCCAGGACGACGACATCAGCTGGGTCAACTGGGACATCGACGACGATGGCCGCGCGCTCAACGACTTCGTGCGCAAGCTCACCACCTTGCGGCACACGCTGCCGGTGCTGCGTCGCGGACGCTTCCTGACGGGCGAGTTCCATGAAGACCTGCAACTCTCCGACGTGAAATGGCTGAGTCCATCGGGTGAGGAATTGACTCCGGAACAGTGGGACGATCCGTTGATGCGCTGCTTCGGGCTCGTCATCGACGGCCGCGCGCAGGCAACGGGCATTCGCCGCCCGGCATCGGATGCCACGTTGTTGCTCGTGGTCAATGCGCATCATGATGTCGTGGATCTGACGCTTCCCGAGATTCCCGGCAGCGACCAGTGGAGTTGCCTGATCGACACCAACGCGCCGATTCGCGAAGAGCTGGAAGACTTCGATTCGGGCGCGATCTATCAAGTGACTGGACGATCGCTATTGCTGTTCGCGCTGCATGCGCGCGGCGCGACGAAACGTATTTTCAAGCGCCTGGAAGAAGCGCTCACGGACGAAATCGAACCGGAAGGCGGTAACGCGGCGTAAGGGGCGGTGATCTACGGCTGCGGTTTGTAACGGCTATCATGCGGGTCATGAACCTTGACCCGCTGTTGCGCTTCCTGTTGCGCTCCCATCCCCACCCGCCGTTTCCACCCGCATTGCAGCGCGTCGTGCAGTGCACCCGGTCGACATGATGTTCGAGGCACTCATGCGTGTCGCGAACTGGGACCAACTCGAACGCATCTGGGAATTTATCGTTGGATTCTTCAAATTCCTGTGGGCGTTACTGCGCTTTCTCGGGGGCGGGTGAAGACGGTATCGGCTTGAATCCGCGTTGAATTGGCCGTGCCAATAAAAAAGCTCCCGACGAGTCTGCTTGATTCGTCCGGAGCTTTTTAACATCCAGCGCAGCCGCGCAGTCAGTTCAGGTGTTGTCCCAGTTGCCGGAATCGTTGCTGCCAAGATCGACGCCGCCGCCGTTGTCGCTCCAGTCGTTCGAGCCATTGCCGAAGTCGAGACCGCCACCGTTGTTGTCGTTGCCACGACGGCGCCGCAATTCGTCGTCGTCGACGGGAACTTCCCGCTCGATCACGCGCTCGCGGTTGCCGCCGGAAAGCGCTTCGCCCAGCAGCACGCCCGTCAGCAATCCTCCCATGCCGCCACCAAAACCACCGCCTTGCTGCACGATGACCGGCGGTTGTTGTTGCGGCTGCGGCGGATAAGGCGAATATGGGGGCTGCCCTTGCGGGTTGCGCCCAAAGCGCTCCGCTTCCTGCGCGTAGACCGACTGGCCATCGGTGCTTGCCGGCGCTGCGGTCGCACGCGGATCGGGCCTGCCTTCGGAACGTGCCCGCACGCTGTCGATCTGCTTCGACAGATCTTCGATCGCATACGGCGGCACGGGGTTCTTCGAGTTGGACAGCGCTTCGACCATCTGGCGCAATTGCGTCTCGATACCTTCAACTTCCTGAAGCATCGCTTCATGACCCGGCTGTGTCGATAAACGGACGTCGAGCTTCAGCGACCGGACGTCGTTGAGCAGTTCGGTCGCGCGCTTGAGTTGCGTGCGGCGATCGGCATCAGCCTGGCCGTCATCGTTCGAACGCGCGCGTTTCAGACCCCAGCGCAGCACGAGCGCAATGCCGGCGAACAGGACCGCGAGCAACACCCACATGCCCATCGACGGTCCGTGTTTCTCAGGAGCCGCTACAGCGCCTTGATTGAACGGATTGCGCGTGACCGCGGTAGACGTATTCGCCGATGAATTCACCCGGTTCGCATCCGAGCGGATACGTGCTTCCATGGCGTTGAAACGCGACGGATCGGTGAATTTGATAGCGGGGTCGAGTGTCCGCGCTTGTTGAACCTGGGCGAGCGCGTCGGCGGAACGGCCTTCGCGGTCGAGCACTTGTGCATACAAATAGTGCGCCTTCGCATTGTTCGGATGCGCCTGCAGCACTTCGGTCAACTGGGCGTCGGCCTGACTCCAGTTGCCTTGTGTCATCGACTGCTCGATCTGGCCGGCGCTCGGCACGGCAAACGCCGCCGCCGAAACCAGCATCAGCGATGCAGCCACAGCAATCACATATTTTTTCATCAGCGGACCGGGGCGTTCGCGCCCGTCTCCATTCCATGCGACATTTCGATGCAATACCCCAATGCTGCCCGCAGCGAACCACGGTATTCCGTAGTCCGCCGCGCCTTTAATCGTGCACAGCTTAAATGCTGCCCCGCGCTTCCCGGCGCTCGCCCCGGGAGGGCGCAAGCCTTGGTCCTGCTTCTCGCACACGGCGTAAGTCTTCGCGCCGGCACGAACCAACGCCTTACTGCGCCGGCGTATTCATCTGTTTCTTGAGCGCTTCCAGACGATCTTCGACAGACGGGCCACGCGTGAGCGCTGCGAGTTTGTCTTCAAGCGCCTTGCCGGTCTTCTGATCAGCCGAGTTCAGCCGTGCATCCGAGCGGGCATTCGATAGCTGCACCTTGTCTTCAAGCTTCTGAAAGTCTTCCGACAGGTTCTTTCCGCCGATGCCACCCAGCGCGGTCGCTGCGACATCTTTCGCGGTCGCGATCTGCTGCTTTGCCTGAAGAATGTTCGAGCGCGAGTTGAGTTCGTTGCGCCGCTGGCGCATATCGTCGATCTGCTGCTTCAAATGATCCACCGACGGCACCAGCGTCACCAACTCGGCAGCCAGCGCATCGCGTTCTGTTTCGGCATTTGCCTGCGCGCCCAGCGCTTCGCGTGCAAGCGCTTCGTCGCCGCTTTGCAGCGCGCGCTTGGCGCCGTCTTCATACTTCTTGGCCTTCTCGGCAGCAACGTCGCGCTTGCTTTGCTGCGTGGCAACCTGTGCCTCGATTTCGATCAGCGAGTTCTCGGCCTTTGCGATGCTGTCGTCGAGTTCGCGAACGATCTGGCGGGCGTCGCGCGACGGGTCCTGCACGGTATCGGCGGCGTCGTTCAGCAGGCCCTTGACGGTGCGCGAGATGGAATCCAAAAGCGACATGAGTTTCCTCCGAAATGAAGTCGGCTGCGAGGCAGCAACGTTCGATGAAGATTCGATGAACGTTTGATTAAGCGTGGCGCCCACGGCACCGCGCGTCGGATAAATCGGGCCGGGCGCGCGGATTGCAAGCTCACCGATACATTTTGTTGCGAGCTGGAATCCGCACCTTGACGGCTGGTTTAGCCGGCAGTGCATGATCCTTAAACTTCACGCTTTCGCCCGTGCGCACTATCCGATTTTTGCCGAGGTATTAAACCACGCGACGGCTTAAACCGGGCTTAACTGTTTTACCTTAACGGTACACCATGCGGTTGGTTTAGCCAGCACCGCCGCGGAATTTCACGTTTTTGAATGAATTAAGAACGGATCGACCATGCCCAGGATGTTTGTCGTTGCGTTTGCCGTTACAGCGGTCGTTTTCCTGATTCTCGATGCTATCTGGCTCGGCGTAATTGCGCGAAATTTGTATCAGCGCGAGATCGGAGATTTGTTGTTGCCGAAACCCAACTTCGGCGCGGCGGCGATCTGCTATGTGATCTACATAGCGGGGCTGGTGTATTTTTGCGTCGTGCCGGGCGTGACCGGGCAGAGCGTCATACGCGGACTGGTGAGCGGATTGTTGTTCGGGATCGTCGCGTACGCCACGTATGACCTGACCAATCTCGCGACGCTGAAGGGCTGGAGCACAACGCTTGTATTCATCGATATTGCGTGGGGCGCAGTCGCAAGCGCGGTCGCGTCGGCAGTTGCGGTGGCGGTGACCGCGCGCGTGGTGCCGCTCGCCTGAACAGCCGGACCGTCTGCAGACGGTTCGGCAGGCAGTTCAGTCAGGAGCGCCCGGAAAACGAGGCATCTTCATCGGATTCATCCGGCGAACCGAGGTCCTCCTCGGAATCGCAGGTTTCCGGCAAGACGTCGTCCATGTCCGGCTTGCGCGTAGCCAAAGTTGCTGGCGGTTCGGCAGCCAACGTCCGTTTGCTGGCCACCTTGGCGACCTGCGCGGCGTCCCGGGCCTCACGTGCTGCCGCCCGTTCGGCGACTTGCCGCAGCGCGACATTCAGCGGATCAGGCGTTTTGGGCGCACGCAACTTGTCCACAAGACCTGCCACTTTCACTTGTTCGCTGGTCGCGTTGAAGCTCAGTACGGCGCGCCGCATGAGTTCGCTGACGCTGATGCCAAGGCCATCGGCGGTGCTGGTAATCGCAAGTTTCTGCGCGGGGGTGACAAAAACAACGATGCGTTCACTGGGTTTGGTAGTCATGAGCGCCTCACAAGCAGGGCTGTGCAAGTCCGAACGGCCGATATCCGACACGGGCAACGCCATTTGATGCGCTTTCGGCGTGCGCGGCGGTACGGCAAACCACGCAACCAAGGTTTCCATCATATCGTTTTGCCATCTTTTCGTCCGCGCCCGCACACTACCCGAGCCGCACTTCAAACGGTCACCGCATCAATGGCTTGCAATATTGAGATAGTGGTGATAGGGGCGTGTCCGCGATGCGGCCCGAGACGGTCAGCCTTGCCGGGCATACTTGCGCGACGGCTCATTCCACGGGATTTACTTACAAAAAAATCGTGTCGCTGCCGGTGCTTGGCGCTCGAATTCTTTAAAATGCGCTGTTATTCCGCGTGGCCGCCAGCGTTGCAGGTTTTCTTACAATGTGATAACGGCGTCATTCGCGGGAACGCGCAGCCAGTCCGGGGGCAGCGGCACGCGACGTAGCAGTCCAGGTCGATTTTTTGTGCACACGCTCACTTGAGCGTTTGCGCGTTTCGATCGGGCCGCGGCGCTACACATCGGCTACACGGCGGAGCTGGCCACGGCTTTCGCCCAACCCAACATATATCGTCACGCGGCTTCATGGCGTGGCGCACCGGGCGCCTTAGGGGCGCGCCGTTCAATCCAAGTCATGCCAATCATCAAACGACCGAATTCCTCGAACGCTCCACGCGATGACCGGGATCAAGATGGTCCCAATCGTTACCGTCGACCCACCGCCAAGTCTTCCGCCGGACTTTCGATCGTGCCACGCATTGTGTTGTGGTTCGTCGGGCTCTTCGCCGTCGCCGCGATAGTCGGCGCGTTGATCATCGGGTATGCGCTGGTCGTGATGGGGCCGAACCTGCCGTCGCTCGACGCGTTGACCGACTATCGTCCGAAAGTGCCGTTGCGCGTCTATACCGCGGATCACGTGCTGATTGGTGAATTCGGCGAGGAGCGGCGGCGGATCGCACGCTTCGACGAAATTCCGGACCAGATGAAGAAGGCGGTCCTCGCGATCGAGGATTACCGCTTCTACGAGCACGGCGGCGTCGATTTCATCGGCATCGCGCGGGCGGGGTTGAGCGACATCATGCACGGCGGTGCATCGCAGGGCGCAAGCACGATCACCATGCAGGTCGCGCGCAACTTCTTCCTGTCGAGTGAGAAGACCTACACGCGCAAGGTCTATGAAATGCTGCTCGCCTACAAGATCGAGCGGGCGCTGACCAAGGACCAGATTCTCGAGCTGTACATGAACCAGATTTACCTGGGCGAGAGGGCGTATGGATTTGCATCGGCGGCGCGAGTGTATTTCGGCAAGGACCTCAAGGACCTGACGCTCGCAGAATGCGCGATGCTCGCCGGGTTGCCGAAAGCACCGTCGGCCTATAACCCGGTCGTCAATCCGAAGCGCGCGAAGGTTCGTCAGCAATACATCCTGAAGCGCATGCTCGACCTGAATTTCATCACGCAAGCACAATTCGACCAGGCTAGCGCCGAAGAAATACACGCGCGCGTGACGGGCACGGAGTACAGCGTGCACGCGGAATATGTTGCGGAAATGGTGCGGCAGATGATGTACGCGCAATATCGCGACGATACGTACACGCGTGGTTTTTCGGTGACCACGACCATCGATTCCGCCGATCAGGAAGCCGCGTACAACGCCGTGCGCAAGGGCGTGATGGATTACGAGCGGCGCCATGGGTATCGTGGGCCGGAAGGTTTCGTCAATCTGCCGCCTAACCAGGACGACCGCGACGAAGCCATCGACGACGCGCTCGCCGATCATCCCGATAACGGCGATCTGATCGCGGGCGTGGTGACATCGGTGAATCCGAAGCAGGTGGTGGTGACGTTCGTCAACGCCGATCCGGCGACCGTTACCGGCGACGGCTTGCGTTTCGCTGCAGCTGGATTGCGCAGCAATGCATCGGCAGCGGTGCGGATCAAGCCGGGTTCCATCGTGCGCGTGGTGCAGGACGCGAAGGGCAACTGGAGCATCACGCAGTTGCCGCAAGTGGAGGGCGCGCTGGTTTCGCTCGTGCCGCAGGATGGCGCGATTCGGGCGCTGATCGGTGGCTTCGACTACAACAAGAACAAGTTCAATCACGTCACGCAGGCGTGGCGTCAGCCGGGGTCGAGCTTCAAGCCGTTCATCTATTCGGCGTCGATCGAAAAGGGGCTTGGACCGGCGACCATCATCAACGACGCACCGTTGTATTTCCCGCCGACCTCGCCGGGTGGGCAGGCGTGGGAGCCGAAGGACGACGACCAGCCTGAGGGTCCCATGTCGATGCGCACGGCCTTGCAGAAGTCGAAGAACCTCGTGTCGATTCGCATCCTTTCGTACATCGGCACGAAGTACGCGCAGGATTACGTCACGCAGAAATTCGGTTTCGATGTCGATAAGACACCGCCTTATCTGCCGCTCGCGCTGGGTGCCGGTCTCGTCACACCGTTGCAACTGGCCGGTGGATATTCCGTGTTCGCCAACGGCGGTTCGCGGATCAATCCGTATCTGATCGGCGAAGTCGCCGATGCACGCGGCACGGTGATTTCGCGCGCCAATCCGCTGATTGCCGGTAGCAACGCGCCGCAAACTCTGGAGCCGCGCAACGCGTACGTCATGAATAGCTTGCTGCATTCGGTCGCGACCGGTGGCACGGGCGCCGGCACCAACGTGCTCAAGCGCGATGACTTGCAGGGCAAGACCGGTACGACGAACGACGCGAAGGACGGCTGGTTTGCGGGTTACCAGCATCAGCTCGTGGCGATCGCCTGGATGGGTTACGACCAGCCTAAATCGCTCGGTAGCCGTGAGTTCGGCGCACAACTTGCGTTACCGATTTGGGTCGAGTACATGCAACGGGCGCTCGCCAAGATCCCGCAGCAGCAAATGACGATGCCCGATGGTTTGACGACTGTCGACGGCGAGTTGTTTTACGCCGATAAAACGCCGGGCAATGGTTTTGTTGCCAGCATTGGCGTGGATTCGGCGAATCTGGCTGAAGGTGCGAGCGATGCGGTGGGCGGTGTCGGTCCTGGCGGGATGACACCTCCGAGCGTGCCGCCGCCCAGCGTGAACCCGGCCGAGCGCCAGGAGATCATGGATCTCTTCAAGGGGCATTGAGCGGTGCCCCTCCTGGTCCGGGTTTCGTAAGGCCGGCCTGGGGCGCAGACAACGCACAGGTAAAAAGGCGCGCCGCAATCCAATTGCGGCGCGCCTTTTCATTAGTGCTGCGAGCTTATTTGCCTAACGTGGACGGAGGCTTCACCGCACATGTCATCTCGATGCTCGACTGGTCCGAGAACGTCAGCTTCAACGGAATCGTCGTGCCGACCTTCAAAGGCTTGGGTGCGTCTTCGAGCATCAGGTGATAACCGCTCGGTGCAAACGCAAGCGTACCGTGAGCGGGGACCTCGGCGGACTCGACCATCGACATGGTCGATGTGCTGCCGTTGCTCGTCGATTTATGCAGCATCGCCATGCCGAACGCGGGGGTTTCCGCGCCGGTGAGGGTAGCGGGTTTATCGCCGCTATTCGATACCACGAAGTAGCCCGATGACGGCAGGTTCGCCGGCATTAAACGGATCCAGCAATCGTGTGCTTCGAGTGTCGCGGCGTGCGCGCCCGATGCCGCGAAAGCGCATAAGGAAAGCAGGCCGGCGTGAATCAGCATAGTTTTTTTCATGGCTGGCTCACTTGACGTTGAACAGGTAGTGGCCTTGCGTACGATGGCCGTCGTCTGCTACCGCTGTCCATTCCACTTGATAGACGCCCGTCTTGAGATCGCCGAGCGCGACGCTCATGTGCTTCTTGTTGCCGGCATCGACGGCTGACTTTGCGCTGTTGACCTGTTTGCCGGCGGCATCGACGACAACCAGCGTGCTGAACGCCGGCTCGAGACCTTCCGAGAAATCGATGGCGACTTCATGCGGCGCTTCGACGGTCGAGTCGGGCGTAGGGCTTTGTTGCTTCGGCAGCGCGTGAGCGACGGCCAGTTGAGCAGTGACGAGAAGCGTGGCGGCAAGCGCGCCGCGCTTAGCCATGTTTGCGATGTTTGAAAGAGACGAGGTCATGCTGATCCTGTTTTACGCGAGGGATGAAAGCTGGCAATGGCGCCGGCGACAGTGCGAAGAATCAGACGGAGAAGGGTGGTGCGCGAGGTTGCGCGGCGAACACCGGCGCATACGGCGCGATGGATTGAACACGTGCGCTCGCAGCGGGGGATGCTGTTGCGAGACGCGGTTGAAGGGTGTGTGCCGAAGGCGGCGCAGCAGGCGAATGGGCCACGAAATTGCAGTAGCCGCACGCGTCCCAATGGCCTGTGGCGGAGTGCTGCGAAGGCGTGTGTTTTTCGGCTTGAGTCTGCGACGCCGCCGAGCAGTAAACGCTAAGAATAGTCTCGGCGCGAGCGCCTGAAGCAAGTGCTTGCGATACAGCCGGAGCGAGCACGGTCATCAGGATTGCAAGCAATCCGATGAGGCTGCCAAACTTGCGGACTAGGCGACGGCGCATGAGGCTAACGTTGGCTTCCAAAGCGGCTGAGCGCTCGATTATGCCACGCGTGGAAGCGCCATTCGTTCGGTTGCGATGCGACCTGTTGCGGCACCGGTATTGCTCAAGGCGCTGGATCTACAGGCTGAAAGAGAACATCAGCGTGTGAAATGAAAAAAGCCCGGAGAACCGGGCTTTTGACGTTGAATCCTTGGTTGCGGGGGTAGGATTTGAACCTACGACCTTCGGGTTATGAGCCCGACGAGCTGCCAGACTGCTCCACCCCGCGAAAAAGATTATAAGACAACGGTGATTGCAGTGCAACATGTTTGTCACGTTGCTCTGGTTGATGACGTGATTGAACACGGCATCGGGCTATCAGGAGCATCGACTATGTTCGTGGGCAAATGCCTTGAGAAGCTGAGGGCAAGTGCCGCAAGTGCGAGGCGTTGCTCGAGTTGCTCTACATAGCGTTGGACGCATAAAAGGACGCGGCCGCTGATCTCGTGAGAGAGATCAGCGGCCGCGTTTTTCAACTGTGGTTCTTAGTTGTCTGAATGCTAGTTAGAACTCGAACGCGAAGCCTGCGCCTCCGGTAGTTTCTTCACCGGTCGTCGAACCGCCGACCGTCAGCACCATGTTGGTTCCGAAGCGCTTCTGGAGGCCAATCGCGATTGCCGCCTTGTCACGATACACGCCCGTGCCCGCCGCGAAGCGGTTGTCCTTGTCCGCGATGGCTGCCGCGCTACCCGCCATCATCGCCATCGCGCTGCTCATCGCACCGACGCTGTTGATGTGGTTGTTCGCGAGCGAGAGGCCGCTGTTCATGTCAGAGCGAAGCGCGTCCGTGTAACCCTTGGCCGACTTCACACCTGTGTTCACAGACTGCTGCATCTGGTTCACGTTGACGGCATCTGTACCGTCCGTGCCGGCTGCAACGTTCGTGATCTGGCGCTGACCGCCTGCCGCTGTCGTACCCACCGACACCGAGTTCGCGCGATCCGCCACCGAGCCTGCGCCGAGTGCCACCGCGTTGTTCGCCGTAGCCGATGTGTTCGCGCCGAACGCAACCGCATTGGCACCGCTAGCGACCGATGTAGCACCGGAAGCCACTGCGTTCACTCCGGATGCCAACGCGTTTGCGCCCGATGCTACCGAGTGCGTGCCGCTCGACGTGGCGACTTCGGTGTCGCGATTGCCATCGGCGGTAAAGAGCGGGTTGTACGCACCGTTAGCGAGATTGGTGACCTGGCCCACCATGTCATTCAACTGGCTCAGGTTGACCGCATCCATCGCGCTCGTGCCCGCGGCAACGTTATGCAGTGCCGTGCCTGTGTTGCCGTTGCCGAGCGTCGCGTTGGCGTAGTCAGGCGTGCCATCGGCATTGTTGTCGTACTTGATCGCGCTCGCGCCAAGCGAGCTCACGCTGTTCGATACCGCGTTGAGTTGCCCGACGTTGGCGGCGTCGGTAGCAGCCGTGCCCGCCGCGACGTTCGTGACTTGCCGCTCGCTGCCTGCTGCACCGACCGACACCGTATTGTCACGATCCGCTACCGAGTTCGAACCGAGTGCCACCGGAGTTCTTACCCGACGACAAGGCCGCGCCGCCGATAGCCACCGAATCCGTATCCGTTGCCGATGAATCGCCAAGCGTGGAATTCGAATGGAAATACTTGATGCCACCACCGTTGTTGACGTTGTTCGTAAAGTCCTGAAGCGCAGCGGCGTTCTTGTTGGTTGCATACAGTTGCGACCCGTTCACGGCGTCGCTGCTGTCGGCTGCCAGCTTGCCGTTTGCGAGATTGGTCAGCAACGTGGGTTTCGTTGCAGCCGCACCGCCGAGCGTGACCTTCTCGTAGTTCGGCGTGCCGTCCGTACCCGATTGCGGAAGCCCAGCCGTAAGTGGCCGAATTG
>JGI12635J15846_10002548_pt1 | contig 15954 bp, 10 predicted proteins | sample BlaSpr_A8_OM2_M2_FD_15846 | JGI IMG/M metagenome (IMG submission 15846) | reverse complement strand
GTTCGGCACCTGCGGCTCGGCGCCGGCCGGATTCAACTTCACCCTTGCGGGCTGCGGCTTGAACATGATTCCCGCCGGCCGCCTGGACGCCAACGCGATCAAGCTCCTGAACCTGTATCCGCTTCCGACGACGAATTCAGTTGGCTCGCTACTTTCCAACTACGCCAATTCGCCATCGCTCTTTGAGCATCGCAATTCGTTCGACACCCGCTTGGACATCAACTTTAACGAAAAGAACCAGTTGTTCTATCGTTTCAGCTTGGTGGATGACCCACAATTCATCCCCGGCATCTTCGGCGGCGTCGCCGACGGCGGCGGCTTCCAGCAAGGTAACCAGACAGCTCTCGCGCAGCAGAGCGCGTTGAGCTACACACATACCTTCTCGCCGACGTTGATCAACGTAGCCCGCGCCGGCTTGAACTACCTCCACACCACGCGTTCGTCGCCTTCGGCCAACGATCTCACCGACATTCCGTCGAGCTTCGGCATCCAGGGCGTCCCGCAAGAGTCGCTCAACGGCGGCCTTCCGGCGTTCGGCATCAACGGCCTCTCAACCTTGGGCAGCAACGCGTTCTTGCCCTCGGACGAAGTCAGCTCGACGTTCCAGTTGACCGACGACGTCACGAAAATTCTCGGCAAGCACACCTTCAAGGCAGGCTTTGAGTGGCAGCACGTGAAGTTCTCGACGTTGCAGCCACCCTGGTCGCGCGGTGAATTCGACTACAACGGCGACTACACCTCAATCCCGACAGTCGATAGCGGCAACACCGGCCGCGCCGACTTCCTGTTGACGCCGACAGTTTCGAGCGTTCCCGGCGGTATTAACTACGTGGGTGGTTCGAGCCAGGTGTACCTCTCGAACATCTCGCTGACCGACAACGGCAAGAATTACTACGGCGGATACATCAACGACGATTGGAAGATCACCAACAAGCTGACGCTCAACCTCGGCGTGCGCTATGACTTCTTCGGGTTGGTCTTCGAGCACCACGCCAACCAGGCGAACCTCATTCCGGCTGGGACTGGCCCGACGGGATCCGCGATGTACCTTATTCCTAACGGACCGAACGCGGGCAATTTGTCGACTAGCTTCCTCAATTTGCTCGGGACCGACGGCATCACTCTTGCCACTACAAATCAGTACGGCAAGGGCCTCGGCAACTCACAATTGGGCAACGTCGCGCCGCGCTTCGGCCTCGCGTATCAGTTGAATCCGAAACTCGTCATTCGTGCCGGCTTCGGCATGTTCTACAACGGCTTCGAGAACCGCGGATTTTCGCCAAACCTCGGCGAAAACTATCCGTTCCAGTTCAACTTCTCTTACTCACCGGCGAACGACGTAACGCCCATCAGCGCGGGCACACCGTTCGCAGGCTGCCCGACGGCGGGACCCGGCGGCACCGCGACGTTTGAAACCGGCTTCTCGTGCACGCCGCTGAGCCCGTCGCTCGTTCTTGCCAGCGGCTTGGCGTTGCGTGGCATCCAGTTCAACTACCAGACGCCGTACACGATGGGCGCAAACCTGACGGTCCAATACCAGTTGACGCCGACGATGTCGGTGCAGGCTGGCTATAACACGTCGCTGGCGCGCCACCTCGAGTCGTTCCCGAACTACAACAACCCGACTTCGATCGCTGCCGAGAGCACGCCAGAATCGACTCTCGTGCCGTTCCCGGACTTCGGCTACAACTCCAGTTATGCCGCCACCGGCGGTATGAGCGCGTATCACGCTCTCCAGACCAAACTCGAAAAGCAGTTCGGCAACGGTCTGAACTTCCTGGTTACCTACACGTTCTCGAAGACCATGAGCGACGCGGGCGACTTGCTCAACGGCGGTTCGGTGGCCGGCTTCCGCGCTCCCAACGTGCCCGGACTTGGCATGCCGTTCGATTACGGCTTGGCCGACTTCGACGTGCGCAACGTGGTCCACATCAGCGGCGGCTACGAGCTACCGTTCGGCAAGGGCCGCAAATTCATGGCGGACGCTCACGGCCTGATGAACCAGGTTGTGGGCGGGTGGGGCGTCGTATGGAGCTCCACGCTGCAAGGTGGCCAGCCAATCTCGATCGGTTGCCCGTCCGGAACGGCATCCAACCTTGGTTGTGGCTCGTTCTACACAGGCCAGGGGCTCGATCTCGGCCTGCACACCGACTCGAACGGTTTGCTCAGCTGGTTCGGCAATCCTGGCGCCTTCGTGCAGCCTTGCGTCCTCGGCCCTGGTGGAGTTCCCAGCGCTGCACCGACAGGCTGCAAACCCGAAACCGGCGCGGCCGCCCTTGGCGGTATCACGCAGGTTCCGGGACCCGGCTTCCACCGGCTCGACCTCTCCTTCTTCAAGGAGTTCCCGATCAACGAGCGCTTCCGGTTACAGTTCCGGGGCGAGGTCTTCAACATCTTTAACCATCCGAACTTCAACGCTCCGAACTTCGGCGGCAACGGCGTCGTTGCCATCTCGAACTCGGGCAATTACAACAGCTCGACCTTCGGTGAAATTGGTTCGACGCGCGATGCTCCTTACGATCCGCGCCAGATCCAGTTCGCTCTAAAGCTGTATTACTGACGCTCCAACCACCCCAAAAAACGCGGGGCAGCGCCAAAAGCGCTCCCCGCGTTTTTTTCGTTTGGGCGATGCGGAATCTGAGATCTCAACGATTTTTCAGCGCGCTTCGCGAGCGCCGACCGAATGCTAAGATCGAACTCGTGAACCTGAGCGCTCAATGCCAAGCCGCACGGCTTTGGCTTTCCTTGCTTCTCGCACTTCTAGTGGTGTCGCCGCTAACTCGCGCCCAGACCGCTCCCAACCCCGCCAATCGCGATCTGGACCGCCAATTCCAGCAAGCCGTGAGCCAATACGAATCCGGCCACTACGCCGAATCCGCCGCCATTCTCGAAAAGCTGTTGCCATCCGCGCAGGAAAGCTTCGATCTTCACGAACTCCTCGGTCTCGACTACTCCGCACAATCCCAAGACGCGAAGGCCAGCCCGCACCTCGAAAAAGCCGCCCGCCTCAATCCCAAATCGGCCGAAGCTCATACCAATCTCGCCGCCAACCTCTCGCGCCTCGGCAAAACCGCCGAAGCCGAGCAACATTTCCGCAAAGCCGTCGAGCTCGAACCCGACAATTTCGACGCCAATCACAATCTCGGCGAGGCCTACATCCGCCAGGGCAAAATCGCCGACGCTGCGCCGTATCTCGAGAAGGCGCTGCAGCTCGACGCCTCAAATTACGACAATGGCTACGATCTCGCTCTTGCCTACATCAGCGTCGGCCGCACAAAAGACGCGCGCGCGCTGATTCAAGTCTTGCTCCAGCAGAAAAATACCGCCGAGCTACACAATCTCCTCGCTGAAGTCGAAGAAAAAGACGGCAACTTCGTCGTCGCCGCCAACGAATACGAAATCGCCGCCCACACGGACCCGAGCGAAAGCAACCTCTTCGACTGGGCGAGCGAGCTTCTCGTGCACCGCACGCTCGAACCGTCAGTCACCATTTTTCGCGATGCCGTGCAGCGGTATCCGCAGTCTGCGCGTCTGGGGATCGGCCTCGGCATGGCTCTCTACTCGCTCGGCAAATACGATGAGGCCGTCACCTCCCTCCTCCGCGCCGCCGATCTCAGCCCCAGCGACGCGCGCCTTTATCCGTTCCTCTCTCGCGCCTACGACAGCTCGCCCGGCCAGGCCGACGAAGTCATCAAGCGCTTTCGCCGTTTCGCCGAACTCCAGCCGCGCAACGGCCACGCCCAGTATTACTACGCGATGAGCATGTGGAAGGGCAAACGCGCGCAAGATCCCAGCGTCGATCTGCACGAGGTCGAAGCGCTTCTCAAAAAATCAATCGCGCTCGATCCCTCCCTCGCCGAAGCGCAGTTTCAACTCGGCAATCTTTATTCCGACCAATCGCACTACGCCGCTGCCGTCCCGTACTACAAGCGCGCTATCGCGCTCAATTCCGATCTTGCCGACGCGCACTATCGCCTCGGCCAAGCCTACGTCCGCACAAATCAAAAGGATCTCGCGCAGCCTGAGCTCGCCGTCTATCAGCAACTCCGCGCGCAACATCTCGCCGACCTCGACAAACAGCGCGCCGAAGTCCGCCAGTTCGTCCTCTCCTCCAAAGAATCCTCGCCACCCGCCACTCCCAACGCGCAGCCGTGACGCGTCGCGATCGCTCGCCAGCAAGCTCATGTAGGGCGCAGCATGCTGCGCCCCAAACGCCCAGGCCCGCACATTGGTACGCTCCGCCCCTCGCCAAAAGTGTTAAATTACCCCTGTCAAATCACCGTAACCGCTTCCCACGAGGGACTCCCGATCATGCCCATCGAACGCCGCGACTTCATCAAGTCCACCACCGCCGCCATCACCGTAGGCGCCGCCACGCTCGCGCTTAAACCTCACTCCGTCCTCGGCGCAAACGATCGCGTGCGCGTCGCCATCTGCGGCACGCGCGGACGCGGCGTCGATCACATTCACGGCTTCAACAAAGTTCCCAACGTTGAAATCGCCGCGCTCTGCGACGTCGATGAAAATATTCTCAACGAGCGCCTCGCCGACGTCGAGAAACTTGGCCGCCCGAAACCAAAAGCGTACACCGACGTTCGCAAGCTTCTCGAAGACAAGGAAATCGACGCCGTCTCGATTGCCACGCCGAATCACTGGCATTCGCTGATTGGAATCTGGACATTGCAAGCCGGCAAAGACGTCTACGTCGAAAAACCCTGCTCACACAATACGTTCGAAGGACGCCAACTCGTCGCCGCCGTAAAAAAATACAATCGCATCTGCCAGCACGGCAGCCAGTGGCGCTCCAATCCCGGCCTGATCGAAGCAATGAAACATCTGAAGGAAGACGGCACGATCGGCGACGTCTACATGGCGCGCGGCCTCTGCTTCAAGTGGCGCCCAACCATCGGCAAAGCGCCGCAAGAGCCGGTGCCCGCCGGCGTTCACTATGATTTATGGACGGGGCCAGCCCCGTTAAAACCTTTCACGAAAAATCGCTTCCACTACAACTGGCACTGGATCTGGGACACTGGCAACGGCGAAATCGGCAATCAGGCGATTCACGAAATCGATATCGCGCGCGCCGGCCTCGGCGTCGGATTCCCCGTGCAGGTTTCCGCGATCGGCGGACATTTCCTCTTCGACGACGACCAGCAAACGCCCAACACGCTCAACGCCGCATACATTTTCGAAACTCCCGACGGCAAGCGCAAAATGATGGAGATCGAAGTTCGCGGCTGGATTACCAATCACGAAGCCGAAATCGGCACCGGCGCGTACGGCGCGAATTCCGTTCCGCCCGCCGGCCTCACCGCCGCGCCGCCAAAACCCGCCGAGAAAAAATCCGTTAGCGCGGCGCAGCAAACCGCATCGCTCGGTCCCAAGGACGCAAAAACCAACACAGTCGGCAACATTTTCTACGGTTCCAACGGACTTCTCGCTATCGACGGCTACGACGCCTACAAGACGTGGCTCACTGACGACGTCGAGCCCGGCCCGCACGGTAAAGCCAGCGGCGATCACTACGCTAACTTCATCGACTGCGTCCGCTCGCGCGACGCCGGCAAAATCAACTCGCCGATTCAGGAAGCCCACATCTCCACGACGCTCGTGCACCTCGCCAACGCGTCATACCGCCTCGGCCGCACGCTGAAGTTCGACCCCGCGACGGAACAAGTCGTCGGCGACGATGAAGCCAACACAATGCTCCGCGGCACCTACCGCGCCCCCTACATCGTCGAAGAAAAAATCTAACCGTCAATCCGTCTTGGCGTTGCGCCAATCCGTAGGGGCACGGCATCGCCGTGCCCTCTTTTCTCTGTGACCTCTGCGTCCTCTGTGGTGAATTCTTCTTCTTTTTTCGCTCGCCCCTACTCCACCACCAACGTCAACGTAAACGTCTGCGCCGGCGCCACATCCTTCTCCCACGGACGCCGATACGACAGGCTCACCGTCGCCGTCCCCTTATCCACCGCGCGAAACTCCCAATCATGCGCCCCGCCGCCTCCGATCGGGTTCATCGCCGGATTCGCCACATAACCATCATTCACGATCACGCACTCCGGCTCCGGCTTCGCCAAAAATTCCCACTTGTAGCCCGTCGTAGGATTCTCCGCCAGCGACAATTTCACGCTATCTCCCACGTGCAGCTCGATCGTGCGCCCATCATAGTTCCTGTCCGCGGTGATGGTCACCTGTTTGTGCGGGCAGCCGGCGCAGCAAACGCTCAGCAACAAAAGCACGATCAACTCGATCCGCAACTTCTTACTGCTGAGCATAGATTTTCACCAGTCGATACAAAAATGTCCTTCCTTCATAGACCGACGCCACGCGAATGCGCTCGTTCAGTCCGTGTATGTGCCCGCCGTCTGGATCGACGAAATATCCTTCAATGCCATACGTCGGAATTCCCGCCGGATTCATGAATTGCGCGTCCGAAGCTCCCGGCTCCAGCGCCGGAATCACCGGCACTCCCGGCCACAATTCGCCCGCCACTTTCTCCACCGGCCCCATGATTTGCGGCGTCAGCGGCGCGGGATTCGCGATCGGTCCGCGCACCTCGGGAATCGAAACCGCCACCGCTGGATCGTCGATCACCTTCACGAGTTGCGCCATCACCGCGTCGCGTGTCACGCCCGGAAAAATGCGGCAGTTAATATTGGCGCGAGCCCGCTGTGGCAGCGCGTTGGTCGCATGTCCCGCGGTGAACATCGTCGCGACGCAAGTCGTGCGCAGCATCGCGTGCCAATCGACATTTTTGTCGAGCACCGCCACCGCCGCGCGATCCTCAGGATTCTTCAGCACCGCCAGCATCGCAGCGCCGTCTTCTCCGCCGGTGATTTTCGCCATCCCGGAGAAATATCCGCGGTTCGCGTCATCCAGCTGCACCGGAAATTCGTACTGGCTGACCTTATCCACCGCTCGCGCCACGTGATAAATCGCGTTGTCCGCCACCGGCCGCGAGCTGTGCCCGCCCGCATTCGTCGCTTCAAAAACGTAATTCTGCGAAGTCTTCTCCGCCGCCAAGACTTCAAACGCCACCTTGTGCCCTTGTGCGTCCAGAATTCCGTCGGTGCCCTCCGTGATGGCAAACTCCGCGTCGATCGCCGCCCGCTCGTGTTTCGTCAGCCACTCCGCCCCGTTCAGCGCCCCGTTCGTCTCTTCGCCGCAGGTCAGCGCCAATTTAATCGATCGCTTCGGCTTAAGCCCTTCCTCGCGAAAGCGAATCAGGTTATCCACCCAGATCGCCGCCTGCGCCTTCATGTCCGCAGCGCCGCGCGCGTAAAAATAGCCGTCCTCTTCGATCAGCTTGAATGGATCGCGCGTCCAGTCCTCACGCTTCGCCTCCACCACATCGACGTGCGCCAGCATCAGGATCGCCTTCGCGTTTGCATCGCTGCCGTGCAGCACCGCGATAAGCCCGCCCTCCTTCGGGTGCCCCTCCGGCTCAAAAATGTGCAGATCTGCTTCGGGATAACCGGCTGCCGCAAGCCGCGCCGCCATCTTCTTCGCCGCCAGCGTGCAATCGCCAGCCGAGAGCGTCGTGTTCGTCTCAACCAGCTCCTTATAGATCGACCGAAACCGCTCCAACCCCGGATCGCTCGCGCTCGCCTGCGTCGCTGGTCGGGAAACCAATCGCGCCGCCTCGCCTGGGGTGGCACGCACCCAAATCATGACTCCCGAAGCCACCCACACCATCACCCCGACACAAAAAGCTCTCATCGACCGATTCATCCATTCCCCCCGGAATCGACGAAACTATCACAAAATGCGCTACTTCTCCTGTTTTCACCGCGCCCCGACCAAGCCACGGGCGAATAGTCCATGGCCATCCTCGATCATATACGGGCGCAGCACTGCTGCGCCCCATGTCGCCAAAACCATCAGTGCTTGAGCGCTTCTTTTCTGCACCTTCATCTCTGCGAACTCTGTGCCCTCTGTCGTGAATCCTTTCTGCAGGGACGTAGGAGGCGGCGCTCGTCGCGAGCTGCATGTGGAGTCGTGTTGATTCGAACGGCCGCGTAACCCGCGCAGTCCGAACGACTTACGATATCTTATTGACAAATAGTAACTTATATGCTATCCTTCTCGTTGCCGTGATGGCCGCGAGTCTCGCTTTCGCCCAGGACCCCGTCGGATTTTTCCCTCCAAAATCCACTCCCCTAAGTCCCGTAGATTCCGCACTTACGTATGTGTTGATTCCATTGGGTTTTAAGTCGAGCAGAATCCGCACTTATGCGAAACCTGGGGGAGGGGTCGCCCTCGCAGCGTCGATTCTTGACTTCACTTCCACCACGGCGTACCGTACGCTAAGCGTTGCATTTCCAATGACCTACGCCACTTTACAGCGCCGCCGGACCGCGCGAATTCTGGCTTCGCGCGTCCTTAACAGTAGCCACAGTAGCCCTTCAGCGAGGCTCCAGTGAGCCGCGTTTCCACCAATCCGCTGGAGATCGCGCGTCAATTCGCGCTGTCGCGGCGGGACTTTATTCGATCGGCTGCGGGCGTCACGCTGGGCAGCTCGTTGCTCCAATCGCCAATCGCGTTTGCGGCGGCCGCGATGAAGAAGCGCAAGGTCGTCGTCATTACCTTCGGCGGCGGCGCCCGCGACCAGGAAACCTTCGCTCCCGAAGGCCAGGAAAACATCCCGCACATGATGCAGGAGATGATTCCGCAGGCTTCCTTTTTCACGCAGGTCGTCAATCGCGGAATTCTCGGCCACTACGTCGCGACGGCAAGCCTTGCCACCGGGACATACGAGACATTCAACAATTTCGCGGCCGTTCCGCCAAACAATCCGACCGTCTTTGAATATTTCCGCAAAGATCTGAAGCGTCCACCGAACGACGCGTGGGTCGTCGCGCCCAGCAACGGTTTCAATCGCATCGGCGAGAGCAACAACCGCGCTTACGGACCCGGCACCGGTGCCCGCGTCATTCTTCCAAAACATTTGCTCACCGCGGCTACTTCGGGCGGTGGCGATTACAGCCATCTTTTGCGCGACAACTACGAAACGCCATTTTATACGCCCGAGCTCGGCGGCAACGAATTCGAGCTGCAGCAACTGGGCAATTTGTTGAAGCTCAGCGTCGACGATTTCAAATCGCACGCGCTCACGCTGTCGAGCCCCGACGAGCTCAGCGTCTACATCGCGCGGCGCCTGATGCGCGAGGTTTCGCCGAGCCTGCTGTGGATCACCATGCACGACATCGATATCGCGCACGCCGGTGCATTTTCGCTCTATGTCGACGGCATTCGCCGCACCGATCGTTTGTGCTCGGAATTGTGGAAGGCCATCCAGTCGGAGCCGGAATACGCCGGCAACACGACGATGTTGATCCTGCCGGATTTCGGCCGCGATGCCGACAACGATGCAGGCGGCAACGGATTCCAGCATCACCGCACCGGCGACGCTCTGTCTCGCACCACGTGGATGCTCGCGATGGGCGCCGGCGTGCGCGAAGGCGTCATCTACGATCGCCCGATGGACTCGACCGACCTTGTGCCGACGATCGGCTCGATGCTCGGATTCCAGGCGTCGCTTTCGCAAGGCAAGCCGATCGTGGAATTGACTTAGATTAGATGCAGCCCATCGAACTCAAAGCCGAACAGTTCAGCAACTACCCGCCGGAGGCGCGCAAGCTCGCCGAGCACTACACCGCCACCCTCGCGCAATTGCCGCCGAGTTTCGTGCCCAGCCTGCTGCGCGAAGTCATCGAGTACGACTACAAATTTCCTGTCGAACGAAAAGCCGTCGAGAAAGAGTTGGAAACGATCACGGCGCTTTCGCCTTCCGATCGCTTGGAATGGTTTGCGGGATTTGAGCAGATCAAACTGTCGAAACAGTTGATCGACTACGACTGGGTGAATTCGCCCGGACAATTCGTGGAACAACTTTCGGCGCATTTGTGGGCGACGCATCAGCTCGACGCGTTTCGCGCTGCCGCGACGAGCTACGCGAATCGCCTTGGGAGAGTGAATCCTCCGGAGCAGCCGCCGATTCCGCGGCTCGGCATCAGCATCATCGGCCAGGGCGTAACAACATACAACGATCCGTTGTTCCGCAAACTGCGGCCTCAAGGCGTTCACTTCACGCAGCTGAAATCCGAGAATGCGCTGGAGACGATGCTTGCGGTGGTTGCCGAGCGAGCCAAAGCGCATCCGGTTCCGTACGGCCACTGGTATGTCGACGGCGGCGCCGAAGCGAAATACGATCCTGCAATCACCTGTGTTTCGTATCGCGCGCTCGAACTCGCGCGAGCAGCGCTGACCACGAAGATGCGCTCCGAAATCGAGCGGCCTGGCATGGGGCCCGAAGCGTTGCGCACCCTGATGGCGCGAATGAAGCCCGAAGACATCGGCTTGAGAACGAGCGCGAACGGGAATTCCGATCCGGTAATCACGCGATTTCAGTTGAAAGTCTTGACCGAAGCTTCCGGCACGCAAATTTTTGCAACGACGTTCGCGCAATGGACTGCGCGCGAAGCATTGCGCCGCGCGCAACCGGTCACCTTGCTGGTCCGGTTCGCACCCCGGCAAAAACAGAAACCGATGAACGAAATGATTTCCGCATCGGCCAATTCGCCCGAACTTGATCCCATCGGCTCCCTCGTCGACGCCGACTTCGGTTCCTACTACAACTATCTGAATCAGCAGCGCCTCCCCGGCGCCGACCAATCCTCGTTCGTCGCCTGGTTTGAAGGCCACAACGAAGCGGTTGCCATTGGCCCGAAGTGGGCTCCTGGCACCCAGTCCAACGTGCCTACCGATCCAAAACAATTTTTCGCTTGAACAACAAAACCGCCCGGCCACCTCGCGCCTGAAAGGGATGCTCGCTCGTTCCCATGCTCAAACTATCGAAGGGTATAAGTTCGCAGCCGATTTTTCGGACTGTGATTTCGATGCGATTCGCGCGAGCGTTTCTCGTTTTCTCGTTTTCTATTTTGCTGCTTCCCGTTCTTTCGCCTTCGCAAACTCCGCCACTGCCTCAGACTGATATTTTCTTCAGCGTCCCTCCCTCGGACGCACCGGAGCTTGCGCCACGCGGCCCCTATGCCGTCGGTGTGCGCACCATCGAAATCAAAAATCCCAGTCAAATCGATATTCTCAATTTCGACAAAGCGACGGGAAAAGCACCTATCTACGATCGGCCGCTCCCGCTAGAAATCTGGTATCCCGCGACGATTCCGCACGGAAAAGAGGAACGCGCCGTTTACGAAATGGCGTTGCCGGGCGAGGCGCCCGCTTCCGGCGTACCTAAGACGTTTGCGGTGCTGGGTAAAGCGCTGCGTGATGCTCCACCGGTTCGCGGGAAGGCATTTCCACTCGTCATCGTGTCTCACGGTTATCCGGGTTCGCGATATTTTTTGAGCTATCTGACCGAAAACCTCGCGTCGAAGGGCTACGTGGTTGTTGCGATCGATCACACCGATTCGGTGACCGGCGCCGTGAAACCGTTCCCAAGCACGCTGTTGAACCGCGCCAGCGATCAACTGTTTACCATTGGCGCGGTGGAAGAAATGGCGAGGCGTTCCGATCATTTTCTCAACGGTGTCGTGGACGATTCGCGAGTCGCGATCGTCGGATATTCGATGGGCGGCTACGGCGCGCTCGCGAGCGGCGGAGCGGCGTACAGCAAAAAATCGATGGCGTCCGGTTTGATGCCGGACGGCTATTTTGATCCCTGGACCGAAGGAAGCCCAACCTATCAGGCGAAACTGCGCAAGGAAGTAAAAGCGATTGTAGCGATTGCGCCGTGGGGCCAACAGCCGCCTTACAACATGTGGGACGCGACGGGCCTGGCTGGAATCAAGCTGCCGCTGCTGGTCATCGCGGGAGATCAAGACGATGTCGCCGACTATGCGAATGGCATCAAGCCGATCTTTGAAAGAGCGGTGAATTCCGATCGCTGCATGCTGGTGTACGAAAATGCGCGGCACAACGTGGGAGGAAATCCTGCGCCGCCTGAGATGTTGAGCAGTTTCGTGACGCGCGAATATTTCGAGGAGCCGGCGTGGCGCAAGGATCGCATCACGGCGATCAACCAGCATTTCATCACGGCATTTCTCGACTTGAATTTGAAAGGTGACGAAAGCCGCCGCGCGTATTTGCATGTGACGCCCGAAAGCTCGAACGCCGGTAAGTGGCCGCTGGCGCGCGGCGAATCGGTAGGCGGGAAATTCAGTGATGGCGCGGAGTATTGGAAAGGATTTCAGAGACGCTGGGCCGTTGGCATGGAGATGCACTGCACCGCTGCGGCGCACTAACAATGGAGTCCCAAGACAAGGAGGAGCGCCTGGCGCGGTTGGCAAGGTAAATGCACTTCGCGGAACGCGAGTTGCGAGAACCGCGAAGCCATGGATGAAAAGATTCTAATCGTCGATGACGAGCCGAACGTCTTGGAGGGTCTGCAGCGTGTTCTGCGAAAGGAATTTAATGTTGTCGCGGCGATTGGGGGCGAGGCGGGACTGAAGGCCGTGGCCGAGCAGGGTCCGTTCGCGGTGATCGTTTCGGACATGCGGATGCCGGGGATGGACGGGACGCAATTTTTGCGGACCGTGTTGGAACGCACTCCCGATTCGGTGCGGCTGGCGCTGACGGGGAACGCGGACATTCAGACGGCGATCGATGCGGTGAACGAAGGCGCCATCTTCCGTTTTTTATCGAAGCCGTGTCCCGAGCAAGTCTTGAAAGGCGCGCTGCACGCGGCAATCGCGCAGCACCGGCTGATTCTGGCCGAGCGCGAACTGCTGGGAAAAACGCTGCATGGCAGCGTGAAAGTGCTCACCGAAATTCTGGCGCTGGTGAATCCCGCGGCGTTCAGCCGCGCTTCGCGCATTCACCAAACCGTGCTTGGAATCGTGCGGCAACTCAAATTGCCGGATGCGTGGTCGTATGAAATTGCGGCGATGCTTTCGCAGATCGGCTGCGTTGCGCTGGATGCGGAAACGGTCGAAGCGGTTTACGGAGGCGTAAAGCTCCCCGCCATCGAACAGGAACGGTTTCGGATGCATCCGTCGATCGCGTATGAGTTTCTGAAAAAAATTCCCCGGTCGAAAATGTCGCGCTGATGATCGCGGCGCAGCAGAATCCAGCGGAGTACAAATTTCCACAGGGCGATCCGCTCGAAACCGTCGCGGCAAAACTTGGCGCGGAGATTCTTTTAGTGGCGATCGATTTCGACCAGATACTGATGACACGCATCGCGCGTTCCGACGCGATCGGCCGGCTGGAGCGGCGCGAGGATATTTACAACACGAGGGTTCTTGCCGCGCTCGAGAATCTTCCGGTACACACCGCGCCGTTTGTGTGCCAGGAAATTTACGTTCGGGAGATGACCGTGGGAATGATTCTCGACGAAGATTTGCGCGCGCCGGACGGGATGCTGCTGGTGGCGCGCGATCAGGAAATCAGCTATCCGCTGCTGGTGCGCATCCGCAATTTCTGCCAGAAGGTTCCGATGACGCACAAGATTCGCGTCCGCGTCGCGCGGCAGGAAGAGATGACTCTTCGAGACCACGAACACGCGCCTGCTCCTTCGTAGCCCCTTCCAGTCCGTTTCGACGGGCACTTCACTGGCTCTGACAGCGCTGAGATCCTTCGCTTCGCTCAGGACGACAACCTCTTGGCAGGTTGTTCGGTTGGAGAATTGTGCTGTTTCCGGAGGAGCCGATGACTCTAACTTTTGCTTCCATATTCCTGCTGCTGGATTCGTCGGGCTTTGCGCCGCACGGATTCTGCTATCAGTGGGATTGGCGATTGATTCTGTTGCACGTCACCTCGGATGCGCTGATCGCTGCCGCGTATATGTCGATTCCCATTACGCTCTTGTATTTCGTTGGCCAGCGACGCGACCTGCCTTTTCATTGGATCTTCGGATTGTTTGGCGTGTTCATTGTCGCGTGCGGCCTAACGCACATGATGGAAATCTGGACGCTGTGGCACGCGAGCTATTGGGCCTCGGGGACGCTGAAAGCGATTACAGCGATTTCGTCGGTCCTCACCGCAATATTGCTGGTGAAAATCGTGCCCGCGGCTCTGGCGTTGCCGCGGCCGGAAGAATTGCAGGTTGCGAATCGCGCGCTGGAAATGCAATCGGAACGGATTCGCGAGCAGGCGCGCGCGGTGGAAGAAGCGAAATCGGAATCGGAATGGTTCATCAATTCGGTGCCATCGATTCTGATCGGCACGAATCATGAAGGGAAAATCATTCGCTGGAATTTTGAAGCCGTGGAGGTATTTGGACTGACCGAGAGCGAGGTCATCGGAAAGACGCTGAAAGATTGCGGCGTGAAGTGGGTGCAGGAGCAGACGTTCGCGGAGATCGATTCCTGGACGACGCGGACGTATCCGCACAAGGCAGCAAATCTGTGTTTCGAGATGGAAGGCGAGACACGATTCCTTGGCGTGACAATCGATCAATTGCGGCTTGCGGACGATCGCGCGGGCGGGTTGCTGATCACGGGGAGAGACATCACGAGGAGATTGCTGCTCGAAGGCCAACTGCGGCAGGCGCAGAAGTTGGAGGCAATCGGGCAGCTTGCGGCGGGAATCGCGCACGAGATCAATACGCCGACGCAGTATGTGGGTGATAACGCTGCATTCATCAAGGAGTCGTGGACCGGGCTTGATGAATTGCTGCGGACGCGGTCGAAGGGTGGCGGCGCGTTGCCGGCCGATTCGGCGGCGCAACTGGAACGCGTCGTCGAGAAGGCGGACCTGGATTACTTGCTGGACGAAATCCCGCGCTCGCTGAACCAGACGATGGACGGGGTACGTCGCGTCGCGAAGATTGTGCAGGCGATGAAGGAGTTCTCGCATCCAGGAGGAGATGAGAAGGCGCCGATCGACGTCAATCATGCGATCGAGACGACGCTGACCGTTGCGCGGAACGAGTGGAAGTACGTGGCGGAAGTGAAGACGGAGTTCGACCGCAGCTTACCGCTGGTGCCTTGCCTGGCGGGAGAGTTCAACCGAGTGATCTTGAACCTGGTGACAAACGCGGCTCACGCGATCAGCGGCAAGAACGGGAACAGCGGGCAGGCGCTGGGGAAGATTACGATACGGACACGCCGACAGGACGATTGGGCCGAAGTGCAGATCGAGGATACCGGATGCGGGGTGCCAGAGGGCAATCGGTTGCGGGTCTTTGAGTTGTTTTTCACCACGAAAGAGGTAGGCCGGGGGACGGGGCAGGGTTGGCGCTGGCGCACACGATTATCGTGAAGAAGCATGGGGGGCAGATCTAGTTTCAGAGCGATGAAGGGCGGGGGACGACGTTTTTTGTGAGGTTGCCGTTGGGGAAAGTGGAGAAGACGGAAGAGTTTTTGGTTGAAGGAATGACGACGAAATCCTAACGGCGTTATCGGACGCTCGGAGTATCGAAACGAATTCACCACAGAGGGCGCAGAGAAGCGCCGACTTTGCGGACTGATTTGGTCCGCATTGTTTAATTTGTGAGGTTCGTGGTTGCGTGGGTTGCGAACGTATAGTATCTAGTTAAGGTGCTTTGAGGCTGAGGGGCCTTCAACACCGCGATCTCGCAGGATCGTGGTGTCGATTTGTTTTCACTTCCTTGTATCTCCCTCCAGCCCGAAATGCATCCAACGTTTTTGCCGTGCGACGTAGCGCGGTTTGGATTTTTTTAACGCCTGGCTCGAGTCTCCGGAGTTTTTCGGATGGCGTGCACTCGTAGAGCGGAAGTAACCGGCCTCGGATCCTCTCCGCTGAACGTGCGCGTCGTGACCCTGCCGAAACCGGCCATCGTTTGTAACACCCTTCCTGCGGTACCTTCCCAAAACAATTTTCGTTCGACTTCAAATTCAGTCTTCCATCTCGATTTCGCGATCATCGGAGGAGCCTCATGGCGACGAATCTCGTAAAAATTTCCAGCGAAGCAGACATCAAGGCGCGGCTGGAGGCGGAGCGGGCACGGCTGCGCAAGATTGCCGGGCT
>JGI12635J15846_10002543_pt1 | contig 15966 bp, 7 predicted proteins | sample BlaSpr_A8_OM2_M2_FD_15846 | JGI IMG/M metagenome (IMG submission 15846) | reverse complement strand
GACACAACCTTCCGCGGCAGCAAAAGAATGCGCGCCCCGGAAGCGGATGGCGGAGCGGGAGGTGCCGCGGCCTGGCGGCTCTGCCCAGATACACCCGTCGGCCAACACCCAATTGCGACCGACAGCGCGCAGCCCAGGGCCAGCCCCATGGCGCCAACGCGCCGCACGGCCCGACATCGAAATGCACCTTGAATTTGTCTGCGAATCAGTGATCCCCCGCTGCTCCCTCAGTGTAACGGAAACTTCGGTGAGCTGGGCAAGCGAAGTCAGATCAGCGATATCGACGCGAGACCAGATTTGGGCAGACATCATTTCCCGAAATGGGACGGAGCCTCCGCGTAAGCGCTTTAATTCCAGCAACATACACGTAAGTGGATTCGAATGAGCCTGACGAGGTCTGCTAGCGGCGGGATTAAAAAACGCCCGGCAGTATCGCCGGGCATTTAATCAGATAGTATTATAACCTGAAAGGCATCTTTTGTCAAGAGGCAAAACGCGCTTTGGGGAAGATTCTTGAGCCCCGAATTCCCGTTTTGGAACCAACCCGGCGAGACATGTCCAGTGAGCCATCAGACCCTCCAAATCAGCTTCTGTGACCTATAAAATCTGTAACGAAAAGGTGAGTAATCAGTTGGATTCAGCTTCTACCGCCCGGTTGTCGGGTCTGCTAGGTTAAGAGAAGGTTGCCAGGCACGGGTGTGGGCGATCGTGGGTTCACTAGAAAGCCGAGGAGCCTCAGTGCAAATCGTAAGCGGCGGCGTGACCAACGTGGGCCGCGTCCGCACGAACAATGAGGATAGTTTTCGCATCGTCGAGTCGATGAACCTCTACATCCTCTCCGACGGTATGGGCGGCGAAGCGCACGGCGAAATCGCTAGCGCTATGGCCGTAGAGACTGTCGCCAAGCATTGCGCCGAGACCGAAGTCGATCCAGCCATGACCATTTTTGCCGATATGCCCAGCGCATGGAGCGAAAAAACCCGCCGTCTCTCGAGCGCCGTTCATCTCGCGAACAAGAACATTTTCGATTCCGCGCAAAAAAACACCGAGCAGCGCGGCATGGGCGCCACAATCACTGCAGCCTGGATCGACGGTACGCGGCTCAGCATCGCGCACGTCGGCGACAGCCGCGCTTACCTCCTTCGCAGCGGCAGCTTGCAGCAATTGACCAGCGATCACTCTCTCGTCGCCGAGCAGGTGCGCCGTGGAATCCTGACTCCCGCCGAAGCCGAACGCAGCGATATGCAAAGCGTTTTGCTCCGCGCGCTCGGAGCCCATCCCGACATCGAAGTCGATTCTGAAGAGCACACCTTATTCAGCAGCGACGTGCTCCTTCTCTGCTCCGACGGATTGACGCGCATGGTCACCGAACCCGAGATCGCCGGCACGCTGCAAGCCGAGCCTGATCCCACAAAAGCGTCCGAACGCCTCGTGGAACTCGCAAACGAACAGGGTGGCGCCGACAACGTGACCGCCATCGTCGTACGCATTGGTGAAGAACCCAAAAGTTGGTTTTCCTGGCTGCGTGGTGGCCAGAAAAAGACCACCGCAAAGATTGGCTCGGCAGGAGGAAAGTAAATGGCGAAGCTAAGCCTTATGTTCGAAAACAAGCTGGTGAAGGAAGTCCCCGTCGGTGGACGACCAATCGGGATCGGCCGGTCACCCGACAACGACCTTCCGGTCGACAACCTCGCCGTGTCCAACTATCACGCGCGTGTGTATGTCGAGGCTGGACGCCTCGTCGTCGAAGATCTTGCCAGCCTCAACGGCACCTTCGTCAACGATCTTCGCGTCGAGCGCGCCACGCTCCACGACGGCGACTCCATCTGGGTCGGCAAGCACCACATCAAGGTGGACGCCTCCGGCGACACAACCTCCTTCGGCGACACGGCCAAAAAAGGCCCGGCGACGCCGCGCATTAACGAAACCATGGTGCTCGACACGAAAGCGCGCCGCGAAATGTTGTCGCAAGCCGCCGCCATGGGTGAGCGCACGCAATTCGCCGCCGGCAGAATCAAAGTGCCGACCCTCGTCGTCCTGAACGGCAACACTGATCAGAAGGAATACGTCCTCACCAACAAGCTCACCGTCATCGGCAAATCGAAAATGGCCACCGTGCGCCTGAGCGGTTGGTTCAAGCCGCAGCTCGCCGCGCAAATCAACCAGCGCGACGACGGCTACTACGTCGGCCCGGGCGACAAGACTCCAAAGGTGAACGGCGCCCCTATCGCCGGACCAAAGAAACTCAACGATGGCGACGTCATCGAGGTCAGCGGCCTCCGAATGAACTTCATTTTCCGCGAATAGCCGTTAGCACCGCGATCAACTATCGATCGGAGTCACCTAACCAAGCGACAAGCGTCGTTTCCATTTTTTCCAGTGACTCCGTGCGATGTGCGTACACTTGGCCGCTTATCGCGCTTCAATCCTTTCGCGCGGTCCTTTCCATCGCCGCCCTCACCAACCGTGGCAATCTGCCAATCTGACGGCGCGGCCCAATATGTAACAAGTGTTGAAATTTGGGCATCCAAGCTTGTGCGCGATCGAAGCGCTTTATGGCTTTTCATTGCGGCAAGCCGTTGAAAATTATAGAGTTGCTGCTTGCGCCGCGGCTTTAAACCAAGTGGTGCCGCAATTGCCAAGTTCAAGTAAGCGTGATGTGAATTGTGTGGGTCCGACTCCTATCTTTTGAAAGTGGCGTAATCGCGGCACCGCGATACAGGAAGCGTACCCAAAAAATTGCTCCGGCGAATCTAATAGGAGCACCGGTCACTCTGACGGAATACACGAATCAAATAGGCCAAACCATAAGGCCGCAGGGCTGCGCTTGAGGCGCGTCCGAACGGGAACCCAAGAGGGAAACCCCGGACTGGAATGACGAAGCGAAATGTGGATAGTCCGATTAGCTCTCGCTAGACCTTACACGTTCATCGTGATGGCGCTCGTCATCGTGCTGCTCGCCGCGGTCGTCATCCCCCGCACGCCCACGGACATCTTCCCCAACATCGACATTCCCGTCATCAGCCTCGTCTGGAATTACGCCGGCCTCGAGCCTCAAGAGATGGAAGAACGCATCACTTCCAATTCCGAGCGCTTCGTCACCACACTCGTCAACGACGTCGAACACGTCGAGTCGCAATCCTTGAACGGCATTGCTGTCGTAAAAATTTACTTCCAGCCCACCGCCAACATTCAGACCGCGCTCGCTCAAACGACCGCGATCATGCAGACAATTTTGCGCCAGCTCCCGCCGGGCTCCACGCCGCCGCTGGTCGCAATCTTCTCGGCCTCAACCGTCCCCGTCATCCAGATCGGCTTGAACTCCGACTCGCTCAGCGAGCAAGCCCTCTTCGACTTCGGCAACAACTTCATCCGCACCCAGCTCGCAACCGTTCGCGGCGTCGCGCTGCCCTTCCCTTACGGCGGCAAGCAGCGTCAGATCCAGGTCGACCTCGATTCGCAGGCGCTGCAATCCAAGGGCTTATCCCCGGTCGATATCGTCAACGCCGTCAACGCGCAAAACCTGATTCTCCCGACCGGCACCGCAAAACTCGGCACGCTCGAGTACACCGTCGAAATGAACGGCAGCCCGCAAACGATCGCCGAGCTAAACGATTTGCCGGTCAAAACCGTTAACGGCGCCACCATCTACATGCGCGACGTCGCCCACATTCGCGACGGCTTCTCGCCACAAACAAATATCGTTCGTGCCAACGGCTCGCGTGGCGTGCTCATGTCCGCCTACAAGACCGGCAACGCCTCCACGCTGGACATGGTCAACGACCTCAAGGCCACGCTGAACAGTTACAAGTCAGCGATGCCTGAGGGCCTCAAGTTGACGTTGTTCTTCGACCAGTCGCTTTACGTCCGCGCCTCCATCGAAGGTGTGTTGCGCGAAGCCCTCATCGCCGCCTGCCTCACTGCCATCATGATTTTGCTGTTCCTCGGCAACTGGAAGAGCACGCTCATCATCGTCGTCTCGATTCCCCTCTCGATTCTCGTCAGCATTCTGCTGCTCAGCGCGCTCCACGAAACCATGAACATCATGACCCTCGGCGGCCTCGCGCTCGCCGTCGGCATTCTCGTGGACGACGCCACTGTCGAAATCGAAAACATCAACCGCAACCTTGCCATGGGCAAGGAAACAGTCCAGGCCATTCTCGACGGCGCGCAGCAAATCGCTGTCCCCGCTTTCGTTTCGACGCTCTGCATCTGCATCGTTTTCCTTCCAATGTTCTTCCTCTCCGGCGTCGCAAAATATCTCTTCGTTCCCCTCGCCGAAGCCGTCTCCTTCGCCATGCTCGCCTCTTACATGTGGTCGCGAACCATCGTCCCGACCATGGCAATGTACCTTCTCAGCTCAGAGGACGAATACATCCCCGAAGAACATCGCGGGGAAAAACAAGGATTCTTCCGCCGCATGCAGCAACGGTTCGAGCATCGTTTCGAACAATCGCGCAACGCTTACCGGCATGCGCTCGGAGTGGCGCTCGATTCCTCAATCTTGTTTTCTGCGTGCTTTCTGATTTTTTGCCTCCTCTCCGGCTGCTTGCTCTTCGTCCTCGGCCGCGACTTCTTCCCCAAAGTTGACGCCGGCCAGATCCGCATGCACTTTCGCGCGCGCACCGGCCTCCGCATCGAAGAAACCGCGCGTCTCGCCGACCAGATCGACGCCGCCATTCGCCAAACGATCCCGGCGAACGAACTTCAAACCATTCTCGACAACCTCGGCGTCCCCTATTCCGGCATTAATCTCAGTTACAGCAACTCCGGCACGTTCGGCACTTCCGACGGCGAAATCCTCATGCAGCTCAACGAAAAGCACGGCCCCACCGCCGACTACATCAACGAACTGCGCGCGCAATTGCCGCGCCGCTTCCCCGGCGTTCAATTTTTCTTTCAGCCCGCCGACATCGTCACCCAGATTTTGAACTTCGGCTCTCCCGCTCCGATCGACGTTGCGATTACCGGCCTCAACACAAATGCCAACTTCGCGATCGCTCAAGGCGTGGCCGCTCGCCTGCGTCACGTCCCCGGCGCCGTCGATGTGCACGTACAGCAAGCGCTCGACGAACCCACGCTGCACATGGACATCGACCGCACGCGCGCGCAAGCCGTCGGACTGCAGGCTAAGGACGTCGCCTCAAATTTGCTCGTCTCGCTGAGTTCGAGCTTTCAGACCGCTCCGGCTTTCTGGCTCGATCCCAAGAACGGCGTCAGCTACAACGTCGCGGTCCAGACGCCCCAATATCGCGTCGATACCTACCAGGCGCTGCTCAACACTCCGATCACCGGGACCAGTCCCGGCGTTCCGTCGCAGATCCTCGGCAACTTGACGACCACCACAACCACGTCGCGCCCAGCCGTCGTCAATCACTACAACGTACAGCGTATGATCAACGTCTATGCATCGGTCAACGGCCGCGACCTCGGCAGCGTTGCGGACGAGGTCCAGAAAATTGTGAAAGACGCCGAACCAAAACTTCCTCGCGGCAGCCACATCGTGATTCGCGGCCAGGTGCAGACGATGAAGGCGTCGTTCGAGGGCCTCGCTATCGGCCTCGTCGGCGCGATCGTTCTTGTCTACCTGCTGATCGTCGTCAATTTTCAGTCGTGGCTCGATCCCTTCATCATCATCACCGCGCTGCCCGGCGCTCTCGCCGGCATCTGCTGGATGTTACTGATTACTCGTACAACGCTCAGCGTCCCTTCGCTCACCGGCGCAATCATGAGCGTCGGCGTGGCCACCTCGAACAGCATCCTGATGGTCTCTTTCGCGCGCGAACAGTTAAACGAAGGCAAGACTGCCCGTGAAGCCGCTCTCGAAGCCGGCTTCGTCCGCATGCGCCCCGTCGTCATGACCGCGCTCGCCATGATCATCGGCATGGTGCCGATGGCCATCGGCCTCGGTGAAGGCGGCGAACAGAACGCGCCTCTCGGCCGTGCAGTCATCGGCGGCTTGCTCTTCGCCACGATCGCGACTCTCTTCTTCGTTCCCGTGGTTTTCTCCATCATCCACGGCCGTCGCGAACGCAACCGCGCGCGCGAAGAGGAATCGGGTTTGTCGCCGGCAACAGCTTGACCGTATCCGGCAACCGCGGCTCCCGGCCCATTTTGGCCGAAGGAGTCGCGAGCAAAATTTGAGTATTGAGCGGCCTGAAAGTCCCAGCGTTTTATAGTTATGGCCGACGCAAAGCGGAGTAACGAATGACAACGACGGAAACGCGACCTCACTACGACCAGGAGTACGGCACGCAATCGCCGTATCAACCCGAGAAAAAGAGCCATCTCTTTCTTATTCTCGTGATCATCGTCCTTGTTTTGCTTGTCGTCGGCGGCTTCACGCTGCTTGCCCGCCGTACGCAGTTCAAGACGCTCGCCAGCGAAACCGAAAAAATGGCGGTCCCCAACGTTCAGGTTATTCACCCCACCGTCGCCCCCGGCCAGGAAGACTTGGTTCTGCCTTCCACGACGCAGGCTTACATCGAGTCTCCGATTTACGCGCGCACCAACGGCTATCTCGTTCGTTGGTATCACGATATCGGCAGCCGCGTGCAAAAAGGCCAGTTGCTGGCCGACATCGATACGCCGGAAGTCGATCAACAGCTTTCGCAGGCCAAAGCCGACCTCGGCACCTCGACGGCAAACGAGGATCTCTCGAAAATCACCGCGAACCGCTATCAGGAACTGATCAAAACCGATGGCGTTTCAAAACAGGAAGTCGACAACGCGGTCGGCGATTTCGCTGCCAAGAAAGCCACCACCGCTGCTTCCGAAGCCAACGTCCGCCGTCTCGAAGAGCTCGAATCCTTCAAACACATTTACGCGCCGTTTAGCGGCGTGATTACGCAGCGCAACGTCGATCCCGGTAATCTCATCAACGCCGGCAATGGCGGCGCCGGGCAGGCGCTATTCAATCTCGCGCAAACCGATCCGATTCGCGCCTACGTACGCGTGCCCGAAGTCTACGCGCCCAATATTCGCGCGGGCCTCACTGCATCGCTCGAACTCGTCCAGTATCCCGGCCGCCGCTTCGAAGGCAAAGTCGTTCGAACCGCCGACGCCATCGACCTCGCGAGCCGTACCCTCAACACCGAAGTCGACGTCCCGAACAAAGCCGGCGAGCTACTCCCCGGCGGCTACGCACAAGTACACCTTGGCGTGAAGGCGACCGGCGAGCATCTCGTCGTTCCCGTGAACGCTTTGCTATTCCGCGCCGAAGGCCTTCGCGTCGTCATTGTCGATGAAAATCACAAGACGCATTTGCAGCAATTGACGATCGGCCGCGACTACGGCACCACGCTCGAAGTTTTGCAGGGACTGAAATCGACCGATTGGATCGTTTTGAATCCCGCCGACTCGCTCGAAGAAGGCATGCAAGTCAACGTGAAGGAATCGAAGGCCGCGCAACAACCGGGCGGAGCCCAGCCAGGCCAGGGAGGCGCGCCCAGCAGCAGCGGTGGCAGCCCCAACGGCAACGACAAAACCGGCGCGCCCAGCGGAAACAAACCCTGATGCGAGAGTATTTCCAATCCCCAAGGGGAACGAACGCTATTGTTACGTCGCTGCGTCTCTTCGTGCCGGCGGCGCTCTCTTGCGCATTCGTTCTCGCAGGCTGCACCGTCGGCCCCAACTACAAAAAGCCCGACGCGACCGTCGCCCCAAAGTGGGATGTCGAGCAGCCTTGGCGTGAAAGCGCGCCCAAAGACGCATTCGACAAGGGCGAGTGGTGGAAGGTCTTCAACGACGACGAACTCAACACTTTCGAAACCCAGGCCATCGCCGAAAATCAAACAATCAAAGTCTCGATTGCGCACCTCGAACAGGCGCGCGCGACCGCGGCCATTCAGGTCTCGACTTTATTCCCCACGCTCTCCGGCGGCGCTGGCGTCGAACGTCAGCGTCTCTCCGGCAATCGCCCGCCCAACAGTCCCATTCCGATAACCGGCCCTTACCAGCAGAACACATTTCAGATTCCGTTCACCGTCAACTACGAACTCGATATCTTCGGCAAACGCCGCCGCAGCATCGAAGCCGCCGAAGCGGCTTATCAAGCGAACGCCGCCGATCTACAGAATGTTCGCTTGCTCATCACGTCTCAAATCGCCGGCGACTATTTCAATCTCCGCCAGCTCGACTCCGAAATCGGCATCCTGCGCCGCACCGTTGATGCTTTGCAAAAAGGACTCGACCTCGTCAATTCGCGCCACAACGGCGGCGTTGCATCCGGCCTCGACGTCGCGCAGGAAGAAACGCTGCTCGATACCACGCGCACGCAAGCCACGCTTCTCCTCCAGCAGCGCAAACAATTCGAAGACGCCATCTCGGTCCTGGTCAATCGCGCCGCTCCCGACTTTCACATCGCGCCGCGCGAGCTCGAAGGCGAGCCGCCCCCGCTCAACGCCGGCCTTCCCTCCGACCTACTCGAGCGCCGCCCCGACATCGCCGAATCCGAACGCCTCGTCGCCTCCGCCAACGCCCAGATCGGCGTAGCGCAGGCCGCCTACTATCCATCATTCAATCTCTTCGGTCAGGCCGGCTGGCAAAGCGCCGACATCACAAGAATCGCCAGCATCCAAAGCATCTTCTGGGCCGTTGGCGCCAACGCCGCAGAAGACATCTTCACCGGCGGCGCCCGCCGCGCGCAGGTTCAGTTCGCCCGCGCCGGTTGGGACGCCAGCGTCGCCAGCTATCGTCAAACCGTGCTCAGCTCGTTTCAGGAAGTGCAGGACGAACTCACCGCGCTCAACGTCCTCAGCGAAGCCCAACAGGAACAGCAGCAGGCCGTCGATGCCGCGCGCCGCACGCTCGACATTTCCACCAGTCGCTACCAGGGCGGCCTGATCAATTACCTCGACGTCGTCACCGCCCAGCAAAACCTCCTGCAAAACGAACAGCAGGCCGCCGTGATTCACGGCCAGCGCCTCGTCGCCAGCGTCCTCCTGGTCAAAGCCCTCGGCGGCGGATGGGATGCCTCGAGCCTCGCCATCGTCCAAGTCAAACCTCAGCGCCGCGACATCATCACCCCATAACTCGGGCCGCAGCTTTCAGCTCTTCTCCGCGCCCCTCTGCGTCCCCCTCGTCTCTGCATTAGCTTTTGGTGCCATGGACCCGCAACCGATTCTCCCTTCTCTCCTTTTCCCAAACGCGCGATAATTAACCCGTGCGTGCGCAGGACCTGGGCAGCGGAATCCGTACCAACCTTCAGGCAACCTAACTTTCTCCGCCAAGGTCCTACATGGGGGCCGCACGCTCGTAGGCGCGGCGATGCCACACTTGTGTTCGGCAACCGCGAGGAGACCAAGCACCATGTCAAAACAGAATCTCGAACGAATCGCGATCCCTTTCGCTTCTGCCCGCGCAGCGCGTGGTGCCAAAGTAGCGCTCTATTGCGCAACAATCGCCGCAGCGATGCTGTTCCCCGCTCTGTCAACCAAAGCGCAACTCCCCACCCTCGACGTCTCCAAGACCGCCTCGCAAACACCAAGCGCAAAAAAAGACGACACGTCTTCGGATTCCGGCTCCGCCCCTAAGATTTCCACGAAACCGCCAGACATCCCCGTCGATCAGGTCATCAAGAAATTCGGCGACCGCGAACTCGAATTCAAAAAAGAACGCGACAATTATACTTACACGCAAACTTTCGTCGTCCAAACCATCGACTTCGACGGCCGCGCCGACGGCGAATACCGCATGACCAGCGATATCTTGTTCACGCCCGAAGGCAAGCGCTACGAAAAAGTCATCTCCGCGCCCGCCCCGACGCTTGAGCGCATCCAGCTTTCGCAGCAAGACCTCGACGACGTCGAGCATGTCCAGCCGTTCGTTCTCACCTCCGAAGAGCTTCCGAAATACGACGTGACCTACGTCGGCCGCGAGGCGCTCGACGAGCTAGGCACCTACGTCTTCGATGTAAAGCCCAAAAAAATCGAAAAGAATCAGCGTTATTTCCAGGGCCGCATCTGGGTGGATGACCGCGACCTGAACATCGTGAAGACCGACGGCAAAGCCGTGCCCGACATCATCAAGCACGGCAATGAGAACATCTTTCCGCGGTTCGAAACCTTCCGCGAAAACATCGAAGGTCACTATTGGTTCCCGACCTACACGCGCTCCGATGACGAACTCCACTTCAGTACCGGCGCCGTCCACATGCGCATGACCATCAAGTACGCCAACTACAAGCGATTCGGCTCCACAATCAAGATCGGCCCCGCCATCGAAACCAAAGATGTAAAACCGCAGAAGTGATTGCGGATCGTTAGTTTTTACAGGTTATCTAGAAAATACTTCGTCACGCGGTTCCACAGCACAACCCGTGCCTCCGGATCCGTTGGCCCATGTCCGCGCCCCGGCAGCGCAATCACCTCGACATACTTCTCGTTCTCGATCAGCTCATTGATCACAGCCAGCGTGTTCGCATAGTGCACGTTATCGTCACCGGTCCCGTGCGCGATCATCAGCTTCCCCTGCAGATTCTTCGCGTTCTCAATCGGCGAAGACTCCTGATAGCTTTCCTCGTTCTGCGGCAGCAACCCGATATACCTCTCGGTATAGATCGAATCGTAGTAATGCCAATCCGTCACCGGCCCGCCCGCAAATCCCACCTTGAAATCCTGCGGATCTTCAAACATCGCGTGCAGCGTCATGTGCCCGCCATAACTCCATCCGTGGATCCCGATGCGCTTCGCATCCACGTACGGCTGCGACTTCAAATACGCCACGCCGTCGCGTTGATCCGACAATTCCTGCGCCCCAAATCGAAAGTGTATCGGCTCTTCGAACAAATGCCCGCGCCCTGCCGACCCGCGATTGTCGAGCGCAAAAATAATGTATCCGTTGCGCGCCATCAGCTCGTGCCACAGCGCGCCCGCTCCGCCCCACGCCTTCGTCACCACCTGCGCATGCGGCCCGCCATACGTGTAAACGAGCACCGGATACTTCTTCGCCGGATCGAAATCCGGGGGCTTGATCATCATCGCGTTCAGCGCAATGCCGTCGTGCGACTTCACCTGTAAAAATTCCACCGGCGACAAGTGCAGCTCATCCAGCGCCGCCACTTTGTTCTCATTGATGATGCCCGCGCGCGTCCCGTCCGCATGCATCAAATCCTGCCGCGGCGGCACAAGATTCGTCGAATACGTATCGACATAGCTCGCCGCCCCCGGCGCGAACTTCACCGCGTGCGTCCCCTCTTCCTTCGTAATCCGCGCAAATCCGGATCCATCAAGTCCGACGCGATACAAGTGCCGTTCCAGCGGCGATTTCTCCATCGCCGTGAAATAGACAATCCCTTTCGCCTCATCGACTGCTTGCACCGCCGCAACTTCCCAATCCCCATTCGTCAACTGCGCCAACTGCTTCCCATCCATGTCATACAAATAAATATGTCGGTATCCCATCTTTTCGCTCGACCACAAAAACCGCTTCCCATCCTTCAAAAACGTCAAATCATCGCTGACATTGATCCAGTACAAATCCTTCTCGCTCAGCACGACGCGCGATTTCCCCGACCCCGACTCCGCCACCAACAAATCGATCACCGTCTGCGCCCGATTCAGCCGCTCGATCGCCACATACTTCGAATCCGGCAGCCACTCCACTCGCGGCAAATAAATATTCGAGTCCGCGCCCGTATCCATTACTCGCGCCTCGCCGCCGTCCACTTTCCCAACGTAAACGCGCACGATCGGATTGTTCCCGCCCGCCACCGGATACCGCTCCTCCTCTGCTTCACCGGTCACCGACTCAAAACTCACGAGCGGATACGTCGTCACCTTTCGCTCATCCATCTCAAGAAACGCGATCGACGAAGAATCCGGCGCCCACCAATACGCCGTCGTCAGCTCAAGCTCCTCCGGATACACCCAATCCAGCTCGCCCTTTCGAACTTCTTCGCTCCCGCCCTTCGTAAACGCGCGCTCTTTCCCATCCGACACGCGCACCACCCACAAATTGTGATCGCGAACAAAACTCACCCACTTCCCATCCGGCGAAATCTTCGGATCGGCAATCGCTTCCTTCCCCGAAACCAGCGTCTTCGCCGTTTGCGACTTCAAATCGAACCACGCCAGCGCTGTCCCACCCTGCAGCAACAATGCATTCCCGCCAGGCGCCCACTGATACTGCGCCGGCGCATGCCGCCCAAGTCCCGTCGCCTGCGACGTATTCTGTACTTCCGCAGGTAGCGCGGTTTCTAGCTTGTCCGCGCCTACCAGCAACTGCTTCTCCCCCGACGCCTCATCCATCTCCCACAATTCCTTCCGCCGCCCTTGCTTCGCTTCACCGCTCGCCATATCCGTGAAGAAGCTCAAATGCTTTCCATCCGGCGCCCAGGCAATCCCCGTCGTCGGATGCCCCGACAAGCTCGACGTCCCGAAAATCCGCTCCACACTGAACCCGTGCTGCCGCGATTCCGTATCCTTCGGCGGAGGCACAGTCACCTGCCCATACGTCGCCTCCGCGCCAAACCACAACCACGCGCCCGTCATCACCACCACCGCACACACGCCCCAGCTCTTCACTCGCATGCATCCTCCAAAATTCCGCCCTATCTTAATCGCCCTCACTCAACTTTCATAAGCTTTCCACGCATGCGTTCCGTCGCCTCATACAACACCAAAGTACTCGCTCGCCCACACGACGGATTCCTACACACAGCACCCGAAACTCGTTCCAACGCCGCAACTACCTGTCGCTCTATTGTGCCGCTCACGCCTCTCCCTATATACTCTGCCCACTTTCGCGCGGCCCTCCCCGTGCGAATTCAGTGACAAGTCGCTCGGCTTCCTTTGCCCACCGAGTGCATTACAACTCGAACACGTTTCACGAAATGGTCGGCGAGTGACTGTGCCGTCGCGAGCCAGAACAAAACTTGGGTTAAGTGTCAGCCCTTCTTGGGAGATCGTCGTGTCAAATTTCTTTCGCACGGTACTCAGCTCTTGGTGTGGTGCGTTTTCCTTTTCAAATAAGATCCCCTACGCGTTGCAGGCAGTTCTTCTGGCCCTAGCCTTGCCGCTATTCTCCACCTCTCTTCGCGCACAAAACGTCACCACGCAGCACTACGACAACACCCGTTCCGGCTCCTACACCACCGAAACCCAACTCACTCCTTCCACAGTCACCCCCTCCAATTTTGGCCGCCTCTTCTCGCAAACTGTCGATGGCCAAATCTATGCGCAACCTCTCTACATGCAAAACGTCTCTATCGGCGGCGTCACGCACAACGTCGTCTTCGTCGCCACTGAAAATGACACCGTCTACGCTTTCGACGCCGACACCAACGGCGGCACAAACGCCTCACCGCTCTGGATGGCCAGCATGCTCGCTTCCGGCCACGGCGCGGCAAGCGGCGCCACCGCGATTCCGCAAGGCGACCTCAGCACCACCGACATCACCCCGATCATCGGCATCACCGGCACTCCCGTCATCGATCCTTCCTCCAACACGATGTACCTGGTCAGCGCCTCCAAAGAAAGCGGCGCCTATGTCCAGCGCCTCCACGCGCTCGACATCACCAGTGGCGCCGAAAAATTCGGCGGCCCCATCCAAATCTCCGGCACCGTCTCAGGCAACGGCAACGGCAGCTCAGGCGGCAAACTCTCCTTCGATCAAGAGTGGGAAAATAATCGCTCCGGCCTGCTCCTCCTCAACGGATTCGTCTACATCGCCTTCGCATCCCACGGCGACAACGGCCCCTGGCACGGCTGGATTTTCGCCTACAACGCCGCCACACTAAAACAAACCAGCGTCTGGTGCTCCTCCGGAAACGGCATCGGCGCCGGCATCTGGATGGGCGGCTCCGGCCTCGCCGCAGATACGCTCAATCCGACCGGCAACAGTCCTGGCGGCCGCCTCTTCATCGCCACCGGCAACGGCACCTTCGACGCCACTACGCCCTACTCCAACACTATGGACTACGGCGACAGCATCGTCCGCATTCACCTCAACAACGGCGTCATGACCGTCGCCGACGATTTCACTCCTCTCAATCAAGCCACCCTCAACGGCGCCGACCAGGACGTCGCTTCCGGAGGCGTTCTCATCCTCCCCGATCAATCCGGCAGCCACACGCACGAACTCTTTCAAACCGGAAAGGAAGGCCGTTTCTACATCGTCGATCGCGACAACATGGGCGGCTACAGCACCAGCTCCGACAACATCGCGCAGGAAATTCCCGTCAATGGCGGCAGCGGCTCGTTCCCCATCGCCGCTGGCATCTGGGGCATGCCCGCCTTCCTCAACAACATCATGTACATCTGGGGCAAAAATGACGTGCTGAAGACGTTTCCAATTTCCAGCGGCAAATTCCCCACCAGCACGTCGAGCAGCGGTCCTATCACAATCGGCTTCCCGAGCCCCACTCCAGTGATCTCTTCGAACGCAGGCGCCAACCCAATTCTCTGGTCCATCGAGTCCGACAACTTCAGCTCCGGCACCAACGCCATCTTGCGCGCCACCGACCCGACGAACATCAGCAGCACGCTCTACGACAGCTCCGCAAAATCCAATGACAGCCCCGGCGCCGCCGTCAAATTCACCGTCCCCACCGTCGCCAACGGCAAAGTCTACGTCGGCGCTGCAAATCAACTCAGTTTCTACGGCCTCGCCAATAGCCAAACTCCCACCGCAACTCCCGTCATCAACCCCGGCGCAGAATCCTTCGTCGGTACGATCCAGGTCACGATCACCGACAGCACTCCCAACTCTCAAATTTTCTACTCCACCACCGGCACCGCCTCCACCGCATCAACTCCGTACAACGGCGCGATCACCGTAAGCTCCACCACCACTATCTCCGCAATCGCCACCGCCACCGGCTTCCTCCAAAGCGCCGTCAACAACGAAACCTACACGCTTCAAACGCAAACGCTCATGCCCACCTTCTCTCCCGCTCCGGGCAACTACACTTCCGCGCAAACCGTGGCCATCTCCGACGAATCGCCAAGTCCGACGATCTACTACGCCATCAATTCCCCTGCCACCACCTCGTCCACCAAATCCGTCGGCTCCGCCACCGTCACCGTCAGCCAATCCGAAACCATCAACGCCATCGCCACCTCTGGCACTCTCACCACCAGCCCGCAAGCCAGCGCCGCTTACGGCATCGGCGTTGCCGCCGGTTCCGCACCGAGCTTCCCCGTCGGCTTCAGCTCCGCCGCCAGCGTCATGACCTTCAATGGCACCACCGATCTCGACGATACGCGCCTCCAACTCACCAGCGGTGGCACGCAGCAGGCCGGCAGCGCCTGGTTCAACACGCCGCAAAACATCCAGAATTTCACCAACGACTTCACCTTTCAGCTCAGCAACCCCAGCGCCGACGGCATGACCTTCACGATTCAAAACACCGGCTTGACCGCGCTCGGCCCCGCAGGCGGCGGCCTCGGCTACGGCCCGCCCGACCCGGGAACGGCAACCGGCATCGGCAAGAGCGTCGCCATCAAATTCGATCTCTACGACAACGACGGCGAAGGTGACGACTCCACCGGCCTCTACACCAATGGGGCTTCACCCACCGTTCCCGCAACCGACATGAGCAGCTCCGCCATCGACTTGCACAGCGGCGACGAAATGTCTGTCCACATGGTCTACAACGGCACCACGCTCACCATGACCATCACCGACGGCGTCACCGACGGTACCTTCACCACCAGTTGGACCGTCAACATCCCCTCGATCGTCGGCGCCAACACCGCATACGTCGGCTTCACCGGCGGCACCGGCGGCCTCACATCCAGCCAGAAAATTGAAGATTGGTCCTTCGTCAGCACCGGCACGCAACTACAGCAAGCGAGCGCTCCGCTGTTTAGCCCAGCCGCTGGCACATATACAGGCACGCAATCCGTCACGCTGACCGACGCCACGCCCGGCAGCAGCATCTTCTACACAACAAACGGCTCGACTCCCGCCACAACCGCGGGCGGCAACACATTCCAGTTCTCCGCCGCCAATCCAATCTCCGTC
>JGI12635J15846_10002539_pt1 | contig 15989 bp, 9 predicted proteins | sample BlaSpr_A8_OM2_M2_FD_15846 | JGI IMG/M metagenome (IMG submission 15846) | reverse complement strand
ATCCCTCCGTCGGCTCTCAGCATGTATGGAACCAGAGCGATCGGGTCATAAATCGTCTCCCACCCATTCTGGTTCACGCGCTCCTTCATGAACGGCGCATAGTTCTCGCTCAAAACCTTGCCATCGCAATTCCCATCCTGCGTGGTCGCGGCGTTGGGACATACCTCGAACAGCGCGTTGATGTTGTCATAGATATAGCCGTAAAAGGGAGTTCCCATGTTCAGTTGTGCCGCCGGAACCTCTTTGAGAAATATCCCCGCCGCACCCTTGTCGCTACCGCCCGGTTGGCACTCCCAGGGTTGGGGATCGCGCGTGTCCCAGATGATCGGGGCATTCAGCTGGCCGTCATCCGTCCACGGCCCGGCGCAATCGTACATCATGATATTGATGTAGTTGAGGGATTGCTGCAGCCGAGCCAGATCGTAACCGTATCCGCCCCAGGGGGCCGCATCGATCGACAGAATATAGTCGGGATTGGTCTCGCGCAGTCCCGCCATGAGTTCTACAAAAAAATCACGATCCTGCGTGGTTTCTGGATACTCCCAATCCATGTCGAAGCCGTCGTAGCCATACTTGGCGGCGAAGTTGGAGAGTTCCGTGATCAGGGTCAGGAGGGTTCCATTGGCCTCAACCCCGTTAAAGTCGCCGCCCATGAGCAGAAGAACCTTAACCCCGGCCGCGTGCGCCCGGGTGATCAGCTCCGGCTCAAGAAAGCCTTTGGGAACAGTCAGCGTGCCATCCGCGTTAAAACCCACGCCGTCATGGTTAATGTGCGTCAATTTCTGATACGGAATCTGGGTTGCGCTGTAAGGCGGTGTCTGAAACCTGGTCCAATAGCCGTAATCTCCCACTAACCGCTTGGGGAGTTGTTGCGCGTAGGAAGGTGAAGGTTGAACCGCACAGGTCAGAATAGCGAGCGTAAGCAGGCAAACTGGGAAACGCGAAAGAAACCTCATGGGTCTTATCCTCTGGGAGAAAGTCTTGGGGGAGAGCTGAACCGAAGCCGCATATTCGCGCCATTGGCGCGGATCGGAGAATTCTACTACCGATTCGGAGCGAATCGTCTTCTATATTTGTCTATATTTGTCAACCGCAAGCGAGGGGAAATCGGCGCAAAGGGCGAATCCTATGCGTTTTCCCAGATCTCGTTCGCTACGACAATTAATCCTTCAAAGTAACCACCGATACCGACAATGGCATCAACCGGACTTTGACGTCTGCAACATTTTGCGACACCGTATCCGGAGACACTCCTCCGATCGTCTGGATGGTAGCCCCCAAACATTCTTTCGGCAGCTCTACCGTAATCTCGCGATTTCGCTCATTGATCAGCGCTAACTTCCTGTGTCCGTCGCGGACAAAAGCCTGTGCGTCGAGTGCGTCAGAATCCGCCAGCGGACCCTTATTGTTTATTATTTCGGTATCGGCCAGGTCGTCTCCCGGGCCAAAATTGTTCTTCAGCAATTCCAGCACGGTGAAGCGTGCATTGGGCTTGCCATTGGTCCAATCGATCATGCTGACGCTGGGAAACTGCGAAGGNTACCCCACCAGTTGCGACTCTCCCACCGAATCAATGCCCAGTTTTGCCAGCTCTATATAAAGGTAGCCATAAAGGGCGCCGCTCAGATTCCAGTAGGCCGGNGGAATCGGTTTCTCGACATGGCCCGGTTCGCCCTGAACCATATCGCCCGACAGGATCGAACCCGCCTCGTTGACCATGACTTTGGTCGTAGGCGACTGCTTATCGCGAATCTCAACAATGTAACGCGTAGTCGTGAGAAATTCGCTGGCCTGGGCGAAAAAAGTGTACTGCCAGTCTTCCAGCGTTTGATCTCCTGACGGCGTGGCATAAAAATGAAAAGAAATGTAGTCCAAAGGCACGCCTGGCTTGTGATTCGTGGCGTCCAGAAAATACGAGAACGTCCGCGGAAACAGAGATGGTGAAGAGAGCGCCAGACCCACGAACTTCATGTTGGGCGCAACTTTGAGCACCGCCTCTGTGATCGCATCGTAACGTTCCACGTATTGCTCGGGCCTGGTGTCGTGCTCTCCATCGATCTCGTTGAATACCTCCCAGTAGCCGATGTCGAAGTGATGACCCGAGGCGTGGAATTTACCTAATTCGTCGGTGAATCCGCCCTGTGTGTACCAGCCGGCCAGTCGCGCATAGTAGTCGCCCAGTGCCTTCAAGTCGGCCAGTTGGGTGCCTTGGGTATAGTCCCAAAAAACCTGGGTGGGATCCTCGGGATACACCACTGGCTTGGGAGTCGTGAACATCCACTGCGGGATGGTGCTGAAGCTGAACACACTGGGATGCCCTTTCGACGCGCGCAGGAAATCATCGACCAGCGGGTCCATATATTTGAAGTCCCAGTAAGTCTGATTTGCCTCGGGAGCGCGTAACTCCGCTACCGCCATCTGCGGGTAAGGAAACCAGAAAGCGTAACGAACATAGTCCGCCCCGAGTTTGTGCAGAGCCTCGATGGCGGCATCGTGAATGGGCGATCCCCGTTGCAGCATCGGGTTGATCACCGCTTGCAGCGTAGGAACGGTGCGGTTCGGTATTTTCTTGTCCCACTTCACAGCAACCGAAGGGGGTCCCTTAACCACGGGCGCTCCCTGCGCGAGAAGCGTGCCGCTCGTACTCAACACAACCAGCGCCAGAAAGAAGATGGAGATAATTCGAGGGTTTTCCGTTTTATTAGTCATTTTTATTGGTCAATGGATTTAGATCGCATCATTATTAGAAACTCTTGCCGCGCTCGTCTTCCTACACTCGCGTTCACGTACTGGTTTTCAGACCAGGCTCAACTCGAGCTTGGTGACGGAAGCCGGCGGAATTTGAACCGTGATCGCGCTGCCCGTCGATTGCAGGGCTTTCACTTGTGGAATCACTTCATTTTTATGATCGAACGTATTATGGGCGTGAATATCAGAGTTCGTGAGGACGGTCATGGTCCCCGACTTTACCGAAGCACTTCGAACTGTGATTTCCGTCTCCCGGATTTCGTTCACGCTCGGGTTCACCAGAGTGAGTATCAGATCCTTGTCATGTAAAGACGTGGAACCCTTCAATCCCCAAAACGGCGCCGGCTGGCCATCGCGCGCGTACTTAGTATTTGGAGCCGAGATCACAGTCCGCACCGCCTGCCCTCCCTGGTGGGCGCTATACATTCCAAAGACATGGCCCACCGGAGTTACACAAAATTTATCTTCGTGAGCCAGATAAAGGCTGTTCAGGCAATTCACCAACTGCGCCGGGCTGGCCAGCGTCACTTTCTCCGGATGGCAGTTAAAGATATCGAGCGTCATCGCGCTAAATACTGCGTCCCTCAGCGTCGGAGTTTGCTCGAGAAAGTCAGTGGCAGTGAGTTGGCTGCCGGGGCGATACCAAAGACCCCACTCATCGACGACGAGCTTCACCTTGTGCGCGGTGTCAAACTCACCCATGGCTTGCCAGTGACCCTCAATCAGAGAATCCAACCGGTAGCCCTCGTGCAATGCCTCGTACCAATCCTGCACATCGAATTTAAGCGCATCCCCTTTGCCCAGATCCCAGTCCTGCGTCTTTCCCCGGCTCAAATTCCAGGCATAATAGTGGAGCGCAAAGCCAAAGATAGAACTAAATAAATCTTTGTCTTTTCGAGAAATATCCTCAAAGAATCCCCGCGTCCATTGCCAGTTATCATCGTTCGGACCCGACGCAATGAATAACGGCGCCTGCCCATACCGCGGCACCCACGCGGTATACCGGCGAAATTCACCAGCATATTCTTGCGCGGTGAAATTACCGCCGCATCCCCAGGCTTCATTTCCTACACCCCAGTAGCGCACGTTATAAGGCTCGGCAGAGCCATTCGTCGCGCGGCTTTCGGCTAGAGTCGTACTGCCGGCGGGCGAGTTGCAATATTCCACCCAATGAGAAAATTCTTCTGCCGGCAAGCTGCGAACATTCACCCCCAGATACGGCTGGCACCCAACTAATTTGCAGAAGCGCATGAACTCATCGGTGCCGAAGCGGTTGGGCTCGTAGAGGTGGTTTGCAGGCGCGGTACTGGCATCGGCCTCAATCCAAAAATTCGATCGTCGCGGACGTTTCTCGGCTGGACCAATCCCGTCGCGCCAATCATAACTGTCGGCGAAACAGCCGCCTGGATAGCGGACCACCGGAGCTTTTATCTTGCGCATTTCTTCGACAAGATCCTTGCGGATGCCGCCGATATTTGGGATTTTGGAATTCTCCCCAACCCAAACTCCGTCATAGACGACGCCGCCAATGTGCTCGATAAAATGTCCGTAGATATTTGGCGAGATCGTGCCCGTGACCTCGTCCAGCAAAACCTCGACACGAGAGTCCGAAGGACTCGATGAAGCCGCACTCGCGAACTTCGCAGGCCTGGCTAGCAATAGGCCCGCCGCGCCCAGAGCCCCGCTGCGAATGAACTCCCTGCGTCTGATCATGACTATGCTTCAACCCGGCGGGAGAAAGTACATCGAGCAAGAACGCATTGCATTCGAGCGTGTGTCCCTGGAACAGATGACTGGATTTCAAGAACTTGAAATGCGTGAAAAGTATAACTCAGACGCACAACCGAAAAAGTTCGTCACTCCGAAACACAGTTTTATCGCGCAAAAGCCTGGCCTGAGCGAAGCCGCAGCCAACCTGCTTTTGCCCGGACGAAGCAGGTTCCTCACTGCCTGAAGCCCGTTCGAAATGACAAAATGAAACATTGTTCACACCGCACATGTGCCGCGATTCCTGCCAACTTCCAAACCGACTGCTGGTACTCTATACTCCGATATTCCAGTTCCCTTCAAAGCATGCATCAGGTTCCAGGCCCCGCTCGGCAAAGACGGCTGTCTCTGAAAACAATTGCTCTGCATTGCACTCTGTTCCTCCTGGGCCCGACTGCCTTTGCCGCTCAGGCCGCGCAGCCGCAATCCAGGCAACCGCTGGAACTTTCGCGGCCAGTTCGATCGTGGGAGTTTCTCTCTGCCGTAGGTACACGCGCCGCCGTGTTCGGCAACGAACAGGGCAATCTGGAAGCCTGGGTTTATCCATTAAAAATCCTGCGTGATTTTCGTTTACGCTTCCACATCGAGGGCGCCACCATACCGGCGGAAGCATTAGCGCGAACTTTGATTGTCCATCCCGAATCCACCACCATCGTCTATACCTACGACAGTTTTTCCGTCCGCGAAACTTTGTTCGTCCCGGTACATGAGGCCGGCGCCGTCATCTCCTTCGAAGTAACCACTGCCGAGCCACTGGAGATCGAGGCCATTTTCACTCCTGATTTTCAACTGGAGTGGCCCGGAGCCATCGGAGGAGTTGGCGCGGATTGGGACCCAGCCTTGCGGGCTTTTCTTTTTGCCGACCAATCGGAAAAGTTTCAGGCTCTGGTCGGTTCTCCAACCGGAGTGAAGGCTGCTGAAGCGTACTCCACGGATTATTTCTCCTCGCCTCAGAGCTCCATTCTTCTGGGTGAGACAAAAACCGACGCGACAAAAAAGGGAAGTGATACCAAACTCATTGTCATCGCGGCGTCCTTCGAAGGCCGCGCGCCGCTGCTAAGCCTGTACCATCATCTGGCCAATGATCACGCGCAATTGTTGCAAAGTTCCGCGGCATATTATCGCGATTATCTGGATCGCACCATCAGCCTCAAGCTTCCCGACTCGCAAATCGAAGCCGCGTACGACTGGTCGAGAATCAGCATGCTGCAAGGCTTGGTGCAGAACCCATTTTTGGGCGAAGGCCTGGTCGCCGGATTCAGCAATTCAGGAAACGACTATCGCCCCGGCTACGCCTGGTTTTTTGGCCGTGACGCGGAATGGAGTTCGTTGGCCCTAAACGCCGAGGGTGATTTTTCCACTGCCCGCCAGGCTTTAGATTTTCTCAGCAAGTATCAGCGGGCGGACGGCAAGTTCCCTCACGAAATCTCTCAGAGTGCTAGCTTCATGGATTGGCAAAAGATGGATTGGTTCAAAACTCCATGGGCCTACGCTTCGGCGGACGCAACTCCGCTGTTCATTATTGCCGTGAACGATTACGTCACTCACAGCGGAGACGTTGCATTCGCCCAGGAAAAATGGGACAACCTCTGGAGAGCGTATGAGTTTCTGCGATCCACCTATGACCCTCAAGGACTGGCGCAGAACTCAGGCGTCGGCACCGGCTGGATTGAAGGAGGGCCGCTCTATCCCGTGCGAACCGAAATCTACCAGGCTTCTCTCGGACTGGAAGCCGCACGGGCGCTTTCTCACCTCGCTCATCTCCTGGGCAAAGAAGACATATCCCGTGATCTCGAGCAAACCTTCGAGCGGCAGGAACCGCGGTTGGATAAAGCCTTCTGGTCGCCTGAAAATAAAATCTACGCTTACGCCCTCGATGCCCATAACAACCGCCTCGATACGCCTAGCGTTCTGGCTACCGTGCCCATGTGGTTTCAGCAGCTCAATGGAGATCAAGCTCGAAGCATGATTGCAGAACTTGCTGCTCCCGATCAGCAGGCTGACTGGGGCATGCGGATTCTTTCTTCCCACGACCCGAGATACAATCCCGGCGGATATCATTTCGGAACCGTGTGGCCGCTGTTCACCGGTTGGGCGTCCGTGGGCGAGTATCGCTATCATCGCCCGCTGCCCGCCTATTCGAATTTACGGGCCAACGCCTTGCTGGCTTTGAATGGATCGCTGGGCCATGTCACTGAAGTTCTTTCCGGCGACTATTTTCAGACGATGGCAACTGGATCACCCCAGCAGATCTGGTCGGCGGCCATGGTGGTTAATCCTCTACTGAGCGGGTTGCTCGGCTTGCAAACGGACGCTGCCAGTTGCCAGCTAAATTTCGCTCCGCATGTCCCGGCGGACTGGAGTTCGTTCGCGGTGAACAATGTCCACATGGGACCGCTGGCGTTGAACCTGGACTACCAGCGGACGCCAGACAAAATCCAACTGGAAATGCAATCAACTGGCACGGGAGCAGGCACAAGAACGGCCGCCGGAAAGTGTTCGCTTCAGTTTTCGCCTGCCTTGAGTTTGCGCGCCAGAATTACCGGTGTTCGACTGAACGGGCACGCGCTGCCTTTTCATATGGAAGCGAATTCATCGGACCAACACGTTACTGTGAACCTCCCGATTGTGGGTGAACGAAACAGCATCGAAATCCAGATGAAGGACAACTTTGAGCTTGGCGTCTCCTCCACTCTTCCAGAATTAGGAACCGCGAGCCAGGGTTTGCGAGTCCTTTCCGAATCATGGTCGCGAGAGCGGGACACTCTGACCGTGTTACTTTCAGGAGCAAGCGGAACGAGCTATGAACTCTCGGCATGGAACCCGGAACAGATCTCTTCCATTGAAGGCGCTGCGCTGGAACCGAAATCCGGCCCCGATGCAAAAGTCCGCGTGCAACTGCCAGCGAGCGCACCCGGAGCAGATCCGAAGGCTACTGTGATTTTTCATTTTGTCGCGCGCTAGATATCAGCGCGTTTTAAGCTTTAGCTTCTCAATAATATTATGGAGAGCAACGCCCAAATGCCCTACAACTTAAGATTCGCAGCTCTATTGATTATGGTGGTATCCCTCGCGCTCTCTGCCTCCCATGCGCAGAACAATCCGGCGAATGCCGAAGGTCACGAGTGGTGGAAAAACGCCGTTTTCTATGAGGTCTATCCGCGAAGTTTTGCCGACAGTAACGGCGACGGCATCGGCGATCTCAAGGGAATCGAATCCAAGCTCGATTACTTACAGCAACTCGGTGTGGATGCCATCTGGATCTCGCCCTGCTATCCCTCGCCGCAAGTCGATTTCGGATACGACGTTTCCGATTACGAGAACATCGATCCCATGTACGGTACCCTGGCCGATTTTGATCATCTGGTGCAGGTGGCGAAGCAACACCATATCCGCATCATCATGGATTTCGTCATCAACCACTCCTCCGACCAGCATCCCTGGTTCCTCGATTCGAAATCGTCGCGCACCTCCGCTCACCGCGACTGGTACATCTGGCGTGACGGCAAGGCCAACGGCCAGCCTCCCAACAATTGGATCTCCGGTTTTGGCGGCTCCGCCTGGAAGTTCGACGCGACTACCGGCCAGTATTACTACCATTTCTTCGCCACGGCTCAGGCTGATTTGAACTGGCGCAATCCGGCCGTGGAAAAAGCCATGTTCGACGTCACTCGATTCTGGTACAAGCACGGCGTTTCCGGATTTCGTCTGGACGCCGTCGATCTATTATTCGAGGACCCGAAGCTGCACGACAATCCGGTTCTGCCCGGGAAAGATGAAATGGGCGACCCGAATATGAAGAACAAATACAATGACAAGCTGCCGGAAAATCACGACGTTCTCCGCCGCCTGCGAAGCGTTGCCGACGAAAGCGATGCCGTTCTGGTAGGCGAGACCTACACCGACAGCGCCGCCGAGTTGAAGCAGTACTACGGCGCTCATAACGATGAAGTCCAGCTCCCGATGGATTTCATGTTCTGTACGGTTAATAAACTTTCCGCTCCCGATTTCCGCAAACAGATCGCGCTCGCCGAATCCACCGGCGGCTGGCCCACTTATGTCATCGGCAATCATGATATGGCGCGATCTTTCGACCGCTACGGCGACGGCCAGCATAACGATCAGATCGCCAAACTAATGGCAGCCATGTATCTCACGCTGCGCGGTACGCCGATCATGTATTACGGCGAAGAGATCGGCATGGAGACCACCGATCCCAAGCGCAAGGAAGATGTGAAGGATCCGATAGGCATTACGGGATGGCCAAAAGAAAAAGGCCGCGACGGGGAGCGCACTCCCATGCAGTGGGATGACTCCGCCAACGCGGGATTCACCACCGGAACCCCCTGGCTGCCCGTCCCCGCCAGCATGAACACGCACAATGTTGCCGGCGAATTAAACGACCCGAACTCCATCCTCCGGTTTTACCGGCAGTTGCTGCTCCTGCATCATCAAAATCAGGCCCTCGCCGATGGAAATTACGTTGCGCTGAACCAGAACGATCCCAACGTGCTCGCCTATCTGCGTCGATATAAGGATCAGGCCGTGCTGGTGGCCTTAAATATGTCTGGCGCGGCGCAACATGTCAGTTTCAATCTTTCATCGGAAGGTTTTTCTTCCGCCAAGGCCAGCACTCTGCTTACGACCTCGTCGCCCGCGCCCACGGGTCTGGATCAGGTTGTTCTGGAGCCGTTCTCCGTATATATCGTACAACTCTCCCGGTGAAAAACCGTCGCATGAAACAAATGAACCAACCACACCTTTCGCGGTTACAACGCTCACAAAAAATTCTGATTGGCATTTTGCGTGGCGCCCTGATTAGCGCCGTGATGATGTCCGCTGCTGTCTGGGCGCAGTCGGATGGCATTCAGAGCACCATGCTCTCGAGTCTTGACTCGCCTCACGACTACGTCCAGAAGCGGGCTTCCAGCTACGACCGGACTGGCGGCAATAACGATTTCTACAAAATTCCCGCCGGCGGCACGATCACATTGCTCGATGACGCAGGCCCCGCAATCATCACCCACATCTGGGTCACCATCGCCTCGCCCGAAGACTTTCACTTAAAAAAGCTAGTTCTACGCATGTATTGGGACAATGAANCTTCGCCCAGCGTGGAGGCTCCTATCGGCGATTTCTTCGGCCTCGGCCTGGGCGACTATTTTCAATTTCAATCTATCCCCCTGTCCGTGGCCTCGGATAAGGCCTTGAACTCGTTCTTCCCCATGCCTTTCCGCAAGCGAGCCCGTATCACGGTGACCAACCAGGGAAGCGAAGCCGTTGATGCGTTCTATTTCAACATCGACTATCAGGCCGTGCATAAAGATCTTCCCGCCGACACCATGTATTTTCACGCCCAGTACCGCCAGGCCACGCCAAATAAAGGTTGGACGAATCAGTGGGAGTCGAATGACAACCCTGCCGTAAATGCGAAGAAAAATCTCGACGGAGAAAATAATTACGTCTGGATGGAAGCCACCGGACATGGCCACTTCGTTGGCGTGACCATGTCTATTCTTCAGAATCAAGACGGCTGGTGGGGCGAGGGCGACGATATGTTTTTTGTCGACGGAGAAAAGCTTCCCTCCATCAACGGCACCGGATCGGAAGACTATTTTCTCGGAGCCTGGGATTTCGGAGGCCATCCTTTTTCTTACTCGTTATTCGGAGCGCCCGTGGTAGGCGCTGAACTTGCCGGTAGCCGTTCCTCCGTATATCGCTTCCATCTCGACTCGCCGATCCCGTTCACCAAATCTGTTCGCGCAACCATCGAGCACGGACACGCCAATCATCGCTCCGACAACTTCTTTTCCGTCGCCTACTGGTATCAGAATGAGCCACATGCTCCCTTTCCCGCTCTACCCACGGTAGAGCAACGCCTTCCTCGTATTTATCCCGTGGGAGGTCCCGGAAATGCCGCGAAGTAGTTTCCGCAAGAAGAGCGGCTTGCGCATGTCGCCGACCCTGTTTCTTTGGACAATGGCTCTTGTGGCTACTGGCTTGTGTCTCACCGCTTTATCCGTTACGGCGCAAACCCCTCCTGCTCCACAGCATCCCATCGTCGTCGGCTACTTTCCGCAGTGGGGCATTCACAATGGATTCTTTGTGAAGAATCTCGTTCCCAGAGTCGCGACGGGAATGCTCGATCAGATCAACTACTCTCAGGGACACATCGACGCCAACAGTCAATGCGCAATCGCGGACCCCAACCTGGATCTGTATTACTCGTTCTCCGCGGAAGATAGCGTGGATGGCACCGCCGACACTCCAGAGACGCCATTGCGCGGAAACTTCCACCAGTTGCAGGAACTCAAGCGCCTGTATCCCGATATCAAAATCCTGATCTCGATTGAAGGACAAGCGCCCCAGTTTGCCGAAGCCGCTCAACCCGCCAACAATTTTGCCTTTGTAGCCTCCTGTGTACAAACTTTCATCGAAGGTAAATTTGCTGACGGCGTCGAGGTACCCGGCCTATTCGATGGCATCGATATTGACTGGGAATATCCGCTCGAATTCGAAAAATATAACTTCGTCGCCTTGCTGTCGGAATTTCGCCGGCAGCTCGATGCCGCCGGCTCTAATCTTTTGTTGACGGTTGCCATGGGCGACAACCGCGCCACCTACCAGTATTTGGATATGCAATCGGTTGCCCTGTACGTCGACGAGGTCGGGGTGATGAATTACGACTACAGCGGCCCCTGGAGCCCGCGCACCGGCCTGGTCGCGCCTCTCTACAGCTCGCCGGGCGATCCGGAAATCAACAACGACGTTGATTCCACCATCCGCGATTATCTAAAAGCCGGAGTCCCTGCATCGAAGATGCTGCTCGGCCTGCCCTTTTACGCCTATTCCTGGAGTCAGGTGCTGCGCGTCAACCACGGACTCTTTCAGATGGGGCAGCCATCGCGCGCCGATATTTCTTACAACTACATCCCTACCATCCAGAACAATTTCACCCAATACCGTGATCCAAAGTCGATGGCGCCGTGGTTATTCGACGGGATTACGTTTTGGACGTATGACGATGAAATCTCCATCCGCGCAAAAATCGCATACGCGCAACAACAAGATCTCCACGGAGTAATGATCTGGGAGCTGAGTGGCGATACCGCGGATGGGAAGTTGCTCCGCACCATTTCCGAACAGTTCAGAACTCCAACACACCAAACACCATGATTCGACGATGTGAAAATTTAAAGATTTAAGATTCAAAGGAGTCACCGCTTGCATAAAGTGACAGTGGTTGTGAAGTTGTCTCTCGCGTTCCTGTTGGTCGCGCCTTCTCTGGCGCAGACCATTCAGGTCGATATAACTCCGGCCCACTCCACCAATCACTTTCGTCCCGATCAAACCCTAGGCGCGGGCATCGACCGCATTCCTTCAGAGGCAGTCGATAGCGGCCTGGCCGCAGCCAAACCTCGGCAGAGCCATGGCTTCCGGATGGCAGCCCGTTAGTTATCGCAACAATACCGAGCTCTCGATCGAGGCCTGGCACTGGAATCCTCAGGGTACCTGGAGCGAACCTGGGAACAAAGGATACTTCACCGGATCTGCTACTCCCGGCGAGCCCATTCGCTACTCCTACGGATATAGCTTGCCCCACCGTGGTTTCACGCGCAATGGTGGCACCCCCAATGCCGGCTTTTCCCGCATGACCGATGGCGACGACAACACTTATTGGAAAAGTAATCCCTATCTCACCGAGCGCTTTACCGGAGAAAGCGATTCCCTGCATCCGCAGTGGGTCATAATCGATCTGGCGCAAATCCAGCAGGTCGATAGCATTCAAATTAAATGGGCCGAGCCTTTCGCCACGAAATTTATGGTGCAACACTGGAGCGGGGACGATCCTATGGGCGGCCCTACGCGCGGAGTCTGGCAGACCTATCCTCTGGGCGAAATTGAACACGGACATGGCGGATCGGACATTCTTCGCCTGAGCGAAAGCCCCCTTCCCGTCCGCTTCCTGCGCATCCTGATGACGGCGTCTTCGAATACCTGCGGACCGCAAGCCCCTGCATCCACATCAACTGACCCGCGCGATTGCGTCGGTTACGCAATTCGCGAAATTTATCTTGGCACCACCTCCGCCGATGGAGAGTTCCACGACATCCTGCGGCACACACCCGATCAGGAACAGACAACCACCTATTGTTCGTCCGTGGACCCATGGCACGACTCTTCCGATCTGGGCACAACTCATCAAGCGCAGGTAGGCCTCGACCTTTTCTATAACAGCGGCGTCACCCGCGGCCTTCCCGCCATGATCCCGATCGCTCTGGTGTATGACACTCCGGAAAATGCGGTCGCCGAGATTTCCTATCTCGAGAAACGGAAATATCCCATCTCCTACGTCGAGATGGGGGAAGAATCCGATGGCCAATATCTGGCCCCGGAGGACTACGGCGCACTCTATCTTCAGTGGGCCACAGCGCTTCACCGCCTCGACTCGAATCTCAAATTAGGTGGGCCGTCATTCGAGGGCGTGAACCAGGACATCGAAACCTGGCCTGACGTTAACGGCGACGTATCCTGGACCGCTCGTTTCATCGCCTATCTCAAACAACACAATCGCATGAGCGATCTCGCCTTCTTTTCTTTTGAACACTATCCCTACGACCCTTGCAAAATTCCCTGGGGCAGTCTTTANGAAGAACCGCAGCTGGTAAGCCACATCATGCAGGTCTGGCACAATGACGGAATCCCCGCNGACCTTCCCATGTTTATTACCGAGTCAAANCTTTCCTCGGGCGCGAGCGAAACNTACATGGANATTTTCTCCGGGCTCTGGCTCGCCGATTACATTGGTTCGTTTCTAACCGCAGGAGGAAACGGAGTTTATTACTTCCATTATTTGCCCCTGGTGAATGAACACGGCTGCAACGATTCGCCCGGAACATTCGGAATGCTCTCCGTCGATGCCAACTATAAAATTCAGCAGCCCCTGGCGCAGTTCTTCGCGGCTCAGATGATCAATCTTGACTGGATCGCTCCCGGCGACGAAGAACATACCGTGTTCCCCGCCGCGAGCGACGTCAACGATGGCGCGGGACATGCCATGGTGACGACTTATGCTCTGAAGCGTCCCGATGGCCAGTGGTCTCTGCTGGTTGTAAATCGCGACCAGTGGAATGCTCACCGCGTAAAAATCGCGTTCGAGAACAGTGACAACGGCCGGCGCAATGCATTCGAGGGGACGGTTGAGATCTCCACATTCGGAAAAGGCCAGTATCACTGGCATCCCGGAATTACGCGTTTCGTCGGACACGCCGAATATCCGGCCGAGCCTTCGGTTACGGTAGAAACCAACGGCAAAGCCGATCCGGATGGACCTGTCCTGCATACGAAGCAGAATGTCAGCGCAGACACAGCTTTTGATTTGCCGGCTGCATCGGTAATCGTAATTCGCGGCAACATTCGCGCCCAGTAGCTCCTTCTGTCAAAATCCACCGCCATAGGACTCCACTCATGAAGCTGGAAGTGAAGCAGTTCGTCATCGCCACTCTGCTCGGTTTCTCTCTACTTAGTTTCTCCACCATGGTTTGCGCCCAGGATACGCGTTTTGAGCCTGACCATCAGCAGATTCCCGGTCCCGATTGTTTGCTGGCGAAACCGGCATGGGAGGGCGGATCGAAGCCCTGCGACCAGCAGGACCATGACGCGTGGCTCGCCGACATCCACCATTGGCGCAGCGAGCGCCTGATTCGTGTTGGCTATGACGGATCGCGTTACGCCCTGCCCCAGCTTCAATGGACGCAGTCCAGTTTCATGCAGCCGCAGATGATGGTGCAGGACCGTTACTTCTACGACCCGGTCGCACGCCATTACACCGTCGATCGTTATCTCGACGATTTGCAAAAACGCTACGGCGGCATTGACGCGGTGCTGATCTGGCCGACTTATCCAAACATGGGCATCGACGACCGCAATCAGCACGACCTCATCCGCAGCATGCCCGGTGGAGTTGCGGGTGTTCGGCAAATGGTCGCGGATTTTCATAAACGCGGTGTGCGCGTGTTGTTTCCCATGATGATGTGGGACCAGGGAACTCGCGATCCCGGCAAACCTTGGCCGCAGGCGATTGCTGAGCTGATGGCGGAAGTTGGAGCAGACGGCATCAATGGCGATACCCAGGATGGCGTTCCATTTGCATTTTCGGCCGCTGCCGATAAAGTCGGGCATCCGCTGGCTTTTGAGCCCGAGGATGGGCCTTCCGATGAAGCCCTAGCGTGGAACGTGATGACTTGGGGACAGTACAACTTTCCTTCCGTTCCCATGGTTGACAAGTACAAGTGGCTCGAACCGCGCCACATGGTGAATATTTCAGATCGCTGGAATCGCGACAAAACCGACGATCTGCAATTCGCCTTTTTAATGGTGTCGGATGGGAAAGCTGGGAAAACGTTTGGGGAATCTGGAACGGGATCACCCCGCGCGACGCCGAAGCGACTCGCCGGGTGGCTACCATCGAGCGCGCTGTTGCGCCGTTCCTGATCAGCTCCGACTGGGAGCCATTGGCCCCCATGTTGCGCTACGGAGTCTTCGCCAGCCGCTGGCCCCTGCATGGCCAGACGATCTGGACCATCGTGAATCGCAATCAGTACGGCGTGGATGGCCACCAGATCGAACTTGAACCAGAAGATGGCATGCGCTATTTCGATCTTTATCATGGCGCCGAACTGAAGCCTGAACGCACTTCTGGAGGCAAAGTGATGCTTAGTTTCGCTATTGAAGCCCACGGCTACGGAGCGTTGCTGGCCACGAAAACCGCGCCTGAAGCCGGCATCCAGGCGCTCATGTCCAGCATGAAAGAAATGAGCGCTAAACCCTTGGCAAGTTATTCGCATGAGTGGACCGTGCTGCCGCAACAGATCGTACCCATCGCCGCCACTAAGACTCCCTGGCAAGAACCGGCCGGCATGGTTAAGATTCCCGCCGGAAACTTTGTCTTCAAAGTCGAGGGAATTGAAATTGAAGGATCGAATGACATCGGCGTGGACGTGCAATATCCGTGGGAGGACTCTCCGCGCCGCTTCCACGAACATTCCATGCAGATGAAGTCATTCTGGATCGATACCTATCCCGTCACCAACGCGCAATTCAAAAAATTCCTGGACGCTACCCACTATCATCCGCAAGACGATTTGAATTTTCTTCGTGATTGGAAAGACGGAAGCTTTCCCGCCGGTTGGGACAACAAACCTGTAACCTGGGTTTCGTTGGAAGATGCGCGAGCCTACGCGGCTTGGGCCGGCAAGCGTCTGCCGCACGAGTGGGAGTGGCAGTACGCGGCGCAGGGTAGAGACGGGCGCATATATCCCTGGGGGAACGACTGGAACGCGAACGCAGTGCCCGTGCCGGACAAAGGCCGCAACATGCGGGGACCGGATGCCGTGGACGCGCATCCCGAAGGCAAGAGCCCCTTCGGCGTTATGGACCTCGCTGGCAATGTGTGGCAATGGACGGAAGAGTTC
>JGI12635J15846_10002537_pt1 | contig 15996 bp, 28 predicted proteins | sample BlaSpr_A8_OM2_M2_FD_15846 | JGI IMG/M metagenome (IMG submission 15846) | reverse complement strand
ACTCCCCCCGCCTCCATATTCAAATCGTCAAGCAGACGTGCATTTTGACGATGACTAAATTAACTGTACGCCATTTTGTCCGTCTCAAAAGTCCTCCGGACGCCGGCCTCGAGCTGTTCCTGGCGGGATTTGACGAAGGGTGAGTAGTGGCGTTCCGTCACAGCAATAGACTGATGTCCAAGTAATAAGGATACCTGTTCAATCGGCATACCCGAGAGCAGCAATTCGACGGCAAAGGTATCCCGCCATCGGTGGGCGTGGCCGTTCTCAACGCCGGCTAATTCATAGAGTTTTTTGAACGACCGCTGATAGTCGCCCACGCATGACTTTTTTGTACCGTGCCCAGACCAGAAGTAATAGCCCCCGGTTGTCGGCAGCGCATCCAACGCCTCGACTGCCCTGGGCGGCAGCGGCACCCGAACGTCTGTGCCGGTCTTGGCAGTACGCAACTTCAGGACGCCATCTTCAACCTGATGCTTCGAAAGAGTTACAGCATCCTTGATCCGTAAACCGGAGTATCGGAGCAAGAGCACCAAAGCTTTCAATCGTGTGCCCCGTTGTTTGTTTGGATGTTCCGGACGGGGGTATTTCCCGCAGGCCTCGACGACGCTTCGAAACTCAGCTTGTGTGTATGGCAACGTCGGCGGGTCATCTACTTTGGTGGGTTTAATCACCAATGCCGGATTGGAATCTGCCCAGTTTGATTCATGTGCAAACCGGAAAAAGGTTCGCAACGCCTCAAGTTTTTTGCGCGCGGAGTAGTTCTTGTTAATCCACGACTCTCGGAACCGGCGAAGTGTTTCCACATCGCATTCAGATAGAAGCTGAAGTCCTTCCTTTTTCGGAAAAGGCCTTCAGTTGTTTGAACAGGAGCCGGTACTTGTAGACGCTCGCGGGACGCAAACCGCGGGCCTCAGCGTCACGCACAAAAGCGTCCGTCGCTTCCGTGATCGTGACCCGCGGCTTCTTACCTTCCTCGATCTCGCGCGCAAGCTTTGTCGCTCGTTCCCAATTCCGCGTCTTCAAAGACTTCCGGTAGTATTTTCCTTCAACGGTGCCTTCGACCCAGCATGGGCGATTGCAGGGGCGATATTGGCGGGACTTCTGGGGACAGGGGGACGCGTGGCGCTTGTAAATAGCGAGCACGGCGGGGATTCTAGCGCGGCCGAAACGCGGAAGCAACTGCGACCGATGACCCAGAGCGCTTCGTCCCAACCTGCCGGCCGTTAGAAACAAACCAACATCAATCGTGTCGAACATTCTCGCTATAATTGTTATACCGGCCCTACAGGTAAGGATCACACATGGGAGATGTAGATCCCTCCCACCCTCAGTGACATGAATTCTAGTCCAAGTTAGAATCGAAATCGAAACAGGAATCGCACACCCGAGTCCCATCTTTTAGCGTCAAATCGACTCTTCGATTTCGATCGATCTCGGCATCGCATTTCCCGCAGACGTCCTGAATTGTTTCGTTGTCGCTTCCCATGATTTTCTAAACCAGTCAACGTGGATTTTGTTTCCAGAGCGCGAACAATAGGACCCCAGAGCAAAAGAACAAGACGCCCGAGACAAAAAGCAGCGGGCTCGCTGACAGAGCTCCGTCTACCAAATCAAACGAGGCTGCGGCCATGACGAATATCGCAGCCATTATCAGGGCACTCGCTCTGTGACTCTCTGCGAAGGTATCTGTCATTTTGTTCGCCAAGTGGTCGCAGTAATCCGCCCGCTTGGGAGAGACTTCGCATGATGATATGCGGAGCAACGCACTTTATTTGTCGAAAACTTTTCCTATTTGGCCAATTTTCTTTTGAACCGTCCCAACCAGCTTTTCATCCTGACCTTCGGCTTCCAAATCGGGATCATTCGAGACCCATCCGACCTTTTCCTTAATCTTACCCTTCACCTCGTGAAGTGTTCCTTTTGCTTCGTTCTTGGCGCTTTGTTTCATGGAGATTCTCCTCTGGCTCAATCAAGCTGACGGTCGTCGGAACTCTTAACCACTTGCGAGAGGATCAGCGGAAACCACCGAGCAGATACACGACCACTGCGATGAGCACGACCGTCCCGACGATCCCGAGGCCGCCACCGGTTCCCCATCGGGAATAGCCGTAATAACCGCCCCCTCCGCCGAACAGCAACAGAAGAATAATAATTAGCAGCAGCATCGCAAGTCTCCTTTTGACACGGTCCCCTGACGCTCTGACGGCATCTCGATTCGGTGGGAAGGACTGAGAACCCTTGCCTCTGGTTCAATTCAAGCGAGGCTCCAGCGTCACTGGATCCTCTTCTACGGCTAAAATCAATTCTTTTCGGAGATCCATCTCCCACCCGGGCTCGAAGCGGACGCGCAGAGCGGTGGCTGACTCACCGACGATGCTGCACGGGACGGGGATGTGGCATTGACGGACGACAACTAGCAGCACCACAGGTTTTCGGAGCCAGGCAGTATAGGCAGATGAAAAATCTCTTGTTCCGTCGGCGATCACGTCAGTCATCCTCGATTTCCGACCAAGCCCGAGAACAATCTCAGCGGAAGCGAGTACTACTTGTAGCTCCGCCAAGAAAGAAAAGCTGTTCAAAACTGTACAGATCGCCGAGCCGGTTTGGGGCCCCGTGCGCTCTCCGCTGCAAAGTGTTCGGCGGCGCAAACAGGACAGAATTGCCGCGCGGCCGTTACGGCAACCTGTAGTAGGAATTCTAGCCGTCCGCCTGGTTCAAGCCATAAGGACCCCAGGGCTGATCTACGGTGAATCGGCCGAATATTTCGCAACTGCAATCATACGTCGCGGTTTTCAGCGTGCGGCATTTTCCATGCCTGCGAACGCTAGTACCGTAGCGGCCTGCGCTCGTCGGTTGATTCCGGTCGTCCGGCAGTTAGCATTGTGTAAGTGTGAAACGCAACTCCGACCCCCAGCCTGCTCCCCGGGGGTTCGCTTGGATCGAGATGAGCGACTCGCCCATCGCAACACCACCTGACGATAGGCTCTCCGAAAATCTGCTCTGGCATCACCAGATAAGCCCGAACGGGGGTGTCCAGTTCGAGTTGAACCTCGCCGGAAAAGTACATGCCGCCTTCGGACAGGTTGGACGTTTCAACGGTGTATTCCCTGGAACCACTTTCGTCAAGCCTGCGAACTCTGACGGGGATGTTGAAATCAAAGCGAAACGTCGTTCGGCCGTGCGTGTACATGGACCCTCCGGCAAAACAGTGGTTGGACACGGAAGGGGGATTCCAGATTGCTCCGAACGTTGGCGCAGAACTGTCCCAAAGAGCACACTGTGCAAATGCAAAAATGAGCCAATTCGTAGTGAGTTATTTCGATTTTTCGCCCTTCTGGGGCGCATCGACAAGCGGCTGATATTCCGCCGACAGCGCGCGAATCTTTTTCATAACGTCTCGGTACTCGGGACTGTTCAATTTCGTTCGGCCAAGCTCCGCCCAGAGTTGCTGAATGCGTTGTAGCTTGGCCACGGCTGGGTTTGTGTCATTCATTCCGCTAGTGTACGACATCGGACAGACTTGCGGTTGGGCGTTGGGTGATTCTTCGTCAATGAAGAGAAGAGAACTCACGCCTCAACAGGTATCCTCCGTTCCCTGTCCCACGTGTGGTGCTTCCGTCGGCGAGCCTTGTGAGTTGCACTCGGGTGCTCCTCGTTCAAAACCACATGTGGACCGTGAGTTTGTAGCCATTGAGGCCATCGAGAGGAAATGAAATCTTATGGGTGTCTCGTAATCAGACGACGTCAGTTCAAGAACTGATTCCGCCCATTCACCAGTCTGTTTCCGCGTAACGAGGGCGGTGAAGCAGCTGAACAAGACCAGGTAGGCGACGCGAAAGACGCAACTTTGATCGGCGCAGCGCAGCGCGCAGAGCATCACGAGATCGCAGCGTAGGTACCGTTCGCGCCGTGGCAGAGAATCTTGGCGAAGACGCAACAACCAAGTTTCTCGCCCAGACAATTCAAGAAGACACACAATTCCCCGAGGCTGCGGGCTCGGCATCTTACGACTATCCTAGCTGGCACCGATCCTAGGTGTCGCAATCTGCGCTGGAAACGCGTCTGGGGACGCCGGCGGACCGCTCGATGGTGTCCTACGCCGTCTTAGCGCCTGTGAAGAGGTGAATAACCAGAAACACCACCGCGAACACTAGAAGTAAGTGGATTAGAAAACCAGCGACGTGAAAAAATATAAAACCGCCGATCCAAAGAAAGAATAGCAATAGCGCCACGCCTAAGAATGGTCCGAATCGCAAGATGTCCTCCGGTGAATTAGATTGTCCACACGTAACTCGTGAGCCCGCGCACGATCGTGCAGCGTCTGTAGCCTGGATTCTTATTCTGTCGTGACGATATCTTTGATTTTTGCGTACTGTACGCTCGATACGACATGCTTTGATATCAACTCAGCCGGCTGATGATAAGGCCGGTTTCTAATGATTCGTCGAGCGGTCACGCTAGAAATGTCTGGCAATTCCGTGAGTTCGCTCTCGGATGCGGAGTTCAGATTGACGACATGGTGTCCGCCCTGAACCCAACCCTGTCGCACGCCTTCCGCGAAAGCCCGCGCTTCTCTTGCGGCTTCATCCGCTACTCGACCGAGCTCGCGTCCTGCTGCCTGGATTTCCGGCTTCGCTCGGTCGGTCGCCTTGGCAACTTCAGCCCGAGTCTTGTCCTCGCGCTCTTTCCGCTGCTGGGCCGTTTCGTTCGGGGCGCAGCCACATGTCGCCGATATGATCAGTAGAAAACTAAGCGCGGTAGCCACGCGAGTCATTCGTTCGGATTTCATGGGCTAGGCGCGTCGGTCGCTAAGACGACGAGTTCTTTGCTTCACGAAAAGCGTCTTCCCCAACGTTCTTCGCCTGGCGCACTCGTCTTTTTGCTTCGTCAACACCTTGCTGCGCGCGTTGGGTCAACTTCTGACCACCCGCGACTGCCCGATCCACGCCGTCTTTCGCACTCGCTAGAATATATTCGCGCGTGTCGTCGCCCGAGCTAGGAGCAAAAAGCACTCCAACAGCAGCCCCTACGCCGAGCCCGACAACGAATGCTGAGATCGATTCGGTCCACCTCATTCTGCCGTTCATCACGTCCTCCGTTTTGGAAGAAAATCGAAGAGGAAGCCCAATATCGAGCTTCCTCCCCGGGAACTACCGGCTGCCGCCCGAAGTTGTGTGGCGGACCTGCCGGTCGTCGGCCTTAACGTCTGCAGAAGACTCACCGGTCGATGCGATGTCCTCCGCATTCGTGTTCTTCAAGACTTCCTTGGCCCGCTTGATTTCGTCCGAAGTGTCACAGTGAACCGAGAGGAGAATTCCGCCCTTCTGCAGGCGCCCCTCGTAACGCTTCGCTTCATACTCGGGAATGCCCAGGCCGATGAGCGCACCGGTGACTCCACCAACGGCTCCTCCAACTCCGAGCCCGGCAAGTCCCGCCATGATCGGACCCGCGGCAATGAAAGGTCCAAGCCCCGGTATCGCCAGCATGCCCACTCCTGCCAGCAAACCCAGAGCGCCACCCAGAACCGCGCCGGTACTAGCCCCCGCTGTCGCACCCTCGGGAGCTTTGGTGGCTTTTTCGGTCGCGATTGGTTTCGGGCCCAGGTTCTCAGGGAGAAGGGCGGAAATATCGGAAGCGGAAAACCCGGACTTCACCAACCTGTCGGTGGCTAAGTCCGCCGCGGCCACCGTCGTGTAAATCCCGAACACTGCTGTTTTCTTATTTTCCATTTTGAATCTCCTGTTCGTTTCCATTTTGATGTCAGAGCAAGGCTGCTACTGAGTCGGAGGCGCGACCTTCAAGTGGTTTGAAACGTTCCCTGCACCCGCAACCTGCGTTGCTTTGTCACCGATCGCCGTCTTTTCATCTTCCGTGCGGACAGGCCCTTTTAGAGTTACATGCCCGTCCTGTGTGATGATCTTGATGTTATGCGCGTACGTGGACAGTGTTTTGTCTTGCATGAGCGCACTGCGGATCTGCTTCGTTGTTGCGCGATCGGCGGGATTCATCTTCTGCTGATCCGCAGTAGTGGCGCCTTTGTTGGCGTCACCTTGGTTCGTTTTGGTATTGTCCGGCGCCGGCTGTTGATCCTGATGAACAGGGCCAGCTAGAACTGAACCGCCGAAGACCGCTGTCGCGGCAACTAACCACAAGTACTTTTTCAATCGCATCTCAATCTCCTTCCTCCGTTCCGGTCGGAATTTCTTACACGTGAAAGCGGACCAACTCCCTTAGCGGGAGAATGTAGTGACTTCCTATAAACAACTTTTAGCAGCGGATCTCCATACAGCGAAGCGAGTAGGAGTGAACAATTAAGCTTGTAGCGATTCGGGACGGGAGCCCGAACGGAAAGTTGGACCCCAATCGTATCCGGTCGTTGGCGCCGGAGAAGCGGCGGGCCCTAGCCCCGGCCGTTTTCAGATTCGAGACTTCCATCACGAATGCGATTTCGCTATTACAAAGCGCGCACGAGCCAAACGACTAAACAGATAATCACTATGGTTCCTACCAGTCCGTATCCCAACATTGTGCCTCCTCTAAGCTCACGATCGTCGGATTCAGAAACCCGATGAGCCACTTTGCACCACCGGCCCGGCGGTGTATGTCGCATTTGGCACACAATCTCAGTAATTTGTGGAGCGATCAGCGGGAGCTTTTTTGAGAATGACAAAATACTCGGTGAGAGATCGCAAGCAAGCGCCCGAGGGCCACGCAGGAACCGGTGGATTGAATCGTTCAAAGCCATTTGTCCGGCTACCGCGTTTGTCGGGAGTCAGGGTACTGGCTCGCAGATTTTTAACTGGAAATCACAACTCCGCGTCGCTCTTTTTCCGGTTCGTCGTGTTCGCGCCTTTAAGTTCAAGGCTACACAGGATTAATCTCCCCCGAAAAACGTCACTTGCCCTTGGCCTTTTCGGCAACATCCGCAGCCTTGAAGTGCTTCATCTGCTCCCTCAATTGCGCATCCACTTCGTCCGCGATGGTCACAACGCTAGGAAGCAGCGTATTGAATTCCAAATTCTTCACGTTCTTGTGCAGCGTCGTAAAAATGCTGACCTGAAGCAAGCGAGACTCCTCTATTAACATCTCCACGGGGTAGCCTTGTTTTTGCCGCAATCTCCCATGGTCGGCCGCAGCCTCTGATACCACAGCCTTCATATCGTCGTCCCGCCGTAATCGCACATTCACATCACGCATAAGCCTGGGAAGATGACCCGTGCGCTCTTCATAGTTCAGAGGGATGCGCGTTAGTTCCGGCTCCTTCTCAACTCGGATAAACCATTCCCCGATCAAAGTGCGGACTTCACGTTCGAGAATATCCGCCACACTCTCAACCGAGACCGCACCGCCGCCCCCGTTTCCTGCCGTACTCTTTATGGATGCAGTCATTAAATCCCGTAGCTGGAGAAGTGAAGGACAGGGAGCGCCAAGAGCGGGCGTGGCTACGTGGCTTTGCGCGTGGAATTCCCAAGCCACCCGCCGATCTCCGGAAATACACAGTTCGATGTATCGCTTTCATCCGCCTTTCCTGTTCAGCTTGTTTCTAGCGGGCGAAGGGCCTAGAGAGCGATGCCCAAGAGAATCTTGGTCGCTGATGACAGCGCGATGATTCGCAAGTGTCTTTGCAGGATCTTCGAAATCGTAGCGGACTACGACATTTGCGCGGAGGCCGTAAATGGCGAGGAAGCGATCGCGCTCGCAATACAACACAAACCCGATCTAATCGTTCTAGATTTCCAGATGCCGGTGATGAATGGAATCGAGGCCGCTTACGAATTGAAACGGCTTATGCCGAATGTTCCAATCATTCTATTTACCCTCCACGCGGAAACATTGAAATACCGCATGGGACCCGATTCTCCGATCGATCTCGTCGTCGCAAAATCCGATGCGGTCCACATTGTAGATCACATTCGCTCGCTGATCCCGGTCTGAATCAGCCAGCAGCTCGCTTCCGAACGCTCGCTACTAGCTCTGTATGGGCTTTCGCTCGCTCATGGTAAACGGCCGCCAGTAGGTTCCATTTCGTCCTTTCCGACTCAGGCAGAACACTTGCAAGTTCTTCCACGTGTTGCGCCGCCTCGTCCCACCATCGAACGTCGCCTTCGACGAATGATAATACATCCTTGAGTAGTTCCTCCAAGTTGCACCTCCAGGAAAGGTGTACTGGAAAACGGCGGGGATTCTACCACCAAAGCGCGTCACAAGTTCATTGTTGTATTTCCCGAAGTTGGAAACCGCGCGTCAATCCGTTTCATCAGTTCGACCGCATTATCAATCGAATCCTGGGACGCGTTTTCTCGCGCGGGCGACGGCCGGCGATCCAGCCCCGCTAATCTCCGAACCAAGAACATCCCGGCGACGAGATAGATCAATTTCTTTCGGCCCTCATCCATTGCGAAGGCAGGATATCATCTTCGCTTTCTCTTCGCCAGTCGTTCTCTCAACGGAACTTAATGGTCCTCCGCTAGTGATACACTTCCCGTCATGGATACCCCGAAAAACCGGCCCGTCTTCGCAAAGGTCCAACGCGCCAAGTCGGTCATACTTAACGGACAACACTTGTTCTTGAAAGAGTGCGAGAAATGTGGCGGCGATTTCTACGGTGTCGTGAAGCAAATACGCTGTGACGAGTGCTTGGGTAGGAAAAAACGTGCGTCTTAGCCGGCTCTCGACTTTCCGTACATAATTACCTTTCCATCCGCGACAACCGCGATGTACCGGCCGTCCTGAATAAACTGCATCACTTTCTTCCCGGCTCGCGCCATTGCAGCCCATCGCGATTTGGTCTTGGGGTTTTGCTCGATCCCCATAATTGTGTTTCTGCCAAAGACGAACGCGACTTGTCGAAGGCGTTTTGCTTTGCTTTGGGTGACGGGATAACGGTCTGAACCTACCTTTACCACGTCGGCTTCATCCACGAGAGCTTGGCGCCACACGCCGATCAGAGTTTCGTCGAAGGATAATTTCATCCGCGATTTGTATCTCCGATTCTCGCACTGATGTAAAATCCAACGCTGTGACTGTCTCGGGTTGAACAGCGCGGGCGGGCCCCGAGGATGCAATGATGTTGGGGTGCCAAAGCCGAAAGGCAAGATACCGGAGTTCCCAGCCACGAATTCGGGTGGGCAAGACGTCAACCGTCGCACCAAAGCTTCACTGGCGGCTGTCTAAAATTGTACGCCTGCGGGATTGCCTTCTGACGACCCTAGAACCCGCGGGATTGTGATTCTGCGTCTAAGGACTCGCAAGGCCTCGGCTGCCACACACATCGTGCTCATTTCTTCGCTAGGCTGAGAACAATCGTACAGTTCTAGCACCCGCCAAAACATGGCGAACTCAGTTTCCGGCACAAGCTGGGCCAACTTTTCAGAGTCAGTTTCACCCACGGCTTTCAGAAAGACTTCTTCCCAGGATACGAATTTGATGTCGCTCATAGGCCGTGAGGATAAATGAGCGGTCATTCTGAAACTGTATCCTTTTAGACAGTCGCGATACGGGGATGCTCAGCACAAATATGCGATCTAAACTCCTTGTCGCGATCCGTCTCATACCGTTGCTTCATTTCTTCGACTGACTTGCCAACAAGCTGTCCAGACCCGTTGAATACCCATGCACAAACGGAACAAGCCCAGCCGTGGAAGCGCTCACGCTCAACCCAAACCATTTCACGTGCCAAGGAACACCTCCCCCAGGATGAGGGTACGCGGAGGCCGATATGATGATGCTAGATGGACGCCGCGTCAAGCCAAGTGGTGTCCCATTTTAGACAGTACCGTGAGGTTATCGGGGGATGGCCCTCTGTCACTCACACCCCGAGCATTTGCAGCTCAGGGCGGGGTGTTAGCATCGGGGAGAATACTTCGGTTGGCTGACAGCATGACCGCCTCGGCTCGGTACGTCTGTACTGGATTGCACAATCTCCATGCGTCCGTGGCTCGCTTGGAAGCGCTCACCTTTCGCGCCTTTCCCGAGACTAAATCGCTGACAAACCGGCGGCCCAGACGAAAACGGCTAGCGAAGATAAAGCGAAGATGGTAGTGTGGGCTGGTGAGCGACGAGGCCCGGAAAAAATTGATCTATCTCGCGAGCGCCATGTTCCTCTGCCGTAAGCTGGCGGCCTTGGATGGACGCCCGAGTCCTGCTCGCGAGCTGGCATTCCGGGACAGCATCGACTTAGCCGTTGAACTGCTGCGTCGGATAAACGCCAGATTCCCGATGACGAATAAAGGTAAGTGACTCCGCAAGCATGGGGTAATGAGCCGCACGGCGACGGTCATTTTGATTTTTCGCCTTTCGGGGGCGCATCAATGAGCGACTGATAGTCCGCCGACATCGCACGAATCTTTTTCATAATGTCGTCGTACTCCGGGCTGTTCAAGTGCGTGCGGCCAAGCTCCACCCAAAGTTGTTGAATGCGCTTTAGCTTATCAACGGCTTCGTTCGCGTCGTTCATGTCGTTCTCGCTTCAGGGTCGCTTTCTTTTTCGACGGTTTCCTCGCTTTCTTCTCGTCAGCAAGGTAGGCCTCTGCCGCAAGGCTTTCCTTTTCCCAGAGCGACAGTCCCGCTGGATAATCCTTCAGGTAGGAGGAAAATGCCTTGATTTTCGTTCCCGTCACGCCGCCAAGATAACCGACCCATTCTTGCAAGGCAGGCCTGTGCGGGAACGTTCGCACGATGTGCAGTTGTGGAACCTGGGCGGGACCCTGAAGGACCGCTACATCATTCATTGTATGGTCCGCTCGTGATCGTCGTGCTATAGAAATGATAAGAGCCAAGGTCAGTATGCCCTAGCTTAAAACGTGTGCAGGGCAGAATGGCCAAGAAAATCCTCGTGGCGGACGACAGTCCACTTATCCGAAAGATGCTCTGTCAAATGTTTGAAGTCCAAGAGGATTATGATTTGTGCGCCGAAGCGGAAAACGGCCAAGAGGCTATCGCGTTAGCCATCAAACACCGCCCCGACCTGATAATTCTCGATCTAGAAATGCCGATCATGAACGGAGCGGATGCGGCACGCGAAATCAAGAAGCTTCTGCCCGATGTCCCCATCATTCTGTTTACGCAGTATGGCGACTTGGCGATGGGACCCGCATTTATGAATTTGCCGGTAGACCGAGTCGTGTCGAAAAGTGACGGTTACTTATTGATGGGGCATCTTCGCTCGATGATTCCGGCTTAAAGGTTCAGATTCAACATCGCTTGACATTCTATGTGCGCTAGCGTACAGAATGGAAATGTACGGCGTGCCAGCTCATACCCGATTCATCCCAGCAACCAGGTCGGCATCCTTGGGGTGATGTATGAACGAATTGGTGAACGAAGTCCTCTCGTTAGCGGAAGGCAATGCAAAGTGGCTGGACGCTGCCGCACGGCACTTTGAACACTTTGCGACCCAACTCACAGAGAATGAAAAAGCTCAGTTGGATTTGCTAGCCGCCGTTTATCGGGAACGGGCGCAAACCATCCAAGACACGGCGCAAAGAGTGCGCCAGAGCTTGATCACTAACAGTTCCTCGGGCCTACGAACCGAGGACGCTTAAAGACAACGCACCCACCGCGGGTGAACGAGTAACCCGAATCGTATTCGATGGTACACCCCTCCGTCAGTTCCCAAACTGGTGACTGTCGTGGATCGATTTACGACCGTGGCGCGACGGGGATGAACGAAGTTGGCTAATCGCTAGCTGTTGAACGGTGCTCGTGGCTTCCAACCCCTGACGCGCTTATGTGGCATATGGTAGTCTGCGCAACATGCAATTCGATTACTCCCTCGCGTCCATGCTACCGTTCGCCCGAGCTGCAATCCGCGACCACGACAAATTTTCCCATGAGGAGTTTGCCGAATATTTGTTTGGTGAATTAGAGAAGACGGGTGTTCCGGGAGTTGTTAAGCAGTTGCCGAAGGGGCGACTGAAGCTAGCGAAAGGCTTGTTCCTGCTTCTCCATTTTTATCTTCTATTTTATTCCATCGTTCTTAACACATCTTCGCCTGGGGTGTCGGCGGTCGTTGAATCAGGAATCGCACCAGCCATTTGATGTTTTGCGCCGTGGCCGCTAACTGGAACTGCTCGGCGACATTCCAGAGGCGGCGGAGGCGCACTCGCTCCAAGCGCATTCGTTGCTTGAGTTCCGCAAACAGAGCTTCGATCGCGTAGCGTGCGCGGTGCGAACGTTGATACGCGGGCGTGCCCACCAGCGAGCGCACCACCTCTGTGGATCGAACGAAGGCGGAGCGTTCGATGACTACTGCACGTGTTTTGGTTGAACGCCCAACGCGAACAGGACATTTTTTGGTACGAGCGTGATGACGTTTTCAGCTTGCGTGCGCGTTCCGGGCCTAGCTTTCCAGTACTCTTTTCGTACCGCGGTGATCTGCTCCGGTTGGATCTCGCTCGTTTCTGGCAAGCCCGTTTGACCCCGAGTCAGCCTGATGTGGGTCGGGTAATCGGTCATCGTCATTGAAAAAGGCACAAGCAAAACGGTCGTTGCCTTCGGATGCCTGTTCCGCAAATTCGTTGAGATAATCAGAACGGGGCACGGCCCTTTCCCCGGTGGATCGCTGGGGAAATCTACGTCCCAAATTTCTCCACGTTGAGACTGCGGGAGCAACGGCTGTACCGGGTCGGCCGTTAGTCCTCAAGGCGCGAGGGTGACGCCGCACCAACGCGACCCCAGTCGGACTGTTCTTCCATCTCGGCGCTGCTGAGGTTATCGTAATACGCGACGGTGGCCGCTTCGATCGTTGTCATCTCGGCTTTCGCTTGAAGATCTCGAATAAGGTTCTCGAGGTGAGCGCTCAATGATTCCGCTTGCGTCTGCGCGCAACCAGTTTCGAGATAGTCCACCACGTCGTGCGATAATGAGAACGTCTTTCGTTCCTTCTTTGCAAAGGCTGATCGAGCCATCGCCTTACTCCTTTATGAGCTCTTTCATACGATGCGGATACCGCAAATGTCAAACATCGGTAACTCGCTCTTTTTCACTGTCTTTACCGCGACACGCCACGTCGCTACTCCGGGGACGGTACCGGCCAGGAACCTCGTGGCAAGAAACTGGGGCATAAGCCTTTGCCGGCGGACTGAGCGCTATTGTTTTCAGCAAGTTGAACACTACCGATGCGCATACGTATTACAACACCCCCCGCTTCCACCATGTTTTCTTTTATGTTTACAGCTAGTTAGTTAGCGGCAGGAGTTTCTCCGCGTAACCTCTACGTAACTTTCACAGAGCTAGACGCCTTGCTTTTGGCATCGGGCAGAACCCCGAGAGCCCGTAAACCTTGTCAGGTTCTCGGGCCATTCCGACTCGACGCCGAACACCGTGAAAATCTATTTGCTTCAGCTCGGACTCCTGCCGGGTCGGCTGGGAAGGTAGGCAAAAAGAATCGCGAGCCAAGACAGCTGAAGAGTATATTGATTCGCACGCGGCTCGCGAAATGGGACTCATGGTTTAGCACGCTAAGGAACCGATCGAATGCCTTGGCATCGTCCATTATTTTACACTACAGTTTTTAGCGTCTTGTTGGCCTCGCCTGCTTGGGCACAGAATCAAAAGCCCCCAATTCACATCACCGCCGATCTTTCAGACGTCCCGCGCAAGCTCTTTCACGCCGAGGTGGATTTGCCAGTGATCGCCGGCCCGCTCGCTCTGATTACTCCGAAATGGATACCCGGGCAGCACATGCCTTACGGGCCAGCAGGCAATATCGTGGCTGTTGTGTTTACCGCCAATGATCAGCCGCTCGCGTGGCGTCGGGACGATGTGGATCTTTACCAATTTCATATGACGATTCCGGCGGGAGTGACGACGCTTCACGCGCATCTGGACTGCATCGTTGTGGCAAATGTCTCGCAGAAGACAGCGGTGCTTGACTGGGAAAACCTTCTGCTTTACCCGGCCAATACACCGGTCCGAGACATATCCATCCAGCCTTCCCTGATTGTGCCAGCCGGGTGGGGCGTGGGCACTGCCCTCACTCGCATCGGTGACAGCCTATCTCCCGTTCCGGCTGCGGGCACTGTCACGCACTTTGCGGTTACTAATGTCGAGCAGCTGCAAGATTCTCCGATAATGACCGGGCAGTATTTCCACGAATTTGTGCTGGCGCCCGAGATTTCTCCCAAGCATTACATTGACGTGGTCTCCGACCTTCCCGAGGACTCCAATCTTCGCCCGACGGTGCTGGCCGGGCTTGCGAATCTTGTTCGCGAAGCGGACGCACTTTATCGCTCGCATCATTACAATGATTATCATTTCCTGCTAACTCTCTCTGATGCTGCTACCGGAGAACGAACACTCGAGCACGGCCAGTCGTCGGAAAATGGCGTAGGCGAGAAAAGTTTCTCGGAAGATAACCAACAGTTGCCAGACGATAGTATGCTTCCGCACGAATACACACACTCCTGGTGCGGAAAGTATCGACGTCCCGTTGGTTTGTACCAGCCCGATTTCGCCACGGCGCAGCAAGGGGCTTTGCTCTGGGTTTACGAGGGGCTGACGCAATATTACGGCGAGGTCCTGGCGACGCGCTCCGGGCTTATGTCACCGGCGCAGCATCGCGACGTTCTGGCCTTAACCGCCGCCTATCTCGATCACACGCCTGGACGTGAATGGCGCACGACAGAGGACACCGCGATTGCGGCCAGCCTTCTCCGCAACGGTAATGTGCCGTGGGCCAACTGGAGGCGCGGACAGGACTATTACGACGACGGTCAATTCATCTGGTTTGACGCCGACACACTGATTCGCCAGATGACCAACAATCAGAAATCGCTCGATGATTTTGCTCGGATTTTTTTGGGCCAGGGCGGCAACACCGGACCGCTCATTGTTGCTTACACGTTTGATGAAATCGTTCGCGATATGAACCAGGTGATGCCCTACGACTGGGCCACCTTCTTTCAGGACCGCATCGACAAACTNAATCCGCATGTCGATCTTGCAGGGGTGGAAAGGGGTGGCTACAAACTGGTCTACGTCGACCAGCGGAATCCGTTGGAGGCGGTCTTAGCCGGTAAGGACGTGGCCTATTTCACCGGCACGGATGACCATGGCGTGAACGTTTGGCATTCCGTTGGCCTGATCGTCAGTGGTGATGGCAACATCGTAGATGTTCGCTGGAATGGCCCCGCCGACCGGGCGAAAATCGCTCCGGGCGCAAAGATTATCGCGGTCGAGGGTCAGGCTTATTCTGGGGATAGGCTGCGGGAGGCGATTCGCGATGCGAAAGGAAAATCCGAGCCGATTCATCTGATCTTGCAGTTGGATAATTTTATTTCTACTGTCGATATTGATTACCACGATGGTGAACGCTATCCAATACTGGAGCGCGTCGAAGGAACGCCTGGGTATCTGGACGACAGCACGAAACCCCTTGTGCCGCCCCAACCAGCGCGTTCAAAGCCAATAGCCGACAATCACTGAGCCAGTACGTTCGTGGCCTGCTGGGTCACGTTACGTTACACCAAGTGGTAAGCGCGTTATCAGGCACAACTCATGATCAAACTCGCCCTTTTCGCGACTTCATCCCTAGTATTTGCCGTGACCTTGATCAAAGCCCGGACCAAAATCAAAAAGCTCGAACAGGTCGCTGATTGCCGGGCCATTGACGGGAACGTAGGGATTGTCGAATTCGGCTCGCGGGTTGGGTAAATTATCGCGGCTGCGTCGGGTCACTGTACCCAGATTCCAGTTCCGTTCGATGAACTTGAGAATGGAGACTTGATCCGAGTAGTCATGTGCGATGTGCCCAGCCCGTGTGAACGGCGACACGACAATCAGCGGGATGCGGGTGCCATCGCCGAAGAAATCGAGCGGTTGCACGTAACCGGAATCGTAATAGCCGCCGCCTTCGTCGAAGGTGATGAAGATGGCAGTGTCCTTCCACAGAGAAGGATTTGCCTGCACCGCATCGACAATCTTCTTGGTAAAGCCTTCGAACAAGTCGAGTTTCGAGGTGGCAGGGTGGCCGTCAACGAGTTCGCTGGGCTT
>JGI12635J15846_10002533_pt1 | contig 16006 bp, 11 predicted proteins | sample BlaSpr_A8_OM2_M2_FD_15846 | JGI IMG/M metagenome (IMG submission 15846) | reverse complement strand
TCGACGATCTGGCGATGCTGTCTCGTTGCCATGGAGCCCTCTATTCCTTGACGCCGGGCAGATTCCTGTCGGTCCCCGCGTCATCGGAAGCAACGCCCGATACCGAATGATGTTCCGCGATTCCGGGCCTGCGACGGATCATACCCGCCCTGCCGCACCTGGCGGCCACGCCGCCCTGCCCACGCCCCTGTCCGCTCGTATTACGGTTAACTCCGTCCGGAGATTCCTCGGCCCGTCAGCTTTGAAAGCGACCTCCCCGGTGGTATCCTTGCCGGTCGTCTGTTGCGTTTTCGGAGTATACCAATGGCCCCCCGCGCCAACTGGAAGGGCTTTTTGCGCCTTTCGCTCGTGACCTGTCCGGTTGCCCTGTATCCGGCGACGTCGGATACCGAAAAGGTTTCCTTCAACCAGATTAACCGTAAAACGGGCCATCGCATTAAATACGCCAAGGTCGACGCCGACACCGGCGAGGAAGTCGCCAACGAAGACATCGTCAAGGGCTACAAGGTCGATACCGACACCTACATCGAGGTGTCGAAGGACGAACTCGACGACCTCGCGCTGGAATCGACCCACACCATCGAGATCGACGAATTCGTCCCCAGGACCGACATCGACACCCGCTATCTGATCCGCCCCTACTATCTCGTGCCCGACGGCAAGGTCGGCCACGACGCCTTCGCGGTGATCCGCGAAACCATCCGCAGCATGAACAAGGTCGCGATCGGCCGCCTGGTTTTGACCAACCGCGAGCACATCGTGGCGCTTGAGCCACTCGGCAAGGGCCTGATGGGAACGCTGTTGCGNTATCCCTACGANGTGCGCGGCGAGAAGGAATATTTCGACGACATTCAGGATGTGAAGGTCACCAAGGACATGCTGGATCTCGCCAAGCATATCGTCGAGCAGAAATCCGGCGACTTCGAGCCCGACAAGTTCGAGGATCACTACGAGTCCGCGCTGATCGACCTCATCAACAAGAAGCGCGCCGGCATCCGCCTGCCCGCGAAGACCGCGCCGAAAACCGGCGGCAACGTCATCAATCTGATGGATGCGCTAAAGCGCAGCCTCGCCAGCGAGAAGCAGTCGGCGCCTGCCGCCAAGGGCAAGAAACCGCGCAAGGCCGCCGCCGGCCAGCGCGAGATGCTGCTGCCGATCAGCGGCAAGCGCGCCAAGGAAGAAGCCAAGGCGCAGGCGCCGAAGAAGGCGGAGAAGCCGGTGCGCGCGCCGGCCCGAGCGAAAAAGGCCGGATAACGGAGCTGGCCGTTATTTCAGCGACGAATTGATCGAGGTGAATTTGGTGTTCAGCTGCGGGCCGATGGCCTGGACCGTGGCGATGATCGCAAATGCGATACCGGTTGCGATCAGGCAATATTCGATGGCGGTCGCGCCGGTTTCGTCGCTCAGGAATTTTGAAATCAGCCGTCGCATTCAGGACTCCTGTCGACGCTTCCCAGGGGATTCTCCCGCCCCACTGCAGTAAGCGCAATCTAAATTGGATTTGGTTGCGGGCGCGTCGACAAACACGCTGAATATCCGGTTAAGGCCGCTGGCCATCTTTCGCCGGATGGCGGGATAAATGGCTGTTTTCGCCCTGCCCGCCGGCGCGACCGGCCGGCCCGGGATCGGCCGATATCGCGGCCCGGATGCATATCAGAGCTTCCCGGCTGTCGCAGCGCGCGAGCTTTACCAATCGACGGATTCCTGTTCCAACTAGCCTCCTAGGCCGAGCCCAACATCGGCCGGTTCAAGGGGAGAGAGACCGTCATGAAGCTCGGCACCGCCATTGCGGAAATCATGAAGCGCGAGGGTATCGAAATCCTCTGCGGCTATCCGGTCAATCATCTCATCGAACATGCGGCCAATGCCGATATACGCCCGATCATGGTGCGCCAGGAGCGCATCGGCATCCACATGGCGGACGCGATCTCACGCGTCACTTCGGGGCGCTCGATCGGCGCGTTCTGCATGCAGCACGGCCCCGGCGCGGAAAACGCCATGGGCGGCGTGGCGCAATGTTACGGCGAATCGGTGCCCGTGCTGGTGCTGCCGATGGGCTATGCGCGGCGGATCGCCAATATCGACCCGAACTTCAATTCCAGCCAGGCGATGAGGGCGTTCGCGAAATCCTCCGAGCCGATCAACCTGGCCACTGAGGTCGGCAACATCTTCCGCCGCGCCTTCACAAAGCTGAAAAACGGCCGTGGCGGACCGGTGATCGTCGAAATCCCTTCGGACATGTGGAACGAGGAGGTGCCGGAGCCACTGAACTATACGCCGGTGCTGCGCACCCGCTACGGCGCCGATCCCTTGCATGTGAAGGAAGCCGCGGCGCTCTTGATGTCAGCCAAGCGGCCGGTGATCTATGCCGGCCAGGGCGTGCATTACGCCAGGGCCTGGCCGCAACTGAGGCGGCTGGCCGAGCGGCTCGCCATTCCCGTCACCACCAGCCTCGGCGGCAAGTCGTCCTTCCCGGAGACCCACCCGCTGTCGCTCGGCTCCGGCGGCCTCGCGGTGCCGCGCGCGGTGCCGAAATTCCTCGGCGAGGCCGACGTGATCTTCGGCATCGGCTGCTCGTTCACCGAAACCAATTTCGGCATCGCCATGCCCAAGGGCAAGACCATCATTCATTCGACGCTGGATCCTGCGCATCTGAACAAGGACGTCGAGGCCAGGATCGGGCTGGTCGGCGATGCCGGTCTCGTGCTCGACGCGCTGCTGGAAGAAATCAACAAGAGCGTCACTTCGGACCGCGATGCGTCGGCCGTCGCCGCCGAGATCGCCGCCTCGCACAAGGAGTGGCTGGCCAAATGGATGCCCAAGCTGACCAGCAATGACGCGCCATTAAACCCCTACCGCGTGCTCTGGGATCTGCAGCACACCGTCGACATCAAGAACACCATCATCACCCATGATGCCGGCAGTCCGCGCGACCAGCTCTCGCCGTTCTGGAAGCCGGTCGAACCGTTGTCCTATATCGGCTGGGGCAAGACCACGCAGCTCGGCTACGGCTTGGGCCTCGCGATGGGCGCCAAGCTCGCAAAACCCGACAAGCTCTGCATCAACGTCTGGGGCGATGCCGCGATCGGTTTCACCGGCATGGACTTTGAAACGGCGGTGCGCGAGCGGATTCCGATCATGTCGATCCTGTTGAACAATTTCAGCATGGCGATCGAATTGAAGGTGATGCCGATTTCGACCCAAAAATATCGCTCGACCGATATCTCCGGCGACTACGCCGCCATGGCCCGTGCGTTCGGCGGCTATGGCGAGCGGGTGACGAAGCCACAGGACATTATCCCCGCGATCCAGCGCGGCATTGCGAAGACCAAGGAAGGGATCCCGGTGCTGCTGGAGTTCATCACGTCGAAGGAAACCGAGGTTTCGAGGCCGGGAACGTGAACTTGACCGGTTTTTGGGCTTAACCGCGACCAAAGACGGCGCTGGCCCGGCTGTGCCCGGAATGAAATAATCGGATATTGTTGGATTGGCCGGCCCGAGAGCAGCAAGCTTGGATCGGCGAGATTTTGGTGGGGCGCGGCGCCGTCAAGCGCACGCGCGCCCTGCACGAATGGATTTGAGTGAATGACCGCGCTTTCCCCGGACGTGGTGGCCGATCTCAGGCAGGAGAACGCCCGGCTGCAGGCCGAACTGCGCGCCGCCCGGGAACGTCAGGCCGGCAGCGCCGAAATCCTGCGCGCCATTGCCGACGCCTCAGGCGATGCCGAGCGGTCGCTGCAGCGGATCGCCGAGATCACCGCCCGCCTGTTTGATTGTCAAAGCGTCCGGATCAGGATCGCCGAAAACGGCGAGTGGACCCGCACGATAGGCGTCGGCGCCACCGCGGAACGCGTCGGCGCGGAGGTTGCCGCTGCCCAGTTGCGGATCGGCGGCAAGAGCCTGCCCGGCACGGTGTTGCACGAAAACCGGCAAATCCACATTCCCGACATCAACAATCTCGATCCGTCGATGGCGGAGTGGCCCGGCCTTCCGCCCGCACGCGCCGCCGGCGCCCGGGTCGTCGCCGGCACGCCGTTGCGGCGCGAGGGCAAGGCCATCGGCGTGCTGGTCGTCTACCGCGATCGTCCCGAACCGTTCAGCGCCGACGAACTGGCGCTCCTGCAAAGTTTCGCCGACCAGGCGGTCATCGCCATCGAGAACGCGCGGCTGTTCAATGAGACGCAGGCGGCACTCTCCCGGCAGACTGCGACCTCCGATATCCTGCGGGTGATCAGCGGGTCGCCGACCGACGTGCAGCCGGTGTTCGATGCCATCGTGCTGACCGCCGCGCGGCTGCTCGGCCGCGACATGGCATTCGTCCTGCGTTGCGATGGCGCCACCTATTGGTGCGCAGCCATGGCCGGGCCGGAAGGACCGCTCCCGGTGCTCGATCCTGCGCCCGTGCCGATCGATCCCGACGCCAACTTCCCGTCGCGCGCCATCGTCGCCAGGAAAAACCTGCATCTGCCGGACTGGTCGGCAATCGAGCTGCCCGAATACGAAGGCCACATCCGAGAGACGTACGGGATCAGCTCGGCGCTATACCTGCCGCTGCTGCGCGAGGGCGAATGCATCGGCGTGCTGGGGATGGCCGGAAAACGAGCTGGCAGTTTGGGCGAAAACGAAATCGCGCTGGCCGAATCGTTCCGCGACCAGGCCGTGATCGCGATCGAGAACACCCGGCTGTTCAACGAGACCCGGGAGGCATTGGAGCGGCAGACCGCGACCGCCGATATCCTGAAGGTCATCGCCAGTTCGCCGTCGGACGTGCAGCCAGTGTTCGAGGCGATCGTGGGAAGCGCGGCAAAGCTGTTCGAGCCTTGCGCCGCGACCATTGTCACCCTGAGCGACGAAAACCTGCACTGGAAGGCGACTGCGGTGCTTCACCCCGAGTTCGACGTTGAACGTGCCAGGGCGATCTATCCGCTGCCATTCAAGCCGGATCACTTCCCTTCTGCCCGGGCCATCGCGGAACGGCGCATTGTCGAGATTCCGGATAGCGAAGCGCCCGATGCCTCCGACACCCCGCGGCAGGCGGGACGGATCAGCGGATTCCGCTCCGCCACCTTCGTGCCGCTGATCAACGGCGCCCAGGGTATCGGCACGATCATACTCACCCACCCGCAGGCCGGCTTCAGACTTTCCGAGAAACAGCTCGCCTTGGTCCAGACCTTTGCCGACCAGGCCGTGATCGCAATCGAGAACGCGCGGCTGTTCAACGAGACCCAAGAGGCGCTGGAGCGCCAGACCGCGACCGCCGAGATCCTGAAGGTGATCGCGAGTTCACCGTCGGATACGACGCCGGTGTTCGAAGCGATCGCGACCAGCGCCAACCGCCTGCTCGGAGGATTCTCCGCTGCAGTCTTCCGCTTCCTCGACGGCAGCGTCCATCTCGCCGCGTTCACTCCGGTCAGTCCGGCTGCCGATGCAGCACTCAAAGCGGATTTCCCCAGGCCGGTCGATGAGTTCGAGGCGTTCCGACTGGCCCAGCAAGGCAAGCCGTTCCCTATCCCGGACACCGAAGAGATACCGCACCCGCCGATCAGGGCGATCGCGCGGCTGCATGGCTTCCGCAGCATGCTGTTCGTGCCCCTGATGAACGGCGGCGTCCTGATCGGCATCATCAGCGTGACGCGCCTCGAGACCGGTACGTTCTCGCCCAACCACATTCAGTTGCTGCAAACCTTCGCCGACCAGGCGGTTATTGCCATCGAGAACACCCGACTGTTCAACGAGACCAAGGAGGCGCTGGAGCGGCAGACCGCGACCGCCGACATTCTCAAGGTCATCGCCAGTTCGCCCAACGACGTGCAACCGGTGTTCGACGCCATCGCGGCCAGCGCCAAAAGGCTGATCGGCGGGTTCTCGACTTCGGTGTTTCGCTTCGTCGACGGCGTCGCTCACGTCGCAGCCTTCACGCCGACAAACCCGGCTGCCGACCAACTGTTGAAAGCCTCGTTCCCGCGTCCCGTCGCCGAATTTCCTCCTTTTGAGCTGGCGATGGCCGGTGCGGTCGTGCAGGTCCCTGACACCGAAGCCGAGCCGGATGCGCGGATGAAGCAAATAGCTCGGGCGCGCGGCTTTCGCAGTGCGTTGAACGCGCCTCTGATGAGCAAGGAAACAGCGCTTGGCCTGATCACGGTCACTCGAAAGGACCCCGGTTCGTTCGCAGGCCATCATGTTCAGTTGCTCAAGACATTTGCCGACCAGGCCGTGATCGCCATCGAGAACGTGCGGCTGTTCAACGAGACCAAGGAGGCATTGGAGCGGCAGACCGCGACCGCGGACATCCTCAAGGTGATCGCCAGTTCGCCAACGGATGTGCAGCCGGTGTTCGATGCCATCGCCTCGAGCGCCAACCGACTGATCGGCGGCTACTCCTGCACGGTCTCCCGCTTCGTCGACGGCACGGCGTTCCTGAAAGCCTTCACGCCGACGACGCCTGAGGCGGATGAAATCCTGCAGTCAAGCTTCCCGCAACCGGTTGCCGGTTTTGCGCCCTTCCTGATGGCAAAGGCCGGCGAAGTCACCCAAGTCCCCGATACCGAAGCCATGACCGGCGGAATCCTGGAAATCTCGCGAGCGCGTGGCTTCCGCAGCATGCTGTTCGCGCCGCTGATGAACAAGGGCGAAACGATCGGATCGATCGGAGTGACCCGCGTTCAGCCCGGCAGCTTCGGCGACGATCACGTTCAACTCCTGAAGACCTTCGCCGACCAGGCCGTGATCGCGATCGAGAACACGCGGCTGTTCAATGAGGTGCAGGCGAGGACACGCGACCTGACGGAATCGCTGCAGCAGCAGACCGCGACTGCCGAGGTTCTCAAGGTCATCAGCCGCTCCGCCTTCGATCTGCAGACCGTGCTCAACACGCTGGTCGAGTCCGCGATGACTCTTTGCAATGCTCATACCGGTGCGATCTTCCAGAAACAGGGTGAGCTTTATCACATGACGGCCGGCCACGGTTATTCGGCCGACGTGCTGACCTACGCGAAAACCCATCCGATCACTCCAGGGATGGATAGCAACGTTGGCCGAGTCGCGTTGACCGGCCAGGTTGTGCAAATATCAGACGTTCTTGCCGACCCGCAGTATGGCGCCGCCGGGTACCAGCGCGTCGGCGGCTACCGCGCAATGCTCGGCGTTCCAATCATGCGCGACGGCAAGGTTGAGGGCGTGTTCTCGCTGGCACGGCCCGAGCCGGGACCGTTCACGGAACGGCAGGTCGAACTCCTGCAGACCTTCGCCGACCAGGCGGTGATCGCGATCGAGAACGTCCGGCTGTTCGACGAGGTGCAGGCGAAAACGCGAGACCTCTCCGAGGCCCTCACCTATCAGACCGGCAGCAGCAATATTCTGAAGGTGATCGCGTCCTCGCCGACCGATGTCGGGCCGGTTCTCAAGGCTATCGTTGAAAGCGCCTGTGAGCTCTGCGAGGCCGATGACGCTCTGGCCGTGTTGAAGGATGGTGAGGATCTTACGTTCCAAGCGCAGCATGGTTCGATTCCCGTTGCCTGGCAGCGATCGCCGATCAGCCGTCAGTGGGCATCCGGCCGTGCGGTTCTCGATCGCAGGGCGATCCATGTACATGACGTGCTGTCCGCCGAAGGAGAAGGGTTCCCCGTTACCCAGGAATTCGCGCGCCAGACCAATGTTCGCACGATCCTGAGCGTACCTTTGCTGCGCGAGAACGAAAGTATCGGAGCCATCGTGCTTCGCCGCACCGAAGTCCATCCGTTCAGCGACAAGCAAATCGCGTTGCTGCAGACCTTCGCCGATCAGGCCGTGATCGCGATCGGCAACGTCCGCCTGTTCGACGAGGTGCAGGCCCGCACCAAGGAACTGTCGAAATCGCTCGACGACTTGCGCACCGCCCAGGACCGCCTGGTGCAGACGGAAAAACTCGCTTCGCTCGGCCAGCTCACCGCCGGCATCGCGCACGAGATCAAGAATCCCCTCAATTTCGTCAATAATTTCTCGGCATTGTCGTCGGAATTGACCGATGAGCTCAACGACGTGCTGAAGCAAGCCAGGCTCGCCGGCAAGATCCGCGAGGAAGTCGATGAATTGACTGGCCTTTTGAAGGATAATCTTGCCAAAGTGGTGCAGCACGGCAAACGCGCCGACTCCATCGTCAAGAACATGCTGTTGCATTCGCGCGAGGGTTCCGGCGACCATCGGCCCGCCGACATCAACGCGCTGGTGGACGAAAGCCTCAACCTCGCCTATCACGGCGCACGGGCCGAGAAATCGCAGTTCAATGTGACGCTACAGCGTGATTTCGATCCCAATGCCGGCATGATCGAAGTGTTTCCGCAGGAGATCACCCGCGTGCTGCTAAATCTGATCTCGAACGGCTTCTATGCCGTGACCAAGCGCAAGGCCGAGAATGGCGCGGGTTTTGAACCGAGCGTCATTGCCTCTACCCGGGATCGCGGCGAACGTGTCGAGATCCGGATTCGCGATAACGGCACCGGCATCCCGCCGGAAGTGAAGGAAAAGATGTTCAACCCGTTCTTCACAACCAAGCCCGCAGGCGAAGGCACCGGGCTCGGGCTGTCGATGAGCCACGACATCATTGTGAAACAACACGGTGGCACCATCGATGTCGCGACCCAGCCCGGCGAATTCACGGAATTTACGATCATATTGCCGCGTACCAGCAATCTTTCAAACAAATCCAGAGGTCAGACGTGAGCGTTTTAGTTCTTGTGGTAGATGACGAGCCGGACGTCGAGGCCTTGTTCCGGCAGCAATTCCGCCGCGACCTGCGCGCGCAGCGTTTTATCATGGACTTTGCCAATTCGGCCGCCGACGCGCTGGCGCGCATCGCCGGCACCATCGAGCAGTCGCTGATCCTGATCCTGTCCGACATCAACATGCCCGGCATGACCGGTCTGGAGATGCTGCCGAAGGTCAAGGAGATACGCCCCGATGTGCCCGTCATCATGATCACCGCCTATGGCGATCCCGACACCAAGCGCAAGGCGATCGAAAGCGGCGCCAGCGGCTTGCTGACGAAGCCGATCGATTTCACCTTGCTGCGCGGGGAAATCGACACCCGGCTGGAACAGGTCAGCACTTGAGCCGCTACGGCTTGAAAAACGCGGGATCGTTGAGCGCCTTGATCATGGTGTCGACCATGTCGGCGGCGCCGTGGTCCTCGCGCTCCTCCAGGAGTTCCCACATCTTGCGCAGATTGGCGCGCATCGGCGCCTTCAGCGAGGGATCGCGCTCGATCAGGGTCCGCGCGATGCAGAAGGCGATGCCTTCGCTGCCCATCCGGGTTTGCTCGATGGTGGGTTTGCTCATGGCCGGCTCCTTGTCGATTCGATGAGAACTTGCTGGCGCCGCTGTTAGATCAAATCGCGAGTCGGGGATAGTCAGGGCATAGGACTGACGGCGCGCCGAACCCCCGGCGGCGCCCTACTCCGCCATCTCTATCCGCGCCGGCGGGCCGGCCAGCGGCCTCTCTTCCATCACGATCAGGCAGAGCGCCGAACAGGCGAGCAACGCCGCGGCGGCGCCGAACACGTAACGGAAGGCCGAGATCATGTCGGCGGTGGGTATCGAGCTGACCGCGCCGCGATGCTCGCCGGCGAGCGAAATATCCGCGCCCAGCGCCATCAGCAGGATCGCGCTGAACGCCGCCACCATGAACGAGGCCATCAACGCGCGAAAGAAATTCATCGCGCCGGTGATGGTGCCGACCTGCGACCGCGGCACCGCGTTCTGCAGCGCCACCACGCTGACCGGAAACACCGTGCCGAGTCCGACCGCGAACAACGACAATAGCGTCAGCAGCGCCCACAACGGCAGCATCGTCAGCGCCAGCACGCATCCCAATAACGCCGCGCACGAGGTGCCGATGATGGCGACGCGCTTATAGTGTTTGGTGCGCGCCATGGTGCGGCCGGCGATCGCAGCCCCCGCGGTTGAGATCGCGGCGAGCGGGATCAGTGCCAATCCGGCCTCGCTGGCGCTCAGATGATAGACCACTTCGTAATACAGCGGCAGATGCACGGTCAGCCCCAGCATCGCGCCGAACGCGCAGCCGCCGCCCGCCAGCGCGTAGGGCGCGATCGGGCCGCCCATCAGCGACAGCGGCAGGAACGGCTCTTTTGCCCTTCCCGCATGCCAGATGAAAGCGAGCGTCAGCGCGACGGACGCGCCGATCATCGCCAGGATGGTCGGCGACAGCCAGAGATAGCGGTTGCCGCCCCAGGTCAGCACCAGCATGATCACGACCGCGGACGCCATCAGCAGCACGCCGCCGAGCCAGTCGACCTTCCGCCTGCGGTGAAAGCTCGGGATCTTGCCCATCCTCGGCAGCAGCATCGCCAGCGACACCAGCCCGAGCGGTACGTTGATCCAGAAAATCATCGACCAGTGCAGGTGTTCGGCGAACACGCCGCCGAGGATCGGACCGCCTAATCCCGCCGCCATCCACACGCCGCTGAAATAGGCTTGGTACTGGCCGCGCTCGCGTGGGCTGACCACGTCGGCAATCACGGTCTGGACGATCGGCATGATGCCGCCGCCGCCGAGCCCCTGCAGCCCGCGCGCCAGGATCAGCATCGTCATGTTCGGCGCCACCGCGCACAGAATAGACCCGGCGATGAACAGGCCGAGCGCCGTGATGATCATGCCGCGGCGGCCGTAGATGTCGGCAAGCGTGCCGAATACCGGCGCCACCGCGGTCGAGGCCAAAAGATAGGCGGTGATCACCCATGACAGGCTGGAGACGTCGTGGAATTGCCCGCCGATGGTCGGCAGCGCAGTCGCCACGATGGTCTGGTCGAGGGCGGCCAGAAACATCGTCAGCAACAGGCTCATCAGGATGGTGCGGACCTCGCTTTGGGTCAGCGGCGCCTTTGGGGCGATCGGCGGTGCGTCGCTGAGATCGATCACCTCGGCCGGCAGCCGCGGCAAATCATCGGCGATGGCTTCGGGCAACATCTGTTGGTCGGCCGGGCGACGGCTGTGCCGTTCGAACTTGTTCATTTTCCGCGTGTTTTATTCAGGGGGTGCGCGGCCGGAGGCCACGCGGGAATCGCTGTTTCGCCGGTAATGTAGGCAGCAAATCCAAGTTGCGGCAGCGGGTTACGCGCATGGGTGCGTCCCGCGCGGGGGTAATCGCGATCGCGTGATCGGCCGAAGCGCATTCGCGCGGGAAGAAACCACGTGAAAACAAAAAGATAGGGAATTGGATTCCGCTTCAATCGGAACCTCAGGCTATCGCGCCAACCCGTCTTTCGGCTTCAGGATTGTGGCCGCTTTTTCAGCCGCGCCCGCTTCGGCAACTGCGCCGGCCACTGCACGATGTGATCCTCGAGGTCGGCGTCGGCGATTCGTTCTCGGTTCCCTGCACCCGCCCGCGCACGGAAACGCCGGCTTCATGCACCGTATTGGGATCGCCCGATATCAGCGGATGCCACCAATAGAGATCGCGGCCCTCGGCGACCAGCTTGTAGCCGCAACTCGGCGGCAGCCAGTTCAGGGTGTGGACGTTGGCCGGCGTCAGCCGCACGCAATCCGCAACCTTGTCCGAGCGGTTCGCATAATCCTTGCAGGCGCATAGACCGGCATCCAGAAGCTTGCAGGAAACGTGGGTGAAATAGATCTTGCCGCTGTCCTCGTCCTCGAGTTTCTCCAGGCAGCAGCGCGCGCAGCCGTCACACAGGCTTTCCCATTCGGCGTTGGACATTTCCTCCAACGTCTTGGTTTTCCAGAAGAATCCCTCCTGGCCCGAGGGCGGCTTGGGGCTTGTGGTCATGGCTCCTGACGGTCCGGGCAACGCGGGCTTCAAACCCTTCTAGGGGCTGCGACGGTCGGGGTGCAAGTGGGGTGGCGGGGCCGCCGATAAAAGCCGGTGGGCACGTTAGCCCTGCCCGTTGAAATCGCCAGCCCGACCATTGGTTTATGGCCCCCGCTCGGTTAGAAAAGAACCTCGGTCCCCAACGGCGCAAAAGCGCCTTGGGTTTGCCGCAACATTCCCGCAAGACGTCTCGACGGTGCCCAGCCGGGCGCTTGAGCGCCTTCGAACTGACCAAAGGCTCCGGTGCGCAGGATCATACCACCGCAATGGCAGCAGAAAATCCGGCACTGGATGCTGGATTTCGACGCGCGCATCGATTCGACGCTGTTTTCCTCCGCCAAGGGCGCGCGCGAACTCTATGAGCGCTACTCGACCTTCATGGACCGCTTCTATGTCGGCCGCTGGAAACGCTGGGTCTTCATCGAGCCGTTGTCGGAAGCCGCCACCATAGGGCTCGGCGGCCTGATCCTGATGCTGGCGCTCGCGGTGCCGGCGTTTCGCGAAACCGCCGATGACGACTGGCTGAAGAAATCCGATCTCGCGGTGGCCTTCCTCGATCGCTACGGCAATCCGATCGGCAACCGCGGCATCAAGCACAATGATTCGATCCCGCTCGAGGATTTTCCGGACAACCTGATCAAGGCGACCCTGGCCACCGAGGACCGCCGCTTCTACGATCATTTCGGCATCGACATCGCCGGCACGGCGCGCGCGCTGGTCACCAACGCACAGGCCGGCGGGGTGCGGCAGGGCGGCTCCTCGATTACCCAGCAGCTGGCAAAAAACCTGTTCCTCAGCAACGAGCGCACCATCGAGCGCAAGGTCAACGAGGCCTTCCTCGCGATCTGGCTGGAGACGCGGCTCACCAAGAACGAGATCCTGAAACTCTATCTCGATCGCGCCTATATGGGCGGCGGCACCTTCGGCGTCGACGGCGCCGCGCATTTCTACTTCAACAAGTCGGTGCGCGACGTCAATCTGGCGGAAGCCGCGATGCTGGCCGGGCTGTTCAAGGCGCCCACCAAATTCGCGCCGCACATCAACCTGCCGGCCGCCCGCGCCCGCGCCAACGTCGTGCTCGACAACCTGGTCGACGCCGGTTTCATGACCGAGGGCCAGGTGTTCGGCGCGCGGCGCAACCCGGCTACCGCGGTCGACCGGCGCGACGAGAATTCTCCGAACTATTATCTCGACTGGGCGTTCGACGAGATGCGCAAGCTGGTCGACACCTTTCCGAAATCCTACACCGAGCGGGTGTTCGTGGTCCGCACCGCGATCGACATGAACGTGCAGCGCGCGGCGGAAGAGGCGATCGAAAACCAGCTGCGCCAGTTCGGGCGCGACTATCACGCCACCCAGGCCGCCACCGTGGTATCCGATCTCGACGGCGGCGTCCGCGCCATGGTGGGCGGGCGCGACTACGGCGCCAGCCAGTTCAACCGCGCCGTCGATGCCTACCGGCAACCCGGTTCGTCGTTCAAGCCCTATGTCTACTCGACCGCGCTGATGAACGGCTTCAAGCCGACCTCGATCGTGGTCGACGGCCCGGTCTGCATCGGCAACTGGTGTCCGCAGAATTACGGCCACTCCTATTCCGGCGCGGTGACGCTGACGCAGGCGATCACCCGCTCGATCAACGTTGTTCCGGTCAAACTGTCGATCGCGATCGGCGGCAAGGGCGGACCGAAGGCCGGCCGCGCCAAGATCGTCGAAGTGGCGCGCCGCTTCGGCATCAAGGCGCCGCTGCCGGATACGCCATCGCTGCCGATCGGCGCCGACGAAGTCACCGTGATCGAGCATGCGGTGGCCTACGCGACCTTCCCCAACAAGGGCAAGTCGGTGACGCCGCATGCGGTGCTGGAAGTCCGCACCGGGGCCGGCGATCTGGTCTGGCGCTACGACCGTGACGGGCCGAAGCCGCTGCAGGCCATTCCCGCATCGGTCGCCTCCGACATGGTGGGCATGATGAGCCACGTCGTCTCTGAGGGCACCGCGCGGCGCGCGGCATTGGACGGCATCCCGACCGCGGGCAAAACCGGCACCACCAACGCCTATCGCGACGCCTGGTTCGTCGGATATACCGGCAACTTCACCTGCGCGGTGTGGTACGGCAATGACGACTATTCGCCGACCAACCGCATGACCGGCGGATCGCTGCCGGCGCAGACCTGGCACGACATCATGGCTGCCGCCCACCAGGGCGTCGAGATCAAGGATATCGCCGGTTATCCGACGGTCGCGAGGCCGCCCACCCCCGTTGCCTCGGCCGTCGTCGCCAATGGCGCCCCGAAACCCCCGGAGATCAAGCCGGGGCCGCCGCCGATCCTCACCAAGCGCGGCGCGGATATCCTGGTGCAGGTTGAAAAGCTGCTCGATGACGCCGCGCGGACCGCGGGCGATCCGGTAAAGCCCGCAAAACCGGTGTCGTCGAACTCCGCCGCCTTCCCGGAAAGTTTTGCGGCGGCGACGACATCCGGCAACGCGGCCCCATCGGCGCCGCGCAAGAACTAACCGTGCGGCTGATACTCATCACCCTGCTGGCGCTGATCATCGCCACCGCCGTCGGCCTCGGCGCGACATGGATGACCGCGACCCGCGGCACCGACCTCGGCACGCTCACGATCGGGGCCTGGACCGCCCGGCCCAAGACCGGCACCGCCGACGTCGACCCCTATTCGCGCGCCACCATCGCCCGCAGCGGCGAACTGCCGGTCGGCACCGGCGACGGCGTCGCCTTCTCGGCGACCACCGACGACCGCAAGCGGCCGCTCGACGGGCGCTGCGACGTCGTGGTCTCCGGCGTCACGCCGGCGGCGCGGTTCTGGACGCTGACGCTGTACGACCAGAAGGGACGCCTGGTGGCGAATTCGCTGCAGCGCTACGGTTTTACGAGCCAGGAAATCATCCGCGGCGCCGATGGCGCGTTCGAGATCCGGGTGGCGTCCAGGTCGCGCGCCGGCAACTGGCTCCCCACCGGCGGCATCGAGCGCTATGCGCTGATGCTGCGGCTTTACGATACGCCGGTCGGCGTCGCGACCCGTACGCAGCGCGATGCGCCGATGCCCTCCATTGCGACGGCGGGGTGCCCATGATCCGCCTGGTGTTCACGATCATCGCGGGCGTGCTGCTCGGCGCCATCGTGCACCTCGTCAGCGTGCTGGCGTTGCCGCGCATCGCCACCCAGGACGCCTATTCGCGGCTGACGCCCATGACAAAACTCAACGCGGTGACTCCCCTCCCCTTGGCGGATCCGAACAACGCGNNGATGCCGTTCATGGACCCGGCCTTNGCGCTGGCGATCTGCCGCTATGACCTNTCCGGCGGCTCCATAAAACTCACGGTGCCGGTCAGCCAGGCCTATACCTCGGTGTCGTTCTATACCCGCAACGAAGTCGCCTATTACGCCATCAACGACCGCTCCGCCGGCAAGAAGGTGATCGANCTCGATCTGATGACGGAAGCCCAGCACGACGAACTGCCCGAAGACGAGGACGTGACCGCGGCCGACCGGCTGATCATCGATNCGCCTTCCGCGACCGGCCTGATCGTGCTGAAGGCGCTGGCGCCGGAGCCCGGCCTGATGCCGCAGGCGCAGGCGGCGCTGGCCGCGTCGAGCTGCAAGGTGCAGACCGAGCCGCCGGCCAAGCGCTGACGCGCAACCCTCGGGCTGTAGGATGGGTTGAGCCCTTCGCGAAACCCATCACCTTGCCGCATCACGCGATGGGTATCGTAAGAGCTCCACCAATCCTGCCAGCGGCCACCGATCCAATTTTCAAAGAGGCAAGCAAAGTCTTTCAGGCCGTCATTGCGAGCGAAGCGAAGCAATCCAGCTGGTGCCGCGAAAAGAGAAGCTGGATTGCTTCGCTTCGCTCGCAATGACGGGGAGACACAACTCCGCATTCCCGCGGCACAGTTTGCCCGAGTCCTGCAAGAACGATCCGCCCCAAAGATAAGGGCGTGGGGAATGCCGGGCGCCCAGTGCACCCGCAGCCTCGCGTGCAAAGTAGAAAGCACACGAGTTAGTCACCACAGGTCCACCGGAAATCACCCGGCATTCCCGCACGCGATGGTTTACGGCTTATTTCGTGCTCTCCCCGGAGCTCGGGCTTTTTGGTCTCCGTCATCGGCGGAGTTGCCTCCACCGACTTGACACCAACCGCTGAGGTGTCAGGACCACACGACTTCGCC
>JGI12635J15846_10002532_pt1 | contig 16010 bp, 23 predicted proteins | sample BlaSpr_A8_OM2_M2_FD_15846 | JGI IMG/M metagenome (IMG submission 15846) | reverse complement strand
TTTCGCTCGACCGCTCCCCCAGCCCCAACTATCGCGCTTCACATCCCAACTTGCACCACTCGCTGTCGTTTGTAATGACGTTCATGAATAATGCAGGCTAGCAGGTTTGGTAGCCGCGCCATTCTGAAGTGATGCTGCCATCTCTCAAGACAAAAGCCGGACATACACTTGACAATCAATTGACATTCCGAGCCGCATCTCAAAGCCGGTTGCGACGTCTAACTGTATACGTTCTTAACGGACTCACCTATAGAACGTTTGACCACAGAGTCATGAAATAACAGGCGACAAGCCGAGTTATCCAAAACATAAAAGTACTACCTAATAAACTAAGGAGAACTTATGAATAAAATATATGTGTTCGCTGCCATGGCAGTGATGTGTTTGTTTGTCACGGACAGAGCCGCTCTCGCTCAAGACCCACCGCTCCTAATTGTGAGTGTTCCATTCGAGTTCGTTGTTGCAGCCAGAACTATGCCCGCTGGAAGTTATCGGGTTAGCCGCATCTCTTTTGACGCTCATTCTGGTTTAGTAATAAGCGGCCAAGGGGGTAGCGCGCTTGTTCTACCGGTTGCTGTCGATGACGGCTCAGCTGCGCAGTCGGGGTCGCTCGACTTCGAACGAATAGGCGATAAGTACCTTCTTGCCAAGGTTGAAACGCTGGACCACGCCTACGCTGTCGCCGTACCGCATGCTACGACCATGCTGGTGCAGGTCAAAGATCACATCAACGCGGCGTTCGCTAGCGCCAAATAGTTCGAGGCAGTGAGTTTGACGACCACCAGCCTCAACGTGTCGAAAAACGTGGAAATGGTGACCGTCACGGGTACGCAGACTCGGCCGTGATTAGCCCTCGGGTGATGGAGGACGGCGGGTTTAAGACCGCGAGTGCCCACCTTTGCGCTGTTGGCAAGGGTGGACGCGCGCTCATCCGGGTACCGATTTCTGCTCTGACCGTGTCCATTGAGCGGATGCCGGTGAAGTGGATGTTGGATGCAGACATTCGTGGTTTCGTCGGCAACGTGGACCCCGAATGGGTCATAAAGTTCGTCCAGCTGTATTCCTTATGGAGCGCCTCCAGAGCAAGGGCATCGCGCCGCAAAGAGTGTCTATGCGGCTCGCCGCCAGGTCGCGGCGGTTGGCCTGCGGGCTCGTGCCGATAAGGTGGCACCAACCTCCTCTTCGATCGCCTGCTGACAGCGAAGGCAGAATTGCGTCCACGGCAAAGCTTCCAACCTCCGACCCTGGATATCGTCGTCGCAGGCGACGCATACTCCGAACGAGCCATCGACGATTCGCCGGAGCGCCGATTCAATCAAGCGTAAAAGGGTTCTTCGCTTGCTACTCCGCTCGAACAAAGACTCCTTCGACGAACTGGTGACGCATCGGTCTGCACTGTCTTGCGAGGAGTCAACATCCAGCGACCGTGTTTCATGTTCAATCCGGCTTGGGAACTGCAAGATTTCTTGACGCTGGGATTCAAGCTTTTGTCTGAGTTGTTCAATGTCTATCCGCTCCATGGTTATTTCCTCACGTTGTGCCGCAGCAAAAAGTTGGCTGCAGATCTTGACGCCTTGTTCTCAGCGCTTCGAATTTGGTCCCGTCCCTTGGTCGTGCCATCTTTGTTCCGCCTAACCATCCATGTCCTGAAAGGTCCACTCGGGTTGCTCAGCGTTGCGGAGATAGGAGTCGAAAAACCGAAGCAAAAATGGCATCTGGCTCCCCACGCCGGTAAACAAAAGAACTGGAACTTCAGGTCTGATCCGCTTCATCTCGGCCCGTACAGCCGCGCCAGTAGCATCCGGCAAGTCGTATTCCAGAAGGACGCCTTGGAAGGCTTGTGTTGTGAGCATCGAGAGTCCCTGGCTTCCGGTTGTTGCTGATACCACCTCGTAACCCGCCGACTCCAGCATGCACTTCAGGGCATTCAGATGCTCGACCTGGTCCTCAACGCAAAGAACTCTAGCGGTACTCATTTGTATTCTCCTGGGCTAAGGAGTTAATCTGCCGAGCCGTGCCTGAGATCACCAGTCGATCTCTCGCCGCATAAGCCCCACCTCAGACATCCTGCTGACGATGATCCTCAGCGAGAAGGTCAATAGCTGATTGACTCTGCAGTGTCTGGCTGGCGTCAAGCGCATTTGGGCTTCCTGATGCTTGCCGCATCTCGTCTTGCGGATGGAAATACCACAACCAGTCCCGCTCCTTTTCTTGAAGCGGTTTCCGGCGGAGCAGTACCTCTCGAAGGGTCCATTCGATGCGGTCCACGCTCTCTGAGATCACACGAATACATGGTTGGTTGTTGGTGGATTCAGCCGTTAGAGAGATGGACGATAGAGCATTGCGAATGTGATGATTCATCTCGGAAATTACCTGCATCCGCAGCAGTGCAGCCTCCCGCCATTGATTCGCGGCATGTACCAGTCTCGCCGTCAAGAGTCCAACAACGACCGCCGACACGCCTTCCGCGGGCAAGCGTTCCCCGGGACGCCCAAGATCTGGAACAAGCTGGTAATGCATGAACTCGATCGCAAGAAAGGAAACGAGCCCTACTCCGAAAAAGACCAGATTAAGGCGTGAACCCGCAACCCAGTTTGTGGAACGATCGCCGCTGGAAATCGTTTGTCCTCGCGCAAGATGAGCCATATAAACCCTCGCATCAGCGTTGCAGCCTAATGGAGATGGAACAGTTGGGCCAACTTCTTCGCCTGGTCGTAACGTCCCGCTGCCGCAAAGTGAAACATGTGCGGCCTCCAGTGCCTGTACTTGCACAACCTCGCGACCCTGAATGCCTAAAGGCCGTAGTGCGCTACCGATGGTTGAACTGGGAAGGATTAGTTAGCAGGAGGCGGCCGATTATAGTGGAAGCCTTTGGTCTCTAACGTGGACAACAGCTGAGAGGCGGGCGTTGACCGTGCAGATTCCGCAGCGGGTGGGAATGGCAGAGAAGCGCTGACAGGAGCGCTCCACTGCGCTCCATCGTAATCAAAATATTGTCTGTGACTGTGATTCGAGACGGCATTGATCGCGGAGTTAAGAGACGGTACCTTAGGAAAGTGCGGGGGAACATTCCGGGCTACTAGGAGTGCAAATAGGGCTGCGAACGCAAGGCACGCCTGGATCGCGATCGATCCATGTCTACCGCTCCGGGGATGCCAGTCAAGCAACATTCGCCGCACCTTGCAAGTATTGATGATCACGCGCCGAATTTGGTTACCTATAACCACCGTTCGTTAATGGATCCCCAATCGAAGGACGCGTTTTGTAAAGTTATGCAAACATTGTCCAAATTCTTGGCAATAATATACTTGACGCAAAATATCCTCCAGCTCGGATCCGACGCGCTTCGCGCCGATGAATTCGCCGAGGGCGCCGATCTGCCGTTTTGCTAAGTAATATTACTGCCCAATTTTTTCTTGCACGACTTTCGGTAGCGATGAAACGATTCCCGCATCAGTAAGGCGGAACACAGTCCGCCCCGCCCCGAGGAACATTCGAACGGCGTCAGGCGCGCCGGCCCCGGCAAATTGCACTCCCGCGGGGGCGGAATCAGCCACGCACGTATTTGTTGAACCAGTCGATCGTGCGTTGCCAGGCAAGTTCGGCCGCGGCTTTGTTATACCGTTCCGGCGTCGCGTCACAATTGAAGCCATGCACGGCGCCGGGATAAATATAGCCCTCATGCGGAACGTGCGCCGCGTGCAGGGCCTGGTCGTAAGCCGGCCACGTCGCCGCGAGTCGCGTGTCGAGCTCCCCGTGATGCACCAGGATCGCGGCCTTAATCTTCGGGATGTCCTCTGGGGCGGGAGGACCGCCATAGAACGGTGCCGCTGCCGCCAGGTCGGCTCCCAGTCGCACCGCCAGCATGTTGGCGGTCGAGCCCCCGTAGCAGAAGCCGGTTGCGCCGATTTTTCCCGTGCAGTCAGAGCGCGATTTCAACCACGTCGCCGCCGCCACCATATCCTCGGACATTTTGTCCTTATCGATTTTGTTGAACATCTGGCCGCCCTTATAGTCGTCGCCAGGATAGCCGCCCAGAGAGGTGAGTGCATCCGGGGCAAATGCCATGAAGTTGGCCAAGGCAATCCGCCGCGCGATGTCCTCGATATGCGGATTCAGACCCCGATTCTCATGGACCACGATTATGCCGGGCAACTTCGTCACCGTCTCGGAGCGTGTGTCGGCGCTGATAGGCCGCACGAGATATCCCTTGATGCTTCCGTTGCCCTTCGGGGAGGGCACAGTCTCGTAAGTGGCCTTGATCCGGTCATCGGTGCGAGAGACCTGCTGGCCCAGAGCGTAATTCGGCATCAATGCATTGATAACCGCGGCCGCCGCCAGACCGCCCGCTAGTCGCTGCACGCCCTCCATAAAGGCGCGGCGACTAAGCTCACCGTGGATGAAATCGTTGTAGAGTTCTATGGCTTCGCTCGGCAGTTTGGGTTCTGTCGGTCCCATCGGTTGACTCCCGGTGCGATAATATCATCCGTCCTACACCACGGTAACCTTTCCGACTCCTGCCCGCTGACGTAAAAAGGAGGCGGAAGGAAAAAGCGATGGTGGGCAACAAGAAGCAGCTGCTTGTGGATTTTAGAGAAGGTATTCGGCTGGTCATCACAGACCATGATCTCGAATATGGAAACCGCTTCACCGCGGAGGTCTATGCGGCGGATGGGAAATGCTGCGGGTCATTGGGAAGCGCCGATTACTCTGCGCGGGAGCGGTTCATCGATGATGGCTCTTCCAAAAAGGCGCGGATGGAGCACTTCGCTGCCGCCTACGATCTATGCATTCTGAAAGCCCTGTCCGCGAGCCCTCGGAAGTGAACCCTAGGTCATCATCTGTCTTATGGAGTCAATCCTATTTTTATAATAGGTCAATCGTCTAGGTCAAAGCGCGATCGAGGTGTACATAGCCGCCGTCCACGAACAAGTGTTGCCCGGTAATGTGCGAAGCCTTCGCTGAAATGAGGAAGACTACCATTGCGGCAATTTCATCGGGAGTAGTCATGCGTCTCTCGAAAGGAATTTTGGCAACGACGCTCTTCAGTTTTTCCTGCGGATCGGGAAAGGTATCGAGCCATTGTTGATAAAGCGGAGTCATCACCTCGGCGGGGATGACTGCATTTACCCGAATGCCATAGGGAAGTAGCTCCGCCGCCCACTCGCGGGTTAAGCCCAGGATCGCGCCCTTGGAGGCAACGTAGCCCGACGTGCCGCCCTGGCCGGTACGGGCGGTTTTCGAGCTGATGTTGACGATCGAGCCGCGGTTCACCTTCAAGTGCGGGAGCGCGTAATGCGCCATGTTGTAGTAGTGAAGAAGATTTCGCGCCAGCGAAGAGAGAAACCTCTCGGGACTGCCATGCTCGAGACCGACCTTGTCATTGATGCCTGCATTGTTCACCAGCGCATCGATACGGCCGAAAGTTGTGATCGTCTGCTGGACGATCGCTCCGCAGTTCTCCGGCGATGAAAGATCCATCGCAACGAAATTGATGTTCAGGCCCTGAGGGCTGAGCTCATCCTTTAGCCGTTGGCACGCCGGCAGGTCGCGATCCACAGCGATTGCGATGGCGCCTTCCTGAGCGCAGGTTTTCACGATGGCCGCGCCGATTCCTTTCGCGCCGCCAGTCACCAGCACAACTTTACCCTTAAGTTCCAGATTCATAGGTTGCAGATCGTCACGCGGCCCTGATCGAGTGCTAGCCGCGCAAATTGAAAAAACCTCCGTCAATCGGATAGTCGGAACCCGTGATGAACGATGCTTCTTCCGAGCAAAGATAAAGAGCAAGGGCGGCGATCTCATCGGGCTGCGCCATTCTTCCGATGGGCTGCGATTTTTCCAGCTTGGCAAACATCGCTTGTTCCTTACCAGGATAATCGCGGCGCAGATAACCATCGACAAAGGGCGTACGCACTCTTGCCGGCGAAATGCAATTGCGGCGAATGTTATGGGCCAGGTAATCCCTGGCCACAGATTACGTCATCGCTACCACCGCGCCCTTGCTCATGGAGTAGGCGAAACGATCAGCCACGCCGGATGTTCCGGCAATGGAAGCCATGTTCAAAATGATGCCGCCTCCATCAGCTTTCATGTGGGTTATTGAGGCATGCATGCAGTTGTACATGCCCTTGACGTTGACCGCGAAAATTTTGTCAAAGTCGGATTCCAATGTGCCTTCGAGGTTACCGACGTGGGAAATTCCGGCATTGTTCACCAGGATGTGAACGCGTCCCTGTTGAAATATCTGGTCAAAAGCGGCCTTAACACTCTCGCGCTGGGAAACGTCGCAGCCATAGGCTTTCGCATTCCGGCCACTATCTGAGATTTCTCCTGCAACCGTCTTGGCGGCGCCCTCGTTGATGTCGAGCACGCAGACGCTGCCTCCGCTGGTGGCAAACCTTTGCGCGATTGCGCGGCCGATGCCACTGGCCGCTCCTTTGACTAGCGCACGTTTGCCGTCGAGGCGAAAAGAGTTTGAATTGCCCGTAAGAAAAATCTCCTCTGTTTCGATCCAAGGTCCATATCTACTTCACCCCGATTGCGGCGCCAACAATTCTAGCCCCGGTGGTCTTCATAGAAGATCGCGGCGCCGCATTCTTAGTGATCATGAGCTTCCTTCCCTCATTGTTGTGACCGAGGATAAAGTAATCACTGCGGTGTCATTTTGCAAATGCGAATCGATATCGAAGATTTGCGAGAACAAGCTAGCCGGCGTCTGCCCAAAGTCGTTTTCGATTACATCGACGGCGGAGCTGAGGCTGAGATCACGTTGCGGGAGAACTTGCGTGCGTTCGCGGCGGTCACGTTTCGGCCGCGTCATGCTGTTGCTTTTCCCCATTGTGACTTACGAACCCAGGTCCTGGGGTCGGACTTGTCGATGCCTCTGCTGTTGGCGCCCGTAGGCTATTGCCGGGTGATGCATCCCGGAGGCGAAGTGGACGCCGCGCGGGCGGCGGGAGCGGCGGGTACAGCCTACATTCTCTCCACGGTGTCTGGGCACCGGCTTGAAGATGTGAAAGCGGCTTCCGCCGGGCCCGTGTGGTATCAGCTTTATTTGACGGGCGGGCGCGAAGCGGCGGAGGACGCCATGCGGCGGGCGCAGGCCGTCGGCTACTCGGTGCTGGTGATCACCATCGATTCACAGGTGATCGGATTGCGCGAACGCGAAGTGCGAGGCGGTATCGACCAGTTATTGCGGGGAAGTCTTCGGTCGAAGATTCCATTTCTTCCGCAATTCCTGGCTCGTCCACGATGGCTCGCTCGATTCTTGCTTGACGGCGGCCTTCCAGCGTTGCCGAATATCGTGACTCCCGGCAGTGGTGCTTTGCGGATCAGCAATGCGCACACCGCTCTGCAGCGTTTGGCATTCACCTGGGATGACCTTCGCTGGATTCGTGATTGCTGGCGCGGCCCGATTGTCATCAAGGGCGTTCTCACGGGCGAAGACGCTCGTCGAAGCGTGGACGAAGGTGTGGCGGCCATCGTGGTATCGAATCACGGTGGACGTCAGCTCGACGGCGTACCAGCCTCATTGCAGGTGCTGCCGGAGATCGTCGACGCGGTAAACGGCCAAGCCGAAGTATTAATGGACAGCGGAATTCGCCGTGGCGCCGACGTGATCAAAGCTCTCTGTATGGGAGCGCGTGCGGTTCTGTGCGGGCGCGCCTATGCCTACGGGCTGGGAGCGGCGGGTGAACGCGGCGTGACGCGTGCCCTTGAGATCCTCCGTGACGACATGGAGAGAACTTTGCGGTTGCTTGGTTGCGCGTCGGTGAGCGCGCTGGATTGGTCGTATGTCGAAGTCCCGAAAGTATGGTGACGATTGGCATCAGACTGCTTGCCCAGACCTCGGCGATTTCATTCGCCCTGCGGCTTGATAAATCGATTCGATAAGAGCGACGCTCCTGCGGCCCTCACGGCCGTCGCACATGGGCGCGGTGTTGCGCTCAATGGCGCGAAGGAAATCTTCAAATACAAACTGATGCCCGTTAAAATCGCTCACCACCGGAGATGAGGCGCGCTGATTGTCGTCTCGAGTAACGCTGGTGGTTATTCCTGCCGGGGCGTTGCGCAGATCCGCGGCGATGATCTGATCATTTTCCAGAATAACCGTGCCTTCGGAACCTGTAATCTCCAGCCGCCGGGGATATCCCGGATAAGCCGCGGTGGTGGCCTGGAATGAGCCAATGGCTCCGTTGGCGAAATCGAGAATTGCGACTGCTGTATCCTCGCCTTCAATCGAGTGAAGTGCAGTCGCAATGCGGGCCTGCACTCGCGACACATCGCCCATCAGCCACAGCAGAAGATCGACCGTATGCACCGCCTGATTGATCAAAGCGCCGCCGCCATCTAAATCCAGAGTTCCGCGCCAGCGGGAGTTGGCATAGTATTCCGGCGGGCGATACCACTTTACGCGGGCTTCAACCAGCAGAGGCTTGCCGATCATGCCATTCTGAAGCCACCTCTTCAGCTGGCGGATTCCAGGTTTGCTTCGATCCTGAAAAATCACGCCCAGCTTTACTCCGGCTCTGTCTGTTGCCTCAATCATCGCGTCGGCACGCGCCGTGCTGGTGTCGATCGGCTTTTCCGTGAGCACATGCAGACCGTATTGAGCTGCGGCAATGCCGTGCTCGGCGTGGAGTCCAGAGGGACTGCCAATGACCACTAGGTCCATCGGCTTATGATTCAGGAAGGCATTGAAATCTAGATACGGCTTTCCGCCATACTCACGGCAAAGGGCGTCAAGTTTTTCCGCATTGACTCCGTAGATTGCGGAAATTTGAACTCCGGGAATGGCGCGGGCCGCACGGACATGTGTGTTCGTAATGTTGCCGCCGCCGATCAGGCCGACATGGATGGTCATAGTGGATTCGCGCTCATGGTATCTTAACCCTGCTTTCCAGATTTTGATCCCGCCCTCAATCCACCGCGCTCTCCAACCACTTCCACGCCTCCCGATACTTTTCCCTCCTCGGAATCCTTCCCGTCAGTCCTGGAAAAATAAAGTTTCGTGGACCTCGAGCCATGATTTGGTTTTCGCCGTTACCCTGATTTTGAGGTATCCCCCCACTAATACCTGATCTTGAGAACATGGGAGTTAGCGAAAAATTCTCCGCAAGATCTGCTTTTCTATAGGACGCCAGACTTGGTCTCGGAAATAGGCGAATCGAGGAGGTTCGGACCTAGGAGTTGAGGGTTCGGCGTTGCCCTTATTTCCACGTGTCCCTCGTGTCGCAGGTGTCAGGGGTGTCCGTGGTGTCCGGGTTTAAAAAGGGGTGGGGATGGGAGGGGAACAGACGGATGCTAAACCCCCTACTCCTTCACCCCCAACTGCCAAAACAAAAACGAATACACGTCGGTGAATTCTTCAATCTGCTTAGTCACCGGTTTTCCCGCTCCGTGTCCGGCTTTCGATTCAATCCGCAATAAGATTGGACGCGTCTTGCTGGTCCCATTCCTGGCCTCATCCTGCATCTCGGCCGCCATTTTCTTGGCGTGCATGGGATCGACGCGCGTATCCGTATCGCCCGTCATGAACAGGATCGCGGGATATTCCGTCCCCGCCTTTACGTGGTGATAGGGCGAATAAGCGTAGAGCCACTTGAACTGCTCAGGATTGTCAGAACTGCCGTACTCCGGAACCCACAGCTTGGCAATCTGAAAGCTCTGATAGTGCAGCATGTCGAGCAGCGGAACCTGGCACACTACGGCGCGAAACAGATCAGGACGCTGCGTGATCATCGCGCCCATGAGCAGTCCTCCATTCGAGCCTCCCTGAATGGCGAGATGATTATTGTCGGTATATTTTTCTGCGATCAGATGCTCGGCCGCCGCGATCATGTCATCAAAAACATTCTGCTTACTCCCGAGCATTCCAGCGCGATGCCAGTCTTCCCCAAACTCCGCGCCGCCACGCAAGTTGGCGACGGCGTAGACGCCGCCATGCTCCATCCACAAATATGCGGTGCGGCTGAAGGCCGGAGTCATGCTCACATTGAACCCGCCATAACCGGTGAGCAGCGTGGGATTGTGCCCGTCCTTCTTCAATCCTTTTTTATTGACGACGAATATGGGCACGCGCGTCCCATCTTTCGAGTGGTACCACTCCTGATTCACTTCGTAGGCTGCCGGGTCAATCGAAGGCGCATCTACCTTTGCCCACAGCGTTGTCGCACCGGTCTTCAGGTCGTAACGATAGACCGTGGGTGGAACGGTAAACGAGAGAAAGCCGTAAAAGATTTCATCCCGATCCCATTTGCCCGCCGACCCGTAAACCGTGCCCAGCGCGGGCAGCAAGAGATCTTTGAGCTTGTTTCCCTCGATATCGAAAATCTTCAACTGGGATGTCGCGTTCTGCTCATACTGCGCGAACAACTTCCCGCCCCATACCGTTGCACCCTGCAAAACCGCATCCGACTGCGGAATGATTTCTTTCCAATCGTCGTGCTCGTAGTTGCCCGCCTCAGCCATAAACACGCGGTAGCGCGGAGCATCTTCGTTGGTGACAATGTAAAGCCGTCCGTTGTACGCCGATGCGCTGTAGAGAAAATTCTTGCCAGTAGTGATACGGGTGGGCGGCGTGCCCTTTTTCAGATCCATCAAGAACAGCTCGGTTTTGGTCCAGCCTTGCTCCACACTGATCAGCAGTAAGCGGCCGTCGTTATCGAGGCTCACGCTTGGCCAGTCTTCGGGATCGCGGCCCTCGCCAAAAATCAGCGGATCGGTGGCCGGATCAGTGCCCAACTCGTGATAGAACACGTGCCGGTTATACATCTCCTGACCGTCAGGCACGTCACCCTTCTTGGGATAGCGAGTGTAATAGAACCCGGAATTGTCGAGTATCCATGCAATGCTGGCGGCGCGGGTGCGCTCAATTGTGTCGGGGAGCTGATTGCCGGTTTTGGTTTCGATCACGTGCAGCGTGCTCATTTCCGATCCACTCGGCGAGGTTCCGTAGGCCAGATACTTTCCATTCTCCGAAGCCTGGTACCAATCGAGCGCAATCGTTCCATCGACCGCGAGCTGATTCGCGTCGACCAGCACGCGATCTTTTCCATCCATACCTTCGCGCACATACAGCACGGGCTGGTTCTGCAACCCATCGCGCCGGCTGTAAAAATAATATTTCCCGCCGATCTCCGGCTCGCTCATGGTGCCGATGCGAAGAAGATCCGTCAGCCTTTTATGAATGGCGTCGCGCCCGGGCAGCGGATCGAGTACTCCGCGCGTATATGCCATTTCTTCCGCAACCCACTTTTGTGTATCCGGGCTGCTCCCATCCTCCAGCCAGCGGTAGTTATCGACAATCTTTACGCCGTGCAGCGTTTCTTCGAGTGGACGCTTCTCCGCCTTCGGCACCGCCGACGCGGCGGCATCTTTGGTGTTATCTGCGACGTTATCTGCGGCATAAGCGGCACCCGCCAAAAGGAAAAATAGGGCAATCATCAAACGCACGCCTCCACGCATACTCACCTCGCAACTCGATATCCTACTCACCTCGCAACCCGATTGCCTACCAAAATCCGACGCGCGCGCCACTGTTTTCAGGCGTCCCTCAAAATGTTATGATTAATGCGTCCAAGAAGGGCGCGCTCCGCGCGCTCTTCTCCACACTCCTCAGTAGCTCAATGGCAGAGCATTCGGCTGTTAACCGAAGGGTTGTAGGTTCGAATCCTACCTGAGGAGCCATTCTTTCAATGGTTTAACGTTCTCTGCGCTCTGTCCGCGCTCCATTCTGCTAAGAACATTACGTACCGGGTTTGTGAACTAACACTCCGACGAACTGGAAAACAAAGCTCAGGACGATCAGCCCCACCCCATACGCTCCGAAGGTCACTACGCTGCTTTCGTACTTAGGGAGAAAAGAGGAGTCTTTGTTAGCGAGAGCTTTCTCCTGCGGTCCCCACTTCAATTCCTCAGCAGCTAGGAGTTTTTGAATTTCTCCCTCCGTATACGGAGGGCAAGGCAGAGTCTTCGTCGATTCTCGGAGGTGAGCTCGAAGATTCCGGAGATTGCTGAGTTGAGTTCTGGCGACTTCGGCTTGCCAGCGCCTTCCCGGACCGTAAACTACGTCATAAGCCAAGAGAACCGCGCCAATGGTTCCGAGTCCCAGGCCAATGAGGTTGAGGATATCTGAGGGCGTCATTCTTCTCCTTCCTGTGAGCGAAAAGCAAGATGCGCGACTTTACGGCTAGCAGCGCTCATCTCATCCGTTACAACGTCGCCATAAATGTTGAATGTGGTTCTGATGTCCGCGTGGCGCATCATTTTTTGCTGCACCGCCACGGGCGTGCCCACAGCGTCTAGTCATGAGCGGTAGGTGTGCCGGAATGCGTGCGTCCCGAGATGCCCAACCTTCGCCACAGTTGAGGCTCGCTCGATTTCTCGCCACACTCCGGTGTAGGAATACGGCAGTCTGCGGAATTTGAGCGGGCTTGCAAAGATCCCGTCCTCACCACTTGGGAAATGTGATATCTGTTTCCAAGACTTGAGCCGGTCTAGAAGTTCGCTCGCAAGGTTGAACGTTTTCGCGGATGCTTCCGTCTTAACGTTGTCTACAATCTGCTCAACGATGCCACGCTTGATGCTCATCTGTGAACCTAACCAGTCCACGTCAGACCATCGCAAGGCCAGAGCCTCACTAATGCGAAGGCCCAAGCAGAGGCACAGCAGAGCCATTGTCGCGAACGGCTCGTGCAATTCTTTCAGCAGGGCGTGGAATTGCTCCACCGTCAGATTGCATGCTTTGCGGACTTTGCGTGTTGCTCCCTTGTTGTGGACTAGTGAGAGATTGCGGTTAATGTCCAGGACTCCCGCCCACATCGCAAACTCTACAAGACCGTGCATCAGAGAACGCACGTGCGTTTTGGATTTGGGCGATAAGGACAACTCGCGAAGCCACAATTCGACGGGGCGGGGTTGCACATCTCGGATGAGCGTGTCTCCCCACCGGGGCGATATGTGATTTTTGAGGAAAGAACGATACACTCGCGCCGTGGAATGGCGTGAGTGCATCCGCTCCGCTTCATAACGTGCAATCACGTCCCGCACGGTGTCCCCGCTTTGCGTTTTTGGTTTAGGCTGTCCAATCGTCCAATCTCCAGGCGGCAACTTCTTTCCACGCGGCTGCCTTAGTCGGATTGTCCTGTTTGGTTCCAATCAGTTTTGACCCGGCGCGTGCCGGACTCGTACCAAAGGTAGTTCCAGGTCTTGCGCCGTTTGTCGAAGCGCACGGACCCACTTGCGCGTCGCTGGACCTCATGCTGCCTCCCTATCAGCAGAGTCAGCGGATGACGCGGAAAGCATAGCATCCAGCTCGGAGCGGAGAAAGCGCCAAACAGAGCGGCGGACGCCGGATAGCCGATGCGCGGGAATCTTGCCTTGACGTGCCCACAACAAGAGCGAGCGCGGTCTGACTTTGAGATGGTGGGCCGCTTCGGTTGCTGTGAGCCATTCATTCATGGGTCAAAAATTTGAAGTTCAGGATTTTCCGGCTCACTGATGCACCCAACGGGGCTATACTGGTTCCACGTCTTTTACACATCCCTCCGTTGGACCCAATCGCGGGCGTTCGGTCTCTTGTGCAATTCACTTCCGCCACCGGAGGCACTTATGCCCTTGCGTTCAAATTTGGCTCCTAGACCTAGATTCTTTAGCTGCTCAATGTGCCACGAGTTCGTAGAACTTGAGACCCCGTATGTTGACGAGATGGGTCTACCCGTCCACAAAGAGTGTTACCTTCAAAAAGTCAGTTTGAAGAAGTCGATAAGACCACCGCCCGAAGTGTCAGAAGCGAGCTTTACGTTTCTCGACTCTGAAAACGCTCGCTCCATTGCAAGCTCCTGCCCTGTGTGCGGGTCACAACTAGAACACCGAAGATTCACATTCTTTCACGAGGGGCGAAGTTGGGAAATCCCGTTTGCGATATGCCTTGATTGCGAAACTTCGGATTATCCAAACTAGCCTTAAAATTTTCGGTCTTCTGATGCCATTTCCGGCGCATTGGAGCCATTTCTACAAAAAACCCGAGGCTTGACGCGGGTCCTTTTTTCATCGACAACCTAAATGTTCTCGGGGCATCCAACCTTCCGATATGAATGCACGCAACAAGAACTGCCGGGGATTCGTATTGTCAATGGGTGTCCTGGTAGTGCTCCTGACGATATTCCTGTTTTTCTCTTGGTCTCGCAAAAGGAACAACTCCAAACCTGAGCCTGTCGTTCAATTTTCGCCCTCTACAATGCTATTTCCCACGCATTAGAGCCATTCCTACGTAAAAACGAGGGTGCGAAGCTACACCCCTCCTCAACTTTTGTTTGTTCGCCTTTATTTCGCCTAATTCAAATCTATTCTTGTCTATTTGGAAAAAACGGATTCGGCGGTCCCACATGAAGACATCGGCAACATTTTTCATACATCTACTCTTGAAGCATCTTTTCCGCAGAATGACCCGTTTTTGCTCAGTTTTCAATTCCACTAAGGACTACCCTCCTCCTAATGCTTTGAAGGAAGGTCATCTGTGGATAGCCAAAACAATTTGATTTCCCAGGGGTTCATCAAGTTCTTAAACACCGCAAGCACTCATTGGGCTACGAAGTCATGCCCTGACTTCGGCAAGGAACTGAAATATCGAGATTGCATATTTTTCTACGAAGGACAGACTTGGGAAATTCCCCTGCCGGTCTGTACCAAGTGCCACCCCATTAAGCACGTTGCCCCGCCCCATGCCGCCTAAGAGTTTTGCTCAGTAGCTTCGCTCACGATTCGTGCGGCGTTGGCGTCCTTCTGGCAGCACTACTTTGGCCAAATAAATTCGTGCCCTTCTTCGAACTCCTAACTAATGCTCCCTTGGGCAGCAAGCTGCCGCTTCATTCGGGTCAACGGTGTTGCTGCGATTGGTCTGGCCCTCCGAGTTCTCGTGATCCGGCTCACTGGCTAGCGCTGACTGGGATCGCTTGGCGGCGTCCGGTCACATCGACGGCGGTTACGATGTCAGCGATACATCCGCTGAAGAGGACTTCGGAGCGCGTAATCTCCACGTCGATCACGCTGCCGTCCTTCTTCTTATGTTTCATGTCACAGTTAGCGGGTGTTGTACGGCTGTTGAAGACGGAGCATAAGCGGTTGAACAGGCAACTTCAAGGAGTTTCTGCGGCACTCTCAGCCTTTGGCGCAGCCTATGGAAAACCGAAAGCGAGACGCTCGAAGATGTCGGCTGCTGCTCGGGAGCGCATAGCAGCCGCCCAACGTTTGAGGTGGTCAAAACTCAAGGGAAGGAGCGGGCAAACGAAGACCGTTTCCAGTGTGCCCAAGAGACGGACGATATCGGCCCCTGGCAGGAAGAGAATTGTCGCAGCGCAAAAGCTGAGATGGGCGAAGATCAGATCAGCGAAGGCCGCCCAGGCGTATCCCAATTTCCATTACCAGTTAAGCGCCCGCCTCCCGATCTTTGGGGGGGCGGACTTTTCTAATCGGCTGAGTTGCTTTAGAAATGGTCTTTGCACAGCGTGATCCTCTCGTGCAGACATGGCCACCCTCGGCTTATCCATTTCCTCGATGATCTCGGCAAGTGTCGCTTGGGCCGATTGTTTTTGTGGTTCTCTCTTCGCCATCACTGCTGTCCAAATTAACGGACGACTCAACTAGCGGCTACTGAAATCAAGGCACATAACGCACTGTTTGGCGCCTGCTGCAGGGCAGGTTGGCCGTTGGAAATCGCGATGCTGGACAAGGATGCTGTCTAAGTTCGACTACCTGATACCTTGAATTTGCCGCGCAAAAAGCAAACCCTAGAACTCTTCTGCAAGTCTGCTGTCCAACTTACCCCAGTCCTAAAGGCAATTGCTCCACCACCAAAACCAGCGGCGGCGGTGGTTGAAACGGACTATCAATCCACTGCCACAGATTCCGGTGCACGAAAAGTTGCTGCCGCAGCAGCGCTACCAAGTTCGACAACGACCAACCGAATGTCGACCGCAGTTGCAGGTATTTGATCAGTAGCATGGCGA
>JGI12635J15846_10002531_pt1 | contig 16022 bp, 17 predicted proteins | sample BlaSpr_A8_OM2_M2_FD_15846 | JGI IMG/M metagenome (IMG submission 15846) | reverse complement strand
CGTAAGCCGTCGGCAACTAAAAACTGTGTGTAGTCGGCGTAGGATTTTCCGCGGCTTTCAGAGGTGGCGCTGTCTTCGTCATCGAACCCGGTGAGCGCGCCGAGCAAAATGGCTGCATCGCGGACAGTTCGGCAAAGAGGACCGGGGGTGTCCTGGCTGTGTGAAATGGGAATGATCCCGGTCCTGCTCCAAAGACCAACCGTCGGCTTTAAGCCCACCACGCCATTGGCCGAGGCCGGACACACGATCGAGCCGTCCGTTTCCGTTCCGATCGCGATGGCGCACAAATTTGCGGAAACGGCGGCTCCCGACCCGGAGCTCGAGCCGCACGGATTGCGGTCCAGCACATAGGGATTTTTTGTTTGCCCGCCACGGCCGCTCCAACCGCTGGTCGATTGATTCGAACGAATGTTCGCCCACTCGCTCAGATTGGTCTTGCCCAGAATGACCGCGCCGGCTTCACGCAGCTTTTGCGCCACTTTGGAATCCTTCGGCGGCTTGGACCCCACCAGTGCCAGCGAACCAGCAGTGGTCATCATGCGATCGGAAGTATCGATGTTGTCTTTGATCAAAATCGGGATGCCATGGAGCGGTCCGCGAAGATGTTTCTGTTTGCGTTCCTTGTCGAGCTCCTTGGCGATGCCAAGCGCGTCGGGATTTACTTCAATGACGCTGTTGATGGCCGGACCATGTTTATCGATGGCGTCCATGCGCGCGAGATATTTTTCGGTGATGGAGTGCGCGGTGAAGCGGCCGGAGGTCATGCCCTCTTGCAGCTCGGCAACGGTAATTTCGTCGAGTTCGAACGATCCAGCCGAGCTCTTTGTTTCAAACGCCGGCGAAATGTTGGGGGAGGACTCACCGAGTGAAGGACGCGGAATCAGCACCGCCGCCGAGGCTCCCGCGAGGAGGCTCCCCTGAATAAATTTTCTGCGCGCTGGAAGCTCGGGAGCGGTCACGTCGTTGCCTTCGAGTTCGTTCGACTGCGAAGCCTTGCGCAATCCCGATTCGCCGTCTATGTCTGATTCATCCTTCATCTATTACCTCGTGAAAATAATTTAGGCGGAGACATGTTACGTCAACTTCGCGCTCCGCGCAGCCTTGGGAAACGCGCCGCGCTGTGCTGTACCGTTATGGCACTGATCCCAGTCTCAAAAATGTCTCTCTGCCATGAGTTCCGACGCAGGAAATTTGGTGTCGAAAGTTCCCATATCGAACAGAGCACTCTCGCGAATCGATTTTTTGACACTCTCCAGCCTTCGATAAACTGGCTCCAAGCTTAATTCTTGGGGTATGCCATGAATAAACACGAAGACAACAACCAAAGATTGCCGGAATTTAATGTCACCGCGTGGGATCGCTCAAGGCAGCGCCTGCACGCCGGAGCTATTTTGTTCGCAGCTTGCGCAATTGCCGCCGGAGCGCCGGTCTGGGCCCAGGACGTAGCGGAAGTGGCGCGCCAGGTTCAAGCCCGTAAGCAGCATCAAGCCAAGCATAAGAAGCATGTGTACACCGAAGAAGACCTCAAGCGTGCCCGAATCCTTACTCGCGAGGATCAGGAACTGCTAGCCGCGAAGAAGCGAGACGAAGTAGTACCCGGAGAAGAAGCCCCCATGAATTTAGACGCGCAAGCGTTGGAACATCTGCCGCTTGGCGATGTAGCTCGCATGTACCGTGCAATGAAAGAGTTGAACCATTCGCAAACGGGAGAGCTAGCGGAATATCATCTCCCTGTTGCAAATGCCGTACTGGCATCTGCAAAGCCGGAATTCGTCATACCCAAACCAAGCGCGGTAGAGCCGACGCCACATGACGCACCCATGGCGCCTGTGTTTCCAAATACCGAGTTGAATACGCTCAAATCGAATGCGCTATTGGCACCGGCAAAACCAAACGTGCCAGCGCCAACGCCTAAGCATGCGCCCACCGCTCCGACATTTACCACTTCGGAAGCGATCGCGGCAAAGGCGAAGTTTGCTATTTCAAAACCGAACATGCTTGTACCGGCAGCGCATGAGGCACCAATTGCTCCAGTATTTGCAAACGCCGAATCGATTCCAACGCCGGAAGTTGGGCTTGCTGCGTTCCCTCCGACTACACAACCCGCACCGACCGCTCCAGCCTTCTCGAATGCCGCCGGGCCACGCAGCGTCATCGTGAAGTATGGCGATTCACTTTGGAAGCTGGCGCAAATAAATCTGGGCGACGGTCACCGCTGGCATGAGCTGGCGGCCATTAATCCCGGCATCGTCAATCCTGAGCACATTGTGCCAGGCACGCCCATCAACATGGCGGGCACCACCCCGGTTGCCCCGACTGCACCTTCGGATTCCGCAGTGACGGTGCGCAAAGGCGACAGTTTGTGGAAAATTGCGCAGAAAAAGCTAGGCTTCGGCGTATTCTGGGGATGCATCGCAAAAGCTAACCCCGTGATTCGCGACGCAAACCGCATCTATACCGGGCAGGTTCTGGCAGTGCCTGAGGCCTGCGACACCTCATCGTCAAAATAGCTAATCACTTAAGCTGATTCTTAACTTCGGCCTGTTCGCGTTTCGAGAGGCGGCAACTCGAAATTTTTGCGCCATTTTATCAGTTACAATAATCGTGTAGTGCAGCTCCGCGAGGATCCGTTGATTCATCGCCACATCTTCCACAATGAAAGCCTCTTACCTGTCGAGAAGTCCCGGCTTTCCATGGGTCAAGCCGGACTAATTTGCGGGTGGGGCATCTTCACAACTCTGCGTATTGCGCGTGGCGAGGCTTTCGCGTACGAACGCCACTGGCGACGGCTGGACAAACATGCCGCGATTATTAGACTGCCGATGCCCTACGCGCCCGCCAAAGTGCGCATGCATCTTCACGAAGTAATCCGCGCCAATAAAGTTACCGAGGGCTGCGCCAGAATTTATCTTGTCTATAACAACGTGGGATTCTGGCAAAGCGGCGAATCACGCCCTCAAGTCGATCTACTGATTTGTTCGGCTGGGCTACCTCAGTATGCCGACAGTGCCCGTCTTGGACAGCGTACTCACGGCCGGCACGCGGCTGCCGCGCTTTCGGGAATCAAGAGTATTTCTTGGCTGAATAATGTCTGGGCGGTGGCGGAAGCTGCCAAGGAAGGCTATGACGAGGTTGTGTTGCTGAACGAACGCGGCGAAGTGTCGGAATGTACCTCCGCCAATATTTTTGCGGTGAAAAATGGCAAGGTGCTGACACCTCCGCTAAATTCCGGCTGCCTTGAGGGCGTGACACGCGGAATTTTGATGGAAATCGCTCCCGAAGCAGGCGTATCCGTTGCGGAGCAGTCTTTGCGCCCTGAAGACTTGTATTCCGCCGACGAAGTTTTCATTTCTTCGACGAACCGCAATGTCATTGGAGTGGGCGAGATCGCCGGTCACAAAATCGCCGCTTCCCCAGGCCGGGTCACCAAGCGCCTCAATGAACTCTTCGACGTGTATATCGACGATTATGTGACGCGCCGCGTCTCTACCAGCGCCCGCTAGCTTCTTTCTCCAACTAAAACTCGCTTGCCGGGAACTTTCAGGCCTCTCTCCGAGTTTCTGCGAGAGAAGATTTGCCCGGACCAACCTTTTTCCGAGTTTTTCGTCTCATAGTCAACACCCCCCAAAAGGGCGCCGCGCCTATACAAGCCCCACACAGGTCGTCGATTGGGAGGATTTCGGTTCGGATCTGCTCCGATCAATTGCGTGACTGGTTGATGCCTGAGGAATTACCGCCCGCGGGAACGCTTCCTCTTTGAAGCTGAAGCGCGCTTGGCGGATCGGCCTGATTTGGCGCTTCGCTTTGCGGAACTCTTCTTAGCAGGCGCTTTTCTGGTTTTCTTCTTCGCCGAAACCTTCCGTTTGGGAGTTTTCACTTTGCGAACCACTTCATTGGTGGTTTCGCCTATAGACTTTTGCGCGGCCCCGGCCTTGGCGGCAAGGCTGCCTAATGTTGAACCGATGGTCTCCGCCACGCTTACCAGTAATCCGCTGCTCTTATCGTCCGCCTTATTACCGTCCGTCATGTGCGCTCCTGGGTTGCTGGGTTAACGCCAAAAAATTCAAAAGATCAAACGTGTGCGCACCCATATTTAATATCACTGGGTGCGCAGGTGACTGCGTATAGCAGTAATCGAATCTAAGCCACGTTTCCCGCGCACAATTTGGCAATATCGCGCAAAATTTTAGACCGGTCTGCGCCCTTGGATAATGCGGATCAATACGACGATGATCGCCAAGACGAGCAGAATGTGGATGAAGCCACCCAATGTGTATGAGGTGACTAGACCCAGCAGCCACATAATCAAAAGTATAACTGCTATCGTCCAAAGCAAGTCCATTCTCCTGTCTCCTTAAAATAAGTTCTTGACGGCCCGTCAGGGCGCCTCAGAGATGGTGGGACAGTAAGTGGAATGTGTCTCGGGAGCCATCAGGTAAACGATGTAGGGGTCAGCACATTTTGTAGTATCGCGTATTCCGCGCACTAGCAAAGAAGGTATCGACAATCTCCCCTTGATCCCAAAAATGAAAAAGCCGTGGACTAGTAATCCGCGCCCTTGAATTTGCTGTCTTTAGCGAAGCGTATTACGAGTGCGACGCGTAATCCGATCCGCCGTTAGGTCTCTGCCAGTTCTCGCCGGAGCTGGGCCCGCCACTGCTGGGCATGGAACTGAAAGGGGTGACCGGCTTGCCGCTCGCAGCCTTGTTGTAATGCTCCGAAAAACCCGGAACAAGCTCTTCGATGAACTGGCTGATGCGGGTCGTAGCCATCCCTATGGCCGCATTCTTCAGGTTCTCCCATGTTTCCGAGGACTTTGCTGCGGAATAGCCGCTCGAATACGAAGAACCGGTTGAAGGCGATTCCACTTGTGGACCGGTCTCACGGCTCGTATAAGGGGTCTCACGGTTGGTATAAGGGGCCCAGGGGTCAATCGCTGACCTGAGGCGCTTTGAAGTTACCTTCGAAGTTACCCTCGACGTCCTTGGCAACAGCGCCGAAAGCACGGCGCCTCCGATGAACGCCGCTCCGAGCATCAGTGCGGGCCGCTCTGCGAACTGGGTACGCCAATCGAACGCGCTCTTAACCTTATCCTCCAGCTCGCTGATATTCTCTTCCAGTTCACTGCGCGTATGTTGAATGTGTCGTTCTATTTGATCTGGCTTTTCGCCCATTGTACGTTCTCCTTAATCGTTTCGATCGTTCGTTCAGGAATTTTATTTACCTGCTTGAGTCGCTTGGACGCAGTGGTGATTAGCACAAGAGCAATGAGCCCCAGCACTGCTCCCACGATGAGCGCTGCCAGCCAGGTGGCCACGACCGTGGCAAGGCCCATCACCAGGGTGAACAAGAGGAAGCCCAAGGCGTAGAAGCCGATCGCGGCTCCGACAACGATCATTTTTAACGGCGGAGCGGCCTTGGACGCCTCCTCCTTAACCTCGGCCTTCGCCAGGCGAAATTCGGAGCGAATAATCTCCTCAATGTTGGCGACGATGTCTTGAAGAACTTCAGGCACACTTCTGCCGTTTTGATGAGTCGTCATTTCAGCTTCCTCAGCAGACCCTTAATCAATCGCTGCTGCGCATCACGCGGGCCAGAAGGAACCCGAGGATCGCGGCCGCCGCTAGAGACTGACCGGGATAGCGCTTCACTAATTCGGTAACGTCCTCAGCCATCTCTTTGAAGTCGTGGTCGCGGACATAGTCAGCCGTCGCCTGCAGCTTGTCAGCCGTGGCATGGGCCGCGCTTGCAACACGGTCGGACGTGGCATGCGCTGCACTTGCGACACGATCGGACTTGGCATGCAAGGCCGAGGCGGTCTTGTCCAAAGAATCGGCTGCGGGCCCACGAGACGCGTCGATTTTATCGGCAGTCTTACGTCCGAAATCGGTTACGCGCTCCTTGACGTCGGCAGCCTTCTCGGAAATCTGTTCCTTCAATCTTGCAGCCGTGCCGGAAGCCGCACCGCTCGTTCCGGTTCCGCCATCACCATACTTCTGTCCTGAGTCCTGTTGATAATTTTCGTCCATGATTTCTCCTTTTCGTCCCGGAAGCGGGGTCACACTGAGCCGGGCAGAGGTCAAGAGGCCCGATTCATTAACGCTGCGAATCGTATTCTCTGGCGCCTGTGGGGACCATCCGGTAAAAAGCGTAGATTGCTTAGGCCTTCGCGGTACTGAGTTTATATTTCAGGAGGACAGGCAATAACTCGACCGGCCAACTCCAGAGTATTTGAGCCAGCATTAGATCGTGTATGCTAAGGCGGCGTTGTGCTCGTGCTTTTATGCTGGAGGGTTATGCTCGGCTTCTATGAGGAAATGGCGGACCTGGCGGCCATGAGTGAAGACGATGGTTTTCTCGGCCAGTGTGCGGGCTCGGAAATAGAAAAGAGCGCGCCTGAGGATCAGAACCGCCACGCCAGTTTACCGGCCGCGAAGCTACTTCCACGCGGGCCGCAGCAGTTGAAACTTTCAACCCACCCAGTGTCAGACAGCGATACCAACGCTTGAGCGGTGCCAAACTTCTGTGCAGTGCGTGTTGTCGGCCACACGACAGTCGCACTTACTCGCACCAAAATCGCAAAAATTCTTGTACCCTGAATGCTAGGTGACTTTGCGGTGGCCCGCACTTCTGCAGCGAAAAACATTTCCCGGATTCTCACCTTAGTTGTTGTAGCCGTAGTCATCGCCGCTCTTTATTTCGCCCGCGTGATGTTGGTTCCGCTGGCACTCGCTGTGCTCTTCACCTTTGTACTTGCTCCGCTGGTGAGTGCGTTGGAGCGCATTCGTTTCCCGCGCTTTTCCGCAGTTTTCCTGGTCGTTGGAATTGCCGTGACTGGCATCGGCGTGATGGGTTGGACGGTGGGAAATCAGTTGATCGACGTCACCAATCAACTTCCCAGTTATAAGACCAACATAAAAGAAAAAATCGACGCCATTCATAATCCAAAAAACCGCAGGTTGGATAAGGCCGCTGATGCGATGAAGGAATTGGGCAAAGAAATCGCCAACAGTCCGCCAGCGCCAACCGAAACCGCGTCGTCCTTGAAGAATTCAGGAAGTGGCAAGACCACCGCGCAACAGCCCAAAGCGGTTCCTGTGCAAGTGTTCCAGCCGGCTTCTAATCCGCTGGAATCCCTGAACAGCGTGATTACCCCGTTAGGAAGCGCGATAATCGTCCTGGTGCTGACAATTTTCATGCTTGCCGGGCGCGAAGATTTGAGGAACCGCTTGATCGGCTTGGTAGGCCACGGGCATCTGAATTTGATGACTCAGGCTTTGGATGACGCCGGGTCGCGTGTCAGCCGCTACTTGCTTTTGCAGCTGGTCATCAATGCTTGCTTCGGTGCTGTGATCGGACTGGGCCTGTATTTCATTGGCATACCAAATTCCATGCTGTGGGGCGTGGTAGCCGGCCTGCTGCGCTTTCTGCCCTATGTTGGCTCACCGTTATCAGCTGCCTTGCCTATCCTGCTTTCGCTGGCCATCTTTCCCACCTGGACGGGCCCAGTGGCCACCATAGGTTTGTACGTTATCGTGGAAATGTTGGTCGGTAATTTTCTCGAGCCTTTGATTTATGGTGCGCACACCGGAATATCTTCGTTTGCGATTTTATTTGCCGCCATTTTTTGGACCCTGATCTGGGGCCCAATCGGCTTACTGTTGTCGACCCCTCTAACGGTTTGCCTGGTTGTTCTTGGCCGGCACGTTCCCGCGTTGAGCTTCCTTAATATTATGTTGGGCGACCAACCCGTCTTACCGCCGGAGGCTCATTACTACCAGCGCTTGCTGGCTTCCGATCAAGCTGAGGCAAAAGAGGTGTTGGAAGACTATTTGAAAACGCATTCCCTTGAAGATCTTTACGATTCAGTGCTGATACCGGCCTTGGCGCTCGCAGAACAGGACCGCCATCACGACGACCTCGACGAGATCACCGAACAATTCATCTGTAAAAGCACTAAAGAATTGATCGATGAATTGGGCGACAAATCGAAGGAGCCAGCCGAGGCCGACGTGCAAAGAGCGCAGTCGGACTTGGCCGCCCTTTCAGCACCTGAAATACGGGTGAAGCCTCCCAGCCACGTCACGAATGTGGTTTGTATCCCAGCTCGCGACGAAGCGGACGAGATCGTGGGAATCATGCTCACCCAGCTTCTTGAACGCGCCGGGTACCAAGCCCAGGCCATCTCCATCGGAACAACTGCGGAAATGCTGGCTCAAGTCAAAGAAGTTGCTCCGGACATTGTGTGCATCTCCGCGTTGCCCCCCTTCGCACTTCTTCACGCCCGGGATTTGTACAAGCGCGTGCGCGCCGTTGTGCCGAATGCCAAGATCATAGTCGGATTATGGAAGTTTTCTGGTGATCCGATCAAAGCGGCAGCCAGGTTTAACATCGTTGGGGACGATAAGTTGGCCATTACATTGGCTCAGACCGCCCTGCAAGTCGGCGTTTTTCAGCAAATTGAATTAGTCCCTGAGCACGCCAACGCCGGTGCTACAGAGTCAAAGTAGTCAGGGTTCGTCATGCGTCCGCCGGACGCGGCAATCTCAGACAAATTTCCCATATTTTGAGACCGCCCGTTTGGCCGCTTTACAGTAACAATCTGATAGCGCGCGACGTGTCGCCGTGTTTTGCTTCATATCGGCGAAGTGCTTATGAACCCGACCCTTGGAGAACAATTACTGACGCTGTTGATACTCGCGATTCCCATTTCTTCCATCGCCTGGACCATCACGCACGAAGAAATTTTCCGCGAGACTCGCGACTGGTGCGTGCGCAACAGCAAGACCTGCCGCACGATTTATGAACGTAAGTTTTTTTATCTGTTCACCTGCGAATACTGCTTCAGCCACTATGTAACGGCAATCTTCCTGGTGATTACGCGCTTCAAATTGCTCCTGCCAGGGTGGCGCGGCTATTTAATTTCCGGTTTCGCTCTGGTATGGGTCGCGAATATTTATATGAGTATATTTGCCAGGTTGCGGCTGGACATTAAGCGCGAGCGCGTGGAGATTTCCGCGGTAGAAAAAGAAATAAAGCCGGAGAGTTCCGGCGAAAAGTAGACGCGCCTTATCGCTTTGTGACCACCAGCGCGAATGTACTCGGCCCGCACAAATTGCACGAATGCTTCTCAACTGGGGCTTCAATTCCGTAAATGCGTAGCGCATCGCGCAGCGCTTCAGCGCTGGCCGGCAATTTTTCATCTCGCACCACGATTGCAAGACCACTGGAGCTGTAAGGAAGGTCTTCCGCAGGTTCGGCGGGAACAACGGTCCAGTTTATAGCCTTGAAAATGGTCGAAAAATCGTCGGCATAGTTGAGCGCGTCACTCACCGAAGGCGAGTAGCGCACACAGACAGTCTCGTCCGGAAATGCCAGCAATACTTGAATCAACACGGCTTTCTGATGGGTGCTCAGCCGGCGCGGAGAGCGCTCCGCCGCGCTTGCCTCCCGCGGCAGGCTCCCCGGCCCCCCACTTCCGCTGGCTTCCGACACCGTTGGCCTCTCCAATGCTGCTTAGTCTCGATAGTTGCCGGTTGCGTGTCAATAAAAACCAATTGCCGGTTCACGAATTGAGGCCATAATTTATCCCGTTACCATAATTGTTAGTCAGGGGAGAGTGTTATGGCCGCATCGGTTTGGAAGGGCACCATATCATTTGGACTGGTTTCGGTCCCGATAAAGTTATTCGTCGCCGCGCGCTATTCGCACATCAGCTTTCATGAGGTTCATCGTGAATGCGGCCATCGCGTGCAGCAACAGCTTTATTGTCCGTATGACAAGAGAGTAGTGTTGCGCGACGAAATCGTCATGGGTTATGAAGTTGACGAAGACAAAATGGTCATCGTGGATCGCGAGGAGTTGAAAAAACTCCAGCCCGCATCTTCCTCATGCATGGAAATTTTGCAATTCGTCAAGCTCAGCGACGTGGATCCCATTTTCTTTGAAACTTCTTACTTTTCCGTTCCGGAAGAAGCCGGGCGCCGCGGATACACACTACTGCTCAAGACCATGGAAGACATGAAATTTGCAGCCCTGGCCCAAGTGACCATGCACCAGCGCGAACGCACCGTCATTCTCCGCCCCTATAAAGGTGGCCTGACGCTGCACACCCTTTATTATCCAAATGAAATTCATGATGTCGCGGGCTACGGTAAGAACTACGCGACCAACTTAAAGAAATCAGAGATTGCCCTCGCCGAGCAATTCGCAAAGAGCCTCGTAGCGCCATTTCGTCCGGAAAGATTCCATGACGAATATCAGGAACGCGTAAAGAAACTGATTGAGAGTAAAGAAAAAGGTACAGCGGCGCCTAAACCGGCAAAGACAACCCGTCTGGCTCCGGTCGTGGATTTGATGACCGCTCTGAAACAAAGTATTGCAAACAAAGGTGGCCAAACAAAAAACCGCATAGCCGAATCCGCCAGGCATTCTCGAACCAGAAAAAGTGCATGAGCAAAAAAAGTCGGGCTCCATGCCCATAACGGCAAAAGTCCAAATGCTGAATTCATTCATTAAAACGTAGCGATTTACGACAATCCCGGACTAGCCCATTTGCACCTGCATGCTACAATCCCACCACTGGAGCTAGCATGCCTGATTCCGTCGCTCTGCCTGGTGAACCCGTTCTGGAAGTGGTGTCCCCTGACGGCGCACGAAGGTTCGCGCGCGTTACCCAGACTCCATTTCATATCGGGCGCGGCGCCGAGACCGGCAATCATTTACAGCTTTCCGACCGGCGCATTTCGCGGAATTGTGCGGCCATCGTCACCGAAGCTAATCGCTTTTATTTGGAGGATCGTGGCCAGCGCCGGGGCCTGTATGTTAACGGCGAAAAAGTCGAAAGCCGCGAATTGCAAAATGGCGACGCCATCAGTTTCGGCCTTGAAGACTCGTACGAAATAATTTTTCGTAATTCGATCGGCTCCAGCAGCGACGAAGAATCTATTCCCCACCTGCTGACGCGCATTGAACACATCACTGCTTCCGAACCCACCGGCAGTGGTGGTCTGCGCAAATTAAATTTGTTGTTGGAAGCTACCACGCTGCTGCATTCGCAGTTGCCGCTCGATTCAGTGCTAGGCACCATGCTGGATCACGCCGTGTCGGTTACTGACGCTGACCGTGGCTTGCTGCTGGAAGGCAATGACCCTGCAAATCTGAAAGTGCGGCTGGCGCGCAGGAGTGGTGGCTTGCGCCTCCCTCCCGAAAGCCTAACGCCGAGCCAGACTGCCATTCAGTTGGCATTGAAACAACACTCGCCGGTTATTACCGAGGATTTGGCCCAGACTGGCATGGATTTGGCGGCGGCGCAGAGCATCGTCGCGCAACGCTTGCGAGCCGTAGTGGTAATACCGTTGTATGCGAATCTTAGGGCTAACACCCAGGAATCCATGATCAACGTCAAGCGCGGTGACTTCCTGGGCGTGTTGTACATGGATTCTCGCCGCCCTGCCGCATTTTCAAAACTCGACCGCCAAATCCTGGACGCACTCGCCGCCGACGCCGCCAGCATTTTGGATAACGCGCGACTAGTGGAGCGCGAACGCGAACGCCAGCGCATGGAGCAGGAAATCAATATCGCGCGCGATATTCAGCAAGCGTTGCTGCCCCGTGATTTCCGCGAATTTCCGCATCTCGCGGTGTCGGGCATTAATTTCCCGTGCCTGTCCGTAGGGGGCGATTACTTCGATGTCTTTCCGCTTACCGATAACCGCACCGCGTTTCTAATCGCCGACGTCTCGGGAAAGGGATTGGGCGCGGCGTTGCTGACCACCATGTTGCAGGGAGCGCTTTCGGGAATGACCTTGGGCACCGATCCCGCGCGCGTCTTCAACCACGTAAATCGTTTTCTCTGCAGCCATTCTGAAGTTGGCCGCTACGCCACGATGTTTTTTGGCATCCTCGATCAAGATGGCGAGTTGGATTACATCAATGCCGGCCATCCGTCGCCCTTTCTGATTCGACGCGGAGTCGCTGAGGAACCATTTACAGAAGGCTCTTATCCGGTCGGGCTGGTGCAAGAGGCGGAATACGTCACCGCCCACGTTAAGCTCGAGCCAGGTGATACGTTGATATTATTTAGCGATGGCGTCACCGAGGCCATGGATCCCGGCGAAGATTTGTACGGCGTGCCGCGCTTGCGTGAAGTATTGACCGGCCAATCTGATTGCGCGCTGGATAAATTGCAAAAATCCATTCTGGAGTCGGTGGAAAATTTCGCCAAAGGCGCGCATCAGGCCGACGACCTCACCTTGCTGATCGTGCGTTATCGTTCCACGCCCGCGGTTGCGATGACTGACACTGACATCTCGTCTAAGTCGGCGGGAAAAACCTGTCCGCCGGCCGATTCTGAGGTCGGCAGCAACGCCCTAAATGCGGAAGCTGCATTAAAAGCGACGCTACCCACAGCCGTTGCCCCCAACTCCGCAAACTCTGAAGCTGCCGACAACATGGCCAAACCGGTGCGATCAGCCGAGACGATTGTACCCAAGGCCTCTTAGACACAATTGCGAATCATGCGTGGGTACTTGACGCCGGCCGCTCCAGGTTTGCGCGATCCCAATTGCCGAGATTTGCGCCCGCCTCGTAAGTGCTTTGACAAAATTCCAGTAAAGCTTGTTCAGGCGAATGAGCCAGCCGCACATCATCATACATAAGGAAAAATTCGTTTTTTTCGCCACTATAAAAAGCCTTTGAAGGCATCACCCGCTGGTCCCTGAAACCTGCGGACTCCGGCGCGGCATAAGCATAAAACGCGGCGTCTTTTATTACCTCGCCATCACCCGGCCAAAATCCGTGACTGATCACTTCATGCGAGTAAGCTTCTTTGGTTATGAAATCCGCGTCCGGCCGTTGCGGAGCGCGCCTGCCTGAAAACCGCGTGGCCGCCAGATCAAAACTGCCCCAGAAAAAATGCACCGGACTCGCCTTGCCGATGAATCGTGAGCGAAACTCCCAAAGCACGGTGCTCACGCTAACCAATATTTGCCAAAAGCGATGCGCATACTCGCTGTCATAGGAGGAATGCGACTCGTCCAGGTTAAATCGCACAGGTCGCGGAACCTCTACAGGCATCGTCCAAACTTGCGCGTCGATGCCAAGCGAGTGCAGCGCCGACATCAACTCAAAATAAAATTCAGCCACGGTGCGAGGCACCAGGCGGAACGATCTTGTTTCCCCCAGGCTCGTAAGAATTTCTAGCGTGTGGCTGATAAAATCAAAATTAATTTCAACTGTCCCGTTGCGGTACGGCATCGGCGACGTCGTCAGCCCGCGAGCCGTCACGTAAAACGTAGTTCCCCAGAAATGGTTGATCGGCGGACTTAGCGCCAGACGAATTTTTCCCACGATCTGAGTCCACATGTGCAACGTCGCGTAAGTATCTTTCCACTCCGCCAGAGGAAGCGCAGGCCACTGTTGCGATTCTTTCATTGGGAGACTCCGAACCGATCGGTATATTGTCGGGTCCACGCCAGATACCACCTGATACTAAATCTTCAGAAGTTCTTCTTATAGCTCGCGCAACGCTTGAGCTACAGGCTGAGTGGCTGCGCGCACGGCCGGTAAAAGGCCGCCCACAAATCCCATCACGAGCGCAAAAATAATTCCCTTCACCAGCAATTCCGGCGTGATCTTAAAGGCAAAAGCGAGATGCGAAAAAGTCTGCAGATTCATTGCTCCGGTAGTCAACCCATTGAGCGGCAGCACCACCAGGCACCCAAGCAATCCGCCCACGAAGGCAATCAACAATGCCTCGATCACGAATGAAAACACAACTGACGGCCCCCCAAAACCAAGCGCACGCATGGTGGCGATTTCGCGTCCCCGTTCGGCAACGGCCGAGTACATAGTATTCAGCGCCCCGAAAACTGCACCGATGGCCATAATGGCCGCAATTAACCCGCCCAGAACGGTGATCAATGTGGTCAAGCGCGTGGATTGCTTCGAGTAATAATCAATCTCGCGAGTGACATCCACGTTGAGTCGCGGATCAGAGGTCACCGCATCTTTGAATTGTTGCAGTGATTCGGGGGAAACGAGATGCACAGTCACGGACTGAAAAAATGTATCCGGCCGATTGTAAGCCGGACCGAGCAAATGCGCATCAGCCCACACTTCAGAATCAAAAGAACTACCACCAGCGTCAAATATACCCACAATCAACCAACGCACATTGCCGAGGTTAATGGTATTTCCGAGCGTCAGACCGATGTAAGACTTGTTAGCATTTTTCCCCACAACGACTTCGTTGAGGCCCGGTTGAAACATCCGCCCTTCAACGATTTTAACTTTATTGCGAATTTGCAGAACGTTTTTCGAAACGCCGCGTATCTGGACATTCGCATCGGTGCCGGTGGAAATCAGCGGAATAGGCGCGACCAACACAACCTCCGGGGTCACTAGCGGCCCGTCGGAAGTTCGCGCAATTCCCGGCGCGTCCTGCAGTATTTTGACGGCGTCGATGCCGACACCACCTGTCATTTCAGATGTTGCGCCGGCCCGCATAACCATGGCGTTGTCGTAGGACCCGGACGATACCAACGTAGCTTTGAATCCGCGCGCCAGCGAGAGCATTGCTACGAATACGCCCACGGTGCCCGCGATGCCAAGAACGGCGACAATCGCTGACGTCCAGCGCGCCTTCACGCTGCGAAAATTGTAAATCACCGGAATGGCCACGTTAGACTCTCCTCAACGCGTCCACAACGCGTAAGCGCATCGCACCGATGCCAGGCAGCAGGCCGCTGGCAACACCGACGAAAACGGCAAAAGCCAGACCGAGAGACAGCACACTGACTGACAAAAGAAGCGGCGGAAGGAGGCCTCTCAATGCTGCGCCCACCACCGGAATCGCCAGCACCGCGAGCCCGAGTCCAATCAACCCGCCGATGAGCGCTATCACTAGGGCCTCCGACAAAACAAAGAAAAGTACGTAGCGGTCCGGATAGCCGATCGCCTTCAGCACCGCCAATTCCCCGACGCGCTCGCGAACCGAGATGGCCATGGTGTTTCCCGTAACCAGCAACAGCGTGAAGAACACCACGCCGCCGATGGTTAGAATCAGCAATTCTATGTTCCCGAGTTGCTTCGCAAAACTCGCTGCGAACGCGGATTCAGTCTCCGTTTTCGTCTCAGTCGAAGAGTTAGCAAAGCCTTTATCGATCGCCGCGGCGACTGGAACAGAGTCATCCGGAGAATCCAGTTTCACCACGTACCAGCCGACCTGGCTCTTGATCACTGACGGTATGGTCTCGTCAAAATATTTCCATTGCAGCCAGAACTGGCTCTCGTCTCCGCCGGGATGGTCGTTATGATAAATACCATCCAGCACGAATTCCCAAGTTTTGGTAGGTCCGTACAGCGCATTCTTAATCGGGATCCGATCGCCGACTTTCCAGCCGAAACGCTTTGCGAGCGAAGCTCCCGCGACGGCTCCCTGGCGATCTTTCACGAAGTTATTCCACTCATCGTCGGGAACACGCATTTCCGTCATAACCAGCCGTTGATTTTCCGGGTCAATAACGAACTGAGGGAAAAAGTTTTTTTCGTCCTGATAAACACCGCCGAACCAGTTGTTATGAGTGACAGCTTTGACGCCTTTGATCTGCAAAATCTTGTCGCGGTAAGAGAGAGGAATCACATTGATCAGTCCCGCGCGATTGATAACCACTAGGCGATCAGCTCCGGCGAGTTCTGTACCGCGGCTGAACGCACTTCTCACCACTGCCAGGAACGTGAACAAAAACAGCGCCACCGCGAAAGATCCGATAGTCAAAATCAGCCGTATCTTCTTGCGAAACAAATTAGCAAATATAAACCGGTTGAATTTCACGCGACACCTCCCACCAGCACGCCCTTGCGCGCAGCTTCCACGAGGACGCCTTTATCGAGGTGCAAGGTCGTGTGTGCGCGAGCCGCGACCACAGGATCGTGCGTCACCATCAGCACCGTCTTGTGATACTTCCCCACCAGCTCCTCAATGAGCGCCATGATTTCATCCGCGCTCTTGCGGTCCAGGT
>JGI12635J15846_10002529_pt1 | contig 16026 bp, 22 predicted proteins | sample BlaSpr_A8_OM2_M2_FD_15846 | JGI IMG/M metagenome (IMG submission 15846) | reverse complement strand
AAATAATGACCTAAATTCCACCACCGGCCTGTGACAAGGCAGAGTGATTCTTGATTTTCAGAAGCGTGTTCCACTCGCTTGATCGTTGTGTTTTTCAGACAAGGTCGTACCGGGGCCACTTTTCCGGTTAGTGCGTTTACCCGGGGTTGAGATTTTCCTTTTACATTTTGCTATCGTGACCTTCGGGCAAGAGGTTCTTTTATGGCTCGCTACAAGGTGCTCAAAAGTGTAGCTCACAACATCGGACATTCGTTTACTAGTCTGATGAATTATGCGGAGGACGACTATGTCATGGGGCATATACTCCGCTTTGCGCGGCAAACAGGACGGGATACCTTAACTATCGACTTCGTCAAGGGAGACGCGGGACCATCGGAACTGCTTGGAGCACCCATCTCGGAAGTTCCATCCCGCTACGTGAAATTCTTTTGGGACCTTGTTAAGCGCCACGGTTCTGACCACTCGCTCGTTCGGAATGCTTCGCTTATCTTGCGATTTGATACCGCGGTTGAACGGCCACTACGACGCGCTCCTGAATTAAAGGAAAGCCCCTTTACTTGCGACGTCCAAATAACTGATGACCGTGGCGTCGAGTATCAGGCTCACCTTGAGGGTTGGTGGTATCCAGAAAGGCTCAACGTTCCAAAGCCTGAGAAGAGTCTGCGACTCAAGGTGTGGAAGTGGTTTCGGACTCTGGTGCCTTATCGGTCCAGTCCCGATTAGTCGGGAAACCGTCCATTTGACCGGGCCAGCTTTCGCGACAGATTTCACTTGTCCGCGATGTGCGTTTACCAGGCCACGCACATGAAAGCCGTGGTTCAGGGCTGGGTGGCTACGCGAGATGGTACTTTTGGATATGCATGATTCCAGACTGATTGGTACGTGGAGGTCCGACGCATTCAAGACCCTTGCCGAAATCGCAACCCGACGCGATATGAGATTGGCGAAAAACAAGAAACTGGCTAGCTTGTTCGGCAAACTCGAACTGCGATACACCAAGAGCCTTTGTTACTCCCGTTTCGAGACCCACAAGTCGGTGAATGCCTATGAGGTTGTTGCCAAAGACGAGTTCAGTGTTGCCGTCGTGTCAAGTCGTCCGGTGATTGGAAAGCAGATTTTGCATATCCATTTCGAAGATGAGCACTACTGGATTTATCTTGGGTCCGGTGGCTTACGAGAGTTTTTTAAGCGGTGAAACCAAAGCGAGTGCGTCCCGCAAAGAAGGGCTCCAAATCCAAGTAAGTCGTATAACAGGACGTGCGCTTTGACCCGGATTTTCACTGTCCGGCTTCCGCGATTGTTGTTCGGCTTGGATTCTTGGCGAGTTTGATAGAATCGGCGAGTCAATCATGAATCCAGTCCCGGCCAATCGAATGCTGTTTTGGGTTTGCTATCTAGGTGGCACGCTAGTCCCAATTTTGGGCACTTTTCTAATAAGTTCTGGCCGTGACGATAGTGCTTTTCTGCTGTCGTGGATGCTTTGGTTTTCCGGAACGGTTTTGCTGATTGTCGCTTCATGGTCCGTCAGAACGATTCTGTTGGGCGGCGGTGCAAGGGGTCGGCGGCCTCTCTGGCTCTACCGCTCGGTCGGATGGCTCGCGCTTGTAGAACTGCTCCTGTGGGGATACACAGTGGGTCGCGCAATCTAGGTTTCATTTGTCCGGTTACCGCGTTTACCAGACATTGGAAACCAGGTTTGATTTGAGATCTAAGGACAAGCAGTCGAACATTATCGCGACCACATGAGCCCGCGACCAAGTACAAAGATAAACAGCAGGCTGGCGACGGCAGCCGTGGCGATCCACACACCGCTCCGCCGCACTGGCCCAACTTGCTCTTCCTCACTGCCGCTCCTTTTCCGCATCATGAAAGGCAGGCTCAACAGGCCTGCATTGGCACCCAATGTCGATGGCAGGGCCGACGCTATGACGTAGAACAATCCTATGGGATTGAGCAGGCCCCCGAGTCCGGCAAGAATCCCGTCACTGAAGTAAGGCGTCCAGCACAGAACCCGAAGCCTTCGCGAATGATCATCCTTGCCTTGAAATGGTTTCAGCTTGGCGGCTACCACTAGCATTGACGCATAGTACGAAGCCACACCAACCACAACGAGCCCAAGCTGCCACATCCAGTGGGGTTGCAAGCCCTGGATCACTGCTGCCCAGTCACCAAAATTGAAGACGCCAGAAAACAAGAAGTAGCCGGTACCGGTGAAGAGATTGCCCGCCATGGCAAGCACGAGGAAGTAGCGGGTAGCTGGTCCGTAGCGTTGCGGCCTTAGCAGTAGCAGCCAGAGGATCGCTCCGAAAAGAAGATTTACGAGCGTGCCATTCGCCGAGATCCATCGCGTATCAATATCGCTCTGCAGCGCGACCGTGCTAATGGCGAGGCGATGAGCTCCGCTCAGCCACGCTGTCACGCCATGGCCCAGGCCTTCGTGCAGAACATCCTGGAGGACACAGGCGAGCGCCGAGATGGCAGTCACCGTGAACCGATCGTCCTTGGCAGAAACGGTATTGTCGAGCACGCCGTCTCTTATAGCACAACGAAATAGTACTCAACGACTGCATTCCACTCTACCGTATGGTCGGATTGCCGGAGATGTCCGGTTTGCGCGTCAATCAGGCACAACACTGTTTGCACCCATCGCAGGGAATATTTACTATCTCTCCGTGCGCCACGGCTGGGTTTACATTTACGAATTGCCGCCGGTCTCATCTCGTCTGGATGAGTTAGTGGACCACTTCGCGCTCGACGGAATCACCTTGGCCGACCCTGGTACAGGTAGAGTCATCCGTGTCTCGCCAGTCGGCGACCAAATTGTATCTTCGAGAGAAGAAATTCGCGCAGAGTGCGTGGCTTCCGAAACAGTAAACTTCAACTTCTATCTCGCAGCATCTGACAACGTGTTCTGCTCTCTAAACAGAATTGAGCCTGGGGTCGTGCGTGAAAGCTTTTCCTTGGACGGTAAGACCGAAGCGCAATCGTTCCGCGTCATAGAGGGCCTCGCTGAGCTTTTCTCTAGAAGAGCAGCGAAAGGATTATCCTTCGGCTTTGTCGCGGATAGATATGCGGAGCTTCACCAACACTTCCACTGGGACGATTTTTTCGTAGGGAACGAAAGCAAGGTTCCAGAATGGCCCGTCGTCTTGGGGTGTTCGGACAAGTTTTCCAAACTAAGCGTCATACCGAATCAGAATTACAATCTCACCCAAAGGCTGAACTGCAATCTATTCCGAAGGATAGAGACCGTTTCACGCTAACTCCCGGTAAGCCTTACCGGTAAAGTTCTTGCTAGTGCCCGCTACTCCGCTAATCCTGCTTGTTCCTACAAACGTCCGTCCCACGAAGTGTTCATTCGTACGGTGGAGCGCCCATCCGGTGTGCCGTAGAACCAAGCCTCGCCTTTTGGTGCTTCCGGTAGTTCACCCAAGAGCAAGGCGATCATCGCCCGACCAAGTTCGACAACTGGTGCAGTGAGCACCTCTTTCGCGCCACGGGGAAAGATGCGTAAATCATCTACAAAGGGCCAACTAACGACCTCTTCCGCAGGTATGGAGTTCCTGGTCCGCATCGCAGCACATGCCTGCTCTGCCAAAGCAATGAACGTCTTCCGCTCCTCGGCTGACCAGTGTTCATCGAGTGTGAATCCGTAGTCAGAAATAACAGCCCAAATTCGCCAATGCGACATGGCTTCGGCTAGCCACGGTGTGTGCACCTCTCCGCCCTTCTGAGCGGCATCGAGGAGGTGCTTGAGAAGCACACCTACAGCAACGTCGTAAGCCCAGAAGCCACGATCTGCGTATTTGACGAACTGCGTCGCGCTCATGAGCCGTTTCTCCGCGTGGCGTGCCTTCAGGAGTCCGAATTTACCACGGCTTTGCTGCAAGTGCCTGGTAAGTCGGGAAACCGGACAAGTTCCCGGTCCGCTTTCCAGCTGGATTCCACTTCGACGATTACCGCGTTTACCAGGCACTTGTGCGATTTCCCCAGTCGGTCGTTTTGCATTTCGGCGGTACTATGATTTCGGCCTATGCTCACACACTTGTTTAGAGGGTTTCAGTTGTTGCACGGCGTGCTGCTAGCTCTCGCCGCCGTAGGCTTTTTCATCTTCTGGGCCCGCACGCGATTCTGGCTTCCGAAATACGCGCACATTCTTGCGGGTATTGGCTTGGCAGTGGGTATATGGTGCGCTTCCACCGTGACAGATGATGCGCCCATCAGTAAGAAAGGCCCGATCGTCAAACTTCTATTCGCGCTTGTTGTGCCAGCCATGGTCTATTTTTTCTTCGTGTTCTATGGCGGACAGAAGGAGGCCTTCAGGCGGAGGCCCAAAAATGCTAATGAAATCGCGGATATAGTGGAGCGTTTCTTGAACGGGACGAGTTTGTATCCTCAGGAATGGAATGATTTTATCGAGTGTACGCACAAAGACGCACATCTGGATTCATACCGAAAAAGATGCTACGACCTAGACCCGCTAGTGAACTGTCCCGAACCGCAAGATGCCAAGGCGCTGGCGGACTTGCGAGGTATGGTTCAGGACCTTCGGAGGCTCTCAACTCCCGGTTAGTCGCGAAACCGGACAAGTGGTTTTTGGACGATTTCACTTGTCCGATTTCGGCTGCCGTCTTTTACCTGCCCACCAAATCGAAGTCTTTAACATTCTCCCGGTCAAATTCGATGGAAAAGTCTTTGAGTTTGACGATTTCCATGAATGCCTGACTCTTCCACTGCCATTCGACCGCGATGTCGCCACCGTCCACGGTCTTTTGTTCGAGGGGATTCTGGCAAGGAACTTCACTCCTTTTTGGAAACCACGCATAGATGGACACCGTGTAATTTCCAGCCGGAATGCCTCCAAAAAGATATTCGCCCTTTTCATCGGTTCTCGTATCAAAATGCCTCGCCTTGTCCGTTTCGCTAGTGAGCAGGATGTAGCTGTTGGAAATCGGCTCACCGGAATCTGAGCGGAAAGCTTTGCCTTTGATGGGGGTTAGTTTCACGAAAGGCTCAGCCGCCGTGAAGATGAGGTAGTCGGGATACTGCGACCGGATTCGCAAGCCGTGCTCTTGGAGCCTAAGCTCCTGCTTTTCAGGTTCCAGATTAGATGCGATGTGGTTCCCAGTCTTGGAGTCGCGCAACATTACCCGAAAGCTCGCTCTTTGTTCCGAAGAAGAAGCTTCAGCGTCGACGCTGAAATAGGGCAAGTCGACTTGAAACATCCCGTTCGCGTCTGGAGAGACAGTTGCGAGGTGAAACCCAGTAACAAACCCATCGGCAATGCCATAGAAGCCATGCGCCCAATAAGCCATGTAGGTGACAAGCAACTCGGCATTGGTATCCCTAACCAATGCGTCTGGCACGATCTGTCCCGAAAGCTTAACGGTCTCGACGCGTTGACATGGAAACTCCTGACTGACTCTGGAATCGCCCGCCAGTGGAATAGCGAATGTTTGAATCTCGCAACCCGGAGCGTAGACGATCATCCTGATTTCAGTTGCCGCTTTGCCTTCCGCCAACGCGGGAATCTCATACGAGTGCACGCCAGTGCGCCCCGTCGCATAACCGCCATGCCCTCCGAAGGGACCAATCAGAAAATATGAAATCTGAACTGTCTCGGAAAGCATGTCCGGAGCAAGTGAAATGGACACAGACGGCAAGAAGCTCGCGGTTTTTGGAGTTTGCGCTGACTGGGGCAGCAAGCCAGCCATCCCTAGGAGAATCGCAAGAACCCAACCGACCACACGGCCCTCCCCGCACAACTGACTTGCTACACAGCCTGCCACAAATCATAGCGCCATTTTGCTGCTAGTTTTCAAGTGGCCGGTAAGTCGGGAAACCGGACAAGTGCCTGAGCAACTTTTGCGGCGGATTCCACTTGTACGAGTAGTGCGTTAATCATCCAAGTGAAAATTTATTGCATAATCGGGACGTGTTACTGAAAGCGGAAAATAGCCCATAGATGGCAATCCGCGTGATGTTCGTTGGGATATTGTTGGCGTAAGGCGTCCTGTACTTCTCGGCAACGTTCGTGCGTTCTGAAGAGTCCCTTTTCTGACAGCTCGCTATTGGAGAATACTTTTGGAAACCCGCCACAATTCGTAAGGGCACTGACCGACGAATCCTTGTCAACGAGATCATAGCCGATGAACTTGAATCCTTCCGGAACCTGCGAGCTAGGGTGGCTAGGAGGATTTCGAAAAACACAGAGTAGGTTTTTTCTGTGAATATCGGCTGTTTCATTGCGCAGGTAATCGAGGTCGATAAAAAACTGAAGCATAAAATCTTCGTTCATGATGTGGTTCCAGTATTCCGTCTTAATATTGGGAAGAACAGTCGGGCAAAGACTCCCGTCGAGAGAAACAACTTCGTCAAGCTGTTCAAGGCCGGACCACGCGATGTACTTTCCCCAACCCGCATTAGATTGGTCGAATCTTTCGGTGGCAATAAACCAGGGCGTCATCACGGGGCTACCATTTTACTGCACGGTAGTCGTTAACTCCTGTGTAGTCGCGAAACCGGTAAAGTTACCTGCGCCCAAATCAACTTCGGCGGTTACGGCGTTAATCAGGACTTGGGAGATGTTCCGGCGTTTTCGGTGCGGTCGCAGCTGCTACCTTGTAAACCTCAATCGAGAGTGGATACATGTCCGTGTGACCGTATCGGCCATCAGTCTTGAATTTTCCGATGAACACAACATCGAGAGGGACGCGCCACTTCGCTTGCGAGACTGTTTTTCGCAGGCCGCGGGTTGTGCGCGATTCCCAATGGTCATCAAACGTAATCCAGATCATCGGCAGCGGCGTTGGGCAAGATGGTGAGGTAATCACGGACTTCTCGAAATCCGTTTCGTACATGGCCCGCACTCGAACCATCTGATTCTTGAACTTCTCTGCATGCTCTAGAAGGTCGCAATAGGCGACGGTCTGTGCGCTTGCAACAGCTTGATCTGTAGCTGCACCAGTTCCGGTGCTCTGAGATTGAATGTTCCCTGCACCAAGAAAGGCGAGCGTCAACGTGGGGAGAACGCAGCGGAAAAGGCGCATCGAACGCAATCATATCATCTGGCAACGAGTCGAGCGGGCTCATCCCATCTGATTTGTCGGAAAACCGTCCATTTGACCGGGCCAGCTTTCGCGACAGATTTCACTTGTCCGCGATCGGCGTTAAACAAGCACTAGAAGATATTCTCGTGATAGGCCGGGCTCCGATAATATAAGACGATGGTCTTTCTGCTATCGGGGTGCCAAACGTGAAAAAAGGATTTCTCACTCTTTGCGTCGTACTTGTGTTTATCACCGCCTGTAATACGCACAAAGAGACCGCGAGTTCAAAAGCTGAACCCAGCATCCACAAATCTCCTTTTTCCCTCTCTGTTGTTCCCGAAACCAGTCATGGCGAAGGCTTCGGCAGCAGCATTGAAATGGCCCACAACAAGCCCCGTGACTTTTACGTGGTACTTACGAATGTTTCGTCAGAGCCACAGGCCGTATGGGAATACTGGAACAGTTGGGGCTATCAAACGATTTCGTTTGAATTGACGACGGTAGAGGGTAAGAAGGTTCTTGTTTCTAGACGGCAAGAAGGTTTCACGATGAACTTTCCGTCCACGTTCCTGATTGAACCCGGCGAACATCAGGTTTATGCCGTCCGACTCGACGAGCGGTGGACCACCCATCCATCGCTTCCCAAGACCGCTGAAACGGCCATCACACTGAAAGCAATCTACGATGTAGCTCCCACGCCGGAGTCCGCACAGTATAAGGTTTGGACGGGTCGCGTGGAATCCCGCAATTACAACTTCAACCTGAGACAATGGTGAATCATCGCTGGTTTTGATTCATTTGGATGTGTAGTCGCGAAATCGGAAACTTGAAATCCACTTTTCCGATAACCGCGTTAATCAGGAGTTGAGAAGTTCAGGGTAGGAATTGCATTATAATTTCGCCGATGGAATTGCCCGATTTCAAATATCATCCCAACCCAATTGCGACCGGAAGCATCGTTCGGTCTGAGAAAGTTTGCCCCGTTTGCGGTCAATCTAGAGGGTTCTCTTACGACGGCGTCCCTTACGGAACAAACGAACTCGAACACATCTGTCCGTGGTGCATCGCAGATGGCTCAGCGCACGAAAAATTTGGTGTCGAGTTCATTGACACTGAGGGAGTTGGTGGGTTCGGCGAGTGGGAAAGAGTCCCAAAGGAAGTTGTGGAGGAAGTTGCTTTCAGGACGCCCGGATTCGCAAGTTGGCAAGGAGAACACTGGTTCACCCACTGTGGTGATGCTGCTGAATTCCTCGGTCCAATGGGCAAGGAAGAATTAGAAAGAATGGGGCCAGAAGCAATTGAGGTTGTTCAAGCGGAATCCGGCCATCAGGGTGCCGACTGGGAATACTACGTTTCAAAACTAGACCGCAGATTTGCAGCGACAGCCTACCTCTTCCGGTGTCGCCACTGTGGGAAACTCGGTGGCTATTCCGACTGCCACTGAAACTCCCCAGAACAAGGGCGTAACGGAATCGCTCATTGCATTTGGGGCTTCACAGCAGGGACCAACTCCTGATTTGTCGGGTAACCGCCCAAGTTCGTCCCATTACTCTCATGTCAAGGCTCCCAGCTGCTCAGATGTCGTGCAATCGTCGGAAGTCTTCCCGTCTACAGACCTGGAGGCTCGTCTCCCTCAAAGTGCGGATCATATCCAGCAAAGAACAAGGACTCCAGGCGGTCCGCCTCGTAGAGTATTTCACCAGGCACTCGTTTTCTCTCCAGTTCTAGTGACTGCAGCAAACCGTTCATTACCACAGCAACGTCTCTGCGAACGAGGCGATCACGGTGGGTCAACTCGGTATATTGGCGAACAGCAGACGCAAAAGAAAAGAATTGTTGGGCAGGATACTTCCGTTTGCTTTCCGTGAGCGCCAGTTGGAACGAGCACCATAGATCGACAACCCTCGTTGCTATGCGGTCTTTCTCCGAGTTTTCCATCTCACGTTCTTTCTGTATTTGACGAGCAAGCGACAAGGCTTACCTGATCGTCGCGTGGCCACACCAATTATCACAGCATACCCACGGCCCGTTGCTCTTTTTGCATGAGGGCCCCGTCCGGCGGAAGGGGATCGTAGACGAGATCAGGGGTAGGCTCAATCCCTAGTCGGTCATTCACCGCCTCGCGCAGTCGTTGCTTGCACCCCAAGTATTTTTCTGTCGTTTGTACGGATACATGGCCGAGCAAAAATTGGATCTGCTCGAGTTCACCTCCTGATTCATGACAGAGCCGGGCACACGATCTCCTCAGGTCGTGTGGCGCGAGTTTGGAAATTCCCAGCCGTCTCGCGTATTCCTTCACAACGTGCCAGACCACTTTCTCCGTGATTGCCGTTCCCCAGACGACACCTTTTCGACAAACGCATCGGAAAATCTTGCCGTGCGTTATGTCCGCCACAGCTCGCCAGTCGTCGATCGTTTGCTTCACCCAAGCAGGCATTGGAACTGTGCGAATGTGCCCACCTTTCCCGACGAGGTCAACAATGGCCCAGTGGTCTTCTCGGCGCTGAATGTGGTCAAAGCTCAAGTCAATGAGTTCTCTTCGACGGAGCCCGCACCCCAAGAGAACCGCTAGGATGGCGCGATCCCTTTTACCCTTCACGGTGTGCATGGTAGGAAGCTGCCACAGGGAGCGGGCTTCATCCACGGTCAGCCAATTCCCCAGCCTCATGCCGAGCTTTTTTGCCCCCTTCACCCGACGAATGCCAGCGGCCAAATCAGGACTCAGCAGTCCGGTATCTGCCGCTTCATAAGCGAGTCGCCTGACTGCTGCAAGCCTCACGTTGATGGTGCCCGGCGCAAGCAACTTATCCTCCAGATGGATTCTGTAGCGGGTAACCACTGTTTTGTTGAAGGAAAGCCGAGGTTCGGAGCAGTACCAGCAAACGAAGTCGTCAATAGAACGTCGATAGCTGCGTTGAGATTCTGGTGACCGGAGACTCACAAGTACTGCCGATTTGACATGTTCCAGATCAGGGAGACCCAGCTTGGTCCTCTGTCGATTTTGTTTTCTCATTCTAGTTTTTCTTCTCATGGATGCCACCTCCGACGGGGAGAGCTGGGAATGCCATGATTCGCTATCACATGCAATCCCTGGACAGAGTCGCGCTATGGGAGTAAGAAGTCCTCAACAGAGAAGCCCCAACAAAGCGAGATTGTCAGCCTACGAGCGTTGAGGTGACATATGGATATTGATGGGGAAAAATTGGAACAAGCCGTTCTCGCGCTCCTTTACTTCAACTCGTTTCAGGAAGGCTCGGGGAGACGCGCTTGGAAAGGATTACCCTGGACGGTCATGGACGCACTTCAAGAGAAGGGCTATATCTCGAATCCGGCAACGAAAAACAAGTCCGTGTGGTTATCCGAGGAGGGCGCCAAGCTCTCCGAAGAATTATTCGAGAAGCTTTTCGCCGTTAAGTAGTGGTAGCGGTACCAAAGCAACGGGATCTGGCGCCACCGCAGGAACCAGGACCAACTTGACCGGTTACGCGACCTATCGGGACTTGACGTAATTTAACGACGATTACGCTTTGGTTTGATCGTTTGACACTTTACTATAATCTACAAAAACCTAGCGAATCGCGAGTCTCGCAGGGCGTTGCAAGTGCAGCTAGCTGCTAGTTCTCATAAAGAAGTCTATCGGCGGAAGCAGGTTATTTTTTTGCGGAGCTTTCGGTAAGCAGCTTGGCGATGTCGCTTCGGCCTATACGCATAGCAATGGACAAAGCCGTATCACCTTTGGAATCGCGTGCGTTGATGTCAGCACCTGCGGCGATCAAAGTCTTGACAATATCCATGGCAGTTGTCTCGTCCGCTACGCCAAGGACTGCCGCCATAAGCGGCGTTTCGCCTAAATCTGTTTTCGTATTCACATCCGCTCCCGCCGCGATCAATATCTCGAGCGATTCTACACAACCTGAGCCACCGCCCGCAGCCCAGATGAGGGCAGTCTTGTCTGTCTTGTCCCTACTATCGAGGTTCGCGCCTGCAGAAATCAAAGCTCGAAGCACAGGCATTTTGCACTCGATGCCTCGGGTAGTATAAATGAGTGGTGTCCGGCCATTCTGATCCCGTTCGTCGACCTTTGCTCCCGTTTCGATTAAATGTTTGACGGATTCCAGCTCGCCCTTTTCAGCGGCGTACATTAGTTCCGTTTTATAGGGATCGACAATGTGCCATTCGACATTGGAAAGGCCGACGACAATCAATATTCCACCCAGTGTCCATACTTCAGCTGTTCCGCGGGCGGCCTTCCATTTTATTTTTCGGAAATAGGATGCGATGAAATGTCTTGATTGGGGAACGAGAATATAATCCAGCGCCTTCCGCACCACAGGAGGATGGATGAAGGGCAGGTCAAGGTAGGCAGTTTTAAACCCGGCTTTGTCATCCCAGTCAAACGTTATCGGCCAATCGTGATTTCCATAGATGAATAGCAGCACCAGGGATACAACTATGATCAGAGTGACAGCCAGTTTTTTAGTTCGTTGCATTTTCGGTAGCATTGTAAATCCCTATTCAGCCACAGATCCATGGGATCGCCGTCTCCCCGACTGTAGGAAAATAAGGACCCACAGACCTAATTAGACACCGCGCTCGGCTTCTTGGTCCACGCGGATTCCATCGTCAAGTCCTGGTAAACGCGCAAACCGTCTATGTGGATTTGAAGTTTCCGATTAGGCTTACCAGGAGTTGACTACCAAAACGCAGCTGCACTGTGGAACAGCTTCCAGGTAAAACCAAAAATGGTAGCCTGAGTCCGGTGCATGGACATGCAATCGAACGAACATGAAGCTGTCGCAAATGCTCGTACCATGAACGGACGCTTTCGGGTGCTTGCTATTATCGGGTCCGTGATTTTGGTTCTCATCGTTGCTGCAATCTGGATTCCCCATAATCTGGTTAGCCGCCTGGCTCATAATGAAATTAGTGCGGTGAACGGCCTCCGTGGGCTCACGAGCCTCGAAACCCGTTATGCAACAGCGCATCCGTCGAAGGGATTCACTTGCGATTTCGCACTATTGAAAACGGAAGTGCCTTCGCACCGAGACCCCACCCACGATGGGTTTCTGTTTTCTGACCCGTTTGAGGGTTACAAATTTTCGCTTACTGGATGCGAGGCCGACCCGAAAGGCGTGGTCGTCCGATTTAAAGCAACCGCAGTACCTGTGTTGCCCGGCAAGACAGGAGTTCGTGCTTTCTGCACAGACCAAACAGGCGAACTTAGTTTTGGCGTGAACGAGTCCCCAGACTTGCCGACCGCTGTAGCCTGTTGCCTGATTAACGCCGTTACCGTAGAAGTGGTTCCGTGAACATCCGGATCCTGAGAGGTCTCGACGAAGTCGAAGAAATCCCGCACTAACGATGCCCCAGCAGCACTACGAGTTCGGGTCTAGCATATTCACGAAGTTACGTCGGCTTGCCATCCGCGCCGCGAAATTTGAGCCCAAAGCCGACTGAGCGACTTGGACAGTGAGGGAAATACACTGTGACGGAATCTCGATGGTCGAGAAAAACGAGGGGCCATTAAGGGGCCAATAAGGATTCCTTTGCATTCCCTATTGTTCCTTTTCAATTCCTTAGCGCTCCCCAGCATTTCTTCTAAGTCCTTGAAATTCCGATCGGCATTGTTTTCGATCCCCACCGCCCCTACCATCCATCTTCCTGATGGATGGGCACTTAACAAAAACACGCGGGGGCAAAAAGGGGCAGATTAGGCCGATGATCCGGTTCTGTGTTTCTTTCCAGCGGCACGGGTGACAACCGGACGCGTCGATTTCAACCGTTCAATAGATATTTCTTAGAGCGCCGTTTTTCTGACAGTTTCCGATTACGTGTCCACTAACGCTCAGCGTCAAAGGGTCCTCCTCAATCAGGTAGAATCGCTGGGGTGGAGAACTGCTGAAAATGGCATCCGACGACTGGTTTCGAAACACCGAATGGAATCCGGCGATTGAGGCCAAGTTCCTAGAGAAGCTGCGCAGGGCGCGGAGGAAATCACAGTATCTACGGATTCAAGCTTGCTACTTGGCGCCGAGGCACCCAAAGGCAGCGTTGGATTTGCTCGACAGATACTTCGCGATGGGAGAGGACTTTGACCTCGCTCAAGCCTTTGTTGACCAAGCAACAGCCTACGTGGCTCTTGGCCGGATTGATGACGGTATTCGGTCCCTTCAGAAAGCGCTTGCCCGAGAGCGTAAATTTCCAAACTTAAAGACTGGTGCCTGGAGCGCATTCGCAATGCTGGTCGCTACTCAGACCCTTGAGCCCTACTTTCAGGAAGTTCTTCAGGTCCTAACAGAGAATAAATCGCAGCCCTTATTCCCCGTAGAGAAGTTCAAATGGCACGCAGCCCATGCGTTCATCATGGCGGCTCAGGGTGACCGAGAGACCGCGAAAGACCAGGCGATTAGGGCCCTGGATGTCGCCAAGGCGAACCATTCCGGCTTTAGATACCATCCCACAGTCGGGTTGGTTGGGTCGAACTATGAAGCGCTTCGAGATAGGCTGCTTGCATTGTCCGGTGCCTATTGCTGATTTCGATGCGCTTGAGGAGGGACAAAGGCGGGGATGCTGTAGGTCGACCGAGTTGGCGATCGTCGTTGCTAGGCGATCCTGGCGAGAATTTCTTTGTGGAAACCCAACAAATGAAAAAACTCACTAAGTTTCGCGAGCACCTGTCTCACAGTCGTTGGCACGCGCCGCTTACCGGATGGTTTTCAAATCTTCAAGGCTTTTAGGGATTCGATAGCCTCGAAAAGTATAGTTTCGTATTCCGCAAAATCAAACGTGTAAGGTCCGACTTGCTTATAGTCATCGAGCAGGACCTTTTCTTCGTAGTCGTTTTCATACCCGAAATCCTTCCAGGCAATCTCTTGCCCGTCTCTGACGACCATGGCAGTGACCGCGCCGCATCCGATGTCGCCACACTCAGAACAGATGAACAAAGAACGCCTGTCGGCAGGGATCACTGCTTTCTCGGTCAGAAGTAGCCGATTTACGGCTTTGATGGTTTCTTCGCGCGAGTACTCGTAACAGATGACAGAAACCAAATCCCTTGGCCTACCTACTTTTTCCCACAGCGATTGCCCGTTGATTACAAAATCGAGGAAATGCCGCTCAGACTTGGATGCTCCGCCAGGGTAATTGACGCCGATGCGGGTGGAAGGAACGAGGCTTAAGAGGGCACCCATGACATTTTTGACGGTGGCGGAAGTATATCAACACTTCTCAACTACGCGGTTACCGGAAACTGAGCATAGATAACCGGGGCGTGGCCCGCTCTTGTACTATTTGTACCGATTGTTCTGGGAGGGCGGTTGCAACGCCGTGAAGCAATGGGGCTTATGGGAGTAGCCTAACTTTCGATCCCCACCGCCCCTACCAGCCTTCTCGTTCTCTTTTCAGGACTTACGAACTCCGCGAGGCAGCAAAAGGCAGCAATAAGCCAGGAAACGTCGCCAGTCGAAGTGAAAACTTCGCGGCACGGATGGCAAGCGACGCAATTTCGCGGATACGCTGGACCGTGAGGGCCACATTCCTCGAACGTAACTACAAGACTACAATGACCTCGCCAGGTGAATCAGAGACGGGCTGATTGAGCCGATGCTCAGCAGCGCGGGAGTTGGTCCTCTCGCGCTGTGTATTCGTAACCAGAGACAAGCAACGGACGATAGACCCACATTCCTTGAAAATCCCACCCCGAAGGGGCGTTTAGTTCAGTTCGGGGCTCATCGCGACCTCCAAGGAAGTCATATTGGAGGTCATATTGTTTATTTCTATAACGTTTCGGCAGGCGAGCGTGAGTTCGCTGTCGCCAACGTTTAGGAGGATGGCGATGAGGAGATGGGACCGGTTACTGGACTCGTATGTCGAAGAGTACCGCGCGAGGGGAGTCAGTCCCGAGTCGGTGGCTTACACAGAGGCACGGCTGAGTCGGTGGGGACGGTGGCTCAAGGGGCGTCGCCCACGGATTGGGATCGAGCGCATTGATGTCGAGATGATCACCCGCTACATCTCGAACTGCTCGAGTTTTCGCGCCAAGGCGACAGTGTACGCGACGCTGAGCACGATGCGGGGCTTCGGTGACTACCTGGTGCGGCAGGGTCTGTGGAAGATCAACCCGTTGCGCTGGATGAAAGGCCCGAAGGTCACACCGTACAGTCGCCTACCGAAACGGATCGACCACTCCCACATGGAAGCGATGTGGCGCGAAGCGGCGAACCGCCACGGCGAATACACTTCCCATTTATGGGTAACGGTGCTGGCGATGCTGTACGGTACCGGTCTTCGCCGCGGGGAGCTGGAGCGGCTGAACCTCGATGCGTTTGATCGCACGGAAGGAACCTTACGCATCGATGGTCGCAAGACGGGACACGAGCGCTGTGTGCCGTTACCTGAGATGGTGCTGCGGTGCCTCGAAGCGTATCTGCCACTTCGCCACAACCAGCTGGAAGAAGCTGGATTATGTGGCGAGTGCGCCCTGTTGGTGAGCCGCAGTGGCAAGCGTCTCACGGGCGGTGCGATCAGCAACGGTATCCACGCTATTTCGCGCCGTGCGCAAGTACCGATCCATAGTCTGCATCAGTTTCGGCATAGCTGTGCGTCAGATCTGCTGGAGTCTGGCGTGCACCTGGCCCAAGTGCAACGCATCCTGGGCCATGCCGGCATAGCGACCACGGTGCGCTATGTGCACATCGCCGATCCGCAGCGCCGTGCCGCGATGACGCTCCATCCCATCAACGATTGGTTACCACAACAGAGGGGGATCGCATGAATAAAGCGAATACAGCCACGATGGGTCCGTTGATCGAGGGATACTTCAGTTACCTCGATAAAGTTGGACGCAAGACACCGCGCACGATTGTGGATGTGCGTTGCACGCTGCGCCGTGCGATTGCTCGGCTTGAACGATTGTGTCCCGGCGTTGAGCTGTGGCACCTCAAGCTGGAAGATTATTTGCATTGGCTTGAGGCCGAGC